>Ga0190273_10000082_pt1 | contig 51422 bp, 46 predicted proteins | sample Popmic504IS_FD_134513 | JGI IMG/M metagenome (GOLD analysis project Ga0190273, IMG submission 134513) | Populus adjacent soil microbial communities from riparian zone of Shoshone River, Wyoming, USA - 504 IS | ecosystem: Environmental > Terrestrial > Soil > Riparian zone > Trees stand | place...
CCGTCACCAGCAAAGCCATCACCGCCGCCACGACGGCTGCCGCCCCGGCCGAACCGATCCACGGGCCCAGACCGGCGAAGATCGCGAAGGCGATGGCGACGACGCTGACGGCCGCGGCGGCTGTGATCGCGGCGGCCGCCGCTATGGCCATCAGCGCCTTGTCCATGGGCTAGTGCGAACGGCGGCTGCGGCCGCCGGCGAGCAGCAGGCCGAGCAGCAGGCCGACGCCGACGCCGGCCATGGTGGCCGTCATCGGGCGTTCCTTGACCCGCTCGCTGACATAGCGCTGGGCGCTGTCGAACTGCTGTCCGGCGGCGTCGACATAGACGCGGCTGTGTGAGCGGAGGATTTCGATCCCGTCCTGGATCATGCGCTCGGCCTTGCGCGCGGCGTCATGAACCGAGCCATTGGCGCTGTTAACGTCGAGCGCGGGCGTGCTTTCGTCCAGGGTGTTTTTGGTGTTCGTGGGCATCACGATCTCCGGGTGTTCGAAATGGCTCCAGACCGGGAGCGGCTGAAGGAAACTCCAGGAGGAACGCCGCCCGCCCACCGGGGTTCCTGCCAAGCTTCGAAAACAAGCTGTACAACAAAGAGTGGGGGTTAACACGCTTTACCCGTCTCGCGTCATTCCGCCACACCCGTTATGTAGCGGCCTATGGAAGACGGCTCGCCCGCCAACCCTAAACAATTTGAGGCCGCACGCCTGCGGGCGCTGCATGATCTCGGCATTCTCGACACCCCTCCCGAGCCCTGTTTCGATCGCATCGCCCGCACCGCCGCGACCGTCATGGGGACTCCCCGGGCCGCGGTGCTGTTCGTCGATGAGGGCCGCGTCTGGCTGAAGGCCAGGCACGGGGTCGCCGAGGGCGAGTACTCGCGCGACGGGACCATGGCCAACCTGATGCTGGTCTGCCGCGAGGTGACGATCAGCGAGGATGTGACGCGCGACCGCCGCTTCTCCGGCCAGCTGCAGGCGCTGTCGCTGGTCGATGTCCGCTTCTACGGCTGCGCACCGCTGGTGATGCCGGGCGGAGAGGTAGTCGGGCTGCTGGTCGTCGGCGACACCCGGCCGCACCCGGACGTGAGCGAGGCTCAGAAGACGGCGCTGGCCGATCTGGCGGCGCTCACCGTCGACGAGTTGCTGCGACAGCGCGATGCCCGTCTGGCCGACGAGCAGCGCCGCTATGACAACCAGCGGGTGGCGCTGGTTCTGGAGACCACGGGGCTCGCCGAGTTCGAGTGGCACGTCGCCCCGGACCAGCTGTTCATCAGCGACCGCGTCCGCGAGCTGACCGGCATCGAGCAGGGGTCGATGCGCGGCGAGAGCCGTGAGTTCTCGTTCCGCTTCGTCCACCCCGATGACCGCGAGCGCGTGCGCCGCGAGGTCAATGAGGAACTGGAGGCGACGGGCCGCTACTGCACCGAGTACCGGATGGTGCGTCCGAGCGACAACCGCGTGCGCTGGATGCGCGGGGCCGGGCAACTGACCAAGGCGCCCGACGGCACGGCGAGGCTGATCGGCGTCCTGCAGGACATCACCGACCGCCAACTCGACGAGGAACACCGCGAGGCGCTGCTGGCCGAGCTCGACCACCGGGTCAAGAATGTGCTGGCCTCCGTGCAGGCCTTGGCCGCCCAGTCGGCCCGCAAGACCACCTCGCTCGACAGCTTCCTCAAAACCTTCGCCGGGCGGCTGAAGGCGATGGCCTCGGCCCACGAGCTGCTCACCGCCACCCGCTGGCGCGGCGCGGCGCTCGGGGATATCGCCGCCGCCGAGCTGGGCGGCCTGGCTCCCGGGCAGGCGCGCTGGGAAGGGCCTGAGATCGTGCTGACGCCGAGGGCCGCCAACGCGGTGTCGCTGGCGCTGCACGAACTGGCCACGAACGCGGTGAAGTTCGGGGCGCTGTCGGTGGACGCCGGGCGGGTGCAGCTGTCCTGGGGCGAGCGCGAGGGCGGCGGTTTCGAGCTGGAGTGGACCGAGCAGGGCGGCCCGTCCGTGTCCCAGCCCAAGCGGCGCGGGTTCGGCGGCACGCTGCTGGAGCAGGTGGTGGCGCGGGAGTTGGGCGGCGAAGTGACCGTCGACTTCCACCGCCAGGGCGTGCGCGCCCACATCGAAGGCGACGCGACCGCCCTGTCCGAGCCTGGCCCTGTCCTGCCGGAGCCCAAGACGGCCCTGCAGCAGGAGACGTCGGGCGCTTCCGTCGGCGAAGCTGAACCGCCGTCGGGGGACGTTAAGGGCCTGCGCCTGCTGATCGTCGAGGACTCGGTGCTGCTGGCGCTGGAACTGGAAGCGGGGCTCAACGACGCCGGCGCCAACATCATCGGCACGGCCGTCGAGCTGGACGAGGCGATGGAGTTCCTGAACCAGGAGTTCGACGCCGCCGTGCTCGACGTCAACCTGAACGGCCGGCTGGTCACGCCGTTCGCCGAGCGGCTGCAGGAACGCGGCATCCCGTTCGTCTTCGCCACCGGCTACGGCGAGACCGGCGCGCCGGACGGCTTCGACGCGCCCATCGTGCGCAAGCCCTACAACGTCCACCAGATCGTCCACGCCCTCGTAGACGCGACAGGCCGCAAGGCGCCGGAACAGATCACGGCCTCGTGAGGTTGGGCGTGCAAACAGGCTGACCCGGCCTGCTCACGTCCAGGAGCCTCCTTAGATGAACCGTCCTCTTCTGCTCGCTACCGCCGCCGCCCTGTCGCTCGCCGCCTGCAACCAGCCCGCCGGCAATACCGCCGCGCCTGACGCCAGTTCCACCGCCACCGCGCCGGCGCCATCGGCCAGCGCGGCCGTGCAGGACTACGCCGCCAAGGCGGCTGCCTCCGACATGCTGGAAATCCAGACCAGCGAGGCCGCCCTGAAGCGTTCCAGCAACGCCGACGTCAAAGCCTTCGCGCAGATGATGGTTCAGGACCACACCAAGAGCAGCAACGACCTGAAAGCGGCGCTGAGCGGGGCCGGGCTGAACGTCACCCTGCCCACGGCCCTGCCTGCCGACATGCAGCAGAAGGTCGAGGATCTGAACGAGGTCGACGCCGGGGCCTTCGACAAGAGCTACATGGACCTCCAGGTCGACGCCCACCAGACGGCGCTGGACCTGCACCGCGGCTACGCCAACGGCGGCGACAACGCCCAGCTCAAGGCGCTGGCGGCGACCATCGCGGCAAAGGTGCAGGAGCACCACACCCAGGCCACGACGCTGCGCGACAACCTGAAATAGGTCACTCGGCCTTGGCGACGTTGTCGTCGGAGTTGCGGTCGATCAGCTTGTTGTAGGGGTCGACCCCGGCGAACTTCGGCGCGGCGGCGGTCACGAAGGTCAGCGTCTGCCTGCCCGACCTGATCGGCCGCCGCTCGAAGGCGATGACGTTCTTCGCTGTGAAGGCCTTGTCGCCCGGCATGGCGCTGAACAGCCCGACGTCCAGCGTCTCGGCCATGGAGGCCTCGGTCTCCTTGCCGTGGCCGTCGGCGTAGAGCTTGCGGGCCTCGACAACCAGCGTGACATCGTAGCGGCCGTCGGCCCGCTTCTTCGCGGTCACGCCCGTGGTCTTGATGTCGTAGAGGGTGATCTTCTCGAAGAGGTCGGTGATCAGCTGCTGCTTGTCGGCCGGGGCCTCGGCGCGGAAGTCGGCGATCAGGTTGAGCGAGGTCGGATAGGGCGCGCCCCTGAAGGCGAAATCACCCAGGAACTTGCGCAGCGCCCGGTTGACGGCGTCCTCGCCGATCTCGTCGGCCAGCCGGTACATGACCAGCGAGCCCTTGCGGTAGTGGACGTACTGCTGGTTCTCGACCCGGGCCAGCGGCAGTTCCTCGACCACCTCCGTGCCCCGGTTACGCAGGTAGCTGTCGAGCTCGAACTTAAGGAACTTGCGGATCATGTCCGGCCCATAGAGGTGCTTCATCACCATCAGGGCCGAGTACTGGGCTAGCGACTCCGACAGCATGGTCGAGCCCTGCTGGTCGGCCCCGACCACCTGGTGAGCCCACCACTGGTGCGCGATCTCGTGTGCTCCGACGTAGGTGACGAGGTCGATCTTCGACGGGTCCTCATAGTTGGCGACGAAGCCGAGGCCTTCGGACCACGGGATGGTGTTGGCGAACGACTGGGCGAACTGGGCGTAGTCGGGAAACTCGATGAAGCGGACCTGGCGGAACTGGTAGGGGCTGAAGTTGGCCTGGAAGTAATCCAGCGACAGCTTCATCGCGCGCAGCATCCGCTCGACGTTCCAGGCGTGCTGGCCGTCGTAGTAGATGCTGAGGGCGACACCCTTGTACGCCTCCGTCTTCACCGCATAACGGGCTGACTGGACCGAGAAGCCGTAGAGGATCGGCGCTTCGGCCACGAACCGCGCCACGTGGCGGCCGGCCTTGACCTGGTCGAACACCTTGTAGCCCGGCGCGATCGGCGTCTGGTCGGCGGCCGTGCTGACGGTGATGTCGGTGTGCACGAAGTCGGCGTCGTGGCGGAAGTAGGAATAGGCGCGTGACGGCTGGTCGCCGAGCTTGGGCATCCTGAGCTCCGGCGGCAGTCCCTGCTTGCGGCGCTTACCGCGGTCCTGCAGCGCGCCGCTGCGGTCCATGCCCAGCCGCGGGGTGATGGCGTCGTTGTCTATGAAGGTCCCGTTGCCGACGACGCCCGTCATATTGCCGCTGTTGCGGAAGCCGCGCTGCTTCAACTCGGTGATGAACGACATCGTCCGCCGCTCGCCCGGCTGCATTGGCGTGTCGAAGGCGAAGATGCGATAGTTGAAGCGGTCGTAGGTGCGCTTGGGCCGCGCCCCCTCGATCGACAGGCCGGCGACGTGCAGGTCGCGGTCGAAGCGGACGTGGATCTCGCGCAGCGGCTGGGCGGTGCGGTTCTCGATCACATAGGCGCCGCGCGTCTCCACCCTGGGCTCGTCGGGGAAGATGGCGATGTCGAGCCGGGCGTCGGTGATCTTCGGCTGCGGCGTGTGCTCGTAGCGCAGCAGGGCCTTCTCGTAGTCGCCCTGCCATTTCTCATTGGCGGGCTTGGTCCGGTACTCGTTCCAGACGTTGGTGTTGACGTAGATGTAGACGCCCGACGCGGCGAACACCGCTAGCCCCGCTAGAGCGATAAACCCGGCCCGGCTGGCCAGCCGACGGGGCAGCCGGCGCAGGCGCGGCCTCAGCCGGCCTTCCGTCCCGCGCCGCCAGACCGCCCAGGACACCACCAGCAGCAGGACGGCAAAGGCGCTCCAGTAGAGCCGGAACCACCACGCCGCGACCCAGAACCGGCCCTGCCCGTTCATGTCCGAGAGCGGCACGGCGGGCGCGCCGCCGTAGTTGTAGAGGTTATGCTCGTAGCCGAGGTTGCCGAGGGTGATGCTGGCCACGAGGTAGAGGACCATCAGCCCCCAGCCGATGAACTTGTGCGGGCTCAGCGCCTGGAAGAACACCGCCAGGATGGCCAGCAGCGTGTAGTCCACCGCCTGCGGCAGCACATACCAGCCGAGGTACTTGCCGATCTCGAAATGGGTGTAGCCGTGCATCGCCTGGATGGCGACGGCGGCCAGCACGCTGACCAGCAGCGTCGAGACCAGCACCAGCGCGACGGCCACCGTCTTCGGCAGCACGAAGGCCCAGTCGGGCACGGGCGTAGCGTCGATGATCTCGTGCGTCTTGCGCTCCCGCTCACGCCAGACCAGCTCGCCGCCGTAATAAGTGGCGATGATGATCGGGATCAGTCCGAACGTCCCGGCCAGCACCGGGATCAACATCCGCGTCACCGGATAGATGGTGCCGCCGTAACCCGCGGCGTCGGTCGCGAACCACAGGCCGCCGATGGCGTTGAACAGGCCCACCGCCAGCAGCACGAAATAGGCCGGGCTCTTGAACACCTGTGCGAAGTCGAGGCGGGTGCGGGCGGCCAGCTGCGCCAGCGCCGTCTGCCGCCCGAACTCGGGGCGGGGAAGCTCGCCCAGCGGCGCCGGCGGCGGCGCATTGGGCGCGGCCGCGGCGGCGAGCCTGGCCTTCTTCGCCCGCTTGCCGGAGAGCTCCGCGCCCTCGAACTGGAAGAAGGCGTAGGCCAGCCCTAGGAAGCCTGCCGACACGGCGGCGACGCCCACGCGGTTCCACAGCAGCGCGCCCTTGAACGCCGGCAGCAGGGTGTTTCGCTCGACGGCCGTCCAGTACTTGGTGATGACGCCGTAGATGGACAGGCCCAGCGGGTCCCAGGCGGCGAACCGCTCGTACTCGGGCTTGGTGACCAGGATGCCGCCGATCACCCACAGCACCATCAGCACCACGACGCCGACGTAGGTCAGCGACATGGAGCGGGTGATCGTCGCCACGCTGAAGAACAGAGCCGCGCTCAGCAGCAGGCCGGGCAGGGCCAGCACGAAGTAGGAATAGAAGTAGGCGTTCCCCATGAACGGCCCGAACTTCTCCGGGTCCACCCACGGCATGAACGAGCCGACCAGGATGGCCAGCGGCACCGCCAGGAACGACAGCGCCGCGGCCAGGAAGGCGCCGCTGAAACGGCCGTAGAGGTAGTCGAACTTGCTGACCCGCGTGGTGCGAACGATGGGGCCGAAGCCGGTCTCGTCGTCGCGCACGACCACGTTGGCGACGAAGGCCGTGGTCACGAACATGTAGAAGAGGGTGAAGGTCAGGTGGATGACGGCGATCGAGAACGGGCCGTTCTTGTGGTCGTTCGGCCCCAGCCCGCCGATGCTGATCTGCTCGATGGTGGTTGCGCCGAAGGTCAGCAGGAAGAAGATGATCGCCACCACCCAGAACACGGGCTGGCGTATCTGGTAGCGGAACTCGAACCCCGCGATCTTGAAGAACATGCGCGTCAAGCCGCGCAGCGCGTGGTGGCGAGGGTCGAGAAGTAGACGTCCTCAAGCCCGCCCTGGACGGGGCTGAAGCCGTCGCCCGGGTCCTTGTCGCTGATGACATGGATGACCGTCCGGCCCGCGAACAGCCGGGTGGAGATCACCTGATACTGCTCGCGGTGCGCCTCCAGATCGGCCTTGTCGATGGCCTTCATCCAGGTGCGGCCCTTCAGCTGCTCGACCAGTTCCAGCGGTGCGCCTTCCTTGACGATCCGGCCGTCGCAGATGATCGCCATGGCCGGGCAAAGGTCGGAGACGTCCTCGACGATGTGAGTCGACAGGATCACCACCACGTTCTCGCCGATCTCGGCCAGCAGGTTGAGGAAGCGGTTGCGCTCCTCGGGGTCGAGGCCGGCGGTGGGCTCGTCGACGATGATCAGGCGCGGGTCGCCGATCAGCGCCTGGGCGATGCCGAACCGCTGGCGCATGCCGCCGGAGAAGCCGGCCAGCGCCTTGCCCCGCACGCCCCACAGATTGACCTGGTGCAGCAGCGCCTCGACGGTCGCCTTGCGATCCTTGCCGTTGGAAATGCCCTTCAGCACCGCCATGTGATCGAGCATGTCGTAGGCCGACACCCGCGGATAGACGCCGAAATCCTGGGGCAGGTAGCCGAGCACCTTGCGCAGCTCCTCGGGGTCCTTGAGCACATCGATGTCGCCGAAGCGGACATAGCCGGAGGTCGGCGCCTGCAGCGTGGCGATGGTCCGCATCAGCGTCGACTTGCCCGCCCCGTTCGGCCCCAGCAGCCCGTACATGCCGCCCGGAATGGTCAGGCTCACCTCGTCCAGCGCCCGCACGCCGTTGGAATAGACGTGGGTCAGGTTCTCGATGATCAGCATGGACGTGGCCCCGACTGTGAACAGGTACGCTTTACCCCCGCCCAGCGTCATGCCCCGCCGGGAACGTGAGGCCAAGTGAAAGAAAGTTCAGCCGCGCGCGGTTCTGGAGTAGCACGAAGGCCATGACCGAGTTCGCCGTTCCCGCAGCCAAGCGCGCTGCCGTGCCTGTTGAAGGCTCCTCAGCCGTGTTTCCCGTCCGCCGTATCCTCTGCGTCGGCCGCAACTATGCCGCGCACCGGGCCGAGATGGGCGGCGACGACCGCGACCCGCCGTTCTTCTTCTCCAAACCCGCCGATGCGGTGGTCCCGCCGGGCAGCGACGTCCCGTACCCGTCGGCCACCGCCAACCTGCAGCACGAGATAGAACTGGTGGCGGCGCTGGGCGAAGGCGGCTCCATCTTCGGCTACGCCGCCGGGGTCGACCTCACCCGCCGCGACCTGCAGGCCAAGGCGAAGGACAAGGGCCAGCCGTGGGACGCCGCCAAGGGCTTCGACGCCAGCGCGCCCATCTCCGCGATCCGACCGGCCAACGGCCCTGCGCCGCAAGGCCGCATCGCCCTGTCGGTGAACGGCGAGGTCCGGCAGGACGCGCTGGTCTCCGACATGATCTGGAACGTCCAGGAAATCGTCGCCGAGGCCGGCAAGCTGTGGCGGCTGGAAGCCGGCGACCTGATCTTCACCGGCACGCCCGAGGGGGTCGGCCCGCTCCAGCGCGGCGATCTGGTCGAGGGCGAGGTCGAGGGCGCTGGCCGCCTGTCCTTCAGGGTGGTCTGATGAGCCTCGTCCTGCACTCCGCCTGGCGCGCCTCTGGCCCCTACCGGGTGCGGATCGCGCTGAACCTGAAGGGTCTCGCTTACGACTACGCCGCCGTGAACCTTGTCACGGGCGAGCAGCGGGAGGCTCCCTATCGCGCCGTCAATCCGCAAGGGCTGGTCCCGGCGCTGGAGGTCGATGGCCATGTCATCACCCAGTCGCTGGCCATCATCGAGTGGCTGGACGAAACCCATCCCAACCCGCCGCTGCTGCCCGCCAACCCGCTGGACCGCGCCACCGTCCGTACCATGGCCGGGATCATCGCCTGCGACATCCATCCGGTGAACAATCTGCGCATCCTCAAGGCGCTGGCCGCCATGGGTCAGGACGAGGCGGCGCGGAACGAATGGGTCACCCGCTGGATCACCGAAGGCTTCGATGCGCTCGAGGCCCTGATCGCCCGCCATGGCCAGGGCTGGTCGTTCGGCGAGGCGCCGACCATGGCCGACTGCCTGCTGATCCCGCAGGTCTATAACGCCCGCCGGTTTGGCGTGGACCTTGCGCCCTGGCCTGCGATATCAACCGTCGCCGACGCAGCGCAGGCCCACCCGGCCTTCGCCGCCGCACACCCGAACCAGCAACCGGATGCCGTGAATGCTTGATGAGCTGAAAGCCAACAACCGCGCCTGGTCGAAGGGCAAGACCGAGGTCGATCCCGGCTTCTTCAAGCGGCTGGAGGCCCAGCAGAGTCCCGAGTACCTGTGGATCGGCTGCGCCGACTCCCGCGTGCCCGCCAATGAGATCGTCGGCCTCGACCCCGGCGAGCTGTTCGTCCACCGCAACGTCGCCAACCTCGCGCCGCCGCAGGACGCCAACTACCTCAGCGTGCTCCAGTTCGCCGTCGACGTGCTGAAGATCAAGCACGTCATCGTCGTCGGCCACTACGGCTGCGGAGGCGTGGCTGCGGCGGTCGACGGCCGTCGCCGGGGCCTCGTCGACCACTGGCTGCACCCGATCCGCGAAACATACGACATTCACCGCGAGGAGCTGGAGGCGCTCGACGGCCAAGCCCGGCAGGACCGCCTCTGCGAACTCAACGTCGTCCATCAGGTGAAGAACGTCGCCTCCGACATCTTCGTGCAGGACGCCTGGGCGCGAGGCCAGAGCCTGTGCGTGCACGGCTGGGTCTATCGCCTCAGCAACGGGCTGGTGAACGATCTCGGCGTCACGGTCGGCGGTCCCGACGACTACGACAAGCTCTGCACGGTGCTACGAAGCTAAGGCACGCGCGTTGTTGACCTGAGCCTTGGCTGAGAGCATTCAGCCGCAAAACCGGTTTCAGGAGAAACAATCATGCGCGTTGGCGTCCCGGCGGAGATCAAACCCGGCGAGCACCGCGTCGGGCTCACCCCCACCGCCGCGCGCGAGTACGCCGCCGCCGGTCACGAGGTGATCGTCGAGTCCGGGGCAGGGTTGGGGGCAGGCTACGCCAACGAGTCCTACGTCCGCGCCGGCGCCCGCATCGCCGACGATGCCGACGCGGTGTTCCGCGACGCTCAGATGATCGTGAAGGTGAAGGAGCCGCAACAAGTCGAGTGGGAGCGGCTGACGCCCGGCCACATCCTCTTCACTTACCTGCATCTCGCCCCCGACCCCGCCCAGACCGAAGGCCTGCTGAAGAGCGGCTGCGCGGCCGTCGCCTACGAGACCGTCACCGACGCGCGGGGCGGCCTGCCGCTGCTGGCCCCGATGAGCGAGGTGGCCGGCCGCATCGCCGTCTTCTCCGCCGCGGAGACGCTGCTCAAGCACAACGGCGGCATGGGCCTCTTGCTCTGCGGCGTCCCGGGCGTGCCGCCCGCCCGCGTTGTCGTGCTGGGCGGCGGCGTGGTCGGCATGAACGCCGCCCGCATGGCCATCGGCCTCAATGCCGAGGTGGTGGTGCTGGAGCGCTCCATCCCCCGCATGCGCGAGCTCGACGACATGTTCCTCGGCCGCGTGCTGACCCGCTACTCGACGCTGGACGCGGTGGAAGAAGAGATCCTCAAGGCCGACGTGGTCATCGGCGCCGTGCTGACCGCCGGCGCCGCCGCCCCGACCCTGATCCGCCGCGAGCACCTGCACCGCATGAAGCCGGGCTCGGTGCTGGTCGATGTCTCCATCGACCAGGGCGGCTGCTTCGAGACCAGCCACCCGACTACCCACGCCGAGCCGACCTACACGGTCGACGGCGTCGTCCACTACTGCGTCGCCAACATGCCCGGCGCCGCGCCCCGCACCTCCTCCGAGGCGCTGGTCCATGCCACCCTGCCGTTCGGGCTGGCCCTCGCAACGCACGGGTTGGAAGCGCTGACCCGCGACTCCCACCTCGCCAAGGGCCTCAATGTCCTGGGCGGCGAAATCACCCACCCGGCGGTGGCCGAGGCCCTCGGCAAGCGGTTCAAGGATGCCTACGGGGTGTGGCGGGGCGCGTAAGCGTCCCAACACCCCGTCATCCTCGGCCTTGTGCCGAGGACCCCTCTATCGGCCGCACGACAGTCCGGAATATGGCCCCGCGCGCGAAAAACACGAACTCAATACAGCTGCGAGAGGGGTCCTAGGCACAAGGCCTAGGATGACGAGGAACTTGCACGAAGCGCTGCAGTGCAGCATTAATCCCCGCAGGCGGTCCCCAATTTGGGGCCAAGAGGGAACTGGGGTGTGACGCCCCGGCTGTGCCCGCAACTGTAAGCGGCGAGGGCCGCGACCGATCCGCTTTCACCTAGAGAGCGGCGCCACTGGGAAACCGGGAAGGTGAGGTCGCGAGCTCGTTGACCCGCGAGCCAGGAGACCTGCCGCCGCCGTCGCTCGTCCCGGGTCCGGGTTCAGACCATGGGCGCGGGGAGGCGTTTGCCTTCCGTTGCAGCGACCGCCGGCCGGCGCGCCGGTGTGGTCGCTTGAACCCTCCGCCACGCGGCGCCGCGCGGGCTCCTTAATGGAGAACCGTGCCATGCGCACCCTGCTGCTCGCCGCCAGCTGTCTGGCCGCCCTGCCTTCGCTCGCCCACGCCGAGGCGGCCATGGTCGAGGAGGTGATCGTCACCGCCACCCGCCTGCCCGCTTTTATCGAGGATGCGCCGTCGGCCCGCGTCATCGACCGTCAGGAGATCGAGGACCGCCAGGCTGTGTTCGCCGCCGACATCCTCGAGACCGTACCGGGGGTCTCCGTCTTCCGTAACGGCGCCTTCGGAGGCCCGACCAGCGTCCGCATCCGCGGCGCGTCCGCTGACAAGACGCTGGTGCTGATCGACGGCGGGCCGGTCAACGACCCCTCCAGCCCGTCCGGCGCCTACGACTTCGCCAGCCTCGACCTGGGCGATGTCGAGCGGGTCGAGATCCTGTCCGGCCCGCAGGGCTCGATCTGGGGGTCGGACGCCATCGGCGGGGTGATCGCCTTCACCACCCGCGAGCTCAACGGCGCCGCTGCCGGCTTTGAGGCCGGTTCGTTCGACACCACCCGGGCGACCCTCTCGGCGGGCGTCAGCAACGAGGATCGCGCCCTTGGCGTCTCGGCTTCGGGCTTCCGCACCGATGGGATTTCCGCCGCCGCCAACGGCACGGAAGACGATGGCTTCAACACCTGGACAGCCGGGGTGAACGGGCGCGTTCAAGTCCTCCCGGCGCTCAGTCTGGATGGCCGCGTCCGCTACACTGAAGCGAATGTCGACCTCGACGGCTACCTGCCGCCCTTCTACACCTTCGGCGATACGGAGGAGCGCGCGAATAACCGCACATGGTCCGGCTACGCACGGGCGAAGGCCCAGGCGCTGGGCCTCGAACACACCCTGCTGTTCAGCGCGATGGACATGGACCGCTTCAACTTCTCGCCCTATGAGGCCCGCCGCCGTGACTGGCGCTGGACGAGCGGGCGTGGAAGCCCGGCCGACACACTCGCCTTCCTCGTCGGCGCCGAGCGGGACGAGACCCGCGCCACGGTCTCGAGCGGCGTTTCGGAGTTGGGCGCGACCTCGGCGTTCGGCGTGGTGCGTTGGCGGGCGAGCGAGCGTATCTCCACCACCGCCAGCCTGCGCTACGACGATCCGGACGAGTACAAGAGCCAGGTCACTGGCCGCATCGCCGCGACTGCCGACCTGTGGGCCGGGCTCAGTGGCGCCGCCTCGTTCGGCCAGGGCTTCAAGACCCCGACCATCGCTCAGACGGTCTGCGACTTCTGCTACGTCGCGGCGGGTCCGCTGAAGCCTGAGCGGGCCGAGGGCTGGGACGTCAGCCTCGCCTGGCGTTCACCGGACGCCCGCTACAGCGCCGAGGTCACCGGCTACCGGCTCTCGGTCAGCGACCAGATCGACTACTTCGGCGGCCACTACGTCAACATCGCCCGCACCCTGACCACCGGCGTCGAAGCCGAAGGTGAGGCGCGGCTGACCGAGCAACTGAGCGTCAAAGCGGCCTACGGCTACACCGACGCCGTGGACCGCTCGACCGGCGCGCGGCTGATCCGCGTACCCGAACATGCCGGATCGGCGAGCCTCGCTTGGCATGGCGAGCGGCTGCGCGGCGCGCTGACCGTCAGGGCCGAGAGCGAGCAGGCCGACCTCGACCCGAGCACCTTCGGCAATGCGCCGCGCGAAGGGTTCGCGACCGCCGACCTGGCCGGTTCCTACGCCGTCTCGGACGGGCTGGAGCTGACCGCGCGGGTGGAAAACCTCGCCGACGAGGACTTCCAGGAGACCTTGGGCTACGGCGAGCCCGGCCGCGCAGTGTTCATAGGGTTCAGATTAAGGAGCTGACTTTTACTACCGCTCATCCCCGCGAAGGCGGGGACCCAGGCTTTTTCTGAAACCCGCGAGCTCTACGATAAAACACCTGGGTCCCCGCCTTCGCGGGGATGAGCGGATTTTTGGGGGCGGACCTTAAGCCGCGGCCCAGCGGGTGGCGTCGAGGGCCTGCGGGTCCTCGATGGCCATGCCTTCCCAGTCGAGGTCGGGCGGCGGACTGGCCGCCGCGGCGACCACGGCTGACAGTTCGGCCGCCGAGGTGACGCCGACCAGCACGGCAGTGGCTTCCTTGCGCGACAGGGCGAACCCGAGCGCGGCCTGCAGCGGGTCGGAGCGGCCTTCGGCGATCAGCCGGCGCACGCGTGAAATGCTGCCCGAGGCGGGCGACGGAATGCGGTCGGGCGGCAGGAACAGCAGGCCGTTGAGGAAGATGGAGCGCAGCTGCACCTCCACGCCCATGTCCGAAATCTCGGCCAGGGCGCCATCCACCAGCAGGCGCTGGTCGAGGAGGCTGGCGGGGGCCTGGACGATGTCGGGCTTGTAGCGCCGGGCGATGCCGACCGGGTCGTCGGAGGCGTGCACGGAGACGCCGATCTTGTCGAACAGCCCCTCGTCGCGCAGTTGCTGCAGCCGTTGCCAGAGCGCGGCGCCATACTGGCCGAACAGCTCCCCCGCCGACTGAACGATGATGGCGTCGGCGCTGGTCACACCCAGCCGCTGCAACGAGGCGCGAGCTTCGGCCTCGACGAAATCAGGGCCGCGATCGCAGCGCACCGCGCCGATAGTCATGCGGAAGGGCGCGGGGCGCGGCAGCAACTCGCCCAGCAGCGCCTCGGCCCGGCCGAAGACGCCGGAAGTGTCCAGCACCGACAGCCCGGAACGGGCGGCGACAGTGAAGATCGACTGCGTCTCGGCCTCGGGCGAGCGGCCGCGCGGCGGTGTTGCCGCGCCGAGGCCGAACTGCGCGGCGGCCAGGCCGAGCTTGGAAAGTAAAGGGCTCATGGGCGTCCGGTCAGGGGTTGCGGGGGACGGCGCAGCAGGGACTCCAGCAGGCCCTTGGCGGTCATGGCGGGGATGATGTCGGCGTAGGCGGCGATCAGCGCGGCGACCTCGGGCTCGCCGTGGGCGGCGCTGAGGGCGTGGGGGCCGACGACGATGAAGCCGCGCGCCGCCATCTCGCGCAGCCACATGCCTTCGAGCTGTGGCGCGGCGAACAAGGGCGCGGGCAGGGTTGGATCGCCGTCGAGCCGGAAGAAGCGCCCGGCGCTGGCTTTTTCGATGATCAGCCCGACCTCGGCCTGCAGCTCGGCGCCGAGCACTCGCAGTTGCGGCGCGACCGGAGACTCGGCCAGCACCTGCAGGGTCGCGGCGGCGGCGGCCAGCGACTCCGGCCGGGCGGCGGGCAGGTCGTTGTCGTCGAGGGCTTCGATGAGGTGCTTGCGGCCCGCGATGGCGCCGATGGGCCTGCCGTTGGCGATGGCCGCGCCGTGGATGGCGAGGTCGGGCGTGACGCTGCTAAGGCCTTGCGCGCCGTGTTCGTGCACCCGGAAGGCCGACACCCCCTCGTCGAAGATCAGCGCCGCTCCGGCAGCGTCGGCCAGCGCGCGAGCATTCATCAGGTGGTCGGGCGTCGCGCCGAGCGGGTCGATGACCACGGCGGCCAGATCCTGCGTATCGCCGAACGGGCCGCTCGGCGGCGCGCAGGCCAGCACCCGGCGGCGGCCCGTGACCCGCCGCACGGCAGCGATGGCGGCCGGTAGGCCCTGCGACTCTTCGGCGGTGAAACGGACGGCCTCGGCGGCGGGGGACGAGACTTTCAGCGCCCTTGCGGCGGCTTGCTCAGCGTCATCGGGAATATCGGCGACCGCGGCTTCGACGACCGGATGCCCGTAGCCGAGCACCACCGCGCCGCCGCCCATGTCAAAATCGATTCGCGCCTCGCCCGAGCCATCCCACACCCGGCAGCCCAGCGCCCGCACGCGCTGGCGGCGCGTCCGGCGGTGGGCTTCGGTGTTGAAGGCGGCGCTGGCCATGGCGGCGCTTTGCGCTCCTCGTGGTTAAAATCCCGGAAAGCATGCCGGAAGATACTTAACGAAGCGGTATCAGACGGCGGGCGTTCCCATGGGCTATGGTGGCGCTCGAACGCCGGAGCCCCGATGGACGCCTTCCCCGCCTTCTTCCCGCTGACCGGACGCAAGGTGGTTATCGCCGGGACCGGCGAGGCCGCTGAAGCCAAGGCGCGGCTGTTCGAGGGCTCTCCCGCCATGCTGGTCAAGGTCAAGGGCAGGGAGGCGTTGTCGGCCAGCGCCTATTCCGGCGCGCTGCTGGCCTTCATCGCCGGGGACGCGAAGTTCGTGGAGGCCGCCGCCAAGGCCGCCGCCATGGCCGGCGCCATCGTCAACGTCACCGACCGGCCCGACCTGTGCGACTTCACCACTCCTTCCATCGTCGACCGGGGCGAGGTGGTGGCCGCCATCGGCACCGGCGGCGCCTCGCCGATGCTGGCGACCATGTTGCGGAGCGAGCTCGAGGCCCGAGTGCCGCAAGGTATCGGCCGCGTCGCCGCCCTGTTCCGCAAGCTGCAGGACGAGGTGCGCGCGGGCATTCCCGACCTCACTAAGCGCCGCGCCTTCCTGCGCGATGCGCTGAGCGGCCCGGTCGGTCAGGCGGCCATGGACGGTGAAATGGAACAGGCGGCGCGGCTGCTCCGCGAAGCGCTGACCGGCGCGCCTGCCGCCAAGGGCGAGGTGCTGGAGATCGACGCCTCCCGCCCCGCCGACCTCATTACCCTGCGTGAGCTTCGGGCCCTCGGCGCGGCCGACGTGCTGGTGGTCGAGCCTGGCGCCAATGCCGACATCGTGGCGATGGCGCGTCGCGACGCTGAGCGGCTGGGCAGCGGTGATCGGGTTGAGGCTCTCGTTGCCTCAGGCAAACGCGTGGTGCGCCTCACTTCTTCCGCTCATCCCCGCGAAGGCGGGGACCCAGGTGTTTTATCGTAGAGCGCGAGGCTTTCATAAAAAGCCTGGGTCCCCGCTTTCGCGGGGATGAGCGGAGCTGGGGTCAGACCTCTTCGAGCGGCCGGCCCTTGGCCTCGCGCCACCAGAACAGCGTCACGACCACACTGATCAGCGTGAACACGAACGGATACCAGAGGCCGGCGTAGATGTTTCCGGTCCCGGCCACGATGGCGAAGGCGGTGAAGGGCAGGAAGCCGCCTACCCAGCCGGTGCCGATGTGATAGGGCAGCGACAAGGCCGTGTAGCGCACCCGCGTCGGGAACAGCTCAACCAGCGCCGCCGCCTGCGGCCCGTAGAGCGCCGTCGCCCCCACCGCGAACAGGAACAGCACGGCGAACACGCCGAACAGGTTGATGCGCTTCGGATCAGCCTCCAGCGGATAGCCGGCGGCCTTCAGGGCGGCTTTCACCTGCGTCTCAACGCCGGTTTTCGCCGCCTTCACCTCAGGCGCCGTGAGCCCGCTCGCCTCGACCGACAGCACGACGAAATCGCCGATCCGCACCTGCGCGAGCGCACCCGCCGGAGCCGCCTCGTTACGGTAGGAGATGCCGGCATTGGCGAGGACGCTCTTGGCGATGTCGCAGGAGGTGGTGAAGGCAGCCTTGCCGACGGGATCGAACTGCAACGTGCAGGCGGCGGGGTCGGCGACCACGGTCACCGGCATGCGCGCCTCGGCCTCGGCGAGCGCCGGGTTGGCGAACCGCGCCATCGCGTGGAAGGCGGGGAACAGCATGACCAGCGACAGCACCATGCCGCCCAGCATCACCCACTTGCGGCTGGTGCGGTCCGACAGCCAGCCGAAGAAGACGTAGAGCGGCGCGCTGGCCAGCACCATGGCCATGACCAGCAGGTTCACGGTGGGCGCCGGCACCTTGAGGAACTTCTCGAGGAAGACCTGGGTGTAGAAGAAGGCGCAGTACCAGACCGCCCCTTGCGCGAACATCACCGCCAGCAGCGCCAGGATGACCAGCTTGAGGTTCTTCCACTGGCCGAACGCCTCGCGGAACGGCGCCTTGGAGTGCTCGCCGGCGTCCTTGAGCGCCTTGAAGGACGGGCTCTCCGACAGCTTCAGCCGCATCCACAGCGAAACGGCCAGCAGGCCGGCCGAGATCAGAAACGGGATACGCCAACCCCAGGCGGCGAAGGCGTCCTCGCCCAGCACCTTGCGGGTCACGAAGATCGCCAGCAGCGCCCCGATCAGCCCGAGCGCCGCCGACACCTGGATCCAGCCGGTCATCGCGCCGCGCTTGTTATTGTCGGCATGCTCGGCGACGTAGATCGCCGCGCCGCCGTACTCGCCGCCTAGCGCGGTACCCTGAATAATCCGCATGAGAATCAGCAGGATCGGCGCGATCGGCCCCGCCTGCGCGTAGGTCGGCAGAAGCCCGATGGCGAAGGTCGCCCCGCCCATCATCGTCACCGTGATCAGGAAGGCCGCCTTGCGCCCGGCCCTGTCGCCCAGCCAGCCGAAGATCAGCGCCCCCAGCGGCCGGAACGCAAACCCGGCGCCGAACAGCGCCAGCGCGGCGATGAAGGCCGCTGTGTCGTTCAGCGCCGAGAAGAAGGTCTTGGAGATGACCGTCGCAAGCGTGCCGAAGATGAAGAAGTCGTACCACTCGAAGGCGGTGCCGGCGGAGGACGCCGCCACCACCGTGCGCATCGACACCGGCTTGTCCAAAGCGCCTGTCGTCGTGGCCGTCATCCGCATCCTCCCCGATACTGGCTCTGGTCTAGCACCGGCAAAGCCTTGACCGCAAAGGGCTCCGGGCCTAGCCGCAGGCCATGAGCATCACCCTCGAACCCGTGGCGTTCGTGCGCGGCGGCAGAGCCGAAGCCACCGACGACGACTGGGGCAAGAGCCGCGCCCGCATCGAGCTCGCGTCGCACATTCCCGATGAGGCGCTGGCGGGCCTGAGCGACTTCTCCCACGCCGAGATGATCTTCGTCTTTGACAAGGTCACCGACGCCCAGATCGTCACGGGCGCCCGCCACCCGCGCGGCAACAAGGGCTGGCCGCTGGTCGGCATCTTCGCCCAGCGCGGCAAGAACCGGCCCAACCGGCTCGGCGTCACCGTCTGCAAGGTGGTCAGCGTCGAAGGCCGCTCCCTGATCGTCGAGGGACTGGATGCGATCGACGGCACGCCGGTCGTCGACATCAAGCCGGTGCTGAGCGGCTTCCTGCCCCGAGGCGAGGTGCGCGAGCCCGCTTGGGCGGCCGAGATCATGAAGGACTACTGGTGAGGCGCCCGCTCGAAGGCGTCCGGGTGCTGACCATCGAGCACTTCGGCGCCGGCCCCTACGCCACCCAGCACATGAGCGAGCTGGGCGCCGAGGTCATCAAGATCGAGGCGCCCTCGACCGGCGGCGACGCCTCTCGTCCCACCGGCCCCTTCAGGCTGGGCGAGCATGACAGCCAGTATTTCCAGACCTTCTCCCGCTCCAAGAAGTCGGCCGCCATCGAGCTGAAGACGCCGGAAGGCCGCGCCGCGTTCGAGGCGCTGGTCAAAACCGCCGATGCCGTGGTCGGCAACCTGCGCGGCGACCAGCCGGAAAAGCTGCGGCTCACCTACGCACACCTGAAGGCCCTCAACCCCGCCATCGTCTGCGGCCACCTGTCGGCCTATGGCCGCGGCAACAGCCGCGAGGCTGGCCCGGCTACGACTATCCCATGCAGGCCGAGGCCGGGCTGATGAGCATGACTGGCGATCCCGACGCGCCGCCGACGCGGATGGGCGTCTCGATCATCGACTTCATGACCGGCGCGACCTTCGCCTTCGGGGTGGTCTCGGCGATCCTGTCGGCCAAGATGACGGGGGTGGGCTGCGACGTGGACGTCAGCCTCTTCGACGTCGCCATGCACCAGCTCTCCTACCCCGCCATCTGGGCCATGAACGAGCACTACGACGTCGGGCGCCTGCCTCGGGGCGCGCACCCGCAGCTGGCCCCTGTGCAGCGGGTGAAGACCAAGGACGGCTACGGCCAGCTGATGTGCATGACGCAGAAGTTCTGGCTGGAGCTGTGCGACATCGCCGCCCGTCCGGACCTTGCCGCCGACCCGCGCTTCGCCGACCTCAAGGCCCGCCGCGAGAACCTCGCCGCCCTGACCGACGAGATCGACGCCCTGTTTTCGACCCGCACCTCCGCCGAGTGGCACGAAGCCCTGGCCGGCCGCGTCCCCTACGGCCCCGTCAACGACATCCACGAGGCCCTGGCCAATCCCTTCGTCGCCGAAGTCGCCATGCGCGACGTCATCGACCATCCGGACCGGCCGCAGGGCCTGCACATGCTGGCGAGCCCCGTGAAGATCGATGGTCAGCGTATGCCGGGGAAGAGAGCTCCGAAGCTGGGCGAGCATACGGACGAGCTGCTCAAGTAGCCTTCTCCCCTCGCGGGAGAAGGTGGCAGCCGAAGGCTGACGGATGAGGGGCGCACCGCCCTTTCAACAGCCGCTCTTCGGTGAGAAGCCAGCGCACCCCCTCATCCGACCTGCTTCGCAGGCCACCTTCTCCCGCGAGGGGAGAAGGAACGGTTACATCGCCCGCCTCATCTCATCCCAGGCGTTCGAGAGGCCGTCCCGATGCTCAGGCGCTGCCATTGCGATCAACACTTGCGCCCGCCCATCCAGATCGAGCTCACGAACATCAGCCGCTCCATACTCCGTCACCACCACGCCCATGTCTGCGCGCGGCACGGAAACCGCTTTCGGCGCCAGTCTCGGCACGATGCGGCTCTTGCCCCTGGCAGTCGCGTTCAGCGCCACGATCGGCACGCCGCCTTCCGAGAGCCTCGCCCCGCGCAGGAAGTCGGTGAGGCCGCCGACGCCGGAGACCTGGCGGCCGGCGATGAACTCGGCGTTAGCCTGGCCGAAGAGGTCGACCTCCAGCGCCGAGTTGACGGCGACGAGGCGGGGGATGGCCGCCAGGGTGCGGATGTCATGGGTGAAGGAGGCGGGCTCAAAGCGGATGCGCGGGTCGGACCCGCAGCGCTCGAACAGCGCCGGTGAGCCGAGCGCCAGGCCGCAGACCACCTCGTCCAGCGCGCCGCTGTCCAGCACCGGGAGCAGCGGGTCGGTGACCATGCCGGAGTGGATCTTCAGCCCCTTGCGGCCCTCCAGCGCGGCCAGCGCCGCGACGCCCGCCTTGCCGATGCCGAACTGGACGCTGGCGCCGTCGGGCGTCAGGTCAGCGATGGTCGCGGAGATGCGGTCGAAGGCGGGATCGAGCGTCCCCGCGTCGTAGGTCGCCAGCGGCTCGTCAATCTCGATGACAACATCGAAGCCATCCAGCGGCGCGGACGGGCCGCGCGTCACCGGCATCCGGCGGTTCACCAGCGCCACCTTCAGCACGTCGCGCCCGATGACCGCCGGCGGAAGGTCGGTGGCGACGCCGAAGGAGCACTGGCCTTCCGCATCAGCCGGGCTGACGTGGAAGATGGCGGCGTCGAGCGAGGTCTTTGCCAACCAGCCGAAGGTCTGGAAGTAGGTCAGCGGTCGGAACGCGAACTTGCGCGCCTCGAAGCTGGCCCGCCAGTCGGCGAAGACGAACGTGCCTTCCGCTCTCGCCTGTGGGTGCAGCCCGGCCCAGTCGCAGCGGTTGGCGCCGGGCAGGAAGGCGCCTACGAAGGTCAGCCGCGCGGCCAGTTCCGGCTCAGCGGCGAAGGCGTCGAACAGCGCCAGCGGCTCGGCGGGGCCCATGGGGAGGAAGATCCGGCCGCCGGTCCCGCGCAGGCGCTCGGCCAGCCAGTGCGCAGCCTGACTGACCCCTAGGCGGATCACCGCCCGCCGGTCGAGCCGAAGCCGCCGGCGCCGCGCTCCGTTTCATCCAGGCTGGCCGCTTCGGCCCAGGTAGCCCGGGCGAACGGCGCGATCACCAGCTGGGCGATGCGGTCGCCGCGGCGGATGGTGAAGTCCTCCTCGCCGAGGTTGATCAGGATCACCTTCACCTCGCCGCGATAGTCGCTGTCGACCGTGCCTGGCGTGTTGAGGCAGGTCACGCCCGCCTTGGCCGCCAGCCCCGACCTCGGCCGCACCTGCGCCTCGAAGCCGCGCGGCACCGCGAACGACAGGCCCGTTGGGACCATGGCCCGCGCGCCGGGCTTCAGCACCATCGGCTCGCCCTCCGGCACCGCGGCGCGCAGGTCCATGCCCGCCGCGCCTTCTGTCTCGTAGGCCGGCAGCGGCAGGTCGGGGTTGTGCGGCAGCCGCGCGATCGGCACGACAGGGTTCAAGCCAGGTACTCCGCAATCTTGTCGGCCAGCCGCCGGGCGATCTCGGCCTTCGGCGCGCGGTCCCAGCGCTCCGTGCCGGCTTTGGAGATGATCAGCACGCTGTTCTCCGCCCCGCCCATGACGCCGGGCTCGGTGACGTCGTTGGCAACGATCCAGTCGCAGCCCTTGCGCGCCAGCTTGGCGCGGGCGTGGGCCTCGACGTCGTGGGTCTCGGCGGCGAAGCCGACCACCAGCTTCGGCCGGTTCGGACCTTCGTGGGCGAGCGTCGCTAGGATGTCGGGGTTCTCGACCAGGGTGACGGACGGCGGCCCGTCCTTACCCTTCTTCAGCTTCACCCCGAACGCCTCGTCCGGGCGCCAGTCGGCGACAGCGGCGACAGCGATCAGGGCATCGGCGGGCATGGCGGCCCTGCTGGCGTCCAGCATCTCAAGGGCAGTTTCGACATCGACCCGATCCACGCCGCGAGGCGTCGGCAGCGCAGTCGGGCCGGAGATGAGCGTTACCCTCGCCCCAAGCGCGGCAAGTGCGGATGATATAGCATAACCCTGCTTCCCGCTCGACCGGTTAGTGATCAGGCGCACCGGGTCCAGCGGCTCGGCGGTGGGGCCGGCGGTCACCACGACGTGCTTACCCGATAGCGAACGTGAGCCCCTATCCAGCAGGCCTATGACGGCATTGAAGATCGCCTGCGGCTCGGCCATGCGGCCCGGGCCGAACTCGCCGCAGGCCATCGCGCCGTCATCGGGGCCGACGAAGTGGACCCCGTCAGCCTTCAGCTGCTCGAAATTCCGCACCGTCGCGGGGTGCTGCCACATGCGGACGTTCATGGCGGGCGCCATCAGCACCGGCTTGTCGGTGGCGAGCAGGGTGGTGGAGGCGAGGTCGCCCGCCAGCCCTTTCGCGGCCTTGGCCATCAGATCGGCTGTGGCAGGGGCTACGACCATCAGGTCAGCCGAGCGCGACAGCTCGATGTGGCCCATCTCGGCTTCGTCGGTGAGGGAGAAGAGCTCCGAGTAGACCTTGTCCTCGGCCAGAGCGCTGAGCGACAGGGGCGTGACGAACTCGGCGCCCGACTTTGTCAGGATCGGCCGCACGCCGACGCCCGCCTTGCGCAGCAGGCGCGTCAGCTCGAGCGCCTTGTAGGCCGCGATGCCGCCGCCAACGATCAGGAGAACGCGTTTTTCCACCGCCTGCCTCTTAAGCGAAACACCGGCTCTGGACAAACGGCCGCGTTTGTTCTTAGTTTGTTCAGTGACAACCTGCGGGCAAGGGGGAGCCTCGATGAAACTAAAGAACCTGTTCTGGCTGGCGAGCGCGCTGGCCCTGGTCGCCTGCGACGGCGGCGCGTCGGCGGTGGCGCCGGCCAGGGACCACAGCGGCGCAATCCAGACCGCGCCGGTGGACGTGGCCACGACCGACCCGCGCGATACGCCCGCCCCGCTGGTCGACGGCAAGCCGATGTGGTCGTCGAACGCCAAGCACACGGCGCAGGAGAACGCCGCCTACCACTTCGAGCGCGATGGCGCCGAGTTCGGGGCCAAGTTTGTCGATGACTTCGCCCGCACCGCCCACGACTTCATCGCCTCGCCGCCCAAGGGCGTCCTGACCCTGACCCGCGCCAACGGCGACCGGCTGATCTACGACCCCGAGGGCAATGTCTTCGCGGTCTCCACCAAGGAAGGCGCGCCCCGCACCCTGTTCAAGCCCGACAACGGCATGGCCTACTGGGAAGAGCAGAAGGCGAAGGAGAGCAAGCAGGCTTCGGGCAAGTCGCGCGAGGATCGAGGCTAATCCATCGTGTCGCCGGAGGGGTCGATCGCGATCTATATGATGGCGAGCGGCCAGCACGGGACGATCTACATCGGCGCCACGTCGAAGCTGCTGCGTCGCGTTTACGAGCATCGGGAGGGACTGATCCCGGGCTTCACGAGGAAGTACGGGTGCAAGCGGCTCGTGTGGTTCGAGATGTTCACGAGCATGGAGGCCGCGATCCACCGCGAGAAGTCGCTGAAGCGGTGGCCTCGGACGTGGAAGTGCAACCTGATCGAGCGGGAGAACCTGCTGTGGGAGGACCTCTATCCCGTGCTGACGGACTGGACGCCTGTTCCCACTCATCCAGCCCTCACCGCTCCCCTTCCGTCATCCTAGGCCTCGTGCCTAGGACCCAGAATCGAGGCGGCGGTGGGTAGCTTGAGTGTTTGCCAACGCACTTGATGAGCTTGGGACGACTGCGTTTCTGGGTCCTAGGCACAAGGCCTAGGATGACGGTGGGGTTTGGCATGTGGGCGCTAGGTGAGCAGCGCTGCTAGCAGGAAGGCTCCCCCTGCAACCGCCGCGCCCGCCGCGAACCAGGCCATGCGCGAGGGGCGGTCGGCGGTGGGTTCGACCACCACCTGCGCCACTGCCTGCGGACCGTCAGCCAGGCGCGCCAAGCCCTGCAGGGCCTTGCGGATGTCGTCGGTGAGGTCGCGGACGCGGGCGGCGGGGGAGACTTCGCGGGCCACCCAGCGGCGGACGACGGGATCGGCGGCGGCCCACATGTCGCAGCCGGGGTCGATGCGGCGGGCGACGCCCTCGACGGTGACCATGGTCTTTTGCAGCAGCACCAGCTCGGGCCGCAGACGCATGTCGAACAGGCCGGTGATCTCGAACAGCTGGGCCAGCACCCGGCCCATGGAGACGTCGCGCACGGCGCGCCCGAAGATCGGCTCGCCGACCGCCCGCAGCGCCTGGGAAAAGGCGTCGCGGTCCTGGGTGGCGGGGACGTAGCCGGCCTCGAAGTGGATGTCGGCCACCCGCCGGTAGTCACGCGTCAACAGGCCGTAGAGGATCTGCGCCATATAGCGCCGCTCGGCCACGCCCAGCCGCCCGACAATGCCGTAGTCGACGGCGGTCAGCAAGGCCGGGGGCGCCAGGAACAGGTTCCCTTCGTGCAGGTCGGCATGGAAGACGCCGTGGTCCAGTGCCTGGGCGAGGAAGGCACGGATGAGGTTGGTGGCCACGGTCGGCCGGTCGATCCCCGGCTGCTCGAGCGCGGCAGGATCGGAGAGCGGCATCCCGGCCGCCCATTCCGTGGTCAGCACCCGCCGCCCGACGCCGTCCCACACCACCGTTGGCGCGCGCATGTAGCCGTCGCGCTCCATGACCTCGCCGAGTTCGGCGCACCCGGCGCCCTCGAAGCGCAGGTCGAGCTCGCGGCTCAGGGCGCGGATGACCTCGCCCGCGAAGGCCCTGGGCTCCAGCCGCCGGGCCGTAGGCCCTAAGCCCGAAACCAGCTTCGCCGCCAGCCGCAGCGTATCGGCATCCTGCGCCACCCGCCGCTCGATACCGGGGCGCAGCACTTTCACGGCCACCCGGCGGCCGTCGATCAGGGTGGCGTCGTGGGCCTGGGCTAGCGAGGCGCCGGCGACCGGTTTGCCGAACGCGGTGAAGACCGCCTCGACCGGCCGCCCCAGCCCTTCCTCGACGCAGACCCGCGCCTGCTCGCTGGCAAACGGCGGCAGGCGGTCTTTCAGCCGCGACAGGTCCTCGGCGAAAACCGCGCCGAAGATGTCGGAACGGGTGGAGAGAAACTGGCCGAGCTTGATGGCCACCGGCCCGAGGTGCTCCAGCGCGTGCGCCAGCCGCTCTCCCGGACGCCCCGTCCGCGCCTCACGCCCGGCGAACACCCGCAGCACGCGCCCGGTGGTCTGTAGCCCCGGCGGCAATACCTCGTCGAACTCGCGGGGCAAGAGCGCGTCGGCGCGAACCAGCGTCCAGCCCACGGCGATCAGCCGGCCGAAGGACGCCAGCCCCGCCATGCTCAGATCGCCCAGCCCTGGTGCAGGGCCGCGACGCCCCCGGCGTAGTTGGTAAAGCCGACGCGGGAGAAGCCGGCGTCCTCGATCATCGCAGCGAAGGTTCGCTGGTCGGGGAAGCGGCGGATGCTCTCGACCAGATACTGGTAGGAGGCGCGGTCCTTGACGACCACCTCGCCGATGGTCGGGATGACGTTGAAAGAGTAGGCGTCGTAGGCCTTCTGCAGCGCCTCCGTCACCGGCTTTGAGAACTCGAGGCACAGGAACCGGCCGCCGGGCCGCAGCACGCGCCGCGCCTCACGAACGGCCTGGCTGACGTCCGTGAAGTTACGAATGCCAAAGGCGATGGAATAGGCGTCAGCGCACTTGTCCGGCAGCGGCAGGGCGTGACCATCGCCCACCGCCCAGACGATCTCGGGCTCGGAGCCTTTCTGACGGCCCGCCGCGATCATGTCGTGGGTGTAGTCGACCACGACCACCTTAGCGTCCGGCCCGCCGCGCCGCTGTTGCGCCCGCCGCGCCATCTTGGCGTAGAGCCGCGCCATGTCGCCAGTGCCGCCGGCGCAGTCGATCACCGTCTCGCCCGGCTGCAGGTTCATCCGCGAGGCCATGGCGTCCTTCCACAGCCGGTGGACGCCCGCGCTCATCAGGTCGTTCATCAGGTCGTAGCGGCCGGCGACGCGGTCGAACACGCCGCGCACCAGCGACGGCTTCTGCGCCGGGTCGACGTCCTGAAAGCCGAAGGTGGCGGAGGGCTCGGTCATGTCGCTCGCCTATTAGACGCAGAGGGTAGAGCGCGCCAGCACTGACGGTTCCGCTGAACCGCGCGCCATGCCATCAAGGCCCATGCCTGAACTCCCCGAAGTCGAGACCGTGCGCCGGGGCCTGGAGCCGGCGCTGGCCGGCGCCCGGCTCTCCCGCGTCGAGGCGCGGCGGCCTGACCTGCGCTTTCCGCTCCCCGACGGTTTCGTGCAGCGGCTGACCGGCGCGCGGATCGAGCGCTTGGACCGGCGCGCCAAGTACCTGCTGGCCCCCCTCGACCGCGGCGACACCCTGATCATGCACCTCGGCATGACCGGGCGCTTTGAAGTGGAGAGAAGTGGGCTCGCCGTCAGGCCCGGCGGGTTTGTCCAGGCAGTTCCGCCCGATCCCAAGCACGCCCATGTCCTCTTCGAGACCGAGGCGGGCGCGCGCATCACCTATTACGATCCCCGCCGCTTCGGCTTCATGGACCTGATCCCCACCGGCGCCCTGGACCAGCACCCCTACTTCAAGGGCATGGGACCCGAACCGCTCGGGCCCGATCTGACCGAGGCATACCTCGCCGGCGCCTTCAAAGGCCGCAAGCAGGGGCCCAAGACGCTGCTGCTCGACCAGCGGATCGTGGCGGGGCTGGGCAATATCTATGTCTCCGAGGCCCTGCACCGCGCCCACATCTCGCCGCTGAAGCCGGCGGGCAAGGCGCCAAAGAAGAAGCTCGGCCCGCTTGTCGACGCCATCCGCGACGTTCTGGAGGAGGCCATTGTGGCCGGCGGCTCAAGCATCAGCGACCATGCCAGCCCCGACGGCGCGCTCGGCTACTTCCAGCACCGCTTCCGCGTCTATGACAAGGAAGGCGCGCCCTGCCCGACGCCCGGCTGTGCCGGCACGATCAGGCGCACGGTGCAGGCCGGACGCTCCACCTTCCATTGCCCGGTCTGCCAGCGGTAAGGTCGGCCGTGCTCAAGCGCCTCCTCCTCAGCCTCGCGCTGGCCTTCACCGCCGCGCCCGCGCTCGCCCAGCCGCCGGTGTGGGTGGTTAAGGACGCCGACTCCACCATCATCCTGTTCGGCTCGGTGCATTTGCTGCCGCCGGGCCTCGATTGGCGGCCGGATGCGCTGGATGCGGCGCTGAAGGAGGCCGACGACCTGTGGTTCGAGCTGCCCATCGACGGCGACTCTTCCCGCGAAACCGCCCAGCTGGCCCTGACGCAGGGCGTGCTGCCCAAGGGCGAAACGCTGAGCAGCAAGCTGTCGCCGAAGGGGCGCGGGCTGCTGAAGCGGGCGGCCGCGAAGCATCACCTGGACCTCGCCATGCTGGAGCGTATGAGGCCGTGGATGGCTGAACTCATGCTGGGCCTGGCCCAACTCTCCGGCGGCGGGGTCAACGGCTCGGATGGCGTGGAGCGTACATTATCACACGCAGCGCCCGCCTCGGCGCAGCGGCGCGCCTTCGAGACGCCCGAGGAGCAGATCGCCTTCTTCGCCGGCGCTTCGGACAAGGCGCAGATCGCCTCGCTGGAACACAGCCTGCGCGAGATGGACGAGGACCCCAGCGCCTATAACAAGCTGATCGGCGCCTGGATGACGGGGGACCTGAAGACGCTGCAGCGGCTGGGCCTTGAGCCCATGCTGCGGACATCGCCCGAACTCTATCGGCGGCTGGTCACCGAGCGCAACTCACGCTGGGCAGACACCATCGCCCAGCGGCTGGCCGGTTCAGGCGAGACGGTGGTGGTGGTCGGCGCCGCTCACCTGATCGGCAAGGACGGCGTGCCGGCCCTGCTGCGCAAGCGCGGCGTCGCCGTCGACGGACCTTAGGAAGGACGAGCCCATGGCCTACGAGACCCTGATCGTGGAAACGCCCTCGGACGGCGTGACCCTCATCCGCCTCAACCGGCCCGAGGCGCTGAATGCGCTGAACTCGACCCTGCTGTCGGAGCTCAGCGCCGCGCTCGACGCCGCCGAGGCTGATGAAGCCGTTCGCTGCCTGGTCATCACCGGCTCGGAAAAGGCCTTCGCGGCGGGCGCCGACATCAAGGAGATGAGCGACAAGACGTACGCCCAGATGTTTACCGCCGACTTCTTCACCTCGGCCGCGCGGCGGGTGGAGACGTTCAGAAAGCCGATCATCGCGGCGGTGGCCGGCTATGCGCTGGGCGGCGGCTGCGAGCTGGCCATGCTCTGCGATTTCATCATCGCGGCGGACACGGCCAAGTTCGGTCAGCCGGAGATCAACCTCGGCGTCGCTCCCGGCATCGGCGGCACACAGCGGCTGACGCGCTTCGTCGGCAAGTCCAAGGCCATGGACATGATCCTGACCGCCCGGATGATGGACGCCGTCGAGGCCGAGCGCGCCGGGCTGGTCAGCCGTGTCGTGCCCGCCGCCGGACTGATGGAGGAGGCGCTGGCCGCCGCCGCCAAGATCGCTTCGCTCTCTCCCCTGGCTGTGATGATGAACAAGGAGCTGGTGCAGGCGGCCTATGAGACCACCCTGACCACCGGCGTGGCGCTGGAGCGGCGGCTCTTCCACTCCCTGTTCGCCTTCGAGGACCAGAAGGAGGGCATGGCCGCCTTTACCGGCAAGCGGAAGCCCGACTTCAAGGGGCGTTAGCGGCCTCCGCCGCATTGACCGTGAGCGGGTCCTCACGTATAGCCCGCCGCTTCCAATTCAGGGCCGCGGCTTTGCCTTGCGGCCTCGTATCCGTTTTGTTGAGGTTCTACCGATGGCCAACAACCCCGGCGCCAAAAAGGCGATCCGCAAGATCGAGCGCCGCACCGAGGTCAACAAGGCCCGCCGCTCGCGCGTGCGGACCTACCTGCGCAAGTTCGAAGAGGCCGTCGCCGCCGGCGATCCGACTGTCGCCAGGGACAGCTTCATCCAGGCTCAATCGGAGCTGATGCGGGCGGTGACCAAGGGCGTCGTTCACAAGAACACGGCCTCGCGCAAAGTGTCGCGGCTGGCCGCGCAGCTGAAGAAGCTGTCCGCCGCCTAGGCTTTGGGCGTCCGCGACCACCTGTCGCGGTTTATCTAACAAAATCAGACTTGTAGCGGGCCGGCGGGACAACTTCCCCGGCCCGCTTTTCATTGTGCATTGCACACTGATGGCGGCTGGCCTGCGACGAATTCGCTCGCTGAACAAGCTCGGCGCTAAGGGTTTCCCTTGCGGGATTTGGGGCTTCCTGGAGTCAACAGAAATATGACACGGCAAAGCTAAATTTCCCGCTTGCCGGGGCCGGGCCGCTGGCTACTCTGAGGCTCTCGGACGGACTTCCAAGTTTTGGAAAGAAGGGTCCCGGGGGGCGCACCGCGCTCGCCGAACGAACCCTCGTGTCTGCCGGGCGCCGGCTCATTTTAGGGCGCGAGCCGCGCGTGTGGGATGGGTTCTCGAGACGACGGGTGGGGCTATGACGAACAGGGGCTATGCGAGCATGGCGGCGACGACGCACGTGGGCGCACTTTGGGGCAAGGCTTGTCAGGCGCTGAAGCGCGAGCTGGGCGACGACACATTCGGATCGTGGCTGTCGCAGGCGGCCTTGCGCGAAGGGCCGGGGGGCTCGCTCGTGCTGGTGACGCCGACGGGCACCGCCCGCGACTGGATCCGCCGCAACGCCTGGCGCCGCATCGGTGAGCTGTGGGCGCAGAACGACCCCGAAGGGCGTTGCCTCGATCTGAAATCCAAGATGGAATTCGAAGCCGGCGGCGAGCACCTGGCGCAGGTGATCGAGATCGCCCGGCCGGTCTCCAGCGACGTGCCCGCGGTGGCTCCCATTTCCGCGCCGTCGCGTACGACCGGCCTGCAGGAGCGCTTCACCTTCGATACCTTCGTGCCGGGACCGGCCAACGAGTTCGCTCACGCCGTCGCCAAGCGGGTGGCGAGCTGGGCCGACGGCCACTTCAACCCCGTCGTCTTCCACGGCCCCTACGGCTTTGGGAAGACCCACCTGCTCAACGCCATGGCCTGGGAGGCCATGCGCACCGCTCCCGACAAGAAGGTGGTCTATCTGACCGCCGAACGCTTCCTGTCGACCTTCGTGCGGGCGGTGATGGATCGCCAGACCGCCGCCTTCAAGGAAGAGCTGCGCGCCGCCGACCTGCTGCTGATCGACGACGTCCATTTCGTCGGCGGCAAGCAGTCGACGCAAGAGGAGCTGTTCCACACCTTGACGGCGCTGATGGAAGACGGGCGCCGGGTGGTGTTCTCCGCCGACCGGCCGCCATCGGCCCTAACCGAGATCGACGCGCGCCTGCGCTCGCACCTGTCGGCGGGCCTGGTCTGCGGCATCGAGCCGGCCGACCGCGGCCTTCGCCTCGGCATCCTCGAGCGCAAGCTGGAGTCCCTCGGCCGCCAGTCCGGCGTCGGCGGCAAGGCCCGTCCCGAGGTGCTGCAGTTCCTCGCCGACCGCTTCACCGACAGCGTCCGCGAGCTGGAAGGCGCGCTCAACACCCTCGTCGCCCGCACCGGCGATGGCATGGGCCGGCTGACGCTTGACGAGGCCCAGGCCATCTTGCGGCCGCACCTGCGCGGCGCCGAAAAGCGCATCACCATCGATGACATCCAGAAGGCGACGAGCGAGCACTTCGGGCTCAAGCAGGCCGACCTGATCTCCGAGCGCCGTAACCGCTCGATCGCCCGGCCCCGGCAGGCGGCGATGTGGCTGGCCAAGCAGCTGACCACCCGCTCCCTGCCCGACATCGGCCGCAGGTTCGGCGGCCGCGACCACACCACCGTCCTCCACGCCGTGCGCCGCATCGAGGCGTTGCGCGCCGAGGACCCGGTGCTGGCGCGGGATCTGGAAACGCTGACAAGGAAGCTGCGGGGTTAATCCGCTCATCCTCCGCTCATCCCGACGAAAGTCGGGACCCAAGCTGACTCAGTATGGGTCCCGACTTTCGTCGGGATGAGCGGGATTGGGGGTGGTTAGACCCCGTTCGCCTTAAAGAACGCCAGCATCCGCCGCCACCCATCGGTCGCCGCGTCAGGATCGTAGCTGGGCCGATAGTCGGCGTGGAAGCCGTGCTGGGCGTCGGGATAGACGACCAGTTCGCTGCCCGTCTTGCCGGCGGCGGCCAGCGCTGAGCGCATTGCCTCGACATCGCTGACCGGGATGCCCTGGTCCTTGCCGCCGTAGAGGCCGAGCACCGGCGCCTTGAGGTCGGCCGCGTGCTCCAGCGGGAAGTGGCGGGCCGGATCGGCCATGAACTCGCCGGGCTTGGGCCGCGACAGCCGGCCATACCAGGCCACGCCGCACCGGAAGTACGGCAATTGCTCGCAGGCCAGCCACGTCACCGCCCCGCCCCAGCAGAAGCCGGTGATGGCCATGCGTCCGATGTCGGCGAACGGCTGGGCATGGAGCCAGCGGACGGCGGCGTAGATGTCGCCGGTCACCTCGGCCTCGGTGGCCTGTTCGACGATGCTGCGGATTTCGGCGAAGTCGGTCAGCGGCGCGGGATCGCCGTGACGGACGAAGAAATCAGGAGCGATGGCCACATAGCCCTGCTTGGCGAGGCGGCGGCAGACATCGCGGACATACTCGTGGATGCCGAACACCTCCGAAACCACCAGCACCACCGGCGATCGGCCGCTGATCGCGGGGCGGGCCAGATAGGCCGGGATTTGCCGATCGGTGGCGGGCAGCTGCACCAGCCCGGTGACCAGCCCCGCCTCGTCGGTGTGGACCGGCTCGGCGGCGGCCGAGACGGCGAAGGCCGCGTAGCCGGCGAAGAAGGCCCCGCCGAACATCCGGCGCGACAGGTGGAGGTCTTGCGGCTGCGTGCCGTCCGGGCGGGTGAGGGTGGTCATGGCTGTGCTCCTTGGCTTCAAAGCCTAACGCAGCTCAGGCCGCCCTGGCGCGCCGAAGCGTCAGGTTTATGCGTCCGCCGCCCGGGATCAGCCGCGAGGAGCCGGGGATGATCCGGTTGACGCCGTGGAAGGCCAGCCGCGCCTCTCCCGCCAGCACGCAGACATCGCCCGACGCCAGCCGCACCGAGCGGGTCGGATCGCCGCGCCTCACGCCGCCGATCCGGAACACCGCCGTATCGCCCAGCGACACCGACAGCACCGGAAAGCCGAAGTCCGCCTCGTCCTTGTCCTGGTGCAGGCCCATCTTCGCGCCTTCGCGGTAGAGATTGACGAGGCAGGCGTCCGGCGGCGTCACTGGGTCGCAGAGCTCGGCCCATAGATCCAGCAGCAGCGGCGGTATGGCCGGGAAGGCCATACTCGTGACTGGGTGCCGCTCGACGTAACGGTATCCGCCGGCGTCGGTGAACCAGCATAGCGGCCCCAGCCCCGTCATCTCGACGCTCATCGGCTTGCCGCCGGGCGTCATCGGCCGCCAGAAGGGCGCCGCCTCGGCCGCCTTCAGCACGTCGTGGGCGAGCCTTGCCTGCTCGCCCGCGTCAAAACGGCCCGGCAGCAGGCGAAATCCGGTGTCGGTCTGCATTGCGCTCGATCATGGTTCTCCCTTGCGACCGCGCGCAAGGTTCCCATATCCGGCAACGAAGCGGGGCCTTCCCTCAGGTAGGGCTAGAGGCTACGCATCCGGGCCGCTTTCCAAGGCCCGTCAACCAACCGTATCGACCGGGGACGGATCGAGAAGAACCGGGGCGCTTCGAAGAAGGCCTCTAACCGCCGTCCGCCAGTAAGGAGCGAACGAACCGCAATGAGCAAGATTATCGGTATCGACCTTGGCACCACCAACTCGTGCGTGGCGATCATGGACGGGAAGAACCCGAAGGTGATCGAAAACGCCGAGGGCGCGCGCACGACGCCGTCCGTGGTGGCCTTCATGGAAGACGGTGAGCGCCTGATCGGCCAGCCCGCCCGGCGCCAGGCCGTCACCAACCCCACCAACACCCTGTTCGCCATCAAGCGGCTGATCGGCCGCAACTACGCCGACCCGGTGGTGGACAAGGACAAGGGCATGGTGCCCTACGAAATCTCCAAGGGCCCCAACGGCGACGCCTGGGTCCGCGCCCACGGCAAGGACTACTCGCCGCAGGAAGTCTCCGCCTTCATCCTGATGAAGCTCAAGGAAGACGCCGAGCGTCACCTGGGCGAGAAGGTCGAGAAGGCCGTCATCACCGTCCCGGCCTACTTCAACGACGCCCAGCGCCAGGCGACCAAGGACGCCGGCAAGATCGCGGGCCTGGAAGTCCTGCGCATCATCAACGAGCCGACCGCCGCGGCGCTGGCCTACGGACTTGAGAAGTCCGAGGGCAAGAAGATCGCCGTCTATGACCTCGGCGGCGGCACCTTCGATATCTCCATCCTGGAAATCGGCGACGGCGTCTTCGAGGTGAAGGCGACCAACGGCGACACCTTCCTGGGCGGCGAGGACTTCGACCTGCGGATCGTCGACTTCCTGGCCGACGAGTTCAAGAAGGAGACGGCCACCGACCTGCGCAAGGACAAGCTGGCCCTGCAGCGCCTGAAGGAAGAGGCCGAAAAGGCCAAGAAGGAGCTGTCGACCACCACCCAGTACGAGGTGAACCTGCCCTTCATCTCGATGAACGCCTCCGGGCCCCTGCACCTCAACATCAAGCTGTCGCGCGCCAAGCTCGAAGCCCTGGTCGAGGACCTGATCGCCAAGACCATCGCCCCGTGCGACCAGGCGCTGAAGGACGCGGGCCTGAAGAAGTCCGACATCGAGGAAGTCGTCCTCGTCGGCGGCATGACCCGCATGCCCAAGGTCGTGGAAGCGGTGAAGGAGTTCTTCGGCCGTGAGCCCCACAAGGGCGTCAACCCGGACGAGGTGGTCGCCCTCGGCGCCGCCGTTCAGGCCGGCGTGCTGCAGGGCGACGTCAAGGACGTGCTGCTGCTCGACGTCACCCCGCTGACGCTGGGTATCGAGACGCTGGGCGGGGTATTCACCCCTCTGATCGAGCGCAACACCACCATCCCGACCAAGCGCTCGCAGACCTTCTCGACGGCCGACGACAACCAGAACGCCGTCACCATCCGGGTCTTCCAGGGTGAGCGGCCGATGGCCTCGGACAACAAGATGCTGGGCCAGTTCGACCTGGTCGGCATCCCGCCGGCGCCGCGCGGCATCCCGCAGATCGAGGTCACCTTCGACATCGACGCCAACGGCATCGTCAACGTCTCGGCCAGAGACAAGGCCACGGCCAAGGAGCAGTCGATCCGCATCCAGGCAAACGGCGGCCTCTCGGACGCCGACATCGACAAGATGGTCAAGGAAGCCGAGGCCAACAAAGCCGAGGACGAAAAGCGCAAGGCCGGCGTCGACGCCCGCAACCAGGCCGACTCCGTGATCCACTCCACGGAAAAGGCCTTGGCCGAGCACGGCGACAAGGTCTCGGCGGAAGACAAGACGGCGATCGAAATGGCCCTGGCCGACCTCAAGTCCTCGCTGGAAGGCGATGACCACGAGGCCATCAGCGCCAAGACCAACACCCTGATCCAGGCGTCGATGAAGCTCGGCGAGGCCATGTACAAGGCCCAGCAGGGTGGAGCGGAGGGCGCCGACGGCGCTCAGGCGGCGAACCCTGAACAGCCGGCCGAAGAGGATGTGGTCGACGCCGAGTTCGAGGAAGTGGACGGCGACGACGCCAAGTCCGCGTGACGCTTTGACCCATGGCGGCCAAACCGCCTTCGCGGGACACCAAAGCCCCCGCCCTGCCAGAGCTTTCCAGCTTGCGCAGCGGCGGGGGCGCTCCCACCTCCAACCCAGACCTTCATGTGAAGCCTGAACGCTGACGATGCGCGATTACTACGACATCCTGGGCGTGAACCGCGGCTGCGACGAAGCCGGCCTCAAGGCCGCCTTCCGCAAGCTGGCGATGGAGCACCATCCCGACCGCAACGGCGGTTGCGATGAGGCGTCTTCCCGGTTCAAGGAAATCAATGAGGCCTATTCGGTCCTCTCCGATCCGCAAAAGCGCGCCGCCTACGACCGTTTCGGCCATGCCGGGGTCAATGGCGGAGGCGGCGGCGCGGGCTTCGGCGACGTCAACGACATCTTCAGCGAGGTGTTCGGCGACGTCTTCGGCGACATGTTCGGCGCCCGCCGGCAGCGCCCCGGCGGCCCGACTCGCGGCGCCGACCTGCGCTATGATCTGGAGATCACCCTCGAGCAAGCCTACGCCGGCGCCGAGGTCGAGATCACCGTTCCGGCCTCCATCACCTGCGAGCCCTGCAACGGTTCCGGCGCCAAGCCCGGCACCAGCCCCACTGTCTGCGGCACCTGCGGCGGCGCCGGGCGGGTCCGCGCCACGCAGGGCTTCTTCGCCATCGAGCGCAGCTGCCCGCGCTGCGGCGGCTCGGGCCGGCTGGTGCTCGACCCTTGCGAAAGCTGCCACGGCGCGGGTCAGGTGCGCCGCGAGCGCACCCTGCAGGTCCGCATCCCCGCCGGCGTGGATGACGGCTCGCGCATTCGCCTGGCCGGCGAAGGCGACGGAGGCGCCAAGGGCGGCCCGCGCGGCGACCTCTACATCTTCGTCTCGGTCCGCCCGCACGAGCTGTTCGAACGCGATGGGCTGGACCTCCTCTGCACCGTCCCCGTGCCGATGTGCGTGGCCGCGCTCGGCGGCGAGATCGAGGCCCCTTGCCTGATGGGCGGCGAGGACTGCGACGGCGAGTGCAGGATCGACGTCAAGGTTCCCGAAGGCGCGCAGACCGGCAAGATGATCCGCCTCAAGGGCCGCGGCATGCCGAGTTTGCGCACCCGCGAGCGCGGCGATCTGGTGGTGGAACTCTTCGTCGAAACCCCCACCCACCTGACCGCCCGCCAAAAAGAATTGATGCGCGAACTGGCGGCATCCTGCGGCGCCAGGCAACACCCGAAACACACCGGCTTCGTCGGCAAGGCCAAGCGGTTCTGGGAAGAAGTTACCGGCTAGGCTCGCGTCAGGTCGCCTACCTGACATAAGTTCGCAACCTGAGCCTTGCCCGGGTCGTTATCCTGTCGTGTGGGGGCAGGGTTCAAACTCAGCATGAACGACCTGGGGCCGTTTACGGCGCAAAGCGACGAGGGCCGCTACCGGCTGCTCGTCGACGCCATCTCCGACTACGCCATCTATATGCTCGACCCCAACGGGCGGGTGACCAGTTGGAATCTCGGGGCTCAGCGGTTCAAGGGCTATGACGCCGCCGAGATCATCGGCGAGCACTTCTCGCGCTTCTATACCGAGGAAGACCGGGCGGCGGGCGCGCCGGAGACGGCATTGCGCACGGCCGCCACCGAGGGCCGCTTCGAGAAGGAAGGCTGGCGCCTGCGCAAGGACGGCCGGCGCTTCTGGGCCCACGTCGTCATCGACCCCATCCGCACGCCCGAGGGCGAACTGGTCGGCTACGCCAAGATCACCCGCGACCTAACCGAACGGAGGCTGGCCGAAGAGTCCCTGCGCCAGAGCCAGGAGCAGTTCCGCCTGCTCGTCCAGGGCGTCACCGACTACGCCATCTACATGCTCGATCCGGACGGCAAGGTGTCAAGCTGGAACCCCGGCGCCCAGCGCATCAAGGGCTACACGCCCCAGGAAATCATCGGCGAGAACTTCGCCCGCTTCTACACCGAGGAGGACCGCGCCGCCGGCCTGCCGCAATACGCCCTCCAGCAGGCCATGACGGAGGGCAAGTTCGAGAAGGAGGGCTGGCGCCAGCGCAAGGACGGCAGCCGCTTCTGGGCGCATGTGGTCATCGACCCGGTGCGCAACGACGACGGCGAGATCATCGGCTTTGCCAAGATCACCCGCGACATCACCGAACGCCGCGAGGCTCAGCGGGCGCTGGAGCTGGCCCGCGAGGCCCTGTTCCAGTCGCAGAAGATGGAGGCCATCGGCCAGCTGACCGGGGGCGTGGCCCACGACTTCAACAACCTCTTGATGGCGGTGCTGGGCAGCCTGGAGCTGGTGCGCAAGCGCCTGCCGCACGACCCCAGGGTCACGCCCCTGATCGACAATGCCCTGCAGGGCGCCCAGCGCGGCGCGGCCCTGACCCAGCGGATGCTGACCTTCGCCCGCAAGCAGGAGCTGAAGCTGCAGCCGGTCGAGCTGCCGTCGCTGGTCCGCGGCATGACAGGCCTGCTGCAGCGCTCGCTCGGCCCAGCGATCCGCATCGAGACCCGCTTCCCGCGCGGCCTGCCGCCGATCTGCACCGATCCGAACCAGCTGGAGACGGCGCTGCTGAACCTGGCCGTCAACGCCCGCGACGCCATGCCGGACGGCGGAACCATCCGCATGGAAGCGGCGCGCCAGAGCCTTGGCGAAGGTTCTGAAATCGGCCTGCCGGCGGGCGATTACGTGCGCCTGTCGATCATCGACAGCGGCGAGGGCATGGACGCCGATACCGTCTCGCGCGCCGCTGAGCCTTTCTACACCACCAAGGGCGTCGGCAAGGGGACGGGGCTGGGCCTTTCCATCGTCCACGGCCTGGCCGAACAGTCGGGCGGACGCCTGGTCATCCGCAGCCAGCCGGGCGAAGGCACGACTATCGAGATCTGGCTGCGCGAGGCGGGTGACGACGACGAAAGCCAGGTGATCGTCGGCAGCGCCGATGACGATGATCCCGACCCCACGCCGCCGCTGGTCATCCTCGCCGTCGACGACGACAGCCTGGTGCTGATGAACACCGTCGCCATGCTGGAAGACCTCGGCCACCAGGTGTTCCCGGCCGCCTCGGCCAGGGACGCGCTGGAGGTGATGCGCCGCAAGGCCGTGGACCTGGTGATCACCGACTACGCCATGCCCCAGACCACCGGCCTGCAGCTGGCCGAGACGATCAAGGCGCGGCATCCGCAAACGCCGGTTGTGCTGGCGACCGGCTATGCGGAGCTGCCCGCCGGCGGCGCTCCCGACCTGCCGCGCCTGGCCAAGCCCTTCCTGCAGCAGGATCTCGCCCGCATGATCCGCTCGGTGGTCAGCTGAATATTGTCCGGGTAATATTTACATGAAGCCGGACAGCCGCTATGCAGCGGCATGGACCGGACCAACAGGAAAGCGGCCGTCGCGGCCTACAAGGAACGCAAGATCGTGGCCGGCATCTACGCCGTGCGCTGCGTGCCCACCGGCCAGCGCTGGCTGGGCAAGGCCGCGGAGCTGTCGCGCGTGCAAAACGGCCTGTGGGCTGGCCTGCGGATGGGGACCAGCTACTTCAAGACCCTGCAGGCGGCCTGGAACGAGCACGGCGAAGAGAACTTCGTGCTCGAAGAGATCGAACGCCTCCCCGACGACGTCGAGTCAATCGCCCAAGCCCGCGTCCTCAAGGAGCGGCTCGACTACTGGCGCCAAGAGCTTCAGGCGCAGGTGATCCCTTCTTAAACCGCTCATCCCCGCGAAGGCGGGGACCCAGGCTTTTTCAGAAGAGGCTATCGTAGAGATCGCGCCAGGACGGATTGAACCGCTCGATCAGCCTGAGCTTCCATAGACGGTTCCACTTCTTCAGCCGCCGCTCGCGCCGAAAGGCGCCCTCACGCGTGTCGAAGCTCTCGTACCAGACCAGCCCATTGACGCCGTACTTTGCCGTAAAGCCCTGCCGCACCTTGTCTCGGTGCTCGTACATTCGCTTGGTCAGGCTGTCAGTAGAGCCGATGTAGAGGGTGCCGTTCCTCTGGCTCGCCAGCATGTAGACGTAGAAGCTCATCGAAAAAGCCTGGGTCCCCGCCTTCGCGGGGATGAGCGGAAGAAAGTTATGAACAGGTATGTCTTGCGTGTGAGAACAAATCAAGAACTACATAGAGGCTTTGGCCTTACTGGAATCGCCCAGACCGGCTAGCGTCCCCGCGATGAACGCGGCCGCCCAACCGATTCCCGACGCCGCCGGCGCGACCCCGGTGATGGCGCAGTATTTCGAGGCCAAGGCCCGGCAGCCGGACGCGCTTGTCTTCTTCCGGATGGGCGACTTCTACGAGCTGTTCTTCGAGGACGCGATCAGGGCCGCCGCCGCGCTCGGCATCGCGCAGACGTTTCGCGGCACGCACAACGGGCAGCCAATCCCGATGGCCGGGGTGCCGCAGCATGCGGCGGAAGCCTATCTCGCCAAGCTGATCCGCGCCGGGTTCAAGGTCGCCGTCTGCGAGCAGATGGAAGACCCGTCCGAGGCCAGGAAGCGCGGCTCCAAGTCCATCGTGCGCCGCGACGTGGTGCGGATCGTCACGCCCGGCACGCTGACGGAGGACGGCCTGCTCGACGCGCGCGGCGCCAATCGCCTCGCCGCCATCGCCGTGCGGGCCGGGCAGGCCGCCGTGGCCAGCGTCGAGCTTTCCACCGGTGAGGTCGAGAGCCTGCTGACCACGCCCGCCGGTCTCGCCGCCGCGCTGGCCGCCCTGCAGCCGTCCGAGACGCTGGTCCCCGACCGCCTATTCGCCGACGATGTTATATCATCCGCCCTGAAGAGCGCCGGCGGCGTCGTGCAGCCGATGGCGCAGGCGCTGGCCGAGCCGTCCGCGTCCGAGGCGCGGCTGAAGCGGCTATACGGCGTCGACACCCTCGACGGCTTCGGCGGGCTGGCGGGCGCGGAGGTCTCGGCGCTCGGGCTGATCGCCGCCCACCTCGAAACCACCCAGGCCGGCAAGCTGCCCGCCCTGCGCCCGCCGCGCCGGGCTGGCGAGGCCGACGTGATGGCCATCGACCCGGCCACCCGCGCCAGTCTTGAGATCGAGAAGACCCTGTCCGGCGGCCGCGACGGCTCGCTGCTGGCCGCCATCGACCGCACCATCACGGCCTCGGGCTCGCGGATGCTGGCCTCGCGACTGGCCCGGCCGCTGCTCGACCCGGAAAAGATCGACGCCCGGCTCGACGCCATCGGCTGGTTCATTGAGCGCCGCGCCATTCGCCAGCAGCTGCGCGACCAGCTGAAGGGCGCCGGCGACATGGCCCGGGCGCTGTCGCGGCTGGCGCTGGGCCGCGGCGGTCCGCGCGACCTCGGCTGCCTGCGCGATAGCCTGAAGTGCGGCGAGGCCATCGCGGCGCTGGTCGCCTCGCAACCCAACCCGCTCGAACAGCCCTGCCCCGAGATCGAGCAGGCTCTGGCCGCCGCCACCCCCGCGCTCTCCCCCGACCTGTCGCGGCTGCTGAGTGTGCTGACAGACGGCCTTGGCCCCGACCTGCCGGCGCAGGCCCGCGACGGCGGTTTCGTCGCCCCCGGCATCCGGCCCGAACTCGATCAGGCGCGGACGCTGCGCGATGACAGCCGCCGGGTCATCGCCTCGCTGGAGAGCCAGCTGACCCTCGACAGCGGCGTGCCGCTGAAGATCCGCCACAACGCCGTGCTCGGCTACTTCGTCGAGACCACCGCCAACAAGGCCGACCCGCTTTTCGCCCCGCCGCTGAACGCCACCTTCATCCATCGCCAGACGCTGGCCAACCAGGTTCGCTTCACTACCGTTGAACTGGCTGAACTGGACGCGAAGATCGCCCAGGCCGGCGAGCGCGCCCTGGCCATCGAGGTCGCCACCTTCGAGGCTTGGCGCGACGAAGCCCGCGCCGTCGCGGAACCGATCCTGAAAGCCGCCGAGGCGCTGGCCGCCCTTGATGTCGCCGCCGCCCTCGCCGAATGGACCGAGGACGTGCAGGCGGTGCGGCCAAACGTCGACAAGTCGCTGTGCTTCGAGGCCGAGGCCGCCCGCCACCCGGTGGTCGAGGCGGCGGTCAAGCGCGCGGGCGATCCCTTCACGCCCAACACCTGCTGCCTCGACGGCGCCGGCGAGAACCACGCGCGGCTGTCCATCGTCACCGGCCCCAACATGGCCGGCAAGTCGACCTTCCTTCGCCAGAACGCGCTGCTCGCCGTGCTCGCCCAGGCCGGCTGCTACGTGCCCGCCAAGTCCCTGCACCTTGGCGTCGTCGACCGCCTGTTCAGTCGCGTCGGCGCCGGCGACGACCTGGCGCGCGGCCGCTCGACCTTCATGGCAGAGATGGTCGAGACCGCCGCGATCCTGACCCAGGCGACGCCGCGCTCGTTCGTCATCCTCGACGAGATCGGCCGCGGCACGGCCACCTACGACGGCCTGGCCATCGCCTGGGCCTGCGCCGAGGCGCTGCACGACACCAACCGCTGTCGGGCCCTGTTCGCCACCCACTACCATGAGCTGGCGACGCTGGAGGACCGGCTCGCCCACGTCTCCAACCTGTCGCTGCGGGCCAAGGAGTGGAACGGCGACCTCGTCTTCCTGCACGAGGCCGGCGCCGGTCCCGCCGACCGCTCCTACGGCGTTCAGGTCGCCAAGCTAGCCGGCGTGCCGCCCGCCGTCGTGGCCCGCGCCCGCCAGGTGCTGGAGCGCCTCGAATCCGAAGGTCACAGCCCGGAGCGCCTCGAAGGTCTGCCCCTGTTCGCCGGGACCGCGCCGACGCCTGTAAAAACGGCGCCCAGCGAGGTCGAAGCCATCCTGACGGGGATGGAAGTGGACGGCATGAGCCCGCGCGAGGCGATGGAGGCCCTCTACCGGCTAAAAGGGATGATGCGCGGCGGCTAACTCCCATATAGCTGAAGGCCATGCCGCCCCGCCTCCGACCCACGCGCCTTGAACACGTCATGGACGGCCACGCCCTGCGCGCCCGGCTGTCGGCGGCGGCGCTGGACGCCATCGGCAACGAGGCCGAGCAACGCCGCCGCGCGCTCGACATCCTCAAACAGGCCCTGCAGCGCGGCCGGATGATCGCCAAGGAGCGGCTGGAGAACGGCGCCGGCGGCGTCGAGACGGCGCGGCTGCTGTCCGGCGTCACCGACGAGGTGGTCACCGCCCTCTACGATTTCACCACGGTTCACGTCTTCCGGGCCCGCAATCCGACCGAGGGCGAGCGCCTCGCCCTGCTGGCGGTCGGCGGCTACGGGCGCGGGGTGCTGGCCCCCTACTCCGACCTCGATCTGCTCTTCCTGCGCCCCTACAAGCAGACCGCCCACGCCGAGAGCGTCATCGAGTACATGCTCTACGCGCTGTGGGATCTCGGCTTCAAAGTCGGCCACGCCTCGCGCACCGTCGAGGAGTGCATCCGCCTCTCCCGCGAAGACTTCACCATCCGCACCTCAATCCTCGAGGCCCGGCGCCTGACCGGCGACGAGCAGCTGGCCGAGGAGCTGAAGCGGCGTTTCCGCGACGAGGTGGTCAAGGGCACGGGCGCCGAGTTCGTCGCCGCCAAGCTGAAGGAACGCGACGAGCGCCACGAGCGGGCCGGCGCCTCGCGCTACATGGTCGAGCCCAACGTCAAGGAGGGCAAGGGCGGCCTGCGCGACCTGCACACGCTGTTCTGGATCGCCGAATATCTGCACCCGGTGGAGAACCCCGAGGACGTCATGCGCCTCGAATACTTCAACCGCCAGGAGGTCCGCGCCTTCATCCGCGCCTTCGACTTCCTGCATGCCGTGCGCGCGCACCTGCACTTCGCCACCGGCCGGCCCGAGGAGCGGTTGACCTTCGACCTGCAGCCGGAGATGGCGCGGCGCATGGGCTATCACGACCGCGGCGACACCCAGGCGGTTGAGCGCTTTATGCGGCGCTACTTCCTGATCGCCAAGGAGGTCGGCGCCCTGACCCGGGCCTTCTCCGCCCAGCTGGAAGCCGAGCATTTCAAGAAGGAGCCCAAGGGCCTGTCGCGCTTCCTGCCCGGCAGCCGCAAGCCGAAGAAGAAGGCGCTCGATGTGCCCGGCTTCATAGAGGAGGGCGGCCGGCTCAACGTCGACGGCCCGGAGGTGTTCGAGAAAGACCCGGTCGACCTCATCCGCCTGTTCAAGGTCGCCGACGACCGCAACCTCGACCTCCACCCCGACGCCTTCACGACGGTGACCCGGGCCCTGCCGCTGATCACCTCCAAGACGCGGCGTGACCCGCAAGCCGCCAAGGCCTTCCTCGACGTGCTGGCGCGCGGCAAGCACACCTACCGGACGCTGGTGCTGATGAACGAGAGCGGCGTGCTGGGCCGCTTCCTGCCGGAGTTCGGCCGGGTCGTCGCCCAGATGCAGTTCAACATGTACCACTCCTACACGGTCGACGAGCACACCCTGCGGGCCGTCGGCGTCATCGCCGAGATCGCCGAGGGGCGGTTCAAGGAGGACCACCCGCTCTCGACCTCCATCCTGCCGCTGATCGATGATCGCGAGGCGCTGTTCCTCGCCATGCTGCTGCACGACACCGGCAAGGGCGGCGTCGGCGGGCAGGAGAAAGCCGGCGCCCGGGCCGCGCGTCAGGCCTGCGAGCGGCTCGGCGTCGACCGCGCCAAGACCGAGCTGGTCGCCTGGCTGGTCGAGCATCACCTGGTGATGAGCGACTACGCCCAGAAGCGCGACGTCACCGACCCGGCCACCGTCGCCGCCTTCGCCCGCATCGTCGAGAACCCTGAGCGGCTGCGTCTGCTGCTAGTGCTGACCGTCGCCGACATCCGCGCCGTCGGCCCGGGCGTCTGGAACAACTGGAAGGGCCAGCTGATGCGCGAGCTCTACGCAGCCACGGAAGCCACCTTCCGGGGCGGCCGGGGCTCCGACCCCGCCGCATCGGCTCGCCGCCACCAGGAGGCCGTCGCCGACGCGGCGCGGACCGACTTGATCTACAACGACCCGTCCGCCGAGGACTGGGCGGGGGCGATGGAAGACGCCTACTTCACCGCCTTCAAGCCCGAGGAACTGGCTGCCCACGCCGACCTCGCCCGCCGCGCCGCGATGCAAGGGGGATCGGCGGCCGAGGCGCGCATACGCTCGGACCTAAACGCCGCCGAAATCGTCGTCGCGGCCAAGGACCGGCGTGGCCTGTTCGCCGATCTGGCGCTGGCTATCGCGGCGCTTGGCGGCAACGTGGTGGGGGCGCGGGTCTTCACCTCCCGGCAGGGCCAGGCGCTCGACGTCTTTCACGTGCAGGACGTCATGGGCCAGCCGTTCGGCTGCGAGAACGCCAAGGTGCTGAAGCGGCTGGCCGAGGCGCTGGAAGCCGCCGGGCGCGGCGAGGTGCGGCCCTACGAGCCGCGCAAGGGCGCCGACCTCGGCAGAGCCGCCGCCTTCTCGATCTCGCCGACAGTGATGCTCGACAACGAGGCCTCGGCCGAGGCCACCGTCGTCGAAGCCTCGGGCCGCGACCGCCCCGGCCTCCTGGAGGCGCTGGCCCGCACCCTCGCGGAGGCCGAGCTCTCCATCCAGTCGGCCCACATCGACGGCTACGGCGAGCGGGCGGTCGACGCCTTCTACGTCCAGACCACCGAAGGCGGCAAGGTCACCGACCCCCGCCGCATCGCCGCCCTCCGCGCCGCCATGATGGACGTCCTCGAACAGGCTGAAGCCGCCGCTCCGAAGGGCCGCAAGCTGGAGCGGGCGAGGGCGAGCGTGGCGCGCTAAAGCGAGACATATAAAGGCGAGACATTCGACCCTAGGTGACCCCTCCTGAACGCCTCTCCGCTCCCTCACGCCCAGCCCTACACTCTCCCCTCCCACCGTCATCCTCGGGCTTGTCCCGAGGACCCATAATCGAGGCGGTGATCGAGGAGAGCAGAGAGGTGGCCAACGCCCAACAACCCTTGCAGCGCTTGCGTGTCTGGGTCCTCGGGACAAGCCCGAGGATGACGAGTGTGGGGGTGGATACAGTTGACCCATTCTGACGAGCAGCGCAGAAGCGCAAAGGTGAGCGCCGGGGCCCCTGAACCTTTGAAGAGACGCAAGGCCGGCGGGCTGCTCCGCTCGTCCGCGATCTTCTCCGGGCTGACCCTCATCAGCCGATTCATGGGGCTGGCGCGCGACCTCGTCATCACCGCCCGGCTGGGCGCCAGCGCCACCGTCGCGGCCGACGCCTACAACACCGCGCTGGCCTTCCCGAACCTGTTTCGCCGCATCTTCGCGGAGGGCGCCTTCGCCGCCGCCTTCGTGCCCGCCTACTCGCGCACCCTGACCGGCGAGGGCGCGGAAACCGCCGACAAGCTGGCTTCGGATGCGCTGGCGACGCTGGCGGCGGCGACGCTGATCCTGACTGTCGCGGCGCAGCTGGCCATGCCGTGGCTGATGTACGTCATCAACCCCGGCTATGCCGCCGACCCGGCCAAGTTCAAGCTGGCGGTGGTGCTGACGCAGATCAGCATGCCCTACCTGCCGTGCATGGCGATCACGGCCCTGCTGTCCGGGGTCCTCAACGCCCGTGACCGCTTCATCCTGTCGGGCGGCGCGCCGATCCTCCTGAACCTCGGCATGTTGATCGCCGTGCTGCCGCAGCACGACTCCATCCGCGCCGCCTACGCCGCCAGTTGGGGCATCGTCGGGGCGGGCGTGGCGCAGGCGGCGCTGCTGTGGTGGGGCGCGCGCAAGTCGAAAGCCAACATCGTCCTGCGCCTGCCGAGGCTGACGCCCGAGATCCGCGCCCTCATCGGTCTGGCCATCCCCGGCGCCATCGCCGCCAGCGCCACCCAGATCAACATTTTCGTCTCCGGCGTGCTGGCCTCGCAGGTGGCAGGCGCACGCTCGTGGCTGGCGGTGGCCGACCGGCTCTATCAGCTGCCGCTCGGGCTGGTGGGCGTGGCCATCGGCGTGGCGCTGCTGCCGCGCCTGTCGCAAGCCCTGCAGGCGGGCGACCACGACGACGCCCAGACCGCCACCGACCAGGCCATCGTCTATGCGTTGGCCCTGACCTTGCCGGCCGCGGCGGCGCTGACGGCGATGCCGTTCTTCCTCATCGACGCGCTGTTCACGCGGGGAGAGTTCAACACCATCGACGCCCACGCCACGGCGGCGGCGCTGTTCCACTATGGATGGGGCGTGCCGGCCTTCGTGCTGACGCGGGTGCTGTCGCCGGTGTTCTTCGCACGGCAGGACACCAAGGGGCCGATGCGGTTCGCGCTGATCTCCGTGGCGGTTAACATCGTCCTTGGCATCCTGCTCTTCCGCGTGATCGGCTTTCAGGGCATCGCCGCGGCGACGGCGGTGGCGTCGTGGATCAACGTCGTCCAGATGGTCATGGCGCTCAGCCGCAAGGGCGATTACCGGCCGAGCAAGGCGGCCTGGGGCAGATCGTCCGCGTGCTGATCGCCAGCATGGCGCTCGGCGCGCTGCTGGGGACGGCCTCCCACTTCCGCGAGCACATCGAGGCGGTGGTGCGCAGTAAGGAGGTCGCCGTGCTGCTGGTCAGCGCCGTCGGCGGAGCGCTCTATCCGTTCCTGCTGTTCGCCACCGGCGGGGTGACGCTGACCGAGATCAAGACGCTGCTGCGGCGCCGCCGCGCGGCGGACTTGCCGCCCGTGACCGATGCCGGTAACGCCCAGCCATGAGCGAGACCCCGCCTCCTGCCTACAGCGGCCCGACCCGCGTGCTCTCCGGCGTGCAGCCATCGGGTGCGCTGCATCTGGGCAACTACCTCGGCGCGCTGGTGAAGTTCGCGCGGCTGCAGCACGAGATGGACACCTTCATCTTCGTGGCCGACATGCACGCCATCACCGTCTGGCAGGACCCGGCCCTGCTGGCCCAGCAGACCCGCGAAATCGCCGCGGCCTATATCGCCGCCGGGCTCGATCCGGCCAGAGCGACCATCTTCCCGCAGTCGGCGGTGCCCGAACACGCCGAACTCGCCTGGGTCTTCAACTGCGTCGCCCGCCTCGGCTGGCTCGACCGCATGACCCAGTTCAAGGAGAAGAGCGGCAAGCACAAGGAGCGCTCATCGGTCGGCCTCTACACCTACCCGGTGCTGCAGGCCGCCGACATCCTCGTCTACAAATCGACCCACGTCCCGGTCGGCGAGGACCAGAAGCAGCACCTGGAACTGACCCGCGACATCGCCGCCAAGTTCAACCACGACTTCGGCGCGCCCGGCTTCTTCCCGCTTCCCGAGCCGCTGACGCAGGGGCCCGGCGCGCGGGTGATGAGCCTGCGCGATGGCTCGGTCAAGATGAGCAAGTCCGATCCCTCGGACCTGTCGCGCATCAACCTGACCGACGACGACGACGCCATCGCCACAAAAATCCGCAAGGCCCGCACCGACCCCGAGCCGCTGCCCGATACGCTGGAGGCGTTGTCCGCCCGCCCCGAAGCCGACAACCTCGTCGGCATCTACGCCGCGCTGGCCGACCAGCCGAAGGCCGACGTGCTCGCCCGCTTTTCCGGCCAAGGCTTCGGCGCCTTCAAGCCGGCCCTGGCCGACCTCGCCGTTTCGGTGCTGGCGCCGGTCGGCGAGAGGATGCGCGCGCTGCTGAACGATCCGGCGGAGATCGACCGCATCCTCAGCCGCGGCACCGAAAAGGCCCGCGAGGTCGCTGCTCCCACTTTGGCCGAGGTGCGAAAGCTGGTTGGTTTCTGGGGCGCCTAAACCACCCCTTCCGCTTATCCCCGCGAAGGCGGGGATGAGCGGGGTAGTTAAATCGGTATCCGCACCGGCAGGGTCTCGTAGCCCTTCACGAAGCTGGAATAGACACGGCGCGGTTCGCCCATGACCTCGATCTTCGGGAAGCGCTTGAGGATTTCTTCCCAGACGATCTTCAGCTGCAGCTCGGCCAGGCGGTTGCCGACGCAGCGGTGGATGCCGAAGCCGAAGGACAGGTGCTGGCGCGGCCGGGCGCGGTCGATGATGAAGCTGTCGGGGTCTTCGATGGCGGTCTCGTCGCGGTTGCCCGAGACGTACCACATGGCGACCTTGTCCCCCTTGCGGATGGTCTTGCCGCCCAGTTCGTAGTCGGCCAGCGCCGTGCGCCTCATGTGCGCCAGCGGCGTCTGCCAGCGGATGATCTCCGGCACCATGGAGGTGATGAGGTCGGGGTTGGCGCGCAGCTTGGCTTCCTGGTCGGGGTTCTGGCTCAGCGCCAGCAGCCCGCCGGTTATCGAGTTGCGCGTGGTGTCGTTGCCGCCGACGATGAGGAGGATGACGTTCCCGAGATACTCGAACGGCTCCATGTTCCGCGTCGCCTCGCCGTGGGCCAGCATGGAGATCAGGTCGTTGCCGGGCTCTTCGGTGTTGACCCGCTGGTTCCACAGCTCGGTGAAGTAGGCCAGGCACTCCAGCAGCTCCTCGCGCCGCTGCTCCTCGGTCTCGATGACGCCGGAGCCCTCGACCGCGGTGGCCACGTCCGACCAGCGGGTCAGCTTGCGGCGGTCTTCCCACGGGAAGTCGAACAGCGTCGCCAGCATCTGGGTGGTCAGCTCGATCGACACCCGGTCGACCCAGTCGAAGGTCTCGCCGCGCGGCAGGGCGTCGAAGATCTGGCCGACCCGCTCGCGGATCGTGCCCTCCATCAGCGCCAGGTTATGCGGCGAGACGATGGGGCTGACGGTCTTGCGCTGCACGTCGTGCTTGGGCGGGTCCATGGCGATGAACATCGGCAGGACGAAGTCCTCGTCGAAATCGCGCAGGGTGATGCCGCCGAGGTGGGCGTCGGAGGAGAAGACCTGGTGGTTGGTGTCCACCTCCATGATGTCGGCGTAGCGGGTGACCGACCAGTAGGCGCCGATCTCGTCGCCCTCCACGCCGGGGCAGAAGTGGACCGGATCCTCCTTCCGCAGCCGCTCGAAGTAGGGCCAGAAGGTATTGGTCCGGAAGAGCTCCGGATCGGCGACGTTGAACTGGTCCAGCGGGGTGGCGTAGGCCTGCGCCCGGGCGTCCCTGGCGAGATCGATGGAACCGTCGCTCATGGCGATCTCCTGCGTTTGCCCCCGCTGGTCATGGGGCCACGACTTAGGTCCGTTGTCACCGAAAACCTTGCGGGACTTGCCCCGGGCGGGCCCGCGCGCCACATCTGGCCCATGTTTATCCAGACCGAAGCCACGCCCAACCCGGAAGTCCTCAAGTTCCTCCCCGGCCGGGAGGTGCTCGGCGAAGGCGCGCGCGAGTTCACGACTGCCGATGACGCCGCGGTTTCGCCGCTGGCCGCCGCCCTGTTCGATCTCGGGGATGTGACGGGTGTGTTCTTCGGCCCAGACTTCCTGACGGTGACGAAGGACCCGACCGCCGAGTGGCCGCACCTGAAGGCGCCGGTGCTGGCGGCGATCATGGACCACTTCACCAGCGGCGGGCCGCTGATGACCGACGCCTCGTCGGACGGTCACGACGAGACCAGCTACGAGGGCGACACCGCCCAGATCGTGGCCGAGATCAAGGACCTGCTCGACACCCGCATCCGCCCTGCGGTGGCGCAGGACGGCGGCGACATCACCTTCTCGAAGTTCGAGGCCGACACCGGCATCGTCTGGCTGCACATGCGCGGCGCCTGCTCGGGCTGCCCGTCGTCGTCGGCGACGCTGAAGGCCGGCGTCGAGAACATGCTCAAGCACTACATCCCCGAGGTCAGCCGGGTCGAACAGACCCTCTGACCGTGCGGATACTGGCCCTCGACACCTGCCTGCCCGCCTGCTCAGCGGCGGTTATAGACGGCGAGCGGGTGCTGGCCAGCGCCTCCGAGCCCATGATGAAAGGCCATCAGGAGCGTCTCGGAAGCATGGTCCGCGAGGTGATGGAGACGGCAGGTCTTTCGTTCGATGACCTCGACCGCATCGGCGTCACCGTCGGCCCGGGCTCCTTCACCGGCCTTCGGGTCGGCGTCGCCTTCGCCAAGGGGCTGTCGGCGGCGTTGGACAAGCCCTGTGTCGGCATCGGCTCGCTGGAGGCGATGGCGGCCGAGCGCATCGGCCTGGTGGTGGCGGTGATCGATGCCAGGCGCGACCAGGTCTATGTGCAGGCCTTCCGCGACGGCCACGCGCTGGTTGAACCGCAGGCCCTGCGAGCCGAGGACGCCATTGCCGAGATCGCCCGTCTCGGCACACCAGACCTGATTGTCGGCTCGGGCGCTCCTCTGATGGCGGGCGCCTTCCCGGATGCAGACACGGAGGCCGCGGCTGTGCCGGACCCGGCGGCGCTGGCTCGGCTGGCCAGCCGTAGCGAGGCTGCCGTCGCTCCAATCTACCTGCGCGCGCCTGACGCCAAGCTGCCCGCCGCATGAGGCCGGCAAGTCTCGCCGATGTTCCCGCGCTGGCCGCCCTGCATGCGCAAGCTTTCGACGAGCCGTGGGGCGAGGAGGAGATCGGCGCCCTGCTGGAAGGGCCCGGTGGCTTTGCGCTGCTGGAGGACACCGCCGGTTTCATCCTCTGCCGCAGTGTCGCGGGAGAAGCCGAAATCCTGACGCTGGCCGTCTCGCCGGGGGCGCGCAGGATGGGGCTGGGGCGAGCTCTGGTGGAGACGGCGGCGAGCACCGCCGCGGAGGGCGAAGCGGAGAGCTTCTTCCTCGAAGTCGCCGCAGACAACACGCCCGCTATCGCTCTCTATAGCGTGTGCGGTTTCGAGGCGGTGGGACGACGGGCGGGCTACTACAGCCGGGCAGACGGCGCCGCCGACGCCATCGTCATGCGCCGCGCGCTTAACAGGGGCGGCTGATCCGCCTATGTTCGCCGCCGAAATGGACCGCCTCGAGAAACTCTGCGCCGAGAAAGGCATGCGCATGACCGACCAGCGCCGGGTGATCGCCCGCGTGCTGTCGCAGGCCCATGACCATCCCGATGTCGAAGAGCTCTATCGCCGCGCCCACGCCGTCGACCCGCACATCTCCATCGCCACCGTGTACCGCACCGTCCGCCTCTTCGAAGAGAGCGGCATTATCGAGCGGCATGACTTCCGCGACGGCCGCTCGCGCTATGAAGAGGCGCCCGACCACCACCACGACCACCTCATCGACATGAAGACCGGCCGGGTCGTCGAGTTCGTCGATCCCGAGATCGAGCGTCTGCAGCAGGCCATCGCCGACCGGCTGGGCTATCGGCTCGTCGACCACCGGCTCGAACTCTACGGCGTGCCCAAGGAAGAGTGAGCGTCCTGAAGCGGCTCTACATCAAGACCTACGGCTGTCAGATGAACGTCTATGACAGCGAGCGCATGGCCGACGTCCTGCGCCCGCTGGGCTATGGCATGACCGACCGGCCGGAGGAGGCCGACCTCGTCGTCCTCAACACCTGCCACATCCGCGAGAAGGCCACCGAGAAGGTCTATTCCGAGCTCGGCTACATCAAGCAGATGAAGCTGGACCGCGCGGCGCTCGGCCACCAGATGACCATCGCCGTCGCCGGCTGCGTCGCCCAGGCCGAGGGCGAGGAGATCATGATCCGCCAGCCGGCCGTGGACCTGGTCGTCGGCCCGCAGGCCTATCACCAGCTGCCGGAGCTGATCGCCCGGGCTCACCGATCTCGCGGCGAGCGGTTGAGCGCGGACTTTGCGGCCGACGAGAAGTTCGACGCCCTCCCTGCCGAGCGCCATGCCGACGGCCCCACAGCCTTCCTCACCGTGCAGGAGGGTTGCGACAAGTTCTGCACCTTCTGCGTGGTGCCCTATACGCGCGGCGGCGAGTACTCCCGGCCGATGGAGGCCATCGAGGCCGAGGCCCGTTCGCTGGCCAGCCAGGGCGTGCGCGAGGTCACCCTGCTCGGCCAGAACGTCAACGCCTTCACCGGCGGGCTGGGCACACTCGCGCGCCGGCTGGCCAAGATCCCGGGTCTCGATCGCATCCGCTACACGACCAGC
>Ga0190273_10000083_pt1 | contig 51288 bp, 54 predicted proteins | sample Popmic504IS_FD_134513 | JGI IMG/M metagenome (GOLD analysis project Ga0190273, IMG submission 134513) | Populus adjacent soil microbial communities from riparian zone of Shoshone River, Wyoming, USA - 504 IS | ecosystem: Environmental > Terrestrial > Soil > Riparian zone > Trees stand | place...
ACCTCGGCAAGATGGCCATGCTGGCGGTGATGGTCGGCTTCACCGCCGCCACCCAGGACATCGTCATCGACGCCTGGCGGATCGAGGCGGTGGACGAGAGCCGTCAGGGGGCGATGGCCGCCGCCTACCAGTGGGGCTACCGCATCGCCATGATCGTCGCCGGCGCCGCGCCGCTGATTCTGGCCGAAACCTACGGCTGGAACCTGTCCTACGCGGTGATGGCGGCATTGATGGGCGTCGGCATCGCCGGGGTCTTGTTCGCCCCGCGCGAGAAGGTCCACACCGTCCGCGCCATCCCGGTCGGCGATGTGCCCTCGCGTCCGGCCGCCGAGGTCTTCGAGTGGCTGCTGCGGTTGCTGCTGATCGTCATCGCCGCCCTGGTCATCGGCTCGGGCTTGACCGGCGCGCCGGACCTGCTGGCCGCGATCCTCGGCGGTGTCGGCATCTCCATGGCCCCGCTCAGCGCCGCCTGGGAGGCCAAGGAAACCGGCGTCTTCATCCAGTTTGCCGCCGTCATCATCGGCTTCGCCATCCTGGTCGCCGCCTGCTGGCCGCTGCCGGGGTTCAGGACACGGCCGGGTGCCTATCTGGCCGGGTCGTTCGGCGAGCCGCTGCAGGACTTCTTCAAGCGCTTCGCCGGGACGGCGGCGCTGATCCTGGCGCTGATCTGCCTCTATCGGGTGTCCGACTTCGTCCTCAACATCATGAACCCCTTTTACCTCGATCTCGGCTTCACCAAGACCGAGGTTGCCGAGGTGCGAAAGGTGTTTGGGGTGGTGGCCTCGATCCTCGGCGTCTTTCTTGGCGGCTTGGCGGTGGTGCGGCTGGGGCTGATGCGCGCCCTGATGATCGGCGCCTTCGCCGGGCCGCTGAGCAATCTCGTCTTCGCCTGGCTGGCGACGCAGGGCCCGTACGTCCCCGCCCTCTTCGTCGCCATCGGCGTCGACAACGTCGCCTCCGGCTTCTCCGGCACCTGCCTGATCGCCTACATGTCGAGCCTGACCAGCGCCGGGTTTACCGCCACCCAGTACGCACTGTTCTCCTCGCTATACGCCCTCCCCGGAAAGCTCATCGCTTCCCAGTCCGGCCGCATTGTCGAGAGCGCCGCCCGCAACGCCGACGCCGGCGGCATCGCGGCGAGCCTCAAGAGCCTGTTCACCGGCCTGCCCGCCGGCGCGCTGATCGAGGGCGCCGGCAAAACCGGGGTGACGCCGGCTGCGCTCGGCAGCGGCTACGTCACCTTCTTCCTCTATTCGACGGTGATCGGGGCGGCGGCCATCGTGCTGACCTTCATCGTCGCCGCGCGCCAGCCCCCCAAGGACGCGGAGAGCGCTCAGGTCGTCAAGCAGACCACCTGAGCGACCCGCAGTTCGCGGCGCAGGCCGTCGGCGACGCGGCCGTAGTTCTCGACGTTGATCGGCTCGCCCACTGCATAGCTGGCCGGCTGCGCGTGGGCGGCGGCGAAGGCGCCGCGCACCGTCTCCGGCGCGGTGGTGTAGATGCGCCCGCGTCGCGGCGACTCGGCGATGGTGACGCCGATCACGCGGCCGCTGGAGTCCAGCGCCGGCGCGCCCGACAGTCCCGCCAGCGTACCCTTCAGCCCGTCCGTGCGTCCGACCTCGGCCCAGACCAGCACCGACTCGGTGCGCGCCCCGCGTCCCCGGATGACCAGATTTTCCCGGCCCAGCAGCCGCGAAGCCGCCTCACCTGGGTGGCCCTGCGGAAAGCCGGGGTGGAAGGCGACATCGCCACGGCGCAGCGGCCGGTCCATCCCCAGCGGCATGGCGGGCGCGCCGCCGTCGGTGGTCAGGATGGCGGCGTCCCCGCTCGGATCGATCGAGACATTCACCGCCACGCCGCGCCCTTCCGCCACGACCAGCGCGGTGCGGTTGCAGCCCTCGACGACGTGCCGCGCGGTCAGCCAGACGCCGTTGTCGGCTACAGAGAAGGCGGTGCCGGACCCCGGCTGGGTCATGTCGGGAACATCGACGACCACCGACGGATCGAACGGCGAGGCGGGGCCGAGCGGCACGCCTTCTTCGCCGGGCACGGGCGGCGGCGGCGCGGGCGCGTCGGCCTTCTCCTGCCGCCCCACGGCGGCGACCAGCAAAGCAGCGACGACGGCCGTATAGACCAGCCAGTCAGGAAGACGCGGAAAGTGCACAGGATCAGCCGGCCATCGCCGCCGCTAGAATGAGGGCCGTCGAGAGCTTGGCGCCGACCAGAAACGCGGCCGCCGCCATCTCGCCGTCCTGGATGCGCTTGGGCAGGCTGTGCAGCATGATGTCGATCAGCCGGAACACCAGCAACTGTACGACGATGGTCGCCGCGCCCCACAGGCCGATGTCGATGATCGAGGTCGAGGCGTTCAGCGACACCGCCAGGGGAATGGCCAGACCCACCAGCACCCCGCCCAGCGACACCGCCGCGGCGACATTGCCCTCGCGGATCAGCCGGATCTCCTTGTGCGGGGTGAGCAGGATGTAGATCCCAGCGCCCAGCACCAGGATCAGCAGGGTCATCCCCGCGTGCAGCAGGGTGATCGGAAATCCCGTCGCGAAGGCCTGGATTTCGGGAGACTGGAGCTCAGGAGGCATGGCGACCGGCACGTTGTGGCACAGGCGCAACCGTTAGCATGGCGCGTGGCTATTCCGCAGCCGCCAGCTTGCGCCGCGTGCTGGCCCTGACCTTTTCGCTCTCGGACTTCAGCTGCCCGCAGGCGGCGAGGATGTCCCGGCCGCGGGGCGTGCGGATCGGCGAGGCGTAGCCGGCGCGGTTCAGGATGGCCGCAAACGTCTCGATGGTCCCCCAGTCCGAGCACTCGTAGGGCGAGCCGGGCCACGGGTTGAACGGGATCAGGTTGATCTTGGCCGGGATGCCCTGGACCAGCTTGACTAGCGCCCGCGCATCGGCCGGACTGTCGTTGACGCCCTTCAGCATCACATACTCGAACGTCACGCGCCGGGCGTTCGACAGGCCTGGATAGGCGCGGATCGCCGCCATCAGCTGCGCAATGTCGTACTTCTTGTTCAGCGGCACCAGCTCGTCGCGTAGCGCGTCGTTGGTTGTGTGCAGCGAGATGGCCAGCATCGCTTGTGTCCGCTCGCCCAGCGGCGTCAGCTCGGGGACCACGCCCGAGGTCGAGACGGTGATCCGCCGCCGCGACAGGGCGATGCCCTCGCCGTCGCTGATGATGTCTATGGCCTGGGCCACCGCATCCAGATTGTAGAGCGGCTCGCCCATGCCCATGAAGACGATGTTGGAGAGCTGGCGGTCTTCCTTCGGCGAGGGCCATTCGCCGAGGTCGTCACGGCACACCTGCACCTGCGCCACGATCTCGGCCGCCGTCAGGTTGCGCACCAGCGCCTGGGTGCCGGTATGGCAGAAGGTGCAGTTCAGCGTGCAGCCGACCTGGCTGGAGACGCACAGCGCCCCGGCCCGGCCGACGCCGGGGATGAAGACGCTCTCGATCTCGATACCCGGGGCGGTGCGGATCAGCCACTTGCGGGTGCCGTCGTTCGACACCTGCCGCTCGACGATTTCCGGCCGGGCGAGAGTGAAATGCTCGGCCAGCTTCGCGCGCGTCGGCTTGTCGACGCTGGTCATGGCGTCAAAGTCGGTGACGCCGAAATGCTGGATCCAGCGCCACATCTGGGCGGTCCGCATCTTCGCCTTCTCGGGCGCGACGACGCCGGCCTCGACCAGCGCGGTGGACAACTGCGGCCGCGTGAGACCGGTGAGGTTCACGGGCGCTGGAGCCGCCGGCGCCTTGCCCACAGTCTGGGTTGCGCGGGAAAGGTCGAGAGTGATGCTCACAGGGACTCTGGCTGGATCGCTGGTCAGGCGGTCCATATCAGATAAGGGCGCGCCGGCCCAATTGCAGGCGCGACACCTCGCCCCGGCTTACGGCGTCGTGTTGGCGGCCGGTGCGTCGGTCACGGTCGGCGCGTTGAGAACCTGCCCCTGCGGCGTCAGCGTGTCGGTTGGCGCCACCTGCTGCACGGCCGCATTGCCGCCGGGCTGGGTGATGACGGTGTCCTCGAACGACTGCTCGGTCTGGCTCTTGACGCTCTCGGTCGCGGCCGGACCCGGCGCCCGCTGGTTGCCGAGCAGGAACCACGCCACCACCGCCGCCACTACCAGCGCCGCCAGGATGATCACCATCAGCCGCGTCGCGTTCTTCGGCGTCGTCACCGGCTCTCCGTCTCGATTGTCCGTCATCAGCTCAGCTCCCGCGAATGTCGCCGGGACAACGACCGGGCGCGGAACGACGTTCCGAGTTTGGGGGAGAGTGGTGCCGCTTAGGTGACTCGAACACCTGACCCCATCATTACGAATGATGTGCTCTACCAGCTGAGCTAAAGCGGCCTCTTTGAGGGGTGGCTATTTAGACGCGCGGGGGGCGCTTGCCAAGCGGCGGCGCAGGCCCGTGCGGCGGGGCGTCGGCTCGGCCAGCGCCGGTTGCAGCAGTTCGCCGAGGCCGGGGTCGTCGGGGATCGGCATGACGTGAGCGCCTGTTTCGGCGGCGCGCACGAACGGCGTCGACTCCCGGTAGGAGAACGGCAGCTCGGGCAGGTCGCTCATGGCCCGCTCGTGGCGCTCCAGCCGCGGGTGGATCAGCTCGCCGCTCTCGGCGTAGGTGGTGACCAGCCGGGCCCAGTCCTCCAGCGTGTAAGCGAAGGCGCGGCCCTCGGGGTCGAGGTCGGACCAGTCGGGCTCCTGCGGCGCGCCGGCCCCCCTCGCGATCCAGGCCCGGGCTTCATCGGGCGCGCCGGCGGCGAAGGCGACGCGGGCCATCAGGCCGGCGATGCGGGCGGTAGGCTCTTCGGTGGCCAGCGAGCGGGCGGCTTCGCGGGCGGCGGCGGCGTCGCCGGCGATCAGCGCCTGCTCGACGCCAAGGATCTGGCTTTCGCGCGACTGCGGCTGCTGGGCGGCTAGCGCGGCTAGGCGGGCTGCCCGTTCGCGCGGCGTCTCGCTGGTGCGCAGGTCGCGGTAGGCGAGCCACAGCGCCGGGTGGGGCGCTTCTTTCCACGCCTGTTCCAGCAGGGCGGAGGCGCGGGCGACCTTGCCCTCGGCCGCTGTCAGCCGCGCGGCCATTACCACGCCGGGCGCGAAGCCGGGCTGGAGGCGGGCGGCCTGCATGGCGTAGTCGAGCGCTTGGCCGCGCAGGCGCTCGTCGCCGGTCGCGTCGAGGTCGGCGGCGGAGGCGGCCAGCAGGGCGGCGCGGGCGCGTTCGGCGACAATCGGCGTGACGATCTTGCGTTCGAGTGCGCCCTGCACGAGCTGCAGCGCCGCGGCCCAGTCGCCGTTCTCCAGCCGCGACTCCAGCATGGCCCGCCAGGCCCAGCGGGCGGTGCGGGTCAGGCCATAGGCGCTCTCGGCGTGGCGCAGGGCGGCGGCCTTGTCGCCCTCGGCCAGCGCCGTCTGCATCAGCCCCTTGTGACCGGCCAGCCGCATCTCGGGGAAGCCGAGCATGGCGGTGTAGGCGGCCTTGGCGGCGGGCAGGTCGCCGGCGGCCTCGGCGGCCTGGGCGGCGAGCACGCGGACGAGGGCGGGCGAGTCCTCGGCGATGTCGGCGGCCTTCTGCGCCAGGCGGCGCGCCTCGGACCCGTCGCCGGCGGCGGCGGCCAGGAAGCCCCGGGCCAGCACTTCGCCGGCCTGTTTGCGGCGTGAGCGGGCGCGGGCGCGGGCGGCGCGCTCGGGCGACTCCAGCAGCCAGATCAGGCCGCGCCAGAACACCGTGGCCGCCAGCGCCAGGAACATCACCATCAAGGCGGCCGAGGCGGCGGTCATGTCCACCCGCCAGCCCAGCCAGATCAGGCTGGCCTGCCCGGCGTCGCCCGTCACCGCCAGCACGGCGATGGCCAGCGCAGCGATGGCGGCGATGACGAGGATGGTGCGGATCATGCGCGCGCCCTCGACACCTGGGCGAGGTTGGCGAGCGCGCTGGCGCGGATGGCGACGACGTGGCGGTCGATCTCGGCGCGGCGCTCGGCCCCGGCCCGCCAGGCGGCCATGGCGCGTGAGGCTTGCGGCGGCAGGGCGTCCAGCGTGGTCAGCGCGCCGTCGATGTCGCCCTCGTCGACCTGCCGTTCGGCGCGGGCCAGCACGGCGTCGGGCTTGCCGCCCACCGTGGAATCGACGCGGCGAATGGTGACGATGCTGGCCAGCGCGTAGCTCAGGCGGTCGAGGAAGCCGCCTTCCTCGCCGGGATCGCGGGCGGCGACTGCGGCGCGGGCTGCGGCGTCATCGAACTCGGCGGCGAGGGCCGAGCGGGTTGGGGCGCCGGTCTGGGCGAGGCGGCGCAGCGCGGCGGCGTCCGGCGACTGCGGCAGCACCTGCTCGACTGCGGCGAGTTCCCGGACGAACGGGCGCGACGTTCCGCTGGCTTCGGCCAGCAGCGCCGACGCGAGCGCGGCGGCGGCGGCCTGCACGGTGCGGTCCTGTCCCGTCTCCAGCGCCTGAACGCGGGACTGCAGGCCGGTGACATCGGCGGCGGGCTCGGCCGGAGTAACGCCTTGCGTCGGCATTACCGGCGGCCGCGTAACCGGCGCCGCCAGATGGCGAGGCGCTGTTTGCGAGGCGTTGGAGACCAACCCCTCGCGCCGCTCCCACCAGTGCGGCGCGTAGGCGGCCAGCACGGCGCCGGCCGCCAGGCTAGCGGCACACAGGCCGAGCACCGTCCAGCCGCTTAAGCCCCGCCGTCGCTCATAGGCCGGCGAGCTGTGCGGGGGCGTGATCTCGGTGGTGTCCGGCGCGAGTGTCATAACGTCCTTGAGTGGGGCAAGCTCAACCCTGTCACGCCTTCCTGTCTATCAGATTAAGCAGCGCCGCCTCGAAGGGAATAGGCGAGGCGACGCGTTCGGCAAGCTCACTCTGGCCAGCGGCCGCGCCACCGCCGCCGACAGGCAGAAGGCGCGCAGCTGCGGGGCCGGATGCTTGCGCAGGACCTTGGCGAGAATGCGGGCCGCCTTGGGCGAGTGCAGCATGACGATGTCGAGCTCGGGCAGGGTGGCTAGGAACTCCGGCGCCAGTGGCGCGGCGACGCTGTCATAGAGCGGCAGGGCGCGCGCCTCGATGCCGACGTGAGCGAGAGCGCCGACCAGGTCGCCAGCCGGCTGCAGCGCGCCGGGATGCAGGACGACGCCGCCCTTCAGTTCCAGCTTGCGGGTGGCGATGCGGGCCGTGAGCGCGGCGACATCGCCGTCGCCGGATAGCAGCGCGCGAAAGCCGGCCGCCTTGGCGGCTGTGGCGGTCGCCGCGCCCACGGCGAAGACGCGAAAGTCTCGCTCGGGCGAGGCGGCGGCGAAGGCGCGCACGGCGTTGGCGCTGGTGAAGGCGAGCGCCTTGACGTCGTGCAGGTCGATATACGGCGCGGGCAGGCGCTCGAGCGCGAGCAGCGGCGCGACCACGGCCCTGTGCCCGTGCGCGGCGACCCGCTCGGCGGTGTCCGAGGCGCCGGGCTCGGCCCGGGTGATCCAGATGCTGAGGGGCTGGCCTGCCATTAACCCAACCTGAGCCGTCGGCGCGCCCGGATCAATCCTTGAGGATGAGCTCGTCGCCGCCTTCGACCCGAACCTCGTCGCCCAGCTGCAGGCCGAACGCGCGGGCGGCGGCCTCGGTCTGACCGAGCGGCAGCTCGATGACGCCCTGACGCCGGAAGCGCCTGCGGCCGTCCGGCGTCAGGCCCTCGACGATCAGCGACAGCGTGCGGCCGTTCAGCTGCGCGAAGGCGCCGATGGCCGTACGGCACGAGCCTTCCAGCGCATAGAGGGCGCCGCGTTCGGCCGCGACGGCGAGGGTGGTGGGCTCGTGGCGCAGGGCGACCAGCCACGGGGCGTCGTCGTCCTCGGCGCGGGTCTGGATGGCGAGGGCGCCCTGCCCGGGCGCGGGCGGCGCCTCGATGGGGTCGATCAGCGAGGTCGGCAGGTGACCGAGCCCGAGGCGGTTGAGGCCCGACAGCGCCAGCAGGATGGCGTCGGCCTCGCCCGCGTCCAGCTTGGCGATGCGGGTGTCGACGTTGCCGCGCAGCATGACCATCTCGAGGTCCGGCCGCCGGTGCAGCGCCTGCGCCTGGCGCCGCATCGAGGCGGTGCCGAGCCTGGCGCCCTGCGGCAGGTCGTCGATGGTGGCGAAGCCGCGCGACAGGAAGGCGTCGCGGGGGTCCTCGCGCTCGGGAATGGCGGCGATGGTCAGGCCCGGCGGCAGCTCGGCCGGCATGTCCTTCAGCGAGTGGACGGCGCAGTCGATGCGGCCGTCGAGCAGCGCCTCCTCGATTTCCTTGGTGAAGAGGGCCTTGCCGCCGATCTCCAGCAGCCGGCGATCCTGCACCCGGTCGCCGGTGGTGGTGATGTGGACCAGCGGCGCCACCTCGTCCGGCCAGTCGGGCGCCCCCAACGTCGCCGCGATCCGCCGCTGCAACATGCCCGATTGGGCCAGAGCGAGCTTGGACGCGCGGGTGCCGATGCGGACGATGGTCGAGGCCATGCGCTCCGCTACCGCGTGACAGAGGCGCCCGCAAATAATAGTCACGGCTGAATGGCAATTCTCACCGTCCTCGGCATCGAGACCAGCTGCGACGAAACGGCGGCCGCCGTGGTGCGCCGCGCCGATGACGGGCGTGTCGAGGTGCTGTCGTCCGTCATCGCCAGCCAGATCGCCGAGCACGCCCCCTACGGCGGGGTGGTGCCGGAGATCGCGGCGCGGGCGCATGTCGAGGTCATCGACACCATCGTCGCGCAGGCGATGGAGGAAGCTGGTGTCCGATACGGCGAGCTTTCAGGCGTCGCGGCGACGGCCGGGCCGGGGCTGGTGGGCGGGGTGATGGTGGGCCTCTCCTTCGGCAAGGCTGTGGCGCTGGCCCGGGGCCTGCCGCTGGTGGCGGTCAACCATCTGGAGGGCCACGCGGTCTCGGCGAGGCTGGGTGCCGACATTCCCTATCCCTTCCTGCTGCTGCTGGTCTCCGGCGGCCATTGCCAGCTCTTGGAGGTGGCCGGCGTCGGGGCCTGCCGCCGGCTAGGCTCAACCATCGACGACGCCGCCGGCGAGGCCTTCGACAAGATCGCCAAGTCTATGGGCCTGCCCTACCCCGGCGGCCCCGAACTGGAAAAACTGGCGGAGGGGGGTGACCCGGACCGCTTCCCGCTGCCCCGCTCGCTGCTGGGGCGGGAAGGCTGCGACTTCTCCTTCTCGGGCCTGAAGACCGCCGCCTCGCGTATGGCCACCGGTATGGCCGAGGCCGACAGGCGCGACCTGGCCGCCGCCGTGCAGGAGGCCATCGCCCGCCAGCTCTGCGACCGCACCGACAAGGCGCTGACGACCTATGCCCACGCGCACGAAGGCCGCGACCTGCGCTTTGTGGTGGCGGGAGGCGTGGCGGCCAACAAGACGGTCCGCGCCCGCCTCGAAGCCACCGCCGCCGCGCGGGGCTTCTCGTTCAACGCGCCGCCGCTGGCCTACTGTACCGACAACGCCGCCATGATCGCGCTGGCCGGCGCCGAGCGGCTGGCGCTCGGGATGACCGACGGCATGAACGCGGTTGCGCGGCCGCGCTGGCCGCTGGACGAAGCTTCGGCGTTATCAAGTCCGGTGCACAAACCCGGCCGCAAGGGAGCCAAGGCTTGAGACATGCTGGCGTTATCGGCGGCGGCGCCTGGGGCACGGCCCTGGCCCAGGTCTGCGCGCGGGCCGGGCTGCAGGTCACGCTCCAGGCCCGCGAGCTGGAGGTGGTCGGCGCGGTCAACAGCGCTCACGAGAACCCCATCTTCTTGCCCGGCGTGACGCTGGACAATGCCGTGCGCGCCACGCCGGACATGGCCGATCTGGCGAACTGCGACCTGATCCTCGCCGTCGCCCCTGCTCAACACCTGCGCTCGGCCCTGACCGCTCTCGCGCCGCACGCCCGCAAGGGGCTGCCGGTCCTGCTGTGCGCCAAGGGGGTGGAGCAGGGCACGCTGAAACTGATGACTCAGGTGCTGGAGGAGACCATCCCGCAGGCCTGCCCAGCGGTGCTGTCGGGCCCCAGCTTCGCCGGCGAAGTGGCGCGCGGCCTGCCCACCGCCGTCACCCTCGCCTGCCCAGACGAGCCGTTCGCCCGCACGCTGGCCGAGGCCATCGCCACCCCCGCCTTTCGCCCCTACGTCGTGGACGACATGATAGGCGCCGAGGCCGGCGGGGCGATCAAGAACGTGCTGGCTATCGCCACCGGCATTGTCGAGGGCAAGGGCCTGGGCCGCAGCGCCCACGCCGCCCTGATCACCCGGGGCTTTGCCGAAATGACGCGAATGGCCGTGGCGCTGGGCGCGCAGGCCGAGACGGTGGCCGGGTTGTGCGGCCTCGGCGACCTCGTCCTTACCTGCTCCTCGCCGCAGTCGCGCAACATGAGCGTCGGCCTGGCGCTCGGCGGCGGCCAGACGCTGGAAGGGGCGCTGTCAGGAAAGCTGACGGTGGCCGAGGGCGTCGCCTCCGCCCCCGCCGTCCGCGACCTCGCCCGCAAGCACGGCGTTGAGATGCCGATCTGCGAGGCGGTGGCCGGCATCCTGGCCGGCGAGCACAGCGTTGAGGCGGCCATCATGGGCCTGCTTTCGCGCCCTCTGAAATCCGAAGGAGCCTGAGCCATGCCGCTGTTCGTCGTCTCGTGGATGGACAAGCCGGGCGGCCTGCCTGTGCGCATGGCGGCCCGCGAGGCGCACCTCGACTATGTGCGCCAAACCGGCGCCGTGCGGCTCGGCGGGCCGTTCCTCGACGAGAACGGCGGCATGGCCGGCTCGCTGATCATCATTGAGGCCGACAGCCTGGAAGCCGCGCAGGCTTGGCACGCCGCCGATCCCTACAAGACCGCCGGTGTGTTCGAGACCTCGGACGTGAAGCCCTGGCGCATCACGGTGGGCTCCATCGCTTGAACCCGGCCGCTCCCGCGCCCGGCACGCGGCTGTGCCGGCTGGACGAGATCGACCAGGCTAAGGGCTTTCGCTTCCGCGAAGGGGACGCGGCCTTCTACGGCATGGTCCTGCGCAAGGGGGACGCCGTGTGGGGCTTCGTCGATTCCTGTCCGCACACCGGCCAGCCGCTGTCGCTGTTCGGCGACCGCTATTTCACCCGCGAGGGCGACCGGCTGCTGTGCTCCGGCCATGGCGCGCTGTTTCGGCCGGAAGACGGCGAGTGCGTCGCCGGGCCGTGCGAAGGCCGCGGCCTGACGCCGTGGCCGGTTGTCGTCCGTGATGGCGAGGTTACGGTGGCGTAGTGACGAGGAGGAGCGCGACGTGAGCGAAGGTCAGGTGTTTCCGGTCCCCCAGGAGTGGGCTGAGCGCGCGCACATGGACGCCGCGGCCTACGAGGCCGCCTGCAAGCGCGTCGAAACCGACCCCGACGGCCACTGGCGCGAGGTCGCCGCCCGGCTCGACTGGATCAAGCCGTTCAGTGTCGTGAAGGACGTCTCCTTCAACAAGGCCGACTTCCGCATCGGCTGGTTTACCGACGGGGTGCTGAACGCCTCCGCGAACTGCCTCGACCGTCATCTGCCGCACCGGGCGGGCGACACCGCCATCATCTGGGAGGGCGACGACCCGGCCGACAGCCGCCGCATCACCTATGGCGAAGCGCACGCCGAGACCTGCCGCATGGCCAATGTCCTCAAGGCCCACGGCGTCAGGAAGGGCGACCGGGTCACCATCTACCTGCCGATGATCCCGGAGGCCGCCTACGCCATGCTGGCCTGCGCGCGCATCGGGGCGGTGCATTCGGTCATCTTCGGCGGCTTTTCGCCCGACTCCATCGCCGGGCGGATCGAGGACTGCCAGTCGACCTTCGTCATCACCGCCGACGAGGGTCTGCGCGGCGGCCGCAAGGTGCCGCTGAAGGCCAATGTGGACGAGGCGCTGACCCGCTGTCCGGACGTGAAGACCGTGCTGCTCATCCGGCGCACCGGCGCTGACGTGGGTTTCGTCGAAGGCCGCGACGTCAGATACGAGCAAGTGCGCGAAACCGTGTCCGCCGACTGTCCGCCGGAGCCCATGGGCGCCGAGGACCCGCTGTTCATCCTCTACACCTCGGGATCGACGGGGAAGCCCAAGGGCGTGCTGCACACCACCGGCGGCTATCTGACTTGGGCGGCCTACACCCACGAGCTGGTATTCGATTATCGGCCCGGTGAGATCTTCTGGTGCACGGCCGATGTGGGCTGGGTCACCGGCCACAGCTACATCGTCTATGGGCCGCTCGCCAACGGCGCGACGACGCTGATCTTCGAGGGCGTGCCCAACTACCCGACCACCTCGCGGTTCTGGGAGGTCATCGACAAGCACCGGGTGGAGATATTCTACACCGCTCCCACCGCGATCCGCGCCCTGATGCGCGAGGGCGACGCGCCGGTCACCAGGACCTCGCGCAAAAGCCTGCGCCTGCTCGGCAGCGTCGGCGAGCCGATCAACCCGGAAGCCTGGCTCTGGTACCACCGCGTGGTCGGCGAGGAGCGCTGCCCCATCGTCGACACTTGGTGGCAGACCGAGACCGGCGCGACCCTGATCTCGCCGCTGCCGGGGGCCACAGCGCTGAAGCCCGGCTCGGCGACGAAGCCGCTGCCGGGCGTCAAGCCGCAGTTGGTCGACGCCGACGGCGGCGTGCTGGAAGGCGCGACCAGCGGCAACCTCTGCCTAACCGACTCCTGGCCGGGGCAGATGCGCACTGTCTATGGCGACCACGGCCGCTTCTTCGACACCTACTTCTCGACCTACCCCGGCAAGTATTTCACCGGCGACGGCTGCCGCCGCGACGAGGACGGCTACTACTGGATCACCGGCCGCGTCGACGACGTCATCAACGTCTCCGGCCACCGGCTCGGCACCGCCGAGATCGAGTCCGCACTGGTCGGCCACTCCGGCGTCACCGAGGCGGCGGTGGTCGGCTTTCCGCATGACATCAAGGGTCAGGGCATCTACGCCTACATCACCCTCGAGCAGGGGCTGGAAGCCTCCGAGGACGTCCGCAAGCAACTGGTCCAGTGGGTCCGCACCGAGATCGGGCCGTTCGCCACTCCGGATGTTATACAGTTCACCCCCGGCCTGCCGAAGACCCGGTCCGGCAAGATCATGCGCCGCATCCTTCGCAAGATCGCCGAGAACGACATCTCCAACCTCGGCGACACCACGACGCTCGCCGATCCGAGCGTTGTCGACGATCTGGTCAGGAACCGCGCCGGAGCATGACAGGACTGTAAGGTTTCGAACCGGAAAGGCAGTGCTAGGGTCCCGGCCTCAAACGGGAGCCCCCATGATCCGTCACACCTTCCGCGCAACCGCGGCCGCCCTCATTCTTTCCTTCGCCGCCGCGCCGGCCGCTTTCGCGCAGGCGCCTTCGGCGCAGGTGCCGCCGATCACCTACAAGGAACGGACCCTGCCCAACGGGCTGAAGGTGTTCACCTCGCAAGACAAGACCACGCCCAACGTGTCGGTGCAGGTCTGGTATGGCGTCGGCTCGAAGGACGACCCGGCGGGCCGCTCCGGGTTTGCGCACCTCTTCGAACACCTGATGTTCAAGGCCACCCGCGACATGCCGGCCGAGACGCTGGACCGGCTGACCGAGGATGCCGGCGGCTTCAACAACGCCTTCACCGCCGACGACATGACGGCCTATTACGAGGTCGTGCCGGCCAACCACCTGGAGCGGCTGATCTGGGCGGAGTCGCAGCGGCTGGGCGCGCTGGTCGTCGACGACGCCTCGTTCAAGTCCGAGCGCGACGTGGTCAAGGAGGAGCTGCGCCAGCGGGTGCTGGCTGACCCCTACGGCCGCTTCTTCCGCTTCGCCATTCCGCAGGCTTCGTACACGACCCATCCCTACAAGCGCCCCGGTATCGGTTCGATCGAGGAGCTGGACGCCGCCACCGTCGACGACGTGCGAGCCTTCCACCAGACCTACTACCGGCCCGACAACGCCGCCCTGCTGGTGATCGGCAACTTCGACGAGGCGCAGCTGAACGCCTGGATCGACCGGTACTTCGGCCCGCTGAAGGCACCCGCCGAGCCGCTGCCGCGCGTGACAGTGGTGGAGCCGGGCCGCACGGGCGCGAAGACCGTCACCGCCTACGGCCCCAACGTGCCGCTGCCGGCGGTCGCCATGACCTGGCTCGGCGTGTCGGCGAACCACCCTGACGCGCCAGCGCTGCGGGTGCTCGACGGCATCCTCTCCAGCGGCAAGTCCTCGCGGCTCTACAACAGCCTCGTCTATGAGCAGCAGGTCGCCGCCCAGATCTTCTCGGACGCCGAACCCAGCGCCCAGCCGGGGCTGATCCAGGTCGGCGCCATCATGGCCGGCGGCAAGACCGTCGAGCAGGGCGAGAAGGCGCTGCACGCCGAGGTCGCCCGCCTGCGCGCCGCCCCGCCGACAGCCGCCGAGCTGGCCGAAGCCAAGAACGAGCTGGTCGCCGCCGCCGTGCGCGAGCGCGAAACCATCGACGGCCGCGGCTTCGTGCTCGGCCAAGCGCTGGTCGTCGAAGGCGCCGCCGCCAAGGCCAACACCGGCATCGCCGAACTGCAGGCGGTCACCGCCGCCGATGTCCAGCGTGTCGCCCAGAAGTACCTGCGTGACGACCGCGCGGTGACGATCCGATACCTCGACGAAAAACAGAAGACGGCCGGCGCCGTCGATGTCGCCACGCCCATCGTCCAGAAGGTCGCCTCGACCAGGTATACGGGCCCCGTCACGACGCTGGCGCCCGAGGGTCACCGCCAGGCCTTCCCGGCTCTGAGCACTCCGGTGGAGCCGGTGCTGCCGGTCCCCGCCGAGCGCACGCTGGCCAACGGTCTGCGCGTGATCGTCGCCCGTTCCAGCGACCTGCCGCTGGTCACGGCCGAGCTGACCGTCCGCTCCGGCGCCGCCGCCGACCCTCAGGGGCTGGCCGGCACGTCGATGATGGCTTCCGAACTGTTGACCGAAGGCACAAAGACCCGCAGCGCCACCGAGATCGCCGCCCAGACCGAAGCCCTCGGCGCCAACCTCAGCGCCGCCTCGGCCTGGGAGACCTCCAGCGTCAGCCTCAACGTGATGCCGCAGAACCTCGAGCCCGCCATGGCCATCATGGCCGACGTGGCGCGCAACCCGGTGTTCAAGGACGAGGAACTGGAGCGGGTCCGCACCCAGTCGCTGGACGCCCTGTCGGTCGCCTACCAGCGCCCCGGTTCGGTCGCCCAGTTCGCCGCCGCGCCGCTGATCTACGCCGGCTCGCCGTTCGGCCACGTCGCCGGAGGCACGCCCACCTCATTGCCGAAGATCGGCCGCGGGGAGCTCGTTGCGAACCACGCCAGCTACTGGCGACCCGATAACGCCATCCTCGTCATCACCGGCGACGTCACGCCCGAGCAGGGCTTTGCACTCGCCGAAAAGACCTTCGGCGATTGGGCGAGGCCCGCCACGCCGCTGCCTGCCGCTCCGGCCGCCGACATGACCTCCAGGCCGCGCGCGGTGGTGATCGACATGCCGGGCAGCGGTCAGGCGGCGGTCACCCTCGCCAAAACGGCCATCGTCCGCAGCGACCCGCGCTATTACTCCGGCCTTGTCGCCAACAGCGTGCTGGGCGGCGGCTACTCGGCGCGGCTGAACCAGGAGATCCGGGTCAAGCGCGGCCTCAGCTACGGCGCCGGCTCCAGCCTGACCGCGCGCCAGAGCACCGGCGCCATCACCACCTCCACCCAGACCAAGAACGAGTCCGCCCCCGAGGTCATCTCGCTGGTGAGGACCGAGATGAAGAAGCTGGCCGACGCTCCGGCCTCGGCCGATGAGCTGGCCGCCCGCAAGTCGGTGCTGGTCGGTGGCTACGGCCGCGAACTGGCGACGACGGACGGGCTGGCAGGGATTCTCGGCGGGCTGGCGGTGTACGGCATCCCACTCTCGGAAGTGCAGGCCTACACCGGCAAGGTCGAAGCCGTCGGCCCCGCGGACGTGCAGCGCTTCGCCGCCGAGGTCATGGACCCCTCGCAGGCCAGCGTCATCGTCGCCGGCGACGCCAAGCTGTTCGGACCGGGCCTGCAGACCGCCCTGCCCGGCGCCGAGGTCATCCCGCTAACCCAGCTCGACCTCGACAGCCCGACGCTACGCAAGGCGCCGTGACCGAGCGCTCATTGCGATGTGAGGGAGGCGCGGCTAGGTTGCCGCGCCTTTTCACCCTGACGATGTGCAATGACCCTCACCCTTGAAGACATCAAGGCCGCCGCCGGACGGCTGGCCGGACAGATCGAACGCACGCCGTGCCGCCACTCGCGCACGTTGTCGGAGATCACCGGGGCCGAGGTCTGGGTGAAGTTCGAGAACATGCAGTTCACCGCCGCCTACAAGGAGCGCGGCGCGCTGAACAAGCTGATGCTGCTGTCCGACGAGCAGAAGAAGAAGGGCGTTATCGCCTCGTCGGCCGGCAACCATGCGCTCGGCCTTGCCTACCACGGCGCGCGGCTCGGCATCCCCATCACCATCGTCATGCCCAAGGGCACGCCGTTCGTAAAGGTGCAGCACACCCAAGGCCACGGCGCCGAGGTGGTCATCGACGGCGACGGCTACGATGAGAGCTTCGCGCTGGCCATGAAGCTGAAGGACGAGCGCGGGCTGACCTTCGTGCATCCGTTCGACGACTACGACGTCATGGCCGGCCAGGGCACCATCGCGCTGGAGATGCTGGAGGACGTGCCCGACCTCGAGATCCTGCCCGTTCAGATCGGCGGCGGCGGGCTGATCAGCGGCGTCGGCACGGCGGCCAAGGCGATCAAGCCGGACATCCGCGTGTTCGGCGTCGAGGCGGCCATGTACCCGTCCTTCACCGCCCGGATGCGCGGCATCAACAGCGAGGCCGGCGGCCAGACCATTGCCGAGGGCATCGCCGTCAAACAGGTGGGCACCAAGACCTACGGCATCGCCCGGCCGCTGATCGAGGACGTGCTGCTGGTCGAGGAGCCCTATATCGAGCGCGCCGTCGCCCTCTATTGCAACGTCGAAAAGACCATCGCCGAGGGCGCGGGCGCGGTGTCGCTGGCGGCGCTGCTGGCCTATCCGGAGCGGTTCCGGGGCAAGAAGTGCGGCCTCATCCTGTGCGGCGGCAACATCGACACGCGCCTGCTGGCCAGCGTGCTGACCCGCGAACTCGTGCGGGCCCAGCGGCTGGTTTCCTTGCGCATCGTCGGCGACGACCGGCCGGGGCTGCTGGCCACCGTCAGCCGGGTGATCGGCGAGCTGGGCGGCAATATCATCGAGGTGGCCCACAACCGCCTTGCCCTCGACGTGCCGGCCAAGGGCGCCGAGTTCGACATCATGATCGAAACCCGCGACGCCCAGCACACGCAGGAGATCATGGACGCCCTTAGGGCTCACGGTTACCCGCCGAGGGCCGTCTGATGCGCGCCGTTGTAATCGCTGCGGCCATGGCGCTGTCGCTCGCCGCCTGCAAAGGCGACCAACAGGCGAGCGCCAACCTCGGCGCGGCCCAGACCTTCATGGCGGACAACGCCAAAAAGCCCGACGTGAAGACCCTGCCGTCCGGCGTGCAGTACGCGGTGGTTCGCTCCGGACCCGCGGACGGGCCCCATCCCGGCCCGCGCAGCACGGTGAAGGTTCACTACGAGGGCAAGCTGGTCAGCGGCGAGGTGTTCGACTCTTCCTACGAGCGCGGCGTCCCGGCGGTGATGAGGGTCGACCGGCTGATTCCGGCCTGGACCGAGGCGCTGCAGCAGATGCGTCCGGGCGACGAGTGGATGCTCTATGTCCCGCCTGAGCAGGGCTACGGCGCCGAGGGCGGGGGTCCTATCCCGCCCAACAGCGTGCTCATCTTCCGCATTGAGTTGCTGGGCGTCGCCTAACCCGTAAACACCACGGTCTTGCGGCCATTGAGCAGCACCCGGTCTTCCAGGCGCCATCTGAGCGCTCGCGCCACTACGCGGCGCTCGATGTCGCGGCCCTTGCGGATCAGGTCGTCCGGCGTGTCGCGGTGGCTGATGCGCTCGACGTCCTGCTCGATGATCGGGCCTTCGTCGAGGTCGCCGGTGACGTAGTGGGCCGAGGCGCCGATCACCTTCACGCCCCGCGCATGGGCCTGATGGTAGGGCTTGGCGCCCTTGAACCCCGGCAGGAAGGAGTGGTGGATGTTGATGCACCGACCCTCCAGCTTGGCGGCGAGCCCCTCGGACAGCACCTGCATGTAGCGGGCGAGGACGACGATGTCGGTCCTGGTCTCGCGGATGAGTTTCCAAAGCTCGGCTTCCTGCTCGAGCTTGGTGTCGCGGGTCACGGGCAGGTGGTGGAAGGGCAGGCCGGAGAGGTCGACGTGCTCGAAGGTGGCGGCGGCATGGTTCGACACCACCGCCGTCAACTCCATCGGCAACTCCTCGATCCGCCAGCGGTAGAGCAGGTCGGCCAGGCAGTGGTCGAACTTCGAGGCCAGCAGCATGACCCGGTACCGCTGCGCCGGATCGCGCAGCGTCCACTCCATGCGCAGGAACTGGGCCAGGGCTTCGAAGTCGGTGCGCAGCGTGGCGGGTTCTACGTCCCCCGCATCAAACACCACGCGCATGAAGAAGCGCCCGGTCTCCTCATCGTCGTACTGCTGGGCGTCGAGAATGTTGCAGCCCCGCTCGAACAGGAACGCCGACACGCGGGCGACGATGCCGGGCTGGTCAGGGCAGGCGAGGGTCAGGATCATGGCGCGAGGGCCTTAGCCCCGATTGCGACGCTTGGCGATGGCTTGAGCGTCTATCTGCCTCCCTTCCCCCTGGAGGGGGGAAGGGCCGGGGATGGGGGTGGAAGCCTTTCAGGATGTGCTGCGAGTGGGAGTGGCTGCTGAGAGGGCGCCACCCCCGTCCCAACCCTTCCCCCATCCAGGGGGAAGGGCTTTAGCTGGGCCACCGCCCACTTGGCCGCGTCTCGCACGACATCCGAGGGATCGTCGAGCAGGGCCTCTGCTGACCTTGCCAGCGCCGCATCGCCCGAATTGCCGATGGCGTAGAGGACGTTGCGGACGAAGCGGTCGCGGCCGATGCGCTTGACGGGGCTTTTGCAGAACAGAGCTCGGAAGCCGGCGTCGTCGAGGGCGGCCAGGTCCGCGAGGCGCGGCCCGCGCAGGTGTTCGCGGGCGTGGAAGGCGCTCTCGCGGGCGACCTGGGCGAACTTGTTCCAGGGGCAGACGGCCAGGCAGTCGTCGCAGCCGTAGATGCGGTTGCCGAGGGCGGCGCGAAACTCCTCTGGAATGGGGCCTTTGTGCTCGATGGTCAGGTAAGAGATGCAGCGCCGCGCATCGAGCCTGAACGGCGTGGGGAACGCCTTGGTCGGGCAGATGTCGAGGCAGGCCTGGCAGGAGCCGCAGTGCTCGCCGATGGGCGCGTCCGGCGTCAGCTCCAGCGTCGTCAGCACCGAGCCCAGGAAGAACCACGAGCCCAGCTCCCGCGAGACGAGGTTGGTGTGCTTGCCCTGCCAGCCGAGCCCGGCCAGCTCGGCGAGCGGCTTTTCCATCAGCGGCGCGGTGTCGACGAACACCTTTACCTCGCCCGCGAACCGCTGCTGCATCCAGCCGGCGAGGCGCTTGAGCCGCTTCTTGATCAGCTCGTGATAGTCGTCGCCCTGGGCATAGACGCTGATCGCGGCGCGGCTCTTGTCCTTCAGCGCGTCCAGCGGATTGCTGTCCGGCCCATAGCCGACCCCGAGCACCACAGCGGACCGTGCGTCGCCCCACATCACCTGCGGATGCGCCCGCCGCTCGGCCGAGGTCTCGATCCACTCCATCGTGCCGTGATGGCCGTCGGCGACGAACTGCGCCAGCCGCGCCGACGCGGGCCAGGCCTGCGCCACGCTCGCGAACCCGCAGACATCGAAACCGAGCGCCAGCGCTTCGACGCGGATCAGGTCTTCAGGGATGTCAGAAGTCGAGATCGTCATAATGACCGGCCGGCGCGAAGCCCGGCCAGCGGTCGGCGAGGAGCGGCCGGAAGGCGGGCCGGGACTTGATCTTCATGTACCAGGTCTTGGCCTGCGGGAAGTCCCGCCATGGCACGTCGCCGAAATAGTCGATCACCGACAGGTTCGCCGCCCCCGCGAAGTCGGCCAGCGTCAGCCGCCGTCCGGCCAGCCAGTCGCGCTCCTGCAGCAGGCCGTCGATATAGACGAGGTGCTCGCGCAGGGCGTCGCGGCCGGCCCGCAGGTTGCCCAGCGACGGCGCGCCGATGCCGAGCAGACGCTTTTCCATCTTCTCGTGCAGAACGAGGCTGTTCACATCGTAGTCGAACTTGCGGTCGAACCACTGCAGCAGCCGCCGCGTCTCGGCCCGCTCGACCGGCGTGGCGCCCATCAAGCCCGGCTCGGGGTGCGCTTCCTCGAGGTGTTCGAGGATGGCGCGGACTTCGCAGATCACCGCGCGCTCGCCGCTCTCGGCCTCGATAAGCACCGGCACCATGCCGGACGGGTTCAGCGAGGTCAGTTCCTCCGGCCGCTCCCAGTAGCGCACCGGCTGGTCGGTGAAAGTCAGCCGCTTCTCGCCGAGCGCCAGGCGCACCTGCCGCGAGGCCGGGTCGAGCGGGAAGTGGAGGAGGGTGCGTTCAACGCTCATGTCAGGCCGGCAGGCTATCCGAATCGGTCAGACAACACACACGCCATCGCCCCTTAACGCGCCGTTTACCGCGTCGTCTCGTGCGCCACTTCGGCGAACGCGCCGCCGTGCGGTTCGGCCAGGCCGCGGGGGTCGGGGTGGATGATGATGTCGGCGGCGGGGAAGGCTTCCAGCACCCGGTTCTCGGCTTCGACCATCACCTGATGGGCGGTTTCCAGCGACAGGGTGGGGTCGAGGTCGGCGTGCATCTGGATGTGAACGTAGGGTCCGGACGCCCGGGTGCGCAGCTGGTGGATGCCTTTCACGCGGGGGTCCGCCGTCATCAGCGCGAAGATGCGGCCGCGCGCCTCATCGGGCAGTTCGTGGTCCATCAGCTGGCTCGACGCCTGGCGGAACACGCCGACGGCGCCCCAGACCAGCCACAGGGCGACCAGCAGCCCGGCGATGGCGTCGAGGCGTGTGAACCCGGTCAGCGCCACCGCGCCAATGCCGATGAAGGCGATGACGTTCGAGGCGAGGTCGGCGGCGTAGTGGGCCCGGTCTCCGGAGACCGCCACCGAGCCGGTGCGCCGCAGCACCTGCGACTGGGCGTACATCAGGCCCAGGGTCAGGATCGTGGAGACGACCATCACCCCCATCGCCCAGCCCTCGGCCTGGACCGGCTGGGGGTCGAGGATGTGGCGGATGGCCTCCTCGCCGACGAGGGCGCCCGAGGCGAACACGAGGCCGGCCTGGGTCAGGCTGGCGAAGGCTTCGGCCTTACCGTGGCCGAAGCGGTGTTCGGCGTCGGGGGGCGCGGCGGCATAGCGGACGGCGAAGAAGGTCACCAGCGAGGCGACCAGGTCGAGGCCGGAGTCGGCCAGGGACGCCAGCAGCGCCACCGAGCCGCTGATCGCCCACACCGCCAGCTTGATCGTGATCAGCACCGCCGCGCACAGCACCGACAGGCTGGTCACCCGCCGGGTCAGGGCGGCGGTCTCGGCGGGCGGCAGGCCGTGTGTGGCGTGGGCGGCGGCGTTCATGGGCCGCAATCTAGTGTTCGCGGCGAGCTAGGCCAGCGCGAACGACTCTCAAGCGGCCCGGCGCGGCTCCGGCCCGACATACCGCGACTGCGGCCGGATCAGTCGACCGCCGGCCAGTTGCTCGCGGGCGTGGGCGATCCAGCCGGCCACGCGGCCCATGGCGAACACGCAGGTGAAGGCGGTGGGCGGGAAGGCGAGCGCCTCCAGCAGCAGGGCGGTGTAGAACTCGACGTTGGTGTCGAGCGTGCGGTCCGGCTTGCGGTCCTTGAGGATGGCGAGCGCGGCGGCTTCGACCGCTTCGGCGAAGGCGAGGCGACCGGGCAGGATGTTGGAGCCCTGGCTCATCCGCCGGACCGCCTTCTTCAGCGCGTCGGCTCTGGGGTCGCGGACGCGGTAGATGCGGTGGCCAAAGCCCATCAGCCGCTCGCCGCCCGCCAACGCCTGCTCGATCCAGGCGCGGGCGTTATCGGGCGAGCCGATCTCGTCCAGCATCTCGATCACCGGCCCCGGCGCCCCGCCGTGTAGCGGGCCCTTCAGGGCGCTGATGCCGCCGAGCACGGCAGACGTCAGCCCGGCGCGCGTCGAGGCGATTACACGGGCGGCGAAGGTGGAGGCGTTGAGGCCGTGGTCACAGACGGTGACGAGATAGGCGTCCAGTGCGGCGGCCTCTTCGGGCGACGGCGGCTTGCCGCGCAGCATCCGCAGGGTGTCGGCGGCGTGGCCGAGGTTAGGGGCCGGCGCGATGGGCTGCTCGCCGCCCTTGGCGCGCAGCACGGCGGTGGTGAAGACTGCGGGCGCGGCGAGCAGGCGCAGGGCGGTGTGGAGGTCGTCGCCGTCCGGCAGCCGTGCTGTGAGGGCGCGCATCGCCTCGACCGGTCCGAGGGCGAGCAGCCCGTCGTCCATGGCCGAGACTTCGGCGAACACCTCGGCGCGGGCGCGGCCGAGCGTAGGGGCGAGGTCGGGCGGTAGGTCATCGAAGAAGCCGTCGAACAGCAGGTGGGCAGCTTCCTCGAACGTGGTGTTGCCTGCCAATTCATCGAGAGACAGGCCCCGGATCACAAGGCGGCCGGCCTGACCATCGACTTCCGACAGCACCGTGTCTGCCGCCACCACCCCTTCAAGACCATCGGACATGGCCATCTCTCCTCATCAGTTTACAGGTGACAGATCGGTCAAAGCAGCCTAATAATCAATATTGATAAATGTAATCAATATGAGGTCATGGTGGTCGGGGAGTGGCTGACGGCGGAGGAGGCGATGCGGCAGCTCGGCATCCGGCCGCAGACGCTCTATGCCTATGTCAGCCGGGGCAGGGTCGACGCCCAGCCCGATCCCGCTGATCCGCGCCGCAGCCGCTACCGGCTCGCGGACATCGCGGCGCTGGCCACCCGCAAGGGACGCGGGCGCAAGGCTGCGGACGTGGCGCAGGGCGCCATCGCCTGGGGCGAGCCGGTGCTGGCCTCGGCCGTCACTACCATCTCGCACGGCCGGCTGTTCTACCGGGGCCGCGACGCCGCCCGCCTCGCCGACCACGCCAGCCTGGAAAGCGTCGCCCGCCTGCTGCGCGGCGGTCACGGCGCGGCGCTGAAAGCGGTAGAGCGGGCGGCCGTGCCGGATCGCCCCACCATGCGGGCCCGCATGTTCGGCGCCCTGGCTGAACGCGCCGGTGTCGATCCGCCGGGCAGGGGACGCGCGCCGCTGGCCCTAGCAGTGGAGGCCGCAAGCCTGCTGGACACGATGGCCGATGCCGCCGCCGGATCGACAGGCGAAGGTCCTGTCCACCAGCGCCTCGCCGCTGCCTGGTGCTGCGACCCCGAACTGATCCGGCTGACGCTGGTGTTGCTGGCCGATCACGAACTCAACGCCTCGACTTTTGCGGCGCGGGTGACCGCCTCGACCGGCGCATCGCTAGCGGCGGCGGCGCTGGCCGGCCTGTCGGCGCTGTCAGGCCCGATGCACGGCGGCATGGCCCCGCGCGTCTGGAACCTGGTCGACGAGGCGCGGCGCATCGGGCCGGAGGCGGCGGTGGCCGGGCGGCTGGCGCGAGGCGTGACGACGCCGGGCTTCGGTCATCCGCTCTACCCCGCCGGAGACCCGAGGGCCGCCGCGCTGCTCGGCGCCTTCACGCCGTCGGCCGAGATGATGAGCCTGCGCTACTCCGTCGAGATGGCGACCGGCGAGGCGCCCAACATCGACTTCGCGCTGGTCGCGCTCGCCGACGCGCTCGACCTGCCGGAGGATGCGCCGTTCGCCATCTTCGCGGTGGCCAGGTGCGCCGGCTGGATCGCCCATGCGGTCGAGCAGCTGCAGACCGGCCAACTCATCCGCCCGCGCGCCCGCTATACCGGCCCGGCGCCGGAGCTGGATTGACGCTCAACGCGGCTCAGGGCAGGGCTGGGCCGCTGACGGAGTGACCGCATGGCCGACTGGCTGCACGCCATCATACTGGGGCTGATCGAGGGGCTGACCGAGTTCATTCCCGTGTCGTCCACCGGCCACCTGCTGCTCGCCAAGCAGGCGCTGGGGCTGACCGACGTCAGCTGGGACACCTTCATCGTGCTGATCCAGCTGGGCGCCATCCTGGCGGTGGTGGCGCTCTATTTCGGGCGGCTCTGGAATGTCCTCCTGCGCCTGCCGAGCGATGCGGAGGCGCGGCGGTTCGCGCTCAGCGTGCTGATCGCTTTCCTGCCGGCGGTGGTGCTGGGGCTGGCGCTGCACGATTTCATCAAGCAGGTGCTGTTCGAGAGCCCGCGCCTGATCTGCTGGTCGCTGATCGTCGGCGGCTTGGTGCTCATCGCGCTCGACCGCTGGAGCCCGACCCCGAAGTTCCACGACGCTATGAAACTGCCGCTGCCGCGCGCGCTCGGTGTCGGTCTCTTCCAGGTGCTGTCGATGATCCCCGGCGTCTCACGCTCGGGCGCGACCATCGTCGGCGGGGTGCTGCTCGGCGCCGACAAGCGGGCGGCGGCGGAGTTCAGCTTCTTTCTCGCCATCCCGACGATGGTCGGCGCCTTCAGCCTCGACCTCTGGGAAGCCCGCGACACCCTGTCGGCGGATCAGGCCGGGCTGATCGCCATCGGCTTCGTGGTGTCGTTCGTCTCCGGCTGGGTGGTGGTCAGGACCATGCTCGACTTCGTCGCCAAACGCGGCCTCGCCCTCTTCGGCTGGTGGCGCATCGTCGTCGGCGTCCTCGGGCTGGTGCTGCTGGCGCGATGAACTTGCTGGACGATCTAATCGGCTTTGAATGGGACCCCTTCAAAGCGCGGGTCAACCAGGCAAAGCATGGGGTCAGCTTTGCCGAAGCGGCCAAAACCTTGCTCGGGGTCACGGCTACTCGGGTGACGCTGGACAATGACGAGAACCGGTTCGCCTCCATCGGCATTACCGGCGAGAGACTTGTCGTGGTAATCTGGACTCCCAGGCACGACGCCATGCGTATCATTTCTGCCCGGAGGGCGCGTCGCTATGAACGAGAGACCTTTCGTGAGGCTATCGGCGAAGCAGGTCGCATCGCAGCAACAGACTGACTGGACGCTGTTCGACAGCCTGACCGACGAAGACATCGAGCGCGCTATCGCTGAAGACCCCGATGCGGCGCCGATCATGGATGAAGTGTGGGCCAGCCGGAAGTTCACCGTTCGCCTGGTTACCGACGAAGAAGATAAGGCCCGTTAGCCCACGATCGGCGCGGGCATCTCCGCGTACTGGCCGCCCTTGCGGTAGCGGTAGAGGTAGGTGGGGATCACCGCTTCGACGGGCGCGGGGCTCTCGACGCCGAGTTCGCGCAGGCCGGGCATGCCCTCGGCCGGGACGTTGTCCGTCTTCAGCAGCTCGACCTGGTCGGAGGTCAGCACCGGCGCCATCAGCCGGGCCTGAATGTCGCCGAGCTTGCCGATCAGGCCGGCGATGGGGAACGGGATCGGCAGCAGGACCGAGTTTCGGCCGGTCTCGTGCTTGATCAACTCCATCAGCTCGCGGAACGTATAGACCGTCGGGCCGCCGACTTCGTAGATCTGGCCGGCGGGCTCCGTCACCGCATTGCCGATCGCGGCCGCGAGGTCGCCGACGAAGATCGGCTGGAACTTCGTGTCCGCTCCTACCATCGGCAGCACCGGCGACAAGGCCGCCATCTGGCCGAAGCGGTTGAAGAAGGCGTCCTCGGGGCCGAACACGATCGAGGGCCGGATCACCGTCGCCGTCGGGACCGCCGCCCGCACCACCGCTTCGCCCTCGGCCTTCGAGCGCGCATAGCTGGAGGCGGAGTTCGCGTCCGCGCCGATGGCCGAGACCTGGATGAAGCGGCTGACGCCCTGCGCCGCCGCGCACTCAGCGATGGTCCGGGCGCCCTCCGCATGCAGGCTCTGGAAGCGTTGCCGCCCGCCTTCGTAGAGCACGCCGACGAGGTTCACGACCGCTTCGGCGCCCTCCAGCGCCCGCTTGACAGACTCGCGGTTGCGGACATTGGCCTGCGCCATTTCGATCTGGCCGACATCGCCCAGCATGCGCAGCCGGTAGCCCGTGCCTTCGTTGCGGCTGGCGGCGCGCACGCGGTAGCCGCGCTTGGCCAGCGCCCGCACCACCTGGCGTCCGATAAAGCCCGTTCCGCCGAAGACCGTGACCAGTCCCTGCATATCCGCCGTCCGCTTGAGAGGAAGAGCGGGGATAGACGAGGCCCGCCCGGCGCGCAACGGCCCGGCATTGACCGGCCATCGGCGGCGCCCTATTTGACCCGCCTGGCGCGGGTCCGGCGGACCCGTGCTGAGCCCAGGTGGCGGAATTGGTAGACGCGCTGGCTTCAGGTGCCAGTGGCTTAACGGCCGTGGAGGTTCGAGTCCTCTCCTGGGCACCATGTCGGGAACTACCAACCCGGCGGCGCACCCTTCTGCGGTTTGCTCTGCTATATAGAGTAGAGACTCAAACACCTCGCCGGAGCTGCGCTTGGCCAATCACCTGCACGAAGGCGACCTTCCCGACGGCGTGTTCGAGGGCGTGACCGCCATCGCCGTCGATAGCGAGGCGATGGGCCTCAGGTATGGCCGCGACCCCCTCTGCGTGGTGCAGCTGTCGTCCGGGGACGGCGATGCGCATGTGGTGCGGCTAAACCGCGAGACCTATGACGCGCCCAATCTCAAGCGGCTGCTGGAAGACCCGGCGGTGCTGAAGATCCTGCACTTCGCCCGATTCGATGTGGCCATGTTCGCCCTGCACCTGGGCGTGACCGCGGCGCCGGTCTTCTGCACCAAGATCGCCTCCAAGCTGGCCCGCACCTACACCGACCGGCATGGGTTGAAGGACGTCACCCGCGAGTTGCTGGGGATTGAATTATCAAAGGTCCAGCAGAGCTCGGACTGGGGCGCCGACGCGCTGACTCCCGAGCAGGTCGCCTACGCCGCCTCGGACGTGCTCCATCTCCACGCGCTCAAGGACAAACTGGAAGCCATCCTTGTGCGCGAGGAGCGGATGGACCTGGCCGTCGCCTGTTTCGAGTTCCTCCCCCACCGCGCCCTGCTCGATCTGGCGGGGTGGGAGGATATCGACATCTTCTCGCACGCCTGACGCCGGATGACCGAGACCGCCGCCTTTACGCCCGCCACGACTCCTGAACGCCGGGCGCAGCTGACGCGCTGGCGGCAGCGCTCGCGGCTGGTGCGGTCCATGAGGGTGGTGTTGCCGATCGTCATGCTGGCAATCCTTGCAACGCTGGCCGGGCTGGTAATCTGGCGCTCGCTCAACGAGCAGGCCGCCCCCCAGCGCGAGGCCCAGACCGCCATTCGCCTCGTCAACGCCAGGTTCGTCGGCCAGGTGAAGGACGGCCGCAGCTTCATGATCGGCGCCCGCCAGGCCCTGCGCGACGAGAAGGACTACCAGTCGGTCAGCCTCATGGAGCCGATGCTGATGGTCGGCGCCGGGCCGGGAAAGGGCGCCTCGCGCGTCACCGCCCGTATCGGCAACTACAGCGAAAGCGACCACATGCTGCGGCTGCGCGGCGACGTGCGCATCGACGACGGCAAGGGGCTGCGCTTCGCCGCCCAGGAAGCCATCATCGACACCCGCACCGGCGATGTCGTGGGCCAAAGCCAGGTGCAGGGCGACGGGCCCCTTGGACAATTGAACGCAAACTCCTATTCCGTTGAGGACAAGGGCGACCGGCTGGTGTTCCGTGGCGGCGTGCACGCCCGCATCCAGGGCCGGTGAGATGAAGGTGTGGGCGATGAAGCGATGGGCGATGACTGCGGCGGCCGCCGTCCTGCTGGCGGCGGGCTCGGCCCAGGCACAGCTGGCGGGCGACTCCAGCGCGCCGATCGACATCACCGCCGACGAGGCCGAGGTGGTCAACAGCCAGTGCCTGGCCGTCTGGCGCGGCGCCGCCGAGGCGCTGCAGGCCCGGACCCGCATGCGCGCGGACGTGATCCGCGTCTATTCGACCAAGAAGGGCTCCGGCTGCGGCTCGACCGAGCGGCTGGAGGCGGAGGGCAACGTCTATTACGTCACCACCGACCGGGCGATGCGGGCCGACACGGCGACTTACGCCGCCAATTCAGACACGGTGACGCTGACCGGCGGGGTCATCCTGGTTGAGGGCAAGAACGTCGCCCGGGGTGACCGGCTGGTCGTCAACGGCGAGACCGGAGCGGCCGAAATGAGTTCCAACGCCAAAGGCCGCGGCAGCCCCAACCGCGTGCGCGGCGTCTTCTATCCGTCCGGCGGTACGCAGTAGGCGGACGCGATGAACGCCCCTCTCCTGGCAACGACCACGGCTGTGACGGAGGGGCTGGTGGTCGACTCCATCGGCAAGTCCTTCCGAGGACGCACGGTCGTCGACCACGTCTCGCTGCGGCTGGCGCGGGGCGAGGTGGCCGGGCTGCTGGGTCCGAACGGGGCCGGCAAGACGACCTGCTTCTACATGATCACCGGCCTGATCGCGGTCGACTACGGCAAGATCGCGCTCGACGGCCACGACATCACCAGCCAGCCGATGTACCAGCGCGCTCGTATGGGGCTGGGTTATCTGCCACAGGAGGCCTCGATCTTCCGGGGCATGAGCGTCGAGCAGAACATCATGGCGGTGGCCGAGCTGCACATGACCAGCGAGGCCAGGGTGCTGGAGACGACCCGGCGGCTGCTCGAGGAACTGCGCATCGACCACCTGCGCGCCTCGCCGGCGATATCGCTGTCGGGCGGCGAGCGGCGGCGGGTGGAGATCGCCCGGGCGCTGGCCTCCGAGCCGTCCTTCATGCTGCTCGACGAGCCGTTCGCCGGCATCGATCCGCTTGCCATCGCCGATATTCGCGAGGTTATCGGCTACCTGAAAGGCCGCGGCATTGGCATCCTGATCACAGACCACAATGTCCGCGAGACGCTCGAGATCATCGACCGCGCGGCCATCATCCACTCGGGCCGCATGCTGTTCGAGGGCGCGCCCGACGAGGTGCTGGCCAACGCCGATGTCCGCCGCGTCTACTTGGGTGATCGGTTTAGCTAGGGCCTGTACTTAAGCCGGAACGTGAGCGCGCCCCGGTCAAATCGCGCGGGCGAGGAACCACTCTGGCACGCAGAGCCACCCGGCCCAGACGAGGCCGTGCCGCGCCAGTTCGCGTCGGAGCTCCTGCTCGGTGAGGTATTGGTGGGTCGCCGTCTGGCGCCATACATGACCGCGCCATTCTGTTCGGATGGTGAAGGTCACCTGGTCCTTGACGCGCCGCCAGACCTCGTAGACGTCCCTCACGCCGTCCTGCTCCACAACCCGTCCCTGAAGGTTGCCGAGCAGCCCCTCGCCACGAACTTGGATGAACAGCAGGCTAGCCGAATGCATATGACGGCGGCACGCGCCCAACAACTGTCCGCGCTCCTCAGGCGAAGGGTTGTTGAGTAGGTAGGACGCGATCAGCACGCCGTCGAAGGTGCGGCCTAGATCGAGCACCTCTATACGGGAGCAAACAGGCTCTGCTCCGGCCAACGCATCGAGCATCTCGGACGAGCTGTCTACGCCGGTCACGCGAAATCCTAGTGCTGCCAGCGGATTGGCAATCCGTCCCGCACCGCAGCCCAGATCCAGAACGGATGCGCCAGCTGGGAGCAACCCGCTCACCATCTCTGGCTCCCCCGCCGCGACGAGTTCTCGATATAGCTGCACGGGACACCCATCATCAGTGAGTGGACCCGGTCCTGATCCGCGAGCGAAAGAAGCCACGACCAAGCCTACAAGGCGTCAGAGCCAAACGGTAGGTCCGCTCAAGGTGGTTTGCGGACATTGGCCCGTTGGTCCACTCTCCTTCGATGCAGCGAACTTCAAACAAGCCGATCACAGGATGGGCGGCGCTCCTTCTTCTGCCCCTTCTCATCCCAGTGGGCTCATTGCAAAAATTTGGCCGGGCAAGAAGACAGTTGATCGAACGCTGGAGGACGTTGCCGGCTTCATACGCGATTTCATCGAAGGTACCGGCGGTGATTGGGACTGGGATGAATTTGAAAGCGTGCCCATCACAGACCCTGAATTGGACAGGCTCCGAAAGCGTGCCGCGCGTGCCGGACCTCCAAATGCAGACGTGGCCGTGCTGACAGAGGTCGTTGCGGCCGTCGAGGCTCTAGCCTTGCGACGGCGCCAGGGGGCTTAGGTTCGTTAAGGGTCAAAATCGGGCATTGGCAGCTGGCAGGAAGGGGCCTTGGCTCGCCGCTGACCTATGGGTACACGACCTAGTCGGCGGTGCGGACCGTGAAGCGGGTCAGCTCGCGTTTGACGATGTCCCAGTCGGGGGCGAGTTCGAGGGCCTTCAGGTAGTCGAAGTAGGCGGCCTTGGTGTCGTCGAGGCCTTCGTTGGCGAGGCCGCGGTTGTAGTAGGCCTTTTCCGGTTCTTCGGGCTGCAGCGCCAGGCCCTTGTCGATGTCGACCAGCGCCTCGACGTAGCGCTTCTCGCCGACCAGCGCCGCGCCCCGGTTGACGAAGGCCTCGCCCATGGTCGGCTGGAGGCGGGTGGCGGTGTTGAAGTCGGTGCGGGCGGCGGCATAGTCCTGCCGGCGCATCTTCAGCACGCCGCGGTTGACGAAGGTGCCGGCCCGGTCGCGGCGGTTCATGGCCTCGGTTTCCAGCGCCATGGTGCAGATCTCCAGCGCCTTGGGGTCATCGGAGCCGGCGATGGCGGCCTTCGAACAGATGCTGGCCAGGCCATTGCCGAGCACCGTCGTGGCGGCCTGCGCCTGTCCGGCGAAGGCCAGCGCGGCCACGGCCGCGAACACGGGGGCGTAGCGCATCATGGCATCCTCCCAACGCGAGAGGTCAGTCTAGCACATTTTGGCAGATACTGCCGCTACCAGCGGCGGACGCGGCCCACATCAACGTGGACGAAGTCGGACCTGGCGTAGTAGCCGACGCCGCCGCGGCCCATGGCCAGCGCCGTATCGCGCACCGAAGCCAGCTGCCGGCCCGGCAGGCGGATGTCGACGGCCATGCCCTGCATGTGCAAGCTCTTGGTCGCCACCCCGTCGCTCTTCTCGTGGAGCATGGAGTTGGTCTTCGGCGAGCGATAGCCGGAAATGATGTGGAACGGGCCGCTAGCGTCCATGCGGTCGTGCAGGTCAGCCATCAGGTCGAGCAGGCCGGTGTCCATGGGATGGACTTCGCCGGTGCGGAAGTCGCGCAGCACGCGGTTCACTTCCTTCAGCGCGTCGGGCACCGGCCGGCCGGCTTCCTTGTAGACGACGCTGCAACGCTCGTCGGTATGCAGGTTGAGGAGCGAAATCCGCCGGACGGCGTTTTGCACCGAGGTCGGCCGCGCATAGGTCGACTGCATCATTGGCCGTACGAGTACCGGCCGGGCGATCGCCGGCTCGGCGGCGACCGCCGTATCAGCCTCGGCCTCGAGCAGGTCGTCGATGGTGAGGGGCGCGCCTGGAAGCACGCCTGATGCGGGGGAATTGGCCCAGGCAGGGGCCACGGCGCCCATAGCGCCTAAAGCCGCCCCCCCTGCGCCCATGCGGATCAGTGATCGCCTGGACAGAAGCATGCGGCGAAACTAACGGCATTCCAACAGCTTGCGCAAGGCGCCGCATTGTCGCGGGCTCAGGTTTTGTGGCTGACGCCTTCCAAAATCTCCTTCAGCTGCGCGTCCCAGCTGTAGAGGTCGTCGCGGAACTGAAGCTTGCCGTTCTCGACGAATGCCGTGCGGTAGACGACGAAAACCGGCACGGGCCGGGCCACTTCGGCGCGCCTCGTCTCGCCCGTGGCGATGGTCTGGTCGATGTCCTCGCGGCCTTCGTTCATCACCGTTTCCAGCAGCTCCAGCGGCTTTTCCAGCCGCATGCAGCCGTTGCTGAAGGCGCGCATGTCGTAGTCGAACAGCTGCTTCGACGGGGTGTCGTGGAAATAGATCGCGAACGGGTTGCCGAGCTCGAACTTGACCTTGCCGAGCGCGCTCTTGGGACCGGCCTTTTGCTGGACGCGGCCGTCGTCGGTCAGCACATAGTCGTTCTTGATCAGGTAGGTCTTGTCCTTCTTCGCCTTGGGCAGGATGTCGCGTTTGGCGATGAAGTCCGGCACGTTCCAGGGCGGGTTGAAGACCACGCCTTCCATCGTGTCCTGGAACATCGGCGTCGGGGTGGCCGGCTTGCCGACGATCACCTTCATGGTCAGCGGCGGCTGGCGATCGCGATAGACCTCGACCCAAAAGTTCGGAACGTTCACCTCGACCCGATAGCGGGGCATCACCGTCGGTATCCAGCGCCAGCGCTCGAGGTTGGCGACGATGGTGTCGACGCGGGCGGAGACGGGGACGTTGAGCGCCGCGACCGTCGCCTTGTCGAGGTTGCCGGTGACAGGTACGCCCAGCCGGGCCTGCTCGGCCTTGAGCGCCTCCGACAGGGCCGCGTCGAACGTTGACGGGTCACCCTCAGGGGCGGGGGCGGCATACTCCATGCCGAGCCGCCGGCGCAGGGCGAGCACCCGCGGACCCTTGCCGCCGACCTTCACGATCTTGCCCGGCGCGAGCTGGTTCCAGCCGCCGGCCGCCTGCAATTCGCGATAGCGGACCAGCTCCTGCCGCAGCAGCCCATAGCCCTGTTCCTGCGGCGCGAGCTGTTGCAGCCACTGGGCGACCTTCTTCTTCTTCACCGCCTTCTTGAAGTCGGCGGTGGGATCGTAGTGCGCCGGCCGCAGGTGCCAGTCGCCGGTGAATTTGCCCTCCATGCGGCCGCCGCGCATGGCGCTGGCGTACTGCAGGACGGCCCGAGTCAGGTCGGCGTCGGAGGACTCCGGCGTGAGGTGGTAAGCGGGCAGGCCGTGGCTCGGCGCCTCGTTGAGTACCCCGATGATCTGCTGGCGAACCTTGGCGTTCAGCGGCTTCTGCAGCACCGCCGAGGACGCCGCTGTCATCGCAAAGTCCTGCGCCTGCACGGCAACCGGCGCGACGGCGAGCAGGCAAACGCCCGCAAGCGCCGCGAACCGCTGTCCAAAGCCTGACCTGGTACTCACTGAACGCTGGCTCCGGGTGATTTTCTTCTGGGATTCAAGCACGATATGGCTTTACGCCGCCTGAAGAACAAACGGCGGCATAGGGCCCCGGTTCCGGGCCCGCGCGCTATCCTCGCGCTTGCAGCGCCGGGGTCACACTGAGCTTTTTCTTAAGTGGGTAAGTCCTGGTGGAGCCGAGGGGAATCGAACCCCTGACCTCCTCATTGCGAACGAGGCGCTCTACCATCTGAGCTACGGCCCCCTCCCAGGCGAGGGAAGCGGCGGCACATAAGGCGGGGGGCGGAAGGGTGTCAAGCACGGCTCCTTGCCTCGGCGGAGGGCGCAAGGCTAGAAGCGGAGGGCCGCGCCGGGAGCCGACATGATCAGTGTTCTGAACTTCATCCACTTCATCATCGACGGGATTCTGTCGCTCTTTGTGTGGGCGCTGATCATCAACGCGATCCTGAGCTGGCTGGTGGCGTTCGACGTGGTCAATTACCGCAACCGCTTCGTCTATAACGTGGCGCGGTTCCTCGAGGCGGTGACGCGGCCGGTGCTGGCGCCGATCCAGCGGTTTATCCCCACCCTCGGCGGGGTCGACATCAGCCCGATCATCGCCATCCTGGTGATCCAGGGCATCCGCATCTACCTGCTGCCGGCGCTGTTCGGAGCCTTGGCCCAAGCGATCATCTGAGCAGAGACCGAAGCGCCGCCGTTGACCTTACGTCAGCTTGGGCGCATTCTTGCCACATTCTAGGCCCGTGGCCGATTTGGCGATGGGGCCGGACCCGGCCGACGCCATAGGGCGAGCCCGACCTCCTAGCCGCTAGCCGCCAGGCCAGTGTCGGAGGGTATTGTTATGAAGCACAAGAACAGACTGGTCGGCTTCGAGAGCGCGACCGATCTCCTGACGGTGGGGCTCATCATCGCGCTGGGCCTGGCCATGGTGATCGGCTTGTTCACCGCCAGCGGCAACGTCACCTGGTAGGAGCCTAATGGGCCTCGTCCCAGTTGGGCGCGGCCCGGGCTTCGACGACGAGCGGCACCGATAGTGACACGGCGGGCTCCGCCGCGCGCTCCATGACCGCTTTGGCCACGCGGCAGGTTTCTTCAGCCTCTGAGGCAGGGGCTTCGAAGACCAGTTCGTCGTGGACCTGCAACAGCATGCGGGCGCTGAGGCCCGCGTCCCTCAATGCATCAGGCATGCGGATCATCGCCCTGCGGATGATGTCGGCGGCCGTGCCCTGGATCGGCGCGTTGACCGCCGCCCGCTCGGCGAACTGGCGGTGGCCGACCGACTTGGCGCGGATGTCGGGGATGTTGACCTTCCGGCCGAAGAGGGTGGTCACGAACGCCTGCTCGCGGACAAGGGCGCGCATCGAGTCCATGTAGGCGCGGATGCCCGGGAAGCGCTCGAAGTAGGTCTTGATGTAGTCGCCGGCCTCGCCCTGCGGGATCGACAGCTGGTTGGCGAGGCCGAACGCCGAGATGCCATAGACGATGCCGAAGTTGATCGCCTTGGCCCGGCGGCGCACATCGGCCGGCATGCCTTCGACCGGCACACCGAACATCTCCGAGGCGGTCATGGCGTGGATGTCGAGCCCTTCGCTGAAGGCGTGCTTCAGCTGCGGGATGTCGCCGATGTGGGCCAGGAGCCGCAGCTCGATCTGGCTGTAGTCGGCGCTGATCAGCACATTGCCGGGCTCGGCGATGAAGGCCTTGCGGATCTTGCGGCCTTCCTCGGTGCGGATGGGAATGTTCTGCAGGTTGGGGTCGTTCGACGAGAGGCGCCCCGTCGTGGTCGAGGCCATCGCGTAGGAGGTGTGGACCCGCCCGGTCCGCTCCGAAATCGCGGCGGTCAAATTGTCGGTATAGGTGCCCTTGAGCTTGGAAAGCTGCCGCCAGTCGAGCAGCACGCGCGGCAGCTCGTGGCCTTCGCCGGCCAGGCTTTCCAGCACGTCAGAGTCGGTAGCCCATTGTCCGGTGGCGGTCTTCTTGGCGCCGGTCATCTGCATTTCGCCGAACAGGATGTCGCCGATCTGCTTGGGGCTGCCGAGGTTGAACGGACGGCCGGCCAACTCCTGCGCCTTTATCTCCAGCTCGTTCATTCGCATGGAGAACTCGTGGCTGAGCCGCTGGAGGACGTGGGTGTCGACCTTGATGCCGTGGTTTTCCATCTGCGCCAGCACCGGCGGCAGTGGACGTTCCAGAGTCTCATAGACGGTGAGCAGGCCTTCACGGACCAGCCGCGGCTTCAGGCGCTGATAAAGCCGCAAGGTGACGTCGGCGTCCTCGGCGGCGTAGCAGGTCGCCGCCCCCAGCTCGACGTGCTTGAAGCTGACCTCCTTCTTGCCGGTCCCCGCGACCTGCTTGAAGGTGATCGGCGTGTGGCCGAGCCACAGCTTCGACAACTCATCCATGCCGTGGTGGTGCAGCCCCGCCTCCAGCACATAGCTGATCAGCATGGTGTCCTCGATCGGCGCCACGTTCACCCCGTAGCGGGAGAGGACGGCCAGGTCGTACTTGGCGTTCTGGGCCACCTTGAGGACCGCCGGGTCCTCCAGCATTGGCTTGAGCCGCGCGATGACCTCTTCCAGCGGAATCTGGACGATGTCGGCGGCCATCTCGAGCTGCAAACCATCCGTCTCGCAGTGGCCAACCGGGATGTAGCAGGCCTCGCCCGGGGCGACGGCCAGCGAAACGCCGCACAGGCCGGCGTTGGCCGACGACAGGGCGTCGGTCTCGGTGTCGAAGGCGACGGTCCCGGCCGCATAGGCCTTCTCGATCCAGGCATCGAGCGAGCAGATGTCCCGAACGCAGGCGTAGTCCTCGACATTGACGACGCAGGGCTCCGGCGCGGCCGGTTCCGGCGGCGCTTCGAAGGCTCTACGGGTGGCGTCGGCCTTGGCGGCCTCTCCGGCCCGTCCGTCGCCGACGCGGCGCGCTAAACCCCGGAACTCCATCAGTTCCAGGAAGTCGGCCAGCACCTTGGGGTCCGGGTCGCGGACGGCGAGGTCTTCCAGCGGCTCCGGCAGCGGGGTGTCGCAGTCGAGCTTCACCAGCGCGCGGCTCAGGCGGATCTGGTCGGCGAACTCGATCAGGGTCTCGCGCCGCTTCTGCTGCTTGATCTCGCCGGCCCGGGCCAGCAGCGTGTCGATGTCGCCGTACTCGTTGATCAGGGCCGAGGCCGTCTTGATGCCGATGCCCGGCGCGCCCGGCACGTTGTCAACGCTGTCGCCGCACAGGGCCTGGACGTCGACGACCTTCTCCGGCGGCACTCCGAACTTCTCGATCACCTGCTCGCGGCCGATGCGGACGTTCTTCATGGCGTCGAACATCTGCACCTGGTCGTCGACCAGCTGCATCAGGTCCTTGTCGGAGGAGACGATGGTCACCTCGCCGCCAAGGTCGCGCACATGGCAGGCATAGGCGGCGATCAGGTCGTCGGCCTCATAGCCGGGCAGCTCCAGACAGGGCACCCCGAACGCCCGCGTCGCCTCGCGCACCAGCTGGAACTGCGGGATCAGGTCGTCGGGCGGCGGCGGCCGGTGGGCCTTGTACTGATCGTACATCTCGTTGCGGAACGTCTTTTCCGAGTGGTCGAAGATGATCGCCAGGTGCGTCGGCGCGTCGCCCTGCATGTCCCGCAGCAGCTTCCACAGCATGTTGCAGAACCCCGCCACCGCTCCCACCGGCAACCCATCCGACTTGCGGGTGAGAGGCGGCAGCGCGTGATAGGCCCGGAAGATATAGCCCGACCCATCCACAAGATAGAGCCGTACGGCCGGGCCGTCCTGCGTCAGGGTGCGTCCAGGGGCGGGCGGATCGAGCACGTCGGTCATCACGGCAACATAGTGAGTAAGCGCGCGCCGGTCAGCAGCCACGAACGCGCCAAAGCGCCCCATCGGCGCGCCGTGGAGGGTTGGGAAGGGCTGCGGAGCGCCGGGCCCAGCCCGGATACCGTGGATAGATGTATGTTTCGGCGGGGTTCGACGCTCCGCGCAGCCGTTTTCCGCCAGCGTCCGGCAGGCAGCCGTTTTAGGGCTTACCCGGACCTCTCCAGCCAAGGAGAGCTGCGCCGTTCCCGTAGGGCCGCGACGCCACGCCGGCGATGGGCGGGTCTCTTCAAGCGACAAGAGATCCCCGGACACGCGAGTAACCCCCTCGCGCCACCCAGCATTCGCGCACGCGAATGCGTCCGCCAAGCATTGCCCACTCGACCACGCCCCACCGCCGCGAGGTCGCCGGCCAAGCGCCCTTCCCATGCGATGAGGTGAGCAGAGTGTGGGGGAGGCTGAGAGGGGGCGGATAAGTTCTTCCTTCTCCCCTCGCGGGAGAAGGTATCGGCGCAGCCGACGGATGAGGGGGCTCTCAGAACTATCCGACAGGCAGTTTCGGAAAGGGCGGTGCGCCCCCTCATCCGTCAGCCTTCGGCTGCCACCTTCTCCCGCGAGGGGAGAAGGCTAAAACCTGACAGCTCACGTTCATACGGCGCAGCTATGTTCCCCGTCCCACGCAAGGAGCGCCGCCGTTGCATTATCGGGCCTACTTCCTCGACCGCGAGAACCACATCCGCCACGCCCATGATCTGGAATGTGAGACGGACGCGGAGGCCGAGGAGCGGCTGGCCGGGATGGATCGGAGTGGCTTCGCGGCCGAGCTGTGGCGCGGGGCCGAGAAGCTGCTGGCGTTGCCGCTAGTGCCCGTGGCTGCCCACATAGACGCCCGGAGCGAGCTGTTCGCTGGCGACGCCTTCCGAGTCTGAGGCCAGTACGAACCGGCGGTCGCAGTAGCCGCACTCCACGAAGCCGTCGTCGCCCATTTCCAGCCAGACCTTCGGGTGGCCAAGCGCGCCGCCGACGCCGTCGCAGGCGACGCGGCGGGAGCGGACGGTGACGACTTCGGGCGGCGGGACGGAGTCCACGCGCTCTGGGATCGGGGCGCGGTTGGGGACGGGTTTCGCCTTGCGGGCCATCGCTGATTTCCTCGGAGCGGGAGCATGGCCTTGGCGAGGCCGTCCGCCGCGCATACCTATGGCAGGGCCCGCCGGGGCGTCAATTTCCGAAAGACCCCCAGAAAGACCTCATGGACCTGCCTGACTACGCCATCGAGGCGGCCGGCCTCTACAAGACATACGCCGCCACCAAGACCACGCCCGAGAAGCTGGCGCTGAACGGCGTCGACCTGCAGGTGCCGCGCGGCTCGATCTTCGGGCTCTTGGGGCCGAACGGGGCGGGCAAGTCGACGATCATCAACATCATGGCCGGGCTGACGAAGAAGACCGCCGGCAAGGTCGAGATCTGGGGCCGCGACATCGACGAGCGCCCGCGCGACGCCCGCGCCGCCATCGGCGTGGTGCCGCAGGAATTGGCGGCGGACGTCTTCTTCACCCCGCGCGAGAGCCTCGACGTGCAGGCCGGTCTCTATGGCGTGCCGAAGAACGAGCGCCGCACTGATGCGCTGCTGGCCGCGCTGGGGCTGACCGACAAGGCCAATGCCTATGTCCGCCAGCTGTCCGGCGGCATGAAGCGGCGTTTGATGGTGGCGAAAGCCATGGTCCACCACCCGCCGGTGCTGATCCTCGACGAGCCCACCGCCGGAGTGGACGTCGAGCTGCGCCGCCAGCTGTGGAACTATGTCGTCAGCCTCAACCAGCAGGGCGTCACCATCGTGCTGACCACCCACTATCTGGAAGAGGCGCAGGAGCTCTGCGACCAGATCGCCATCATCAACCGCGGCGAGGTGGTGGCCTGCGAGCCCACATCGACGCTGCTGCAGCGGCTGGACACCCGCAACGTTGTGGTCACGCCCGAGGAGCCGGTGTCGATCGCGCCCAACCTCAAGGACTTCGAGACCAAGCTGCGCGGCGGCGGGTCCTTTCAAGTGACCTACCGGACCGGGCAGTCGAGCGTCGAGCAGGTGCTGGCCGCGGTGCGGGCGACGGGCCTGCACATCAAGGACATCGCCACTGAGGACCCGGACCTCGAGGATGTCTTCCTGTCGCTGACCTACGGCGCCGGGGGCATGGACCCGACCCGCGACTGACGGGTGGCGTGCCCCGGGCGTTTCGGCTAAAAGCCGCCTCCGCCGCCAAGGCCCCGCACCCGTAGCTCAGCTGGATAGAGCGTTGCCCTCCGAAGGCAAAGGTCACACGTTCGAATCGTGTCGGGTGCGCCAGCCGGCGGCGGGTCGCGCGTGAGCGGCGCGCTGCGCCTCACGCGCCCCGCCGAGGGCGTCGTCCTGGTCGAGATCGACAACCCGCCGGCCAATGCGCTGGGCTCGGCCATGCGCGCGAAGATGATGGCGCTGCTGGATGAACTGGAAGCGGACCTGTCAGTGCGGGCGGTGGTGCTGACCGGACGCGGCAAGGCTTTCTGCACCGGCGACGACCTTCGCGAGGCGGCGGCGCACGGGGCGGTGTCGCCGAAAGCTGTGGCGGACTTCAACGCCATGCTCGACCGGCTGGAGAGCTTTCGCGCACCCATCGTCGCGGCGGTGAACGGTCACTGCATCGGCGGCGGGCTGGAGGTGGCGCTGTGCTGCGACATCCGGTTGGCGTCGACGGCGGCGAGCTTCACGGCTGCGGGCGTCAACGTCGGGCTGATGGCCTCCGCGTACCGGCTCCCGAGGGTGATCGGCGTCGCGCCTGCCAAGGTGATGCTGCTGACCGGCCTGCCGGTGTCAGGTGAGGCGGCGCTGAAGAATGGCCTCGTCACTGAAGTGTATGAGCCGGACGCATTGCTCAACGCCGCCATCGCGCTGGCGTCGCGCATAGCGTCACGCGCGCCGCTCTCCATTGAAGCCACGAAGCGCATTGCCGGCCGGGCGCTCGACATGGATCGCGAGGAGGCCTCGCAAGCCGTCATGGCCGAGATCGAGATGCTGTCGGCCAGCGAGGACCACGCGGGCGCGGTCGCCGCCTTCGCAGAGCGCCGCGAGCCGGCCTTCCGCCGCCGTTAGCGGGCTCCCTTCGCCCGGGCCTGGGCCAGCAGGCCGGCGCAGTCAGCGTCCTTGGCGCCGCCAGGCTCGATGAAGGGGATGATGGCGGCCAGCGGGTTGATCGCCGCGCCCAGCGCCAGGCCGACGACACCCTGGACGATGGCCGGACCGGGCTCGATGCCGATCTTCGGCTTGGTCCACGGGCCGCGCAGGGTGATCGGCGACAGCAGGCGGATCAGCCGGAACTTCTTGGAATCGCCGTCGATCTTCAGGTCCAGCGTCTCGTTGCGCAGGTTCACCGAGCCCTTGCCGTGCGCCACCACCACGCCGGTGTCGAGCACCAGCGTCTGGGCTTGCAACACGCCGTTGGTGGCCTGGAAATCGCCGACCATGCAGCGGACCGGCGTGCCTTGCGGGTTCTCCTTGAACAGCATGATCAGGCCCTTGGAGACATTGATCCCGAGCAGCTCGGCGAAGGCCTGCCGCATGGTCCCGTTCGGCATGGCCAGGATGACGTTGCCGTTGGCCGTCGAGGCGGCGCGGTGGATGGAGTTGCCGTAGCCGGTCAGCTTGGCGTGCGCGATCAGCGTGCCCTGGATCGGCGGCTGGCCGGCCGAGCGGAACTTGATCCAGTCCTCCAGCTTGGCGTTGGTCAGCCGCACGTCGACGTCGGTGCGCGGCGTGGCGTTGCTGGCGTCGAGCTTGACCCGGCCCGCCAGCCGCCCGCGCGAGAAGTCGAACGACAGCGGGTCGGCGGTCAGCACGCCATCCTTGAGGTTCATGTCCACCGAGACCGCCCGCAGGGGCCAGCTGGGCGCATTGACGCTGTCGGCGCGGTACTTCACGTCGGCGTCCATGGCCCGAATGCGCTCGACGTTCAGCGTGGCGTCCGGCAGCAGATAGCGTGTCCCGGCGCCTTGGCGCGCCTGGACCTTCTGTTCGGTCGAGGCCGTCTCGCCGCGGCCGGTGGAGGGCGGCAGGCCGAAGATCGGGCCGATGTCGTCGAAGTCGAGCTTCTTCGAACGGACGTCAGCGTTGAGGTAGATGCGCTTGCCGTCGGTCTTAACATAGAGGTCGCCGGCGATGTCGCTGTCGCCGATCCGGCCGGTGAAGGCGTCGAAGTCATAGCGGGTGTCGTTGCGCCGCAGCCGTCCGCTGACCCGGTACGGCGGGGTGTTGGGCGCGGCGACGCCGGTCAGCCGGTAGATGTCGGCCAGGTCATCGCCGCTCACCGTCATCGCGCCGCCGAACTTCGACAGGTCGAACGGCCGGTCGATGGAGGCGTCGGCGGTAGCGTGGATCGAGCCGGAGCGCAGGTCGGCCTTGAACGGATAGGGCTTGTCGGGCGTCACATGCAGCAGTGGATCGCCGGTCACCTTCAGGGTGAAGGACTCGCCGTTCAGCGATCCCTTGCCGTCGAGGCTGAACGAACCGCGGTTGGGGCCGACGGTGTGCTCGCTGGTGTTGACCGTGCCGTCGAGCAGCAGGTCGCGCTTGCGGTCGTCGAAGCGGATATGGCCGTTGTCGACGACGAAGTGCTGGATGGCCGGGAGCTTGGTGGGCTCCTTCTTCTTGTCCGGGTCGCCGAATTGCCAGTTGTTGCGGCCCGAAAGGTCGCGCTGCAGCCGGGCGTCGGCGTCCTTAACCTCGAGCAGTTCAAGGATCTGCTGGCCCTTGAACAGCGGCAGCAGCTTCACCTTGACCGCGATGCGGCCGACCTTGGCCATCTCGCCCTTCTTGAGGAAATCGGGCTGGGCGACGGTGACGTTATGGACCTCGGCGCTGGGGGTCAGCGACCAGGGGTGGACGTCAAGATCGCCGACGATGTGCACCTCGCGGTTCAGCTTGTCGGAGGCGACGCGCGACAGCGGCCCGCGCAGCCAGTTCCAGTCGAAGATCAGCAGGAACAGCACGATCGCCGCGACCAGCAGCACCACCGAGCCGATGCCCCAGTGCTTCGACCCGCGGGGCGGAAGCTTCACCTGTTCGGGGATGTGCAGGTTCGCGGGCGCGAGACGGCGCAGGGTCGGCTCGACAGAGGATGGCCAGTCAAAAGGCACGCGTGGGCGCTCCGGGGTCGATCCGCTCTAACGCGCCGGGGCCAAGCCTGTTGCGTAGGGTGAAGCTGTGCGTGGTTCGAGACGCGGACCTGAGGGTCCGCTCCCCACCATGACGACTACTGAGTTCGTCATCCTGAGGAGCGCGAAGCGCGTCTCGAAGGACGCAGTGAGCCTTAGGGAGAGCCGAGAAACCTCTCGACCAGATCATCGTACAGGTGGAGCTTCTTGTACGTCCGGAAGTCGTCCGTCGCGCTTCGCCACGCTCTGGCGAAGGCGGCCAGACGTTCGGGCTCGGCGCGCAGGTCGTCGAGGGCGTGGCGCCAGACGCGGATGGTGAAGAGCGCGCCGCCGGTGCGGGGCAGGCGGCGCAGGGTCTGGCGTTCGACGCGGACGAAGAGTTCGGCGCCGGGGTTGGTGATCCGGGGGATCAGGGCGCGGACGGGCTCGGGGTGGGGCGTATGCAGTTCGGCGGTGTTGACGAGAGTCCAGTTGCGCCGCTGGAGGATAAGGCCGGGACGCAGGCCCTCGAACACCCGTCCGACGCGGCTGAGCAGGCGATCCTCGAAACCGGGCACCGGGCCGTGCAGGCCGGAGAGGGTCTTTCCCACCGCGTCGGCGGCGGTGAAGAAGGTGGGCGCGGAGAGGCTCAGCGCCGTCAGCGTCCAGGCGCCCCCGCGCTTTTCCATCAGGCACAGGTCGTCGGCGACCAGCCGGGAAGCGCCATAGAGCGGCGGAAAGGCCGGGTCGGCCCTGGCGCCGGTGGCGTGCTCGACCAGCTCCAGCGCCTCATGCTGACCAGGCCGCGAACTGGCGGTCTCCGCCCAGACAAGATCGCGCACCGTGTCGAACAGAGCATCCTTGCGCGCCGCCGGATCGTCCTCCCCGCCCTCGAACCAGTCGCTCTCCTCGATGGGCGACAGGCCGATCGCGAACTCCGAGGGCGCGTCCGCCCAGGGGGCATGGCGGATGCTCATCTTCGCCCGCCGGCGATGCGGGCGAGGCCAATGCCGGTGGCGACGCCGAGCGAATTGGCCAGCGCGTCCCTGATGTCGCCTTGGCGCCCCACGTGCATGAGGGTCTGGAGGACTTCTACGCCGACGCCCATCAGGATCAGCCCTATCGCCAGCCGCACCAGCCCCTTTTGCAGCGCCCAGGCGCCGAGCAGCGCCAGCACCGCATAGGCGATGAAGTGCTCGAACTTGTCCCAGATGCCGGTCTGCGGGACCTCGTCGGCCGGGATCAACGTGACCCACAGCACGGCGGCGCAGGCGGCGGCGAACAGGGTGAAGCGGACGGGCCTGGGGGGCTGAAGGAGGTTCATCGCGCCAAGTTGCATGTGGGCCTGCCCGTCTCTAGCGTCACGGCGGCCATTACGGGAGCGGACTTTGAGTATCGAGGCGGTGATCTGGGACTTCGGCGGGGTGCTGACCACCTCGCCGTTCGAGGCGTTCAACCGCTACGAGGCCGAGCGCGGACTGCCGTGCGACTTCATCCGCACGGTCAACGCAACGAACCCCGACGCCAATGCCTGGGCTCTGTTCGAGCGGGCGGAAATCGACGCGGCGGCTTTCGACGTCAAGTTCCTGGAGGAAGCGACGGCGCTGGGTCACGCCGTGCGCGGGGCCGAGGTGCTGCCGCTACTGTCCGGCGACGTGCGGCCGCGAGTGGTCGCGGCGCTGAAGGCCTGCAAAGCGCGCTTCCAGGTCGGCTGCATCACCAACAACGTCCAGACGGGCCACGGCGCCGGGATGTCGGGCACCTCCGACAAGGCCGCGGCGGTGGAGGCGATCATGGAGACCTTCGACGCGGTCATCGAAAGCTCGAAGGCGGGGCTGCGCAAGCCCGACCCGCGCATCTACCAGATGATGTGCGAACTGCTGCAGGTGGCGCCGGAGAACTGCATCTATCTCGACGACCTCGGCATCAACTGCAAGCCGGCGGCCGGGCTAGGCATGAAGGCCATCAAGGTGGTGAGCGAGGACCAGCTGCTGGCCGACCTCTCCGCCGCAACGGGGCTCAGCTTCCAATGACCAGACCACAGAAAATCGGCGCGGAGGCGGCGCTCGCGCAGCTGCCCGAATGGTCCGTGGCGGACGGTCGCGACGCCATCACGCGCACCTTCAAGTTCAAGGACTTCGCCGCCGCGTTCGGGTTCATGACCCGTGTGGCGCTGGCGGCGGAGAAGCTCGACCACCATCCCGAATGGTTCAACGTCTACAACCGGGTCGAGGTGCTGCTGGCCACCCACGACGCCGACGGCGTCACCGAACTCGACGTCACCCTCGCCAAGATCATGGACGAGGCGGCGCGGCAGCCTTAAACATCCGTTTGAAATAACGGGAGGAAGATCATGGCTCAAGGCACGCGTGTCGCCGGCAAGAAGGCTTTCATCACCGGCGCGGCTCAGGGGCTGGGCGCCGCCATGGCCCGCAGGCTGGCCACAGAAGGCGCCAAGGTCAGCCTCGCCGACCTCAACATCGAGGGCGCCAAGTCGGTCGCAGCCGAGATCAACGCCGCTCACGGCGAGGGCACGGCCTTCGCATTCCCGCTCGACGTCACGCGGGAAGAGCAGTGGACCTTCGCGCTGGAGGAGGCCGACGCGGCAATGGGCGGCATCTCGGTGCTGATCAACAACGCTGGCATCAGCCGCGGCGGCAACCTTGAGCAGTGCAGCCTGGAGGACTTCCGCGCCGTGATGGCGGTCAACGTCGACTCGGTGTTCCTCGGCTCCAAGCACGCGCTCAAGTACCTGCGCCAGAACCAGCCGGGCTCGATCATCAACATCTCCTCAATCGCCGGGCTGATCGCCAACCACAACGGCCCGGCCTACAACGCCTCCAAGGCGGCGGTCTGGCTGCTGAGCAAGAACATCGCCCTCTACTGCGCCAAGCAGAAGCTCGACATCCGCTCCAACACCATCCACCCGACCTTCATCGACACTCCGATCCTCGACCCGATCCGGCAGATGTTCGGCAAGGAGGAAGGCGAGGCCAAGCTCGGCCGGCAGGTGCCGCTGGGCCGCATCGGCGAGCCGAACGACATCGCCAACGCCGCCCTCTACCTCGCTTCCGACGAAAGCCGCTTCATGACCGGCGCCGAGCTCAAGCTCGACGGCGGCATCTCGGCCATGTGACGCCAGCGGAGCTTCGCCGCGAGCGGGACGTTAACAGCCGCGGGCCGCCCCATTTGGGCCGCGCCCGTGGTTAAGCTTGCCCGCAGCGCCCATGACGCTACCTATGGGCCGCGCGCAACCCGCGAAGGATTGAGATGGCGAACATCACCCTTGTGGACGACGACGAGAACATCGTCGCCTCGGTGTCCTTGGCGCTGGAGAGCCTCGGCCATACGGTCAAGGCCTACTACGACGGCGCGTCCGGCCTGGCGGCGCTGGAGAGCGATCCGCCGGACCTCGCCATCCTCGACGTGAAGATGCCGCGCATGGACGGCATGGAGGTGCTGCGCCGCCTCCGCCAGACCTCCGAAGCGCCGGTCATCATCCTGACCTCCAAGGATGAGGAGATCGATGAGATCCTCGGCTTCAACCTCGGCGCCGACGACTACATCCATAAGCCCTTCAGCCAGCGCCTGCTGCTGGAGCGGGTCAAGGCGGTGCTGCGCCGGGCTGGCGCCGACGCCGAGGACGCGCAGGCCGCCGCCGACGGTGCGCCGGGCTCGGCCTCCAAGGCCCTCAAGCGCGGCAAGCTGACCCTCGATCCCGCCCGTCACGACTGCCTGTGGGAAGGCCGGCCGGTGCGGCTGACGGTCACCGAGTTCCTGCTGCTGCAATCGCTGGCCCAGCGGCCCGGCTTCGTGAAGAGCCGCGACAACCTGATGGACGCGGCCTACGACGATCAGGTCTACGTCGACGACCGGACCATCGACAGCCACATCAAGCGCATGCGCAAGAAGTTCCGTCAGGTCGACCCGACCTTCGACGCGATCGAAACCCTGTATGGCGTCGGCTACCGCTACCGCGAAACCTGAGCCCGTCGAGCGGGTCCGCTGGGGCGGGGGGCTGTTCGGGTCGCGGCTTGGGCGGCTGATCATTGCGCTGAATCTGTTCGGTCTGGCGATCCTGATCACCGGAGCCCTGGTGCTCAACGAGCTGCGACGCGGGCTGGTCAACGCCCGCATCGACAGCCTGACCACTCAGGGCGAGCTGATCGCCAACGTCATCGACCGCGCCGCCACGGTTGGCGAGCCGGCCCCGGCGCTGGAGGCCGAGCGGGCCAGCGACATCCTGCAGTTGCTGTTCATTCCCCGGTCGCAACGGGCCCGGCTATTCGACGCCGACGGCCAGCTGCTGGCCGACAGCTTCGTGGTCTCCGACCGAGTCGAGTGGAAGATCCTGCCGCCCGCCCACAAGCGCGGCGAACCCGCCTTCAACCTGCAGACCGAGGAGCCCGACGCCGATCCCAAGGCCGTCGATGAGGCGCGAATGGCGCTGGCCACCGAGGTCACGCAGGCCATGCGCGGCGAGCCGGTCAAGGGCATGCGGCTGGCCGCCAACGGCGAGCGGGTGGTGTCCGTCTCCGTGCCCATCCAGCACGTGAAGGCAGTGCTGGGCGTGCTGACGCTGGAGGCCAGCGACGTCGACGAGATCATCGCCGCCGAGCGCCGGGCGCTCGTCCCGTTCATCCTCATCGCCATCGGAGTGATGCTGGTCTCCTCGCTGCTGCTGAACCGGCTGATTGCCCGGCCGGTGCGTCAGCTGGCCGGCGCCGCCGACCGGGTGACGCTGTCGCGGGCGCGGGCCATCTCCCTGCCCGACCTTTCCAAACGCAAGGACGAGATCGGCGACCTGTCGCGCTCGCTGGAGACGATGACCGACACCCTGTCGGAGCGGATGGACGCCATCGAGAGCTTCGCCGCCGATGTGGCGCACGAGATCCGGAACCCGCTGACCTCGATCCGCTCGGCCATCGAGACGCTCGACCTCGTCAAGGAGGCCAAGCCGCGCCAGAAGCTGATGGGCATCCTCAAGCAGGACGTGCAGCGGCTTGACCGGCTGGTCACCGATATTTCGAACGCTTCGAGGCTCGACGCCGAGCTTTCGCGGGAGGACCCGCGCAAGGTCGACATCGGCCACCTGCTGTTCGAGATCTGCGCCCTCTACGAGGCCTCCAGCAAGCAGGGCGAGCCGCACGTCCGCTACCTCGACCCCGACCTCTTGGAGCCGGTCACCGTCTCGGGCCGCGAAGGGCCGCTGGGGCAGGTGTTCCGCAACCTGATCGACAACGCCCGCTCCTTCAGCCCGCCGGAAGGGGAGGTGCGCGTGGCGCTGACCCACACCCGCGGCGAGGCCCACATCTGCGTCGAGGACGACGGCCCCGGCATTCCCCCTGAGAACTTGGAAACCGTGTTCGAGCGCTTCTATACCTCGCGTCCCAAGGGGGCGGCGTTCGGCGGCAACTCGGGCCTCGGCCTGTCCATCGCCCGCCAGATCGTCGAGGCCCACGGCGGCGAAATCCATGCCGAGAACCGCGAGGAAGGCGGCGCCCGCTTCATGGTCACCCTGCCCGAGACGAAGGCGTGATCCGCCATGCCGGCCTCGTCGCCGCCCGGCTCGGCGGCTGCTGGCGCGGCGCGCTGATCGAAGGGCCGTCCGGCGCCGGCAAGAGCGACCTGGCGCTGCGCTCGCTGGAAGCGGGCCTGCGGCTGGTCGCTGATGACCGGGTGCTGGTCTGGACCTCGGCCGGCAAGCTGTTCGGCCGGGCGCCCGATCCGCTGAAGGGCCTGATCGAGGCGCGAGGGGTCGGCGTGCTGCCCGACCTGCAGCTGGCGATCGCCGAGATCAGCCTCATCGTCCGCTGCGTGCCCGAGCCCGCCGACGTCGAGCGGATGCCCGACCAGGCCCCGGCCGACATCCTTGGCATAGCGATTCCCCAGATCGCGCTGTGGCCTTTCGAACCCGCCGCCCCCGCGAAACTGCGTCGCGCGCTGGAGCATCTTGGAGGCGGCGCTTTCCGGGCGTATCTAGGCGGCCCGCGCGGCGCTTCCCCGACCGCGTAGGCAGGGGTTAGCGCTTGAGACTCCCAGTATGATCGGACTTGTGATCGTCACGCATGGGCGGCTGGCGGAGGAGTTCGTCTTCGCCATGGAGCATGTCGTCGGCCCCCAGAAGGCGGTCAAGGCGATCTGCATCGGCCCCGACGACGACATGGAAAAGCGCCGCAAGGACATCCTCAAGGCCTGCGCCGAGGTCGACACCGGCGCGGGCGTCATCCTGCTGACCGACATGTTCGGGGGTACGCCGTCGAACCTCGCCATCTCGGTGATGGAGCAGACCAAGGCCGAGGTGATCGCGGGCCTGAACTTGCCGATGCTGATCAAGCTGGCGAGCTTGCGCACCCGCGAGCCGCTGGACGCCTGCGTCCACCACGCCCAGGAGGCCGGCCGCAAGTACATCTCCGTCGCCAGTTACGTGCTCGCGGGCGAGAAGTGAGCGCCAGCCGCACCGTCACCATCTGCAACGAGCGCGGCCTGCACGCCCGCGCCTCGGCCAAGTTCGTCAAGACCGCCGCCGGCTTCGACGCCGAAGTCACCGTCACCAAGGACGGCGCCACCGTCGACGCCCGCTCGATCATGGGCCTGATGATGCTTGCGGCGGGCCCCGGAGCCCAGATCGAGATCGCGGCGGAGGGGGCTCAGGCGGAGGAAGCCTGCCAGGCGCTGGAAGACCTCGTCACCTGCAGGTTCGACGAGGAGCGCTAACGCGGGTAGCCCGGAAGCCAAGGCTCGCGGTCTATGGTGGAAATCTCACCGCGTGCGAGCAGCCCCCACAGGCGTAGAACAGCCTCGCGTGAAACGCTCAGCATGTGCTTCGGCTCGCCGCTTTCGAGATTCTCCCAAATCAGCACTCCGCTAAGCGATGCGGACAGGCACCACTCTGTGTCGTGCGTGAGCGAAACCTGACCATGCTCGGTGTCCTCTGGCCGCTCGTTTAGTTCATCCAGCAGCAGGGGCAGCACGGATAAATCCGGGTTGGGTTCAGCCGAACCGTACCGGTGATAGACGAAGAAACTCATCTTAGGCGCTCGCGCCCATCGTCATCGGCTTCATCCCGAGGTCGGCCAGCAGCGCAGTGTCCTCATCCTCGCCCGGGTTAGCGGTCGTCAGCAACTGCGCCCCGATGAAGATGGAGTTGGCGCCGGCGAGGAAGCAAAGGGCCTGCTGCTCGCGGCTCATGTGCTCGCGGCCGGCCGACAGGCGCACGATCGACTTGGGACAGACGATGCGGGCGACAGCGATGGTGCGCACGAATTCGAGGCCATCGACGGGGGTGGAGCCGCCCAGCGGCGTGCCCTTGACCGGCATCAGGTCGTTGATCGGCAGGCTGTCGGGGTGGGCCGGCAGGGTGGCCAGCGCGTGCAGCAGCCCGGCGCGGTCGCGGCGCGTCTCGCCCATGCCGACGATGCCGCCGCAGCAGGTGCTCATGCCGGCGTTGCGGACGTGCTCAAGCGTATCGAGCCGCTCCTGGTAGGTCCGTGTGGTGACGACCTGGCCGTAGTACTCCGGCGAGGTGTCGAGGTTGTGGTTGTAGTAGTCCAGGCCGGCGTCCTTGAGCGCCCTGGCCTGGCCCTCCGTCAGCATGCCGAGCGTGGCGCAGGTCTCCAGCCCCAGCGCCTTCACGCCCGAGATCATCGCCGCCATCTTCGGCACGTCGCGGTCCTTCAGGTCGCGCCAGGCGGCGCCCATGCAGAAGCGCTGCGCGCCGCCGGCCTTGGCCTTGGCGGCCTCGGCAATGACGCTGTCGGCGTCCATCAGCTTGGAGGCCTTCAAGCCCGTGTCGAAGTGCGAGGACTGGCTGCAGTAGCCGCAATTCTCCGCGCAGCCGCCGGTCTTCACCGACAGCAGCTGCGAGAGCTGAACTTCCGACGGGTCGAACCAGCGGCGGTGGATCTCGGCCGCGCGGAACACCAGCTCCATGAACGGCAGCTCGAACAAGGCCGCGACCTCGGTCAGCGTCCAGTCGTAGCGGGGCTCGAAACGACTCTGGGCGGGGTCAGCGATGCGGACGGGCGCGTTCATGCGGGCTCTCCAGACTTGCCTTCGCGAGATAGCAGCCTGAAAGAAGGATCGCGAGCCGAAGCTTCATATAAGGATATCTTTATGTCCTTGTTGCCGGGCGGGCGCCGCGGGGCTATAGAGGCGCCTCAGCATTCCGCAGGAGCCCCAAGTGATCGACTACATCGTCAAGGACATTGCGCTCGCGCCCTGGGGGCAAAAGGAAATCGCCATCGCCGAGACCGAGATGCCCGGCCTGATGGCGGTGCGCGAGGAGTTCGGCAAGTCCAAGCCCCTGAAGGGCGCCCGGATCGCCGGCTCGCTGCACATGACCATCCAGACCGCGGTGCTGATCCAGACGCTGGAGGCTCTTGGGGCGGAAGTCCGCTGGGCCTCGTGCAACATCTTCTCGACGCAAGACCACGCCGCCGCCGCCATCGCGGTGACGGGCACGCCGGTCTTCGCCATCAAGGGCGAGAGCCTCTATGAGTACTGGGAATACGCCCACAAGATCTTCGAGTGGGCCGACGGCGGCTACGCCAACCTGATCCTCGACGACGGCGGCGACGCCACGCTGCTGTGCGTGCTGGGCCCCAAGGCCGAGCAGGACCCCACCGTCCTCGACAAGCCGCAGAACGAGGAGGAAGAAGCCCTCTTCGCCGTGATGAAGACCTACCTGCGCGACAAGCCGGGCTTCTATTCGGCCATCCGCAAGTCGGTGACCGGCGTCTCTGAAGAGACCACCACGGGCGTTCACCGCCTCTACCAGATGGCCGCCAAGGGCGAGCTGCCGTTCCCGGCCATCAACGTCAACGACAGCGTCACCAAGTCCAAGTTCGACAACCTCTACGGCTGCCGCGAGAGCCTGGTCGACGCCATCCGCCGGGGGACCGACGTGATGCTGGCCGGCAAGGTGGCGGTGGTCTGCGGCTACGGCGACGTCGGCAAGGGCTCGGCCGCTTCGCTGCGTAACGGCGGCGCCCGCGTGATCGTCACCGAGATCGACCCGATCTGCGCCCTGCAGGCGGCGATGGAAGGCTACGACGTCCAGACGCTCGATGACGTGGCGGGCTACGCCGACATCTTCGTCACGGCGACCGGCAACAAGGACGTCATCACCGTCGACCACATGCGGCAGATGAAGAACAACGCCATCGTCTGCAACATCGGCCACTTCGACAGCGAGATCCACGTCGCGGGCCTGAAGAACTTCAAGTGGGACGAGATCAAGCCGCAGGTCCACCACATCGA
>Ga0190273_10000084_pt1 | contig 51272 bp, 52 predicted proteins | sample Popmic504IS_FD_134513 | JGI IMG/M metagenome (GOLD analysis project Ga0190273, IMG submission 134513) | Populus adjacent soil microbial communities from riparian zone of Shoshone River, Wyoming, USA - 504 IS | ecosystem: Environmental > Terrestrial > Soil > Riparian zone > Trees stand | place...
ATCGGCGTAGAGCTCGTCATAGGCCTCGGCATAATCGGTATAGTCGTTCGAGCTGTCGATCTTCCGGACGAGGTAGGCGCCGGCGTAGGTGAGGTCCCAGTTGCTGATCTTGCCCTCGACGGTGAGCGCGGCCTGCACGAAGCGGTCGTGGCGCCTGTCCGGGAAGAAATGCTGGACGGCGAGGTCGCCGACGCTGGGATCGAAGCCGAACGTGCCGCGGCTCTTCTGGTCCTGGCCGATCAGGCTGGCCGTCGCCGTCCAATTGTCGTCGAGGTCGATGCCGAGGGCGGCGCGGCCGCCGAGGACGTCGACGTCGTTGAAATCCTCCTCGACCAGGGAGGCGTTGTTGATGACGATCCCGCCCGGCTGCGGAAGGAAGGCGCGGGTGCCGGGGACGTTGTCGATGAAGCCGGCGTCGTGCCGGTACCAGCCGACGAGGCGGAGCGCGGCGCTGTCGCCGAGCGGAGCGTTGACGAAGCCCTGGACCCCGCCGCCGATGCCGCCGTGGCGGACGGTGTTGAGCTCGGCGTCGGCGCCGCCGGCGAAGCCGGACGGATCGGGCTTGTTGGTGATGATCCGGATCGTGCCGGCTTCCGACGAGGCGCCGTAGAGCGTGCCCTGCGGCCCGCGCAGGACCTCGATCCGGGCGATGTCGTAGATGTTGATGTCGAGATTGCCGCCGATCGTCGTCACCGGCTGCTCGTCGAGATAGATTCCGACGCTCGGAAGCGAGCCCGAATGGTTGCCGTCGCCGCCGCTCGCGACTCCGCGGATGTAGACGTTGGCGGTGCCGGGCGAGGCGGTCTGGAAGGAGACGCTCGGGGTGAGCTTGGTGTAGTCGTTGAAGCTGGCGACGTTCAGCTCCTCGAGGCGCTGGGTGCCGAGCGCCTGGATGCTGATCGGGACGTCCTGGAGATTCTCCTCGCGCTTGGTCGCGGTGATGATGATGTCGTTGCCGTCGTCCTCCGCGGCGGCGTTGCGGTCGCCCTGGTCGCTGGCGCCGCTGCCCTCGCCGGTGGCGGGCGGATCGGCCGGGGGCGGGTCCTGGGCGAAGGCGGTTCCGGCGAGCGTGGTGGAGGCGAGCAGGAAGGCGGCGAGCCTGAGGCTGGAAGCGAAGCGCATCGGCATTGTCCCACAGCTTTTCGTCGGGCCAAAATGTGCCGTTTCCGGGGGCTCGGTCAAACTTATTCTGCGGGCGAAACGGTATCCGGCGACGGCTGTGGTTTCGGGGTCACTTACCCCTCTCCCTGCAGGGGAGAGGGACAGGTTCGCGAAGCGAACCAGGGTGAGGGCGTGAGGTACGTGGAGGGCGTCTACGTTCCCTCACCCTCCCACCGCTTCGCGGCGGGCCCCTCCCTCTCTCCTACAGGGAGAGGGCGGGCCCCTCCCTCTCCCCTACAGGGAGAGGGGTTGCTGGGGCGCCTCCGGATAGCTTTCCAGCACCGGGCCGAGCGCCGCCTTCAGCGGCTCCAGCCAGCGCTCGTATGCCCGCCACTGGCCCACGCCCTCGCGGTTGATCGGGCGGCGGACCTGCTCGGAGCTGGCGGTTCGGACGGCGCGCTTGTTCTCGTGGGAGCGAAGGCAGGCGGGGTCGAAGGGCAGGCCGAGGGCATCGAGCAGGGCGCGTATCTCCAGCTCCGGCTCGTCGATCAGCCGCTCGTGGATGACCCGGTGGACCCGGCCGGGGAGCACAAGGTCGAAATGGGCCATCAGCCGGACGTAGTCGGCATAATAACGCCCCATGTCGGCGAGCGAGTAGCTGAAGCCCTGGCCGCGGGCGTAATGCTGGCGGAAGTTGGAGAAGCAGCAGTCGAGCGGGTGGCGGCGCGAGTCGACGACCCTGGCCCCGGGCAGGATCAGCCGGATGAGCCCGACATGGGCCCAGTTGTTGGGCATCTTGTCGATGAAGAAGGGCTTGTCGGTCTTGCGGTGGATCCGGGCGCGCTCGAGATATTCCTCGCCGAGCGCGCACAGCTCGTCCGGCCCGAGCGCCGCCAGCATTTCGGGATAGGCGCTCTCCCCGGACCCGCGCGTCCGCCCGCTCAGGCGCTTGACCAGGGCGGGGATGTCGGGGAGCTCCATCGTGCCTTCGACCTCGCCGTGGCTGGCGAGGATCTGCTCGAGCAGGGTCGAGCCGGAGCGAGGCATTCCGAGGATGAAGATCGGGTCCGGTGCCGGGCAGCCCAGGCCGTCCCGCTCCGCGAAGAAGGCGGGGGTGAAGAAAGCGATGGAGCGGTCGACGCCGCGGCTCGTCCGGTCCGAATCGTAGCCGATCAGCTCGCTCCGGAGCCGGTTGCCCTCGGCGTAATGGCCGAAGGCGAGGTCCGGCTCGGCTGAATCGTCATGGGCCTTGCCGAGCGCGAAATGGAGGTGGAAGAGGTCCTCGCGGGTCAGGCCCGGCGCCGAGAGGGCGGCGGTCATCGCTTCGATGTCGGCCGCATCGAGCCGCACCGTCTTCAAATTGGCGAGGCTCCACCAGGCTTCGCCCAAAGCGGGGGCGAGGCCGATGGCTCGGCGATAGGCGGCGATGCCCTCGTCGAGCCGGCCCACGGTCTTGAGCACATGGCCGTAGCTCATCCAGATCTTCGCCTGGCCGGGCAGCCGGCCCAGCACCTGCCGGTAGATGTGGATCGCTTCCTCGAAGCCGCCGACCCGGCCGAGCGCCGCCGCCTTCAGATTCTGGTGGGAGGGGTTTTCGGGCTGCTCGTCGAGCAGGGCGTCGAGAATCTCGATCGCCTCGGTCGGCCGGTTCTGCCGGTAGAGGATGGTGGCGAGATTAGCGCGGGCCGCGGTGAAGCCGGGGGCGAGCTCGAGCGCCCGGCGAAGCAGGGTCTCGGAATCGGCGTAGCGGCCGAGCCGGCCGGCGAGCTCCGCCATCATCCGGATCGCGGCGATGTCGGTCGGCTTCTCCCTGAGGTGGGCGCGGAGCAGCCCTTCGGCGACGGCGAGCCGGCCCTCGACCAGCGCCAGCCCCGCTTCCAGAAGCCGCGGGTCGCGGACCGATTCCGCCAGCGCTTCGTCGACTCTGGAAGGGGAGGGCGAAGCCAAGGTCATGGCCCGGTATAGAAGAAGGCCGCGAAGGATTGCACCCGTGGCTGTGCCGCGGCGGGACAGGCCCCGGCGGGCCGGATCCGGCCTCTTGCCGCGATGGTGAAGAGCGCGTTAACCCACGGCCATGGACCGCCTGATTCCCGCCTCCGAAGACGTCAGACTCTTCCTCCTGACCTTCGCCGGCGGTTTGGTCTTCTTCTCCACGTTCCTGGCCTGATCGCCTGGGGGACACGGACTTTCCTGCAAGAAAGTCCGTGTCCCCATCGGCTCAATCGTCATGCTGAACTTGTTTCAGCATCCAGTTCTCCACCTCTCGGGCGGGTGACCGGCTGGACCCTGAAACAAGTTCAGGGTGACGGCTAATCGCAGGCCTTGTGCAGCTTCCACGCCAGCCAGGCGGCGCCGAGGCTCGACACCGCCACCAGCAGCAAGGTCTCCTCGATCGACACTCCGAGCTGGACGAGGCCGGTGAGGATGACGGCGGCGAGCACCATCCCGCCAGAATTGACGATGTTGTTGGCCGCCACCGTCCGAGCCGTCTCCGATTTGGGCACGGTGGTGGTGAGGAAGGCGTAGAGCGGGACGACGAACATTCCGCCCGAGACGGCGACCCCGAACAGGTCGACCATCACCCATTCGGCCTGACCGATGCGGATGAAGCTGTCGAGGTCGAGAAGCTCGGGCCCCTGCGCCGGCCAGGAGAGCGAATTATAATAAAGGTGGCAGATGAACAGGCCCATCGCGATCGCCGAAGCGGGCGAATAGATGGCGAGGACCCGGCCCTTCAGAAGGCGGTTGATCAGCACCGAACCGAGGCCCACCCCGACCGAGAATATGGCGAGGAAGAGGGTCGCCACCTGCTCGTTGGCGTAGAACACGTTCTTGACCAGTGGCGGGAATTGCGCGGCGAGGATCGCGCCCATCATCCAGAAGAAGCTTATCGAGGCGATGGCGAGGAACAGGCGCGGTATGTGGAGGGTCGCGCTGACCAGAGTGATCGAGGCTCGGATGATGTGCCAGTCCATCTTGGCCGGCGGTGCGTCCGCCTCCGGAGGTGCCGGCGGCACCTGGCGGCCGGCGAACCAGCCCGCGACCGCGACCAGCAGCACCCCGGCGGCGGCGAGGTTCGAATGGTCCGCGCCGAGCAGCCCTCCGGCGATGGTCCCAAGCAGGATGGCGATGTAGGTGCCGGCCTCGACCAGGCCGGTTCCGGCGAGCACTTCGTCGCTGCGCAGATGCTGCGGCAGGATCGCGTATTTGATCGGGCCGAAGAAGGAGGAGTGAACCCCCATCGCGAACAAAGCGGTGAGCATCAGCGGGATGTTGTGGAGGAGCAGCCCCGCCGCTCCGAAGACCATGATGGCGATCTCGGCGGTCTTGACGATACGGACGATCCGCGCCTTGTCGCCCCCGTCCGCCAGCTGCCCGGCCAAGGCCGAGAACAGGAAGAAGGGGAGGATGAACAATGCCCCGGCGACGGCGTTGAACGTCGCCTCCTTGGTCTGGTCGGAATAGATGGCGTAGGTGACGAGGATCACCATCGCGGACTTGAAGAGGTTGTCGTTGAAGGCGCCCAGGAACTGGGTGACGAACAGCGGCAGGAAGCGCCGCTTGGACAGCAAATGGAGCGAATCCTGCACGGCGCTCAGGCGCGGGTGGCTTGGGAGCGTAAGAGCATGCGCGGGCGGTCATAGCCGCTGTGGCGCGCGGGTCAAACGTTCAGGAACGGAATGCTGCGCAGCATCGCTCTTCGCGCCTACGTTCCCCGGCGAAGGCCGGGGCCCAGCTCTCCCGACGGACCTGGGCCCGGCCTTCGCCGGGGAACAGGTGCGTTCACAGCCGCTCCGCGAGCGGCTAAGGCACACATCCGACCGATGCTGACCTTGCCCAACATCCTCACCTTGTCGCGGATCTTCGCGGTGCCCCTGCTCGTGTTCCTGCTGTGGAAGCCGGGCTGGTACGATTATGCGATCACCTTCGGCCTCTACTGCATGGTCGGGATCACCGATTATTTCGACGGCTATCTCGCCCGAGCCCAGGGGACGGTGTCGAGGCTCGGCATCTTCCTCGATCCGATCGCCGACAAGATCATGGTGGTGGGCGTGATCGTCATGCTCGTCTCGACCCGCCAGCCGAACGCCGAGACCGTCATCCACGGCTTCCACATCGTTCCGGCGCTGATCATCCTGCTCCGCGAGATCGCCGTCTCCGGGCTCCGCGAGTTCCTCGCGGGCCTTCAGGTCTCGCTCCCGGTCAGCCGGCTCGCCAAGTGGAAGACGGCGCTCCAGCTGGTCGCGCTCGGGGCGCTGATCCTCGGGGGGGCGGTGGGAACGTCGGGCGGACCATTACCTTACTGGCCATGGGTGCACTGGGTGGGGCTGGCGAGCCTGTGGGCGGCGGCGACCCTGACCTTGGTGACGGGGTGGGATTATCTGCGGGTGGGGCTCAAGCACATGGACTGACGGGGGCGCACCGCGCGCGCCACGTCAATCCCAGCGAAGGCTGGGATCCCAGCGGGTGAAAGACACCTCGCTCTTCACCCGCCGGGGCCCCCAGCCTTCGCTGGGGCGACGACTTAGAACGGCGTCACCCGCTGGAACGCCATCCCCTGGAGCTCCGGAAGCGCCTTGAGCTGGGGTTCGACCTTGGCGAGGTCGCCGACCACGACCAGGGTCATCTTGCCCAGCGGCAGGGTCCGCCCGGCGAGGCGCTGCATGTCGGCGCCGGACACTTTCAGCACATTGGGCACGTAGGCGGTCAGCCAGTCGGCGGGCAAGCCGTGGAAGTCGCGTTCCGCGATCGAACCGATCAGTCCGGCGGCGCTCGCATTCTGGAGGACGAAGGTGCCCGCCATCCAGGTCCGCATCCCGGCCGCTTCCTCCTCCGGCACCGCCTCGGTCTGGAGCCGCCGGATCTCGCCGAACACCTCCTTCAATGCCGCGCCGGTGACGTCGGTGGTGACGTCGGCGTCGAACTCCCACTGCGCTTCGCCGGGATTGTAGGAGACGGTCGAGAAGGGGGAGTAGGTGTAGCCCTTCTGCTCGCGGATGTTGGCGGTGATCCGTGAGGTGAAGGACCCGCCGAGCAAATTGTTGGTGACCCTGAAGCCGATGTCCTCCGCCGCCCCGGCGACCGGTGCCGGCCAGGCGAGGCGGACGGTCGATTGCGGCGCGCCCGGCCGGTCGACGAGGATGACCTTCGGTCCCGGCTGCGGCGTGGGCGGCAGCCGGAGGCGTTCGGGACCCCCGGCCCAGCCGCCGAAGGCCTGCTGGATCGCGGCCTTGACCGCCGCCGTGTCGAACCGCCCGCCGACGAACAGCCGAGCCCTCCTCGCTCCGAAATTGGCTTCGTAGAAGCGGCGCAGGTCGTCGAGCTTGTAGCCGGCGAGCCGAGCGTCGGTCGGGAAGGCCCGGCCGTAGGGATGGTCGGGGCCGTAATAAGCGGCGGCGAGGGCGGCGTCGGCCGCCGACTGGGGCTGCGACTTGGCGACGGCGATGTTGCGCGCGTAATTCTGCCTGACCCGCTCGAACTCGGAGGCGGGGAGATCGGGCCGCTGGGCGACGTCGGCGATCAGCCGGACGGCGTCGTCGGCATGCTCGGAGAGGACGCCCAGCCCGAAGAAGGTCTCGTGCGCTCCAGCGCCGACGCCCAGTTGTCCGCCCATGCCGGCGGCGGCGGCGGCGATGTCCGCGCCGGCGCGCCCGCCGGCGCCCTCGCGGAACATTTGCGCGGTGAGCGCGGCCAGGCCGACATCCTCGCCCTCGTTCAGCGACCCGGCATAGACCCTGAGGCTGATCACCGCCTTCGGCACCTGGCCGTAGGGGACGAGGGTCACCTGCAGTCCGTTGGGCAGCCGGTAGGTTTCCGAAGCCGGGACGGCGAAGGGCCTGGGAGTCCCGGCCGCCGGCATCGGCGGATATTTCGGCTGGGCCGCGAGCGGCGCGGCGAGGAGGCCGAAGGCGGCGGCGGCGGCGCCAAGGACGAGGGGGACGCGGCGGATCATTGCGAAGCTCCGGTGGCGGGGGCGGGGGCCTTGGGGGCCGGCTGGACGAGCAGGATCGAGCGGTTGGTCGGCCTCAGATATTCCTTCGCGGTGGCGAGCAGGAGCTCGGGCGTGACCGAGTCGAAGCCGGCCTCGAGCCGGTTCACCCAATTGGGGTCGTTCTCCCACATCGCGCCCACCGCGAGCAGGTCGACGAGGCCGAAGCGGGTCGAGGGATCGGCGAGATTGTAGAGATTCGAGCGGATCTTGGTCCGCGCCCGCTCGAGCTGGGCGGCGGTGACCGGCTTCGTGCGGACGTCCTCGATGACGCTGTCGAGCGCCGTCGTGATCTCCTCGCGGCTCTTGGCGGGATCGTGGATGAAGGCCACCGTCCACAGCATCGGCCCGCGATAATTGTACATGTTGCCGAGGCCGACGTTCATCCCGCCCTGGATCCCGCCGGCGATTCCGGTCTCGCGCACCATCTTCTGGTAGAGCCGGCTGTCCTGGCCCTGGACGAGAATCTGGTCGAGCAGCCCCATCGCATACCATTGCTTCGACCCGCGCTCGGGCACGTGCCAGGCGGCGGTGAAGGCGGGGCGGGGGGCGAGCGGGTCGGGCTTGACCTTGAACTTCTCCTGCGTCTGGCGAGGCTCGGAGATGTCGGGCAGTGCGACCTTGGCCCCCGACGGGATGCCCTTGAAATAGCGGTCGATCATCGAGCGGGTGCGGGCATAGTCGATGTCGCCGGCGACGACGAGGACGGCGTTGTTGGGCCGGTAGAAGCTGTCGAAGAAGGTCTTGGCGTCGGCGGCGGTGGCCGACTCGATCTCCTTGAGGTCGCCGTAGAAATTGTGGGCGTTGTACCAGTTGACGTTGGCGAGCTGGGGCATGTCGAGCCACGGCCAGCCACCATAGGGCTGGTTGAGGACGTTGACCTTGACCTCGTTGCCCACCACCCCCTGCTGGTTGGCGAGCGCGGCCGGGGTGAGGTCGAGCCCGCGCATCCGGTCGCCCTCGACCCAGAGCACGGTCTCGAGCGCGTTGGCCGGCACCACCTCGTAATAATTGGTATAGTCGAAGCGGGTCGAGCCGTTGTTCACGCCGCCGTTGTTGTAGATGATCTTGTCGAACACCCCCTTGGGCGCGTTGGCCGAGCCCTGGAACATCAGATGCTCGAACAGATGGGCGAAGCCGGTCCGGTTCCTCGGCTCGATCCTGAAGCCGATCCCGAAATAGAGAGCCACCGTCGCCGTCGGCACCGACGGATCGCGCGACAGCACGACCTTGAGGCCGTTGGGGAGCGTATAATATTGAGTCTCGATGCTGAGCCCGCCGCGTGCCGCGGAGGGCGCCTTCGGCTGCGCCGCCGCACCGCCGGAGCCGAGCGCGAGGACGGCCAGGGCGACCGCGGCCAAGAGCTTGCTTCGCATGGCATTTCCCCTCTTTTTGGGGCTTGCATAGGAGCCCGCGCGAGCCGGCGTCAACTCGGGCGCGTTGGCAGGCCTTGCTTATTCCGGACACCGTCGGGCGAGGCGATGTCGCCCTTGGCGCCGTCGCCGAACGTGCTCACCCAGCCCGCGATCCGGTTGAGCCCGTTCGCCGTCGTCGACGTCGTACCGGAGCCGTGGCCGGTCCAGGCGTAAGCGTCGTTGGAGCGGGGGGTGCTCGCGATCTGCGAGGCCGGATTGTAGGCGAAGGCGGAGGTCAGGTCGTCGGCGGTGCCCGCGAACTCCAGCTTGAGCTCGTCCAGCCGCGAAGCCGAGTCGTAATGGTAGAGCGTGGCCACGCCGTTGCCGAGCGTCAGGCTCGTCCGCCGCCCGAGATCGTCATAGGCGAAGGCCGCCAGCACGCCGATCCCGGAAGTCGCGCCGTTCTCGCGGATCGCGGTCGTCTCACCGGTCAGGAGATGGTCGTAGGTGACGTAGAAGCTGTCGGGCCAGGTCAGCTTCGTCCGGCGCTAGGCAATGTCCCACTCGCTTGAGACGGTGCCGAGCGGGCCGGTCCGTCGAAATTAGGGCCGAGCGCATTCTGTAACTGTCCCGGATTTTTTCCGTAAACATGCCGTTGCGGCAGGTGCAGCTTTCTATTGGAGTCCGACTTTATGCCTCTCACAATTCGGGCCAAATAATTGGCGAAAATCGGCATCCCTGCAAAACTTATCCAAAGCAGCCGATGAAGACAGATGGGAGACCACGGCGTGCCGCTTAAGGTCATACTGTGCAAAGCTTACCGGCCTGTCGTCACAAAAAGTCCGCCGGTCCCAGCTTTCGAAGCGGACCCACAGGCTCGAGTTGTCAGTCGACCAGCCCTCAGCAGATACTGAAACCGCAGCCGGATCCACCCGGCAGCCGGTATGTTTAAAGAAATATGATACCAGTTGACCCTGGACGCCATCCGTAATCGATGGCCCATCTCTAACAAGTATAAGGTCACTCATCTGACCGGAGCCGTTGCCGTTATTGATAGCTACGCCATTTCCGTCCGGTCTCCAAATAATGGAGGCCGGTGGTTCTACATCTAATTTGATAATGCGACCACTCCTGTCGCTGACTATGACGCCATTCCCGTCATAATCCAATTTGAGTAACTGACTTGGCGATTTAAGGCTTATTGGCCTGCCTTGGTAAAGATCAGCACGTGCCCAAAGAATCTGGCCGAGCGGGGTGTGATCTTGTCCATCGTCCTGCTCTCCTGCCTGCCCGCACGCGGATACGAGCATCGCGACTCCGGCTATCAGAGTTATTGGGGACATGTAATTCCCTCCCGGTTCGGTGGAATGTAAGCTCGCATGGGTACCCATCTCGTCGATGCGAAAGCCTGATCTCGATCTTCATATCGGTAAAGATCGATCTGATTTCCCGGGTGGCGCTGATCTGACGGAATCACGTCGATCGGCCTGTAAGGCCCGGCAGCAGGCAACCCTGGGGGTACCGCATCCACATAGCTTGGTCCGATCGCATTATCCCAGTCAGGGTACAGACGGATATTGCGGAACACCTCCCTGCGCCCATCCCTTACGTCCGGTACCCCGAAATCATTGGGATTGATTGCAACCCCGCCTGCCGAAGAGTTAATCATACGGCCAGGCTCTTGGGAAATAGCGGTCTTTTGGGAGCCTTCGGCTTGGCCTGGCCCTACACCGGTCACGGTGAAGTTGGCTGGCGGGCAAAGCCTTTCGGGAGGCCCTACCGCAACCCCATCAAATCCAGGCTGACTGATTCGCGCCTCCGCCGGCCGGGAAAAGATGGGCGGCTTCTGGCAGGCAGTGGTGGTTGTGACCCCCACGTCGCCGTTGCCCTCGTCAGTCCCGCGCCTACCCGTGGGCGTCGAGACCCTGACAAAGCCTGCAGCGCATAGCCCGGACGGATCGGTCAAGTTCACCGGATCCCCGCCGGCATAAGCGTACAGGTTCATCCCTCCGCGGTACCCGATCGGGTCCGGCTGCAGGAACCGCCCCAGCCTCGCATCGTAGATGCGCGCCCGGGAATAGATCAGGTTGGCGTCGGCGAGCCAGTATTGGCCGGCGTAGCGGATGCGGCCGAGGCCGCCGACGCCATATTCGTCATATTTGCCGATTGCGCCGGGGTGCCGCTGTCGTTGCTGTTCCGGACGATCGAGCCGCGCTCGTCGGCTTGGTACCACAGGCGCGAGGTGCCGGTGCTCGTGACGAGGTAGGCGACCAGCGGCTCGTCGACGCCGGGACCGCGGACGTAGCGGCGGGTGCGGCCCGCGCTCAAGCCTTCGTAGACGAAGTCCTGGCCGTCATAGCCGAGGCTGGCGTCGAGCGCGGAGTTGGTTGAGTCGATCACGGCGAGCCGCATCAGCGGGTCGTAAGCGTAGGTCGACGCGCTCTGGATCGCGCCGGGAGCCGAGTTGGCGAGCGAGGTCAGCAGATTCTCCGACGAATAGCCGTAGGTGTAGGTGCCGTCGGAGGTGATGTTGCCCTTGGCGTCATAGTCGAGCGCGGAGACCCAGCTTTCGATCTGGTTGAGCCCGTTGGCGCTCTGGGGGATGCTGTTCGAGGTCGCGGTCGTCGTTCCCGAGCCGTGGCCGGTCCAGGCGTAGGCGTCGTTGGAGCGGGTGGTCGAGACGATCTGCGAGGCCGGATTGTAGGCGAAGGTGGAGGTCAGGTCGTCGGCGGTGCCGGCGAAATCCAGCTTGAGCTCGTCGAGCCTCGAGACTGGATCGTAATGATAGGCGGTGACCGCGCCGTTGCCGAGCGTCAGGCTCGTCCGCCGGCCGAGATTGTCATAGGCGATGGTGCCGATGACACCGATCCCCGACGCCGCCCCATTCTCGCGGATCGCAATCGTCTCGCCGGTGACGAGATGATCGTAGGTGACGTAGAAGGTGTCCGGCCAGGTCAGCTTCGTCCGGCGCCCGGCGATGTCCCATTCGCTGGCGACGGTGCCGAGCGGGCCGGTTTCGGAAGTCTTGCGGCCGAGCGCGTCGTAAGTGAAGCTGAGCGTATGGCCGGTCTGGCTTGCGGAGGTCATCCGGCCCTGAAGGTCGTAGCCGTAGGCGACGTCGGGCTCGCTTCCGGGACGGTCTTTCGAGATCATCCGGCCGAGCGCATCGTAGCCGAAGCCGATCGTCTCGCCAGCGCGGTTGCGGAAGGAAGCGACCAGGCCCGAGGTGCGGGTCCCGCCGGCGAGGTTCTCATAGGACCGCTGCTCGTAGTCCGCGCCGTTACTGGTGTTCGCGCCTTTGGGCTGGGTAGCGGGAAGTAGGTCTTCGCCGGCCGGTCGTGGCGGTCATATTCGTAGGTCGTCCGGTTCCCTTCGGCGTCGGTGACGGTTTCCACCTGACCGTTGGCGGTGAAGGATTTGCGGACTTCGCTCGCTTCGTCGGCAGTGCCCACCGCGGTCTTGACCTCGATCGCCCGCCCGGCCGCGTCGTAGAGAGTCCTCGTGATCCGGTCGGGGCCGTGATCGCCCGTGCCCGTGCCCTGGGCGCCGAGGGTGCAGGCGGCGGGCAGGGTCGAGCCGAACACCGCCGGATTCATCCTTTGCGCCGAGCATTCCGGCCGGCCGAGCGCGTCGTAGCTGGTCTGGCCGAGCGCATGGACGGTGGTGCCCGACACGAGCTTGCTGACCACCGGCCGGGCATAAGGGTCGTAGCTCGTCTCGACGGCCTGGGCCGGGCTGAACGCCGCCCAGTCGCTGACGGACTGGCTGTCGACATTGCCTTGCTCGACCTTGACGAGGAGGCCGGTCGAGGGATCGTAGCTGTTGCGCACGGCCCGGTGCTTGAGTGCGCCGCCGCCGTCCGGATCGGGCGAGACGGTCCCGATCACCTGCCGCGCCGAATTGTAGCGGGTCCGGACGGTGTCCGCGGTGCCCGGCAGCGGGCCGTCGACCGCGACGAGATTGCCGATCGGGTCGAAGCCCGTCGTGGTAGCGGCGACCAAGGTGCCGGTGCCGTTGCCGGTCGCGGTCCAATAGAGGTTGCCGCTCACGTCGTAGGCGAAAGCGGTCTTCACCTCGTCGGCGGTGCCGGCACAGGCGGCCGTCGTCCGGCATTGCGAGACTTCGGTCAGCCGATACTCGCCGTTGGTGAGCGTGGAGCTGTAGCGGGTTTCGGCTGGACGGCCGACGGCGCCGGCGCCGGGAAGTCGTCCGAAGCGCGAAGTAGGACATGGGAAATCCTATTAGGCAAATTTTATTTATAGGAAAATCACCGGCCATTGCAGGAACTTGAGCGGAAGACTCCAGATCGTATTAATCTGTCGGGCGACATGGCCGCAGTCGGTGACGGGGTGGCGGCGTAATCGATTTTCCCGCTCGATCTGAGCATTTTTCTTCGCTTCCGCCGATGACGCGGAGCGCCTAGCGTCCGCGCAAAACAAGGAGAGGTCAGGACCATGGATGCAAAGACCGGTGAGATGGGCGGCTGCCCGGTGGAGCGGCCGACGACCGTGCGCTCGCTGCTCGGGCGGACCAACCGCGACTGGTGGCCGGAATCGCTTCCGCTCGAGATCCTCAACCAGGGCGGCCTCTCGCCGGACCCGATGGGCGCCGACTTCGATTATGCCGAGGCATTCGGGAAGCTCGATTACCGGGCGCTGAAGGACGATCTCAGGGCGATGCTGACCGACAGCAAGCCGTGGTGGCCGGCCGATTACGGCAATTACGGCGGCCTGATGATCCGCATGGCGTGGCACGCCGCCGGCACCTACCGGACGGCCGACGGGCGCGGCGGCGCCAACAGCGGCCAGCAGCGCTTCGCTCCGCTCAATAGCTGGCCCGACAATGGCAATCTCGACAAGGCGCGGCGCCTGCTCTGGCCGATCAAGCGCAAATACGGCACGTCGATCAGCTGGGCCGACCTCTTCATCCTCGCCGGCAACGTCGCGATCGAATCGATGGGCGGCCCGGTCTTCGGCTTCGGCGGCGGGCGCCGGGACGTGTTCGAACCCGAGCGCGACATCTACTGGGGCTCCGAGGAGCAGTTCGTCGGCCACCCCGACAACAAGACGAGGATCCTGCCCGAGGAGCAGCTCGAGCTCGAGAATCCGCTGGCGGCGATCCAGATGGGCCTCATCTACGTTAATCCGGAAGGTCCGGGGGGAGTCCCGGACCCGCTGCAGTCGGCGCGCGACATCAAGATCACCTTCGAGCGGATGGCGATGAACCACGAGGAGACGGTCGCACTGACGGCCGGCGGCCACACGTTCGGCAAGGCGCACGGCGCGGGCGACCCGAGCCTCGTCGACTCGGCGCCCGAAGCGGCCGACATCGCCCTCCAGGGCCTGGGCTGGGCGAGCGCGCACGAAAGCGGCTTCGGCGAGCACACGATCACCAGCGGCATCGAGGGGTCGTGGGTGAACACGCCGACGGAGTGGTCGGAGAATTATTTCCGGCTTCTGCTCGACTATGAATATGAGCTCGTCCGCTCGCCCGCCGGCGCCCAGCAATGGCAGCCGATCGACCAGCGCGAGGAGGACATGGCGCCGGCCGCGCACGACCCGTCGAAGCGCGTTCCGACGATGATGACGACGGCCGACATGGCGCTCAGGGAGGACCCCGAATTCCGGGCGATCTCGGAGAAGTTCCGCAACGACCACGAGGCGTTCAAGGACGCCTTCGCGAGGGCCTGGTTCAAGCTCACCCATCGCGACATGGGGCCCAAGGTCCGCTATCTCGGGCCGGAAGTGCCGGCGGAGGACCTGATCTGGCAGGATCCGGTCCCCGCCGGCCGGCCTCCCGCGGACGCCGACGTCGCGAATTTCCGGTCGAAGATCCTCGAGTCCGGATTCAGCGTCGGCCAGCTCGTCAAGACCGCCTGGGCCTCGGCTTCGACCTACCGCCGCTCCGACCATCGCGGCGGCGCCAACGGCGCCCGGGTCCGGCTCGAGCCGCAGAGGGACTGGACGGTCAACGAGCCCGAGGCGCTGGGCCGGATCCTCGCCCGGATCGACGAGCTTCGCGGCGGCCTGTCGATGGCGGACGCGATCGTTCTCGCCGGCACGGCGGCGGTCGAGAAGGCGGCGAGGGACGCTGGCTTCGACGTCGAGGTCCCGTTCAGGGGCGGGCGCGGCGACGCCAGCCAGGACTGGACCGACTCCGAAAGCTTCGCGGTGATGGAGCCGGTTGCGGACGGCTTCCGCAACTACCTCAAGGCCAAGCACAGCGTGAGGACCGAGGAGCTGCTGCTCGACCGGGCCTCGCTGCTGGGGCTGTCGGTGCCGGAGATGACCGTGCTGCTCGGCGGGCTGCGGGTGCTCGGCGCCAACTACCAGGACAAGCCGGAGGGCGTCTTCACCACCCGCAAGGGCCAGCTCACCAACGATTTCTTCGTCAACCTGCTCGACAACGACACCTTCTGGCAGGTGGTCGACGAGAGCGGCGACGAGGAGTTCATCGGCTACGACCGCGGCGGCCGGCAGGAGAAGTGGCGGGCGACCCGCACCGACCTCATCTTCGGTGCCAACAGCCAGCTGCGCGCGGTCGCCGAGGTCTATGCCGAGACGGGGCATGAGGAGAAGTTCGTGCGCGACTTTGTCAGCGCCTGGACCAAGGTGATGAACGCCGACCGCTTCGACCTGCCGCAGAATAGCGACAGCGTCGAGCCGATCGGAATCGCCGAGCCGGCGGAGTAGGCGGCGTTCTCGTCATTCCCGCTTGCGCGGGAATGACGTAGAATTCGGTCCAACCCGACGGGGAGACGCGATGCAACGGCGCGATGTCGACGGCCTGGATCCCGCCCGCACCTACTGGGTGCCGGCCGTCGTCGCGCCGCAACGAAACTGGCCCGGCGCCCCGGGCTGCCGGAGAGGCGCCCGGTTCCTTGTCGACGGCAGGACGTTCCGCCCGACCCGCGCCGAGTTCGAGACCTTCGACAGCGAGTTCGCCTGTCTCGGCTGGATCCTTCGCCACCGTGCCCGGCTCGACCGCAATTTGTGCGGGGTCAGGGCGAGGGCGGTGCCGCTCGACCGCTGGCTGCTTGGCCTGGACTGAGCCGCCCGTAATCCAGGACCGCGGGCGAGCAGCCGGAACCGCTCGCGCGCGCTTCCGGAGTCAGGGGCAGACGCGGCTCTTCGAGAAGAGATAGAGGTATCCGGTGGAGCTTGCGCCGAGGCTGTCCTCGACCGTGTAGGCGACGACGTCGTTCCCCGGTATGTCGGAGGCGTAGAAGGTGATCGTGCTTGCGCTGGTGACGTCGAGAGCGCCCAGGTAGGACTGGCCCACGGACGTGACCGTCAGCGGATAATTGCCTTCCGGGTCGGTATCGTTGGCGGTGACGTTGATCGACTTGTCCTGGCACACCCAGACCTCGAGGGCGTTGTTGTTCGCCGTCGGCGGGTTGTTGAACTGTCCGGTCGCGCTCGAGGGCAGAAGCGCCAGCGCGACGCTGCCCACCAGGATCGGGATCGACTTTACCGTTTTGCGCATCGTTCATCCCCTTTCTTCGACTCCAGGGAGAGAAAAAGACCACGCGCAAAATCGATTGGCGAATCCTATTTGATCCGTATTTGACCGAACGCTTCAAGGATTGATCGCGCGCTGGAAACTCGCTTCGGCGATGCCCCCGAAGCGCCGCCCGGCTCTCAGGCCCGCTTCAGCGCCTCCGCGAGCAGCCGGAATTCGTCTTCGCGCGGGCTTCCCTTGCGCCAGATCAGGGCGATCCGGCGATAGGCGTGGGCGGCGTCGAGACGGCGGGTGACGACTCCCGTCCCGTCCAGGATGCCGGCCTTGACCGCCATCTCGGGGACGAGCGTCTGCCCGAGCCCGTTGGCGACCATCTGCACGAGTGTGTGGAGCGACGTGCCCATCATCGCCGCGTGCGCGCGCAGATCGGGCCGGTTGCAGGCCGAAAGCGCATGATCCTTGAGGCAGTGCCCGTCCTCCAGCAGCAGCAGCCGGCTCTCGTCGATCGCCTCCGCCTCGACCGCGGCGCCGGCGGGCGCCTCGCCGCTCGGAAAGGCGACGAGCAAGGGATCGTCGAACAGGGCGGCGGAGGCGATGTCCCCGCAGCCGTAGGGCAAAGCGAGAAGGACGCAGTCGAGCTGGCCGCGGTGGAGCGCCTCGCAGGCGGCCTGGCTGGTCTCCTCGCGAAGGTAGAGCTTGAGCTTCGGCCATTCCTCGCGAAGCCGCGGAAGCATCATCGGCAGCAGGAACGGCGCGATGGTCGGGATGACTCCCATCCTCAGGTCGCCGGTCAGCGGCTGGCCGCCCGCCCGCGCCATGTCGGCCAGCTCCTCGGCCTCGCGAAGCACCCGCCGGGCCTTCTCGGCGATCCGGGCGCCGAGCGGAGTGAAGCCGACGACCCGCCGGTTGCGTTCGACGAGCGTGACTCCGATCAGGGATTCGAGCTCGCGAAGGCTTGCCGACAGCGTCGACTGGGTGACGAAGCAGCTCTCCGCCGCCCTGCCGAAATGGCCGGTGTCCTGGAGGGTGACCAGATATTGCAGCTGCTTGAGGGTAGGCAGGTAGACGGTCATCGCTTTTCCCGATCAATCTGATCGTTCTAAATGCCTTGAACGATCAAAGCCAGCTTCCTACATGCTGCACTGCACAAGCGTGCAACCATCGAGAAATTCAGGAGAAAAGAAGCAGTCATGCTCACCGTCGGCGATAAGATTCCCTCCCTCACCGTCCCAGTCCAGCAGGGCAGCGCCCTTCCCGCGGGCGAGACTCTCGATCTGGGCGAGACCGGAGGCAAGTGGAAGATCCTCTTCTACTGGCCCAAGGACTTCACCTTCGTCTGCCCGACCGAGATCATCGGCTATGGCGAGCTCGCCCAGGATTTCGCCGACCGCGACGCCATCCTGATCGGCGCTTCGACCGACACCGATTTCGTCCACCATGCCTGGCGTCAGGCGGATGAGCGGCTCGCCGCTTGCGATTTCCCGTGGATCGCGGACAACAAGAAGGAGCTCGCCAACGCGCTCGGGATCGTCGCTCCCGACGCCGGAGTCGCCTATCGCGCCACCTTCGTCATCGATCCGGACAATATCATCCAGCACGTCACGGTGAACGGCCTCAACGTCGGCCGCAACCCGCAGGAGACCCTGCGCATCCTCGACGCGCTTCAGACCGACGAGCTCTGCCCCTGCAACTGGCAGGAAGGCGAGGAGGTCCTGCGCCCGGCGGCTTAGCCCCCCTGGCCGTCAGGCAGCAGACCTCGCGACGGGGGCGCGGGAGCCAAGGCTTCCGCGCCCCTTATTTTTCAGGAGTATTTATGTCCCTCAAGCAGTTCGCCGAAACCCTTCCCGATTATGCGAAGGACCTGAGGCTCAACCTCTCCTCTTTGCTCAACGACCAGACGCTCGGCGACGAGCGCAAATACGGGCTCCTGCTCGCCTGCGCCCACGGCACCGGCTACCGCCCGATCGTCGCCGCCGCCGAGGCGGAAGCGGAGGGCAAGCTGAGCGAGCAGGCGGCCAATGCCGCCCGCGCCGCCGCGGCGGTGATGGCGATGAACAACGTCTATTACCGCTTCGTCCACCTCGCCTCGAACCCGGAATACGGCACCCTCCCGGCCCGCCTCAGGATGAACGTGATCGGCGCCCCCGGGATCGAGAAGGAGGATTTCGAGCTGTTCAGCCTCGCGGTCAGCGCGATGAACGGCTGCGGCATGTGCATCGACAGCCACGAGCGAGTCCTCCAGCAGCACAAGGTCAAGGCCGAGACCGTCCAGACCGCGGTCCGGATCGCCTCGGTCGTCAAGGCGGTGGCGACGGTTCACGCGACGCTCGGCTGATGCGGCGAGCGGAAGACCCGATCATTCCTCGATCGCCATGACCTCCTGGGGCTCGGGGCGCTTTCTTCCTATCCTCCAGGCATAGCTGCCCGTCCGGCTGTCCGCGGCCGGATTGCCCTCGGCATCGAGGGCGTGCGTGAATTTCCCTCGTCCTCGCGCCTCGAGCAGGCCGCAGGTGGTGGTGTCGAGCAGGGGCCAGCCGCTCGAGGCGGTCACCTGGCACCGCATCTTGCCGGTGCCATCGACCTCCATGATGAAGTGGACATTTCCCTCCTGTCTGGCGGCAAGCGCCGCCGGCGGGTAATCGGCATCCGTGATGATGTTGCTGAGATCGGCGCTCGCGCGGCGCGGGTAGGGCGGAATCGGCGCACTGGCGAACACGCCTTCGGGATATGGACCGGCGATCATCAGCGGCCCGAGCGACTCCGAGCATTGCTTGAGCCGATCCAGCGCCGGGCCCAAGGCCGGCAATTCGAGATAGTCGAGAAGCCGGCCGTCCTCGGTGAGGATACGGACCGCCGAGGCGTCGGCGAAGCGGCGCAGAAGGCCGTCGTCGCCGTCGCCGGAATAACCCCGATGAGTCGAGCCCACCTCGTTTTGAGCGTCGATCGAGCTGCGGGCGGGAGAACCGTCGAATTGCAGGGTCAGGCGGGTCCTGCCGCCGGCGGGTACAACCCAATTCCGGTTGCCGACGACGATGCCCGCGCCGCCCACCGAGTCCCTGATCATGAGCACCGTCTGCCCCTCGCCGCGATAGTAAGCGGTGAGGAAACACTGGTCGTGATGGGCGGAATTGGTCGCCTGCCAGGCCGGCAGGAGAGCCTTTTTCGGCGTTTGCGGAGCCGCCGCGCCGAGGCCGAGGGCAGCAAGCACGATCAACGCCAAGCGCTTGTTTTTCATGGCCGACTCCACCGCTTCTTTCGAAAGCTTGCACCAACCCCGATCGATCCTCAAGCGCGCGCCGCCAGCGCCTCCTGCACTTTGGCATGCGCCTCGCGGCCCAGCGGCCAGCGCGAGGCGACCCAGGCGGCGATGAGCATCAGGGCGACCGGCGCCAGCACGAACAACAAGGTCATTCCGAGGATCGCGCCGTCGCTATTGTGGTCGCCCGGCCTGGGCTGGAAGCCGATCCAGCTCAGGATCGGGTAAATGATCGCCACCGGCATCGCGTAGCTGATCTTCTGGGTGCTGGTGAGCAGGGCCTGGAGCAGGGCGTTGCGGTCGAGGCCGGTTTCCAGCCGGTCGACGTCGGCCGCGTCGTTCATCATTGCCCTGAGGAGGGAAGGGGCGGCGATATAGGGCAGGCCGACGATCGCCATGGCCGGGATCGCGCCCGCCATCCCGAAGGACGGCGGGAGCAGGCTGAGGGCCGCCTGGAATACCGCGTAGCTGAGCGCCGCCGCCGCCAGCGCCCGGTGCTTGCCGATCCGCCGGGCCAGAGCGATCCACAGCGGCGCCGCGGCGAAGCCGGCGACGAAATAGATGAGCAGGAGCAGGCTCGCCTCGCGCGCGGCGAAGCCGAGACGGTGCTCGAAATAGAAGAGGAACATCGCCCCGGTGATCCCCGGCGCGACGCTGGTCAATATGTCGAGCAGGACGAGGCGCAGGAGGAGGGGGTTCCTCGCCAGGGCGCGGATCTCGGCAAGGCTTGCATGCGGCCGCTCGCCGACCCGGTCGCGCTCGGGGAGGGCGGTGGCCATGACGAGGACGGTGAGCGGCGCCGTCGCGATCACGAACCAGCCCATGGCGTGGATCCCGCCGGCCTGGCCGCCGCCGACCAGAGGCGGCAGAAGCAGGACGAGGATCATCCCGAGCACCTGCGCGGCCATCCACCAGGAGAAGATCCGCGAGCGGTCGTGATAATCGTTCGACAGGGTCGAGCCCCAGCCGAGCTGCGCCACCGCGGTCAGCGAATAGCCCAGATAGAGCACCATCAGGAACGCGAAGGCGGCGAGGCCGCTCAGCCCGGGCCGGGCCATGAAGACGAGCCAGACTCCGGCGGCGAGGGTGAGCCCGCCGGCGATCAGCCAGGGCCGGTAGCGGCCGAAGCGGCTTCGGGTCCGGTCCATCCAGTGGCCGAGCAGCGGGTCGAGCGGCAGGTCGATCGCCCGGACCAGGAAGAAGACCAGCCCGACGACGGCGAGGTCCATGCCGAGCGCGCCGGCATAATAAGGCGGCAGATAGACGATCATCGGAAGGCCCACCGCGCCGATCGGCAGGCCGGGTCCGGCAAAGGCCGCGAGCATCCGACGCTTCAGCATAGACCTCTCCACCCGTCCCGCCGGCCATGAGAACTATGAGCTAACCGCCTGCGAAGCAATTGAACTCGCGCTCTCGCCTGTGTTAGCGCCCCGTTCCCGGCGGCTTTCGTTCGGGGGCGAGGAGCGTGGGGCCGTGTCGCAGCCGGAAGTCGAAGGGGACGGGCCCGAAAGCACCGCCGAGGCCGCGCTCCGCGCCAGCGAGGAGCGGCTACGGGTCGCCCAGGCCGCGGGCGGGGTCGGCACGTTCGAATATATTCCCGACGGCGAGCGGATGCTCGTCTCCCCCGAATTCTGCCGGATCTGGGGAGTCGAGGTGGTCGAGGAGGCGCCGATCTCCTTCTTCATGGCGCTCCTCCATCCCGACGATCACGACCGGGTCGACGCCGCTCATGACGAGAGCGCCCAGACCGCCTTCGATCCGATCGAATATCGGATAATCCGCCCCGACAACGGCGAGGTGCGCTGGCTCGCCCGGCGCGGCGAACCGATCCGCGATCCGGCGACCGGGGCCATCCGCTGGTACGGGGTCGTCTTCGACATCTCCGACCGCAAGGCCGCCGAGGAGGCGCTCAAGGAGCGCGAGGGCCAGCTTTCCGCCTTCATCGACCAGGCCACGGCCGGCTTCGCCCAGGTCGACCTCACCGGCCGCTTCACGCTGGTCAACGACCGCTTCTGCGAGATCGCCGGCCGCTCCCGCGAGGAGCTGCTGGCGCTTACCCTGCAGGAGATCACCCACCCGGGCGATCTCCCCGCCAATCTCGTCAAGTTCGAGCGGGCCGTCGCCGACGGAACCCCCTATGCGCACGAGAAGCGCTACGTGCGGCCCGACGGCTCGCTCGTCTGGGTCAACAATTCGGTGTCGGTCATCCGCCGCCCGTCGGGCGAGCCTTACGGGATCCTCGCCGTCACGATCGACGTCACCGAGCGGCGGACCGCGGAAGCGGCGGTCCGCGAGAACGAGGCCCGCCTGCGCGCCCTCACCGACAACCTTCCCGGCGGGATGGTCTATCAGGTCTCCACCGGCCGCGACGGCAGCGAGCGGCGCTTCCTGTTCGTGTCGCAAAGCTGCGAGAAGCTCACCGGCTATCCGGCCGAGGCGATCCTCGCCGATGCGATGGTCGCCTACGGGATGATCGAGGGAGACGATGCCGCGAACCTCGCCGCCGAGGAGGAGGCCGCCCTCGAGGAGAACCGGTCGTTCGACGTCCAGTGCCGGTTCCGGCGCGCCGACGGCATCCCGCGCTGGGCCCGGATCATCTCCGCCCCGCGCCCCGCGCCCGACGGCACCACGATCTGGGACGGGATCATGATCGACGTCACCGACCAGAAAAGGGCCGAGGAGATGCTCCGCGACCTGAACGAGACCCTCGAGCATCGCGTCGCCGAGCGCGCCGAGGAGCTCGCCTTGGCCCAGGAGGCGCTTCGCCAGGCCCAGAAGATGGAGGCGATGGGCCAGCTGACCGGCGGGGTCGCCCACGATTTCAACAATCTGCTCACCCCGATCATCGGCAGCCTCGATCTTCTCCACCGCAAGGCGCTGGGCGGCGAGCGCGAGCAGAGGCTGGTCGCCGGCGCCCTCCAGTCGGCGGAGCGCGCCAAGACCCTGGTCCAGCGCCTGCTCGCCTTCGCCCGCCGCCAGCCGCTCCAGCCGGGACCGGTCGACCTGCCCGAGCTGGTGCGCGGGATGGTCGAGCTGGTGGCGAGCACGTCGGGGCCGCAGATCCGGATCGAGACAAGGATGGACTCGTCTCTGCCTTATGCGCGGGCCGACGCCAACCAGCTCGAAATGGCGATCCTCAACCTTGCCGTGAACGCCCGCGACGCGATGCCGGGCGGCGGCACCCTCACTATCGCGGCGTCCGCGGAGGCGGTAGAGGCGGGGCAGGTCGCCGGGCTGGCCGCCGGCCGCTACGTCCGGCTGACGGTGGCCGACACCGGCATCGGCATGGACGAGGCGACCCTCGCGCGCGCCGTCGAGCCCTTCTTCTCGACCAAGGGCGTCGGCCGCGGCACCGGCCTCGGCCTGTCGATGGTCCACGGCCTCGCCGCCCAGCTCGGCGGCGCTCTGACGCTCGACAGCCAGGCGGGGGAGGGGACGGCCGCCGCTCTGTGGCTGCCGGTCTCCGAAACCGCCCCGCCCGCCGCTGCCGCCCGCCGCGAGGCCCATTCCCGGCCCCGGGCCACCGCCGGCACCGTCCTTCTCGTCGACGACGAGCCCCTCGTCCGGGCAAGCACCGCCGACATGCTGACCGACCTCGGCTACGAGGTGGTCGAGGCCGATTCCGGGCACGACGCTCTGGCCCTGCTCGACATGCGCGTCCCCGATCTGGTCATCACCGACCATCTCATGCCGGGCCTCTCCGGCACCGACCTCGCCTTGATCCTCGCCGCCGAGCGGCCGGGCCTGCCCGTCCTCATCGTCTCGGGCTATGCCGAGCTGGACGGGCTGCCCGCCGACCTGCCCCGGCTGACCAAGCCCTTCCGCCAGGCCGACCTCGCCGCCTGCGTGGCGGAGCTTCGCGGAGCGGGTGCATAACGGGCGAGCTGATACAATCTGCGACAATTTCGCCGCTCGCCCGGGATGGGTGCGCGACATAGGACTGCGACGTGGGACTCGGCGCCGAAGCGGCGCGGGACAAGGAGATTTCAGATGACGAGCAAGTTGAAGATCGGCCTCTTCGCCGCCGGAGCGGTGGCCCTGACGGCCGGAGGAGCGGCCCTCAATGCCCGGAGCGGCGAAATGCGCGGCCCGATGGCGATGTTCGACGCGGATTCGAACGGGGCGATCACCCTCGCCGAGGCCCGCGCCGGCGCCGCCCGGATGTTCGCCGGCGCCGATGTGAACAAGGACGGCCGCGCCACCCACGAGGAGATGATGGCCTTCCACGGCAGGATGGGCGACCATCATCGCGGCGGCGAGCATAAGGGCGGCCATGATGGGCCCGGCCCCAGGGGCGGTCCGATGCATCTCGACGCCGACGGCGACGGCGCCCTCACACTCGCCGAGGTGAGCAGCGGGATCGACGCCCATTTCGCCAAGATCGACTCCAACCGCGACGGCTCGATCGACGAGGCGGAGATGCGCGCCGCCCACGAGGCGCATCGCGGCGGCCGCTGAGCGGTCGAAGGGGACAGTCACTAGTGACTGTCCCCGACTGTCCCTAAAGTCCCGCCATGGCGAGCTCCGGAGAGCCTCATATCCTGCTCGTCGACGACGAACGGTCGATCCGCGATCCGCTCGCCCAATATCTCGCCCGAAACGGCCTTCGGGTCTCGAAGGCGAAGGACGTCGCCGAGGCGCGCCAGGCGCTCGCCGCTTATGCGGTCGATCTCATCCTCCTCGACATCATGATGCCGGGGGAGGACGGGCTCGCTTTGTGCGCCCAGGTCCGAGCGACCAGCGGGATTCCCGTGATACTGCTCACCGCCCGCGCCGAGGAGACGGACCGCATCGTCGGCCTCGAGATCGGCGCGGACGACTACGTCACCAAGCCGTTCAGCCCCCGCGAGCTCCTCGCCCGCGTCAAATCGGTGCTCCGCCGCTCCGGCGAGCGGCCGTCGCGGCTTCGCGCCGCCGATGCCGAGGCCTATGCCTTCGGGCCCTGGGTGCTCCGCACCGGCGAGCGCGAGCTGATCGACTCGGAGGGAGTCGCAATGCCGCTGTCGACGGGCGAATATAATCTGCTCCTCGCCCTCGTCACCCACGCCCGCCGGGTGCTCACCCGCGACCAGCTGCTCGATCTCGCCGAAGGCCGCGAGCTCGCCGCCTTCGAGCGCAGCGTCGACAACATGGTCAGCCGGCTGAGGCGCAAGATCGAGCCCGATCCGAAGAACCCGGTCCTGCTCAAGACGGTGCGCGGCGGCGGCTACATGCTCGCCGCCGACGTCCGCCGGCCGTGAGGATGCCCAGCCTGTTTCCCGGCGAAAGCCGGGATCCAGCTCCGTCGCGGCGCCGCTGGGCCCCGGCCTTCGCCGGGGAGCGGGGCCGGCCGTGAGGCGGCTGCTTCCGTCGAGCCTGCTCGGCCAGATGCTGCTCCTGATCGGAGCGGCCCTGCTCGTCGCCCAGGCGGTCAATTTCGCCTTCCTCCTCAACGAGCAGCAGAAGCTGAGCCTCGCCCGCAACGAGGGCCCCGCGATCGGCCGCTTCACCCAGGCCGCCTCGGTCATCGCCTCGACCCCGCCGGAGGGGCGCGCGCCTTTGCTCTCGGCGCACCGAATGGGGCCGGCGGCGACCTACCGGCTGGTCCCGCAAAGCGCGATCGACCGCGAAGGGATGGAGCGCAAGGCCGAGATCGAGGCTCGGCTCGCGGCTTCGCTGCGCGAGGCGCGGGTGCCGGTCCGGGCGGTGCGGGCCGCCTCGCCGATCGGCGTCTCGCGGATGCACGGACCGCCGGGCCACGGCCATCACGAAGCGCGCCGGAACCTCCTCCTCGCCGCCCAGCTCGACGACGGGCGCTGGCTCGACGCCCGCTTCGACGCGCCCCGGACCGACCGCTGGCTGATCCACCGGCTGCTGCTGGCGACGACGATCCTGTTCCTTCTGGTCTTCGGAGCGGCCTGGTGGATCGCCCGGCGGCTGGCCCGGCCGCTTCGCGACCTCACCCGCGCCGCCGAGGGCTTCCAGGGCCGTTCCCCGGCCGAGCCGGTGACCCCGCGCGGCCCGTCCGACCTGCGCCGGGCGGTCGAGGCGTTCAACGCGATGAACCGCCGCACCCTCGCCCTGCTCGACGAGAAGGACCGGATGCTGGGGGCGATCGGCCACGATCTGCGCACGCCGCTCGCCTCGCTCCGCATCCGGGCCGAGAATATGGGCCCCGAGGAGGAGCGAGAGCGGCTGGTCGCGACCGTCGAGGAGATGGCGGCGACTCTCGAGGACATCCTTACTCTGGCCCGGACCGGGCGGGCGCGGGAGCCGGTGCGGCCGGTCGATCTCGCCGCTCTCGCCGACGCTTTGGTCGAGGAATATCGCGAGCTCGGGCGGGCGGCCGAGTTCCGACTCTCGCCGCGGGCGGTACTTGCGGTGCAGCCGAACCTGCTTCGCCGGGCGCTGCGCAACCTGATGGACAATGCCATCGCCTACGGCAGCGTCGCGGCGGTGGCCGTCGAGGAGCGGCCCGGCGAGATCGAGATAAGGGTCGAGGACGAAGGCCCCGGCATCCCGGCCGGGCGGCTGGAAGATGTCCTCGACCCATTCCGCCGCCTCGAATCCTCCCGCAATCGCGCCAGCGGCGGCGCCGGCCTCGGCCTCGCCATCGCCCGGGCGGTGGCTGAAGCGCATGGCGGAAGGCTGGAGCTTGCGAACCGGGCCGAGGGCGGGCTTCTGGCCAGCCTGATCCTCCCGAAATAACCCGTCATCCCGGCGAAAGCCGGAATCCATGAACAGGGGCGGCGCCAACTCGCTCAAAACCCTGTTCATGGATCCCGGCCTTCGCCGGGATGACGATTCAGGCGGTCTTCACTTCCAGGAACCGCTCCGGGGGGCGGTGCTCGCGGATGAAGTCGATGAAGGCGCGAAGCTTGGGGAGCATCTGGGTCCGGCTCGGATAATAGAGATAGGCGCCGGGCGACCAGGCGGCGCAATCCTCGAGCGCGAGCTCGAGCCGGCCGGCGGCGAGATGCTCGGCGACCAGGGGCTCGGCGAGATAGGCGAGGCCGACTCCGCGGAGCGCCGCGGCCTTGGCGACGTCGAGGTCGTTGACGATCAAAGGCCCGGCGACGGCGATTTCCAGCGGCTGGCCGGCGACGTCGAAATGCCAGCGGAAGATCGCCCCGGTGCTCGGCGCCCGCGAGCGGATGCAGCGATGCCGGCGAAGGTCCGCGGGAACGGAAGGCCGTCCGTGAGTCGCGAAATAATCGGGCGAGCCCGCCACGACGAGCCGGAAGGGCGGGGTCAGCCGGATCCCGATCATGTCCGCCTCGAGATAGTCGCCCATCCTGATGCCGGCGTCGAAGCCGCGCTCGACCAGGTCGATCAGCTCGTCCTCGCCGCAGATCTCGACCTCGACGTCGGGAAAGGCGGTGGCGAAGCCCTGGATCACCGGCTCGATCAGGAAGGGGATTGCGGCGCGCGGAACGTTGAGCCGGAGCAGGCCGGCCGGCCGCTCGCCGAAGCTCCGCGCCGCCTCGAACGCGGCGGTGAGGCCGGTGAAGGCGGGCAAGGCATGCTCGAGGAAGCGCTCGCCGGCTTCGGTGAGGCCGACGCTTCGGGTGGTCCGGGTGAGCAGGGGCACTCCGACGCGCGCCTCCAGGGCCCGGATCGTCTGGCTGATCGCCGAGGGCGAGAGACCGAGATCGTCGGCGGCGGCGCGGAAGCTGCGCCGTTCGGCGACTCGAAGGAAAGCCTCCACCCCGTCGAGCTGGTTGCGGGCGATTATGTATTCCTGCTTCATGGCCCATCGACATTATAGCGGATTATAAAAGAAATCCAGAGCGCCTATCTCCGTCCCACACTCAGGGAAGGAAATTCATCATGCGCAACTTGATCGCTACCCTCGCCGGCCTCGTCGTCGCCGCCACCGTCGCCCTCACCGCCGCGCCCGCTTCCGCCGCCGATGCGCGCTGCGAGACGATGCCGCAGCAGGTCCGCAGCGCCCTCGCCGGCGCCGAGAAGAGCGTCGCCCAGAACGCCGCGCGCCGCCTTCGCACCGGCGAGGCCCTGTGCCGCGCCAACAACCAGCGCGCCGCCGCCAAGGAGTTCCAGGTCGCCCTGAAGCTGCTCGGCGCCAACGGCGCGGGCACCTCGCTCGCCGGGAAGTAATTTCTGCCTCCCCATCGCCAGATGGGGAGGGGGACCACCCGAAGGGTGGTGGAGGGGTAATTGGCGCAGGCGTTCGAGGATCCCCAGTTGATCCTCAGCTTCTGAGCCAGCTACCCCTCCACCATGCTTCGCATGGTCCCCCTCCCCATGCTGCGCATGGGGAGGCAAAGAGCGTCCCAATCCGGGAGGGCTCCGCGCTGGCCCCTTAGCGCGCCGTCACCGCCATGCTATCAGCGGGCGATGCTGCTGCGATTGCTTCCTTTTTGCGCGCTCTTGCTTCCGCTCGCCGGCTGCGAGCAGACCCCGCAGCCCGTCGCGCCCCCGGCCCGGAAGGCCGCCGCGACCGCGCTCGAGCCCGTCCGGGTCTCCGCCGACATCGCCGCTTTCTATCGCGAGCGCGGCAGCCGGCCGGTCTGGGTGACCCGGCTCGGCCCGCGTCCGGAGGCGGTGAAGCTCGCCGCCGCGATCGCCCGGGCCGGCGATCACGGCCTCGATCCCGCCCGCTACGGCGCCGCGGAGATCGCCGCGGCGCTCCAAGCCGCCCGGTCCGGCGACCCCGCCGCCCGCGCCCGCGCCGATTTGCTCCTGTCGCGAGCCTATCCGGCCTTCGTCCGCGACCTGCGCCTGCCCGCCCGCGGCGGCAGGGGAGTCACCTGGATCGACGCCGAGCTCGCGCCGCAGCCGCCCGGGGCGCGAGCCTTGCTCGAAGCCGCCGCGGCCGCCCCGGACCTCGGCCGCCACCTCGCCGAAGCGACGGCCACCAACCCGCTCTATACCGCGCTCAGCCGGGGCTATGCCCGCCGCCGCGCCGCCGGGCCGCGACTCTCCGCGGCGGAGGAGAAAGCCATCCAGGCCAATCTCGACCGCGCCCGGCTTATCCCGGCGCTCCGCGGCCGCTACGTCATCGTCGACTCCGGCTCGGCGCGGCTGTGGATGATCGACGGCGACCGCGTCGAAGGGCCGATGCGGGTGATCGTCGGCAAGCCGAACATGCAGACCCCCACCTTGGCCGGCTACATTCGCTACGTCACCCTCAATCCCTGGTGGAACGTCCCGCCCGACCTCGCCCGCGAACGCGCGAAGCGGGTGCTCAAATCGGGCCCGGACATCCTCCGGCGAGAGAATATGGAATTGCTCTCCGACTGGAGCGACCGGCCGCGGGTCATCGACGCCTCGCAGGTGAACTGGCGCGCGGTGGCGAACGGCAAGGCCAGCCTTCGAATGCGCCAGCGGCCGGGCGGGGGCAACGTAATGGGGGCGATGAAGTTCATGCTCCCCAACCGGCTCGGAATCTATCTCCACGATTTCCCCGACAAGAGCCTGTTCGCCCGCTCCGACCGGCGGATCAGCTCGGGCTGCGTCCGGCTCGAGGACGCGCCCCGGCTCGCGCGCTTTCTGTTCGGCGGCCCGGCGCCGCGCCCGTCCGGTTCGGCGCCCGAGCAGAATGTCGACCTGCCCCAGCCGGTGCCGGTCTTCATCACCTATCTGACCGCTTTGCCCGATCCGGCCCGGGGAGTGGCCCTGCAAAGGGACGTCTATGCCCGCGACGAGCGGCGTTCCGCCGCTCGACGGGGATGAGCGGCGGGCTTCACCGGACGCCCGGCTTGGGCTATCGCGCCTCGAAGCTGCCAGCGGGAAGGGCGTGAAGTGCGTAGATCCGGAACTGCCCTCTTGCCCCTCGTCCTGCTTGCCGGCTGCGCGGGCTATGCGGCCGACTATTGGAAGCCCAAGAACAGCCTGATCGCGCCCCAGCTGCCCCGCTACGGGATAACCGCCGGGCAAAGCACGTGCGTCGGCGAGCGGCTCACCAAGAATCTGAACGTCTGGCAGCTTCGCCAGCTCGCCGACCTCGCCCGGCGGCTCGTCCCCAAGGCCGGCAATCCGCTGAACCCGCGCGACCTCGCCTATATAGCCGGCCTGGTCCAGGATCCGAAGGTCGGACCGGAGGTGAAGGCCACCCTCGACGCCTGCGGCGCGACCTCGGCGGCGCCCGCCGCGCCCGCGACGGTTCCCGGTCCGGCCATCCCCCAGTCCGGACCGACTCAGGGCCTCGAGCCCGGTGCGACTCCGCCCCAGGCGCTGCGCTGGATCGATCTCGGCGCCGCCGAGACCGGCCAGCGCATCGCCATCGACATCACCTCGGTGGTGATGAATGCGGAGAAGAGGGAAGGCTGGTTCCGGCTGTCCAACCCCGGCGAGGCGGCGCCGAGCCTCGACGCCTACCGTCTCAGGGTCGACTGCCCGGGCCGGACCATCACTCCCACCGCGGCGCGCAAATACGATCCCGACGGCAAGGTCGCCCAGCATGAGGATTATACCGCCGCCTGGCAGCAGCCGCTTCCGATCGAGGCGGGGACGGTGATGGAGATCGCCTGGAAGCGTCTCTGCCAGTGAGCCGCGGAGTCCTCGCTATTGCCCGGCCGACCTGCTATACCCGGCCCATCACCTGATCGTGCCCGCAAGCATCGCGTGACAGGGAGACTGAGAGCTCCCGCTTGCAGCGCGGAGCTTATTCTCATGGAACAGACCTACTGGCTCGGCCGGAAGCGCATCTCTCTTGCCAACGCCCGGCGCTCGGCGAACGCCGAAGCGCGGCTCATCCACCTCGACCTCGCCGGCCGCTACAGCGTCAAGGCCGCCGCGGCCGCCCCCGCGCTCCACGATCCGGCCTATTACGAGCGGCTCGAGACGGGCGCGCGCTGGCTTGCCTCGCGGGCCCCCGAGGGCTGCGAGCGCGAAGGGCATCTCGGCAACGCCAATCGCTATGCGCGGCTGCGGCTCGATGCGGCCGCGGCGGGGAGGCGCTGAGATGGCGGCCCCAGGCGACCGCGACCGTCCCACCACCGTCGAACGGGCCTTCGAGCTCGCCCGCTCCGGCCAGTGCGACAATCTCCCGGCCATCGTCGCGGCGCTGAAGGGCGAGCGCCACGAATCGGTCGACGCCCATCTCGCCGGCCCCTCGATCCGCAAGGACCTGAGGCGCGTCTGGGAGGCGCAGGGCAAAGCCGCGCCGGGCGAAGGCAACGAAGCCTAGGGTCCGTACTCGATACCCGCAACGGCCCGCCGCTTCGGGGCACCCACAAAGTAGTACTTTGTGGGGACCCCTTCGCGGTCGCCCGGAGAAGGCCGCCGGCGACGTCGAGCGGCTTGTCCGGGCAACCAAGCCCGGCCTGCGCCGCCCTCCTTGCCGGCGGCCTTCTCCGGGCGATCCCGGCCATTGCGGGTATCGAGTACGGATCCTAGCCCTCGACATGCGCCTTGAGGCGGGCGAGCGCGTCCTCCCACTGCGCCTCGACCTCGTCCAGCCAGGCCCGGGCCTCGGCCAGCCGCTCCGGGCGCAGCGCGTAGAGAGTCTCGCGTCCCGAGGGGCGGCGGGCGACGAGGCCGGCGCCGCTCAAGACGGCGAGATGCTTGCTGACCGCCTGGCGGGTGAGCGCGCTTCCCGCGGTGAGCGCGACGATCGGCCGCGGCCGGCCGTCGGCGAGCCGCCGGAGCAGCGCCAGCCGGGTCGGATCGGCGAGCGCCGCGAACAGCGGGGCGGCGGCCTCAGCGCTCGGCATGGGCCTTGACGTTCTTCACCTGCTGCTCCCAGCCGCCCGCGTTCATCCTCAGCGCCTCCCCGCGCCGCTCCGCCGGGATCGAGCCGAAGCCGCTTTCGACCACGGTGAGCTCGGTGCCCGAAGCCGACGGCTCGAGCCGGAACTCGACCCGGGTGGGCGGCTCGGCCGAATAATCCTGGTCGGGGTCGACCGCATAGGGATGCCAGGTGAAGGCGAACAGGCGAGGCTCCTCCATCGCCACCACCCGCGCTTCCCACTGGAGATGCTCGTAGCCCGGATAAGTGATCCGCCCGCGCGACACCTCGCCGAGCACGAACGGCCCCTCCAGCTCGACCCGGAACCAGGCGCCGAACTCGTCATGGTCGGTCAGAGCCCGCCAGACCCGCTCGACGGGCGCGGCGATGGCGATGCTTTTCTCGATTCGATCGGTCATGACAGGCAACCTCCTGGTTGCGCGACTACCGGCGGCGAGCCTGACATGCAGCCCAAAAGTTGCTCGTCACCAATGCTCCCGGCCCGGATCGAGTGGGTGTAATGGCGGGAGAATCCGCTACGGTCCCGTTTTCCGGCGAAGGGAAGTGCCATGATCACCGTCACCGCCTTCAAGTGGGTGCCCCCGTTCGCCCAAGGCCTGGTCCGCGACCTGCGCGTGCGCTGGGCGCTCGAGGAAGCGGGGCTTCGCTACGAGGTCAGGCTGCTCGAGGACGGCGAGAAGGACGGGCCGGACTACCGCTCCTGGCAGCCCTTCGGCCAAGTGCCGGCCTATGAGGAGAACGGCCTGAAGCTGTTCGAATCGGGCGCGATCGTCCTGCGCATCGCCGAGCGCAGCGAGAACCTGCTCCCCGGCGATCCGGCGGCTCGGGCGCGGGCGATCGAATGGCTGTTCGCCGCCCTGAACTCGATCGAGCCGGCGATCCAGAGCCTCGCCGCTATCGATCTCTTCTATGCCGGCCAGGAATGGGCGAAGCTCAGGCGTCCCGACGCCGAGGCGATGGCGCGCACGCGCCTCGCCGAGCTTGCGGCGGCGCTTGGCGACAAGCCCTTCCTCGACGGCCCCCGCTTCACCGCCGGCGACCTGATGATGGCGACGGTGCTCAGGATCCTGCGCCACACCGCGCTGGTCGCCGACACCGGGCTCGGCGAGTATCTCGCGCGTTGCGAATCGCGGCCGGCTTTCCAGCGGGCGCTGGCGGGGCAGATGGAAGCGTTTGAGTAAGGTGGGCGACGAGGCGTCGACCGCTTACCTCAATGTTCCATGTTGGGGACGATATAGCGCCGTTCCCGCAAGGTGATGATGATGCGCCGATCCGGTGGCCGGACGGGGATTCCCGGACGCATCGTGGGACGCACATTTCGTCGGATCACCGGATCGGCCGTGAAAGAGCTGCGGGGCCGGAGACTGTTGACGGTCCTGACGCATCTCCCACGGGCGTCGACGGTTCCCTCGGTACAGGTGATGGCGGCCTGATCCCTCATCCAGACCGCGACCGACTCGAGCCTGGAGGACAACAGAAATTCCACTCGCCGGTTAAGCGAGAGATTGTAATCGCCCACATTCTCCGCCACCGGCAAAGTCTCACCGAACCCGATGCTCCACATGCGCGGGTTGTCGGCGCCGGCGGCGCGCAACGCCTCGGCGACAGCGCGGGCGCGGCGGATCGAAAGATCCTGATTGTAGGGGTCGGTCCCGCGGCTGTCCGTGTGCCCAGCGACGAACACGACGACATCGGGGACGTCTCCCTCAAGGGCCTTCGCCATCGCCGCCACGAGGGGCTGCGCCTCCCGCACGGTGACGGCGCTGGCGGTGGTGAAGAAGGTCCGTTCCGGAAACACGATTCGTAGCACGGGCACGTCATATCGATAATCGGTAGGCATTTTAGAGGCCGGCACGACATATTCGTAGAAGCGGGGTTCAGGCGAGATACCGAGTTCTCTGGCGATCCGCCGCAATCGAGCGACCCTAGTCTGATGAGTCGCCGCGATGCTTTCTTTTGGACCCATCATGATGATTCGTTGGCCGATCGCAGGAGGATGGACGGCTGCGAACGATCCGGCGGCCAATCCGGGCAGGAGGGCCCAGAAACCCAGCGCACGACGCCGCTTCATCGGCGATAATCTCCGCTAATTCTGGCGGTAAGTGCCTGGGCCTGTGGCGCGATCGGCTGCACCAGCTCGATCTCGTACCAATTCTGAAGTCCCTCTGACTGGCGGATATCGTAGATGATCTCCGCCCGCTCGCCGGTGCTCCGGGATTCCACGATCGCCTTGCAGCGGCGGCTGTTATAGGCGCTCTGCATCTCAACGAAGCCGGATGCCGAAGCAATGGCTGTAAGTCGCACCGAGTCCGCGGGGTCGCCATAGCCGAGGCCGGCCAGCGTCCTTAACAATCCTTCTGCCGTCTGATCGCACGGGGTCGACATGTTGAATTCCGAGCAGGCCGCAAGGGTGATGAAAGCGTAAGCGCCCGAGAGTGCCAGACCCCATCTGCTCATATGGTCTTGTCGCCGTTCAGACCATAAGGCTTCAACTTGTCGCCCGTCAGCCAGGTGTCGCCGACCAAACAGGCAATGTCTTGGAATTGCCCGCCCTTGGCGGAGGTTGAAACCGACATCTGAACCGTCGTGCATCTCAGCGCCTCGCCCGACGTCGGAGCGCTGATTTGCCTGATCGGAGCGACTGTCGCCGTGGCGACGGCGGTTTCACCCTTGTCGGTTTGCCACGAGTCGCTCTGGCTCCGCCCGGTATTGAGGGCCTCGAGCTGAAGGGCCCGGATCCGCGCCTTGTCCTTCTTGCCCGCCATCGAAACCATCACCGCGCAAGCCACGCCGCCCACTCCGGCGCCCAACAAAGCCCCCTTGCCGGTGCCGTTGCGGGAAACAACACGGCCGGCGATCGCGCCGAGTATCGCTCCGCCGATGACGGCGCCGACGCACTTGCCGATCGCGCGGTCGACCGCAGTCTTGCCTTCGAGCCTGCTGCCGTAAGGCCGCCCGCCCTGCGCGAAGGCCGTGCTCGACACTGCGCACAAGCATAGGCTGAGAGCGATCCCGACCCTGCCCGCCCATTTTCCTGCCCTCATCGTCCGGTCCTCCGAGTCCACGCCCGTCTCACTTCGAATTTCAGGTCGCCGGCCTCGCCCAGGAAGATGACCGGATCGTAGATTCGGCCCCGCAGGATGCCGCCGGCGCCGCGCGCTTCGAGATAGCGGAGTCCTCCGAACGGACCGTCAGGAAGCGGCTCCGGCTCGTTCGATCCCGCCGGGCTCCACAGCTGGCCGAGTCCGCCGCGAGGATCGCTGCGCAGCAGGCAATTGCCCGCGGTCGAGCATTGATATTGGCCCAAAAGCGGCGTGGAGCGCTGACCGAAGGAGCCGGTATAGGTCACCCAGGATCCGATCAGCTCGTTCGAGGGGCCGGTCGCGAGGCGGATCTCGAGTGGCATTCGTATCTGCGGCGCCGCTGGCAGTTCCCCGCGATAGGCTTCTATGGATTTCGGCGCGGGCAGCATCCCGTTTGGAGTGAATGAGCCGGCGGCGAGCAGATTGCCGGACGAGCCGAGCAGAAAAGCCTTGAGGAATTGCTGACTGGGTTCGTCGAGGGTGCCGCGCGCGGGGATCAGGTATACATCCGCCCGACCTAGGTTCAGCTGGGCCTGGCTTGCGGCGGCGAAGCCCGCTTCGCGCGCCGGCTTGCGTTCCGCGAGGCCGCCCGGGAGGCTGCCGGCGAGGTCGGTGAAAACGAACAACCGGCGCAATGGCGCGTCATCCGTCGGTGGGCGCCCTACCAGCTTCAAGATCTGGGCGAACGGGGACGAGGCAAAATTGCCGGTCGAAGCGACAGGCGGCTGACTCATCTTCGCCATCTGCATCAGCGAGACGAGCAGTTGCCGCCTGAAATCGTCCTGCGCCTCATGCACGGCGGAGGCGATGTCACGCCCGAAGTAACGCTCGAGGCTGCCATCTTCACCTGCGGCCCGTCGTTCCTGGATCTCCTGCTCATTGACCGAGGGCGCGCAGCCGGTGAAAACGGGGGTGAGCGACCGGCCGGCGGATCCGGCGAGAATGGTGATCCGCTCGCGAGGGGCGACGGAGCCGCTTTGGGCTGCTTGCGCTGGATCGCCCAGCCCCAAGACAAGGGCGAACAGCTCCGGGTTGGCCGACCTGAACCGTTCGGGTTCCGCCGCTACGATGCTGGTCGCGTCGACGACAACGACCGATTCGCGTAAGGGCGGCGGTAGCCCTTCCATGGCACAGAAGCCGTCCATCTTGACCCCTCCGCCGGCTCCAGGCTCGCCGGTGGTATCGGTAGTCGGGCATGCGGTGAGTAACACTGCGCAGGCGAGCGCTGTGCAAATGCGACCGGTGCGGCGGGGCGCGGCGGGCGGGGCCATGGTCAGGCGATCACGTAGCCGAGGGAGAGCGGCCGCGCCGCATATTCAGCCGGCGTGATCACCGTGTCCCGCGATTTCGGCATGAGATCGTCGTAGGCGCCGTCGGGAATCTTCACGATCCGCTGGTCGGCCCGATCCTGCATTTTCTGGACGAGCGATGCCCGGTAGGAAAGGAGCAGCCCGGTTACCTCCTGGTCCTTTTCGTCGATGCGGGCTGCCTGCTGCCGAAGCTCGGCATAGCGGAAGCCGCGCGTGCTGTTGTCCTGGTTATTGACTCGGGTCAGCGCATTCGACTGACCGTCGAGCAGAAGGGCTTGAGCCGCTCGACGCTTGGTCTTCAATTTCTCCAACTCGCGGCTCAGCCGGACGAACTCCCGATAGCGTTCTGCAAAATGCGGGTTGGGATCGTGGAGCGAATAGGAGATGAGCGTCGCGGCGATGTAGGCGATCAGATTGCCGAAGAGCATGAACGCGATGCCGCCCAGCATCGAGGGCGCGGCGGTGCCGAGAATCCTGGCCTGAAGGATATAGTCTTTGAGATAATAATAGCGCGATCCGGCAACCAGCAGCAGGCCGACCGTGAGCAGCACCGCGCCTATGACAAGCCGCCGGACAGCGTCCGCGCGTCTCCCCTCATAGGGCCGATCATCCGGGCCGTGCGGCGAGAAGTAATAGGCCCATTGTTTCAGGACGATGCCGTGATGATGGCCGGCGAAACCGATCGCGACTGCGACCGCCAGCGTCGCCCCGGTCGCGAGGAATGGACTGGTGATATAGGGAACCCTGAGAAAGCTCTCGAAATTGATGAAGGCTTCGAGGACGACGAGGATGAACAGCGCCAGCACGTAGACGCCGGTGCGCGGCTTCTGGGCCTCCCGGGCGATTCCCGCGCGCATTTTATGATATTCTGTATGGGACCGGTCGTATTCCTGGAGGAGCTCGCCATGTTGCTGCGCGAACCTGTCGGCTTCATCGACCGCTTCCGAGACGGTTTTCGCGCGGACGGAGTCGCGTTCCATCTCGAGGTAGATGCTTTTCGCACCGGTCTCCGCCGCGTCACCCTGTAAGCCACTGTTGACCTCGCTGATCGCCGCGGCGCGGGCGCCAGCGATCTTTTCCATGTACCAGGACGCCATTGCCGGCGTCATCAGACCGGGCTGCCGCCCGTCGTACATCTGCTTCGCGCCCGTCAGGACGATGGTCTGCGAATCGCCCTCCCCGGGCAAACGGTCGAGCAGGCTTCTTACAAGCTCCGAGTCCCGGCCGAGATCCAGCCGGGCATAGGCATCCACCGCGTTGAACATAGGCCCCCCTGCCGTGCCGGCGCCCCCTGCGGCGACATCGGACGCAAAGCTAGGGAGGTGAGAGGATGCGGCTATCTGGATTTCGTCCAAACCGGATGAATGCGGTGCGTATGTTCTCGCCCAGTTCTGAGAACCTCATCCAAAGTGGATGAACCCGGGGGCGCAGCGCCAAACGCGCTCGCCGCCCTATTCGACGGTGACGCTCTTCGCCAAATTCCTCGGCTGGTCGACGTCCGTCCCCTTCACCACCGCCACATGGTAAGCGAGCAGCTGGACGGGAATCGCATAGACCAGAGGCGCGATCAGGGGGTGGACCTGGGGCATCTCGATCGTCGCCAGCAGGCGGTCGTCGGCGGCCGCGGCCAAGCCCTCGGCGTCCGAGATGAGGACGACCTTGCCGCCGCGGGCCTGGACTTCCTGCATGTTCGACACCGTCTTCTCGAACAGCGGCCCCGAGGGCGCCAGCACGATGACCGGGACGTTGTCGTCGATCAGCGCGATCGGGCCGTGCTTCATCTCGCCGGCGGCATAGCCTTCGGCGTGGATGTAGCTGATCTCCTTCAGCTTGAGAGCGCCCTCCATCGCCAGCGGGTAATCGGCGCCGCGGCCGAGGTAGAGGACGTCGCGGGCTTGGGCGATAAGCGGCGCCATCGCCGCAATCTCCTCGTCATGGTCGAGCGCCGCGTTCATCGCGGCGGGCGCTTCGGAGAGATGGTCGACGATGTCCTGCTCCTCGGCCTCGCTGATCCGGCCCTTGTCGCGGGCGAACTTGGCGGCGAGCGCGGCGAGGACGGCGAGCTGGCAGGTGAAGGCCTTGGTCGAGGCGACTCCGATCTCCGGGCCGGCATGGGTCGGCAGCAGCAGATCCGCCTCGCGCGCCATCGAGCTGGTGGGCACGTTGACGACGACGGCGATTCGCTGGCCCTCGGCGCGGGCATGGCGAAGGGCGGCGAGGGTGTCGGCGGTCTCGCCCGATTGCGAGATGAAGAGGGCGAGCCCGCCCGGCTCGAGCACCGGCTCGCGGTAGCGGAACTCGGAGGCGACATCGAGATCGACCGGGACCCGGGCGAAGCGCTCGAACCAATATTTGGCGACCATCCCGGCATAGAAGCTGGTCCCGCAGGCGACGATGGTGACCCGCGGAACGTTCGCGAAATCCTCGTCCATCGCCGGAAGCGCGATCTTGCGCTCGAACGGGCGCAGGTAGGAGGAGAGGGTCTGGGCGACCACGATCGGCTGCTCGAATATCTCCTTCTGCATGAAATGGGCGTGATTGCCCTTGTCGCCGACCGCGTCCGAGGCGCCGGAGGTGACCACCTCCCGCTCGACGGCCTCGTTGGCGCGGTTGAAGATCGCGATCCGGTCATGGTCGATCACCGCCCAGTCGCCTTCGTCGAGATAGGCGATGCGCTGGGTGAGGCCGGCCAGAGCGAGCGCGTCCGAGCCGAGATAGGTCTCGCCCTCGCCGTAGCCGACGGTGAGCGGCGCCCCCATGCGGGCGCCGATCAGCATGTCGGGATGGTCGCGGAACAGGATGGTGATGGCGAAGGCGCCGTGGAGGCGCGGAAGGACGGCGGCGACGGCGTCCCGCGGGCTTTTGCCCTGCTCGAGCTGGTGGTCGGTCAGATGGGCGACGACCTCGCTGTCCGTCTCCGACTGGAAAGTTCGGCCCGCGGCCTGCATCTCCTCGCGAAGCGGCCGGAAATTCTCGATGATGCCGTTGTGGACGAGCGCGACCCCGCCGACGATGTGGGGATGGGCGTTGCCGACCGTCGGAGCGCCGTGGGTCGCCCAGCGCGTATGGGCGATCCCGATCGTGCCGGCGAGCGGCCGGGCGGCGAGCTCGGCGGCGAGATTGTCGAGCTTGCCTTCGGCCCGGCGGCGCTCGAGCCGGCCGTCCAGGATCGTGCAGATGCCGGCCGAATCGTAGCCGCGATATTCGAGGCGCCTGAGGCCCTGCATGAGCCGGTCCGCCACTTCCTCGCGCCCGACGATGCCGATGATTCCGCACATGTTTTAAGCTGTCCTTCGATACCGGCCTTCGCCTTCGCTCAGTCCCTACTCAGGATGAGCGGATTTGCACAGCCGCTCATCCTGAGTAGCCCGTGAGCCTGTCGAACCGCATATCGACGGACGTTTGGATCAACCGATTTCTTTTTCGCCAACATCGCGCGACATGGCTGACAGCCGCCTGCGCGAGGAATAGGCTGGCCATCAGGAGGGCCCCGCCATGAAACGCCTTGCATTCCTGCTGCTGCTTTGGGCCGCGCCGCTGCCGGCTCAGCAACCGGCTCCACCCGCCGCCGCAGCGCCGGACTCCGCTGCCGAGAACGCGTTGATCGAGCGCGCGGTGATCCTCATCCACCAGAAGAAGGCGGCCGAGGCGATCCCACTGCTCGATCAGGCCATCGCCATCCTGGAGAAGGCCCATGCCGGCGAAAAGCGGCAGATCTATTCCGCCCGGTCCCCGGCCGAGACCCTGATGTACATGCTGGAGGCCGCGGCGGCGAAGAAGGAGGCCCTGGCGGTCGGGCCGGAATGGTCGCTCGCACTCTTCCTGAAAGGCTTCGCGCTGGTCGACCTGGGCTCGATGGAGGCGGCCGGTCCGCTGTTCGAGCGCGCGGTCGCGCTTTCGCCCGCCAATTCGCAATATCTCGCCGAGTTGGGCGAGTGGCACAAGAACCGGCGCGAATGGGACCAGGCCTATGCCCGGTTCAAGAAGGCCGAGGAAGTCGCCGGTCTGGTCGCCGAGCACCGCCGCAAGCCGGAGCGGTCGCGGGCGCTGCGCGGCATGGGCTTCGTTCTGATCGAGCAGGGCAAGCTCGACGAAGCCGAGAAGATGTTCCGCGAATGTCTGAAGATCGACCCGAACGATGACGGGGCGAAGGGGGAGCTGGAGTTCATCCGCCAGCAGCGCCGCTCGAGGACCTAGAGCATCGAGGGTTCAGATTGAATCGCTCCACATCCGTTCGCCCATTGTCGAAGGGCTTTTCTTTCTTGTGAAGGAGAAGAGCAGGGCTTCGACAAGCTCAGCCCGAACGGTGGAGGAGCACATCTAACCAACCAACGCTCTAGCCCGCTTTCTTCTTCGCCGTCATCGCTGCCCGGAATCGCGCCGCCCAGCCGGGCTTCACCTCCTGAACGCCGCGGGCGAGCGCGAGCGAGTCCGCCTCGACGTCGCGGGTCACCACCGAACCCGCGCCGACGATCGCGCCCGCGCCGATGCTGACCGGGGCGACCAGCGCCGAGTTGGAGCCGATGAAGGCGTTCTCGCCGATCACCGTCCCGTATTTGAAATAGCCGTCATAATTGCAGGTGATCGTGCCCGCGCCGACATTGGCGCCGGCGCCGACCTCGGCATCGCCGAGATAGCTGAGGTGGTTGGCCTTGGCGCCGGCGCCCAGCTTCGCCTTCTTGGTCTCGACGAAATTGCCGACCTTGGCCCTCTCTCCGATGACCGTGCCGGGGCGGAGCCGGGCATAAGGCCCGATCTCGGCGCCGGAAGCGATGGTCGCGCCTTCGATATGGCTGAAGGCCCGGATCCGGACTCCGTCGGCGATGCTGACCCCGGGGCCGAAGAAGACGTTGGGCTCGATCGTGACGTCGCGGCCGAGCTTCGTGTCGAAGGCGAACCAGATTGTCTCCGGAGCGATCAGGGTGGCGCCTTCGGCCATCGCCTCGGCCCGCCGGCGCGCCTGCCAGGCCGCCTCGGCGAGGGCGAATTCGGAGCGGCTGTTGGGGCCGATCGACTCCGCCGCCTCGCCCTCGATGAGCGAGCTCGCCCGTCCGTCGGCGGTGGCGATCCCGACGATGTCGGGGAGGTAATATTCGTGCTGCATATTGTCGTTGCCGACCCGCTCGAGCAGCGGCCACAGATCCTCCGACCGGATGGCGAACAGGTTGGAGTTGCAAAGGCCGATGGCGCGCTCCTCCTCGCTCGCGTCCTTATGCTCGACGATCCTGGCGACTCGTCCGTCGGCGCCCGCGACGACCCGGCCATAGGCGCCGGCGTCCGGCGGCCGGAAGCCGAGCACCACCGCGGCGGGAGCGGCGCTGCCGTGCAGAGCGTCCAGCATCGCGCGCATCGTCACCGGGCGGATGAAGGGTACGTCGCCGGAAAGCAGCAGGACGTCGCCGTCGAATCCGGCGAGCGCCTCTTTCGCCTGGAGGACGGCGTGGCCGGTGCCGAGCTGCGGCTCCTGGACGGCGAAGTCGATGCCTCGGCCGGCCAGCGCCTTCTCGAGCTGCTCGCGCCGGTCGCCGACGACGACGACCACCCGCTCCGCGCCCAGCGCCTCGACGCTGTCGAGCAGATGCTCGATCATCGGCCGCCCCGCAATCGGGTGCAGCACCTTGTGGAGGTCGGATTTCATCCGGGTGCCCTTGCCGGCGGCAAGGATTATCGCGGCAAGCGGCCTGCTCATGGCGCGGCCAATCGCACGTAAAGCTTGCCATTTCCATAGCGGCACGGCGAAAGCCGCCGCCATGCCCGCTTTCCCTTTCGACGTCGTCGCCTTCGATCTCGACGGCACGCTGGCCGACACCGCCCCCGATCTGGCCGCGGCGCTCAACCATTCGCTGGCGGCGCTCGGCCGGCCGGCGGTGGCGCCGGACTCGGTGCGCAACCTGATCGGCCATGGCGGCCGGGCTCTGCTTCGGCGCGGGCTGGCGGCGAGCGGAGAGGCTCCGGAATCGCTCGTCGAGGAGGGCTACCCGATCCTGCTCGACTATTATGGCGCCCATCTTTGCGAGGGCACCGCGCCCTATCCGCGGATCGGCGAGGCGCTCGACTCGGTCGAGGCGGCGGGGGCGGCGCTCGCAATCTGCACCAACAAGCCGGAGGCGCTGACCTTGAGGCTGCTCGAAGCGCTCGGCTGGCGGGGCCGGTTCGCCGCCGTGGTCGGCGGCGACACCCTGAAGGTGCGCAAGCCCGACCCCGCGCCGCTGCTCGAGGCGATCGGCCGCGCCGGCGGCGGCCGAGCCGTCCTCGTCGGCGATTCGATCACCGACGCCGACACGGCGCGGGCGGCACGAGTGCCGTTCGTCGCGGTCAGCTTCGGCTTCTCCGACCGGCCGGTCGAGGCGCTGGGCGCCGATTGCGTCATCGACGATTATGGCGAATTGCCGGGAGCCCTCGAACGCCTCGCCGAGCGGCCCGACTTGCTGTAGGCTGGCCGCGACCAGGAGGCTTCATGGACGGCAAGGGCACCTACAGGACTCGCGGAGCGGAGGGCTCGCCCGACACGGCCCGGGTGGTCGACCGGAGCGTCGCCTTCGATCTTCCCGAGCAGCAATATCGCCGGCGCGGCTACAGCCCGCCCTTCGAGGAGCTGGGCTGGAAGCCGCTCGAGGGCGCTTCCGCCTAGCGTCGACATGTTCCCCGGCGAAGGCCGGGGCCCAGCCTGACTTCCGTGCCGGACCCCGGCCTTCGCCGGGGAGCAAGTCGGGCCTCCGCCTAGCGCCTGCGCGCCTTCACCCAGAGGTGACGTGCGAGCATCAGCGGCGGCATCCTCAGCCAGTGCGAGCGAACGTAGAAGGCGAGCCGGGTGAGCGGACGCCGCGCCCGGCCCCATCCGTCACGGGCAAGCAACCGGCGCCGGTACAGTGCGTCGGTGGCAGTTAATTGGTGCCTGGCACCAATTTTCTCGGAAGCGGTGCCTTGCGAATCCAACGACTTGGAAATTGGTGCCTGGCACCAATTAATGGGGGTGGCGTAGAGATGGCGGGCGAGGCGGACTGCGCGGCGGACCGCCGGGAGCAGGCCGTGCCGCTGCGAGCGCTCGCGCAGGGCCGGCCAGAAACCCGAATCGCGCTCGCCGAACTGGCGCAGCAGCCGGTCGATGTCCCACAAATTGCGAAGCCCGCCGGCAAGGTCCCCGTCGGCGAACAGATGGGCCGCGGCGTGGACGATCATGTCCGCCGGCGACAGGACGAAGAGTCCGTCCGCGAGCGGCACCGGATCCCCGATCATCCTCTCCATGTCGGGCTTCGGCCTGGCGGTCAGCGGCAGGATGGCGTGGTGGACGTCGATCATCCGGTCGCGCTCGCGGTGGATGAGCGGCGGCAGCTCGTGCATCCAGCGGCGGTAATATTGGTCGTCGTAGGGATCCTCCTTCACCCATTCCCAGCCGGCGGCGAGGAGCGCGCGCTCCACGTCCGGCAGAGCGGCGCGGGGGACGAGGATGTCGAGGTCGCCGATCGAGCGGCCCCGGGCCGCCTCGAGCCCGGCCGCCGCATAAGCGGTGCCCTTGAGCAGGATGACGGGGACGCCGAGCGGCGCGAGCGCCCGCCGAGCCATCTCCGCTTCCCACAGCGCCTGGACCCGCGCCGACTCGCCGTCGCGCCGGGCCGCTTCGAGCAAGGCCTCGACCCGCGGCGGTAGTTCCCGCCCCTCGAGCCGCCAGGCAAGGCTTCCAGCCAGCGATTCCGCGCGGGCGACCGCGATTAGCGAGGTCCAGTCTTGGACCTCGCGGGCGGCGGCGGGGTCCGCGAGCAGCCGGGCGAGCAGGCGGGAGTCCCTCACGCCGCCCGCCAAAGCTCGTCGACCAGGGCCTCCGCCTGCCCGGTATCGGCATAGTCGATCGCCCTCGAGGGGAGGGCGCCGACGAAGCGGGTCAAGGCGTCGAAGCCGCGCTCGCCGAGCGCCACATAATTGGTCGAAGCCTGGGTCAGCCGCATGAACGCCTCCGCCGCGCCGACCTCGCGGATCGCCGGCTCGAGATCGCGCCCGAAGCGGGGAAAGAGGATCAGCACCGGCCGCGCCGGCTCGGTCATCCGGGCGACCGCCTCCGGGTTCGGGCGGAGGTGGCGGATCGTGCCCTTGGGCGTTCCGGTGAGCACCGGACCGAGCCGGGCAGGATCCATTCCGTCGAACAGCCCGAGCGACTCGTTCTTGAGGCTGACCGCGCGCGGGAAGGGGTGGAGCCGGCCGTCATCGAGGTCGAGCAAGGCGAATTCGTCCCCCATGAAGCGCCAGCCGCGCTCGCCGAGCAGTGCGCCCAGGGTCGATTTGCCGGCGCCGGAGTGGCCGGTCATCAGCAGCGCCCGGCCGCCCTTCTCGACGCTGGCGGCGTGGAGCAGGAGGAACCGCTTCTGGCCGAGCGCCATCTGCAGGTTCATTCCCATCTCGGCGGCGAGAAGTCCCTGAGCGAGCGGCAGCGGCGCCGCGTCGGGGAGCACATAATCGCCGCGAATCGCCACCGAAGGTCTCAGCCACCGTCTCCAGAAACGCTCGGCCTCGAGGCGCACCGTGAAGTCGCAAAGGCCCTCGGGCTCGGGATAGCCGGCATAGAGCCGCCGAAGCTGCTCGACGGGCCCGCGCCACTGCGAGCCGATCCGGAACGACACCGGCCCCACCTGAAGGCGCAGGATGTGCCTCATGTCCGCCAGACGAGTCCCGCCGCTTCCAGCTCCGACAGACGTGCGGCGATGGCGGCGGCGGGGTCTTCGGACTCGATCTCGAACGCCTCCCCCATCCGCGCCGCTATCTCCGCCGCGGTCGCCGGCCCGGCCGCCAGAGCCTCCAGGATCTGCGGCGCGGGCGGGGCGAGGAAGTGGGTTAGGCCCGAGGGGCGGTGATAGAGGAGGGTAAGGCCCTCGAGCTCCACGGTCCGGAGCGTCTCGGGCGGGTCGGCGGCGTAAAGGGACGCGGCCATTTCGGCCGCTCCGCGGCTCAGCGCGGCATCTGCAGCGAGGCGTAGCAGGTGAAGCCGCTCATCCCCGCCTGCAGACGGCGAATATAGTTGGCATAGGCCTGGGCCGCTTCGCTGTTCACGCCGGCCGGGGCCCGGCCGGAGTTCAGCATCGCCTTGACCTCCTCGCCCTTGAGCGGCCGGGCGAGCGGCGGATAGGCGCCGGGCGTGCCCGCCGGAACGAGCTTTCCGTCGGCGGCTATGAAATTGCCCGAGCCCGCCTGGGGCGCCGGCACCGGAATCTCGCAATTGAGCACCGAGCCTGCGGTCTGCGCGAGCGCCGGGCGGATCGTCACCACCGTGGACGCCGCCGCGGCGCCGAGCGCGAGCACGACCCGGCGGCTCGGCCGCCCGATCCCGTCATCGTCCGGAATGTTGCTTCGCTCGCTCATCTTCGCCCGTCTCTAGGACCACGCCCCTTTCATAAGGGTAAAGCGGCCCATTGGCGAGACGGGCCGAGGCCTGGTGTCCCGCTTGTGGACGCTTCGCGGGAGAAAAATCGTTTCGCCCTCGTTTAGGGGGTCGGGCCGCCGGAGTAGGCGCGGCCGCTTTGTCCAAGGAGGACCCATTACATGAAGATCATCCTTTTCGCCGCGGCGTTGACCCTCGGCAGCGCCGCTTTGGCGCAATCCGGCAATACGGTCGACGACGTGTCGCAGGCCAGCGGCCCGCGCGGAGTCACCCAGCAGGGCACGGATCCGGACGGCATGGCCTGCACCCCGCAGGGCTTCAACGCCGGCACCAGCGGCTATCCGCCGTGCGAAGCCGGCGCCGCCTCGGCGCAGAGCTCGGCGACGCCGCCGCGCTGCTCGAAGACGGTCAAGGACCATTGCGTCCAGGCCTATGAGCGCGGCGTCCGCCGCTAAAGGCGCCGAAATTCGATCCAGCGTCACCCTGAAATTGTTTCAGGGTCGAGCTGGTCGCGCGCCGGGGAGGCGGTAACCTGGATGCTGAAACAAGTTCAGCATGACGGTTTCGGCTTGCCCGGCGCCCTCGCCCTCGCTGCCCACACGGAGAAAAACCGACTGGGCCTCGTTAAGGGGGGTGCCGCCGCGCCGAAGCGGCCGCCCACCCAAGAGGAGGCTCGAAATGAAGCTCATCATGATGGCTGCCGCGCTCATGCTCGGCGGCGCCGCCGTCGCTCAGACGACGGAAGAGGAAACCGAGACCACCACCGAAACCACGACGTCGACGACGGCCCCCGCTCCGGGCAACATGTCGACCATGAGGACGGGCCAGACGGTCGCGCCGGGCAACACCTCGCCCGAAACCGACGCCCGCGGCATCCCCGTCATCTCCGCTCCCGCAGAGGCCCCGGCCGGCTACAACCAGCCCGCGCGCACCGTCCCGGCTGGAAGCCCGATGCCGACGGTCGCGGCCCCGACCCCGACCAGCGCCGGCCCGCTCCCGCCCTGCACCCGCACCGTCACCGACCGCTGCACCCAGACCTACGAGCGCCGCCGGGCTGGGCGGCCCGGCGAGCGCAACTGATTCGGGACCCCGGCCGCGGCGCCCATTGTCCTTGCCCGCCCCGATCTGCCATGAGCCCCCCGCTTCGAGATAGCGGGAGGACCGGAAAACCATGACCATCAGCTTCGAAGGCCGGGTCGCCATCGTCACCGGCGCCGGCGGGGGGCTCGGCCGTGCTTATGCGCTCGAGCTCGCCCGGCGCGGCGCCAGGGTCGTGGTGAACGACCTCGGCGGCGCGCGCGACGGATCGGGAAGCTCGGACGCCGCGCTCCAGGTGGTCGCGGAGATCGAGGCGGCGGGCGGCGAGGCGATGGCGAACGGCGCGAGCGTCACCGAGGCCGAGCAGGTCGAGGCAATGGTCGAGGCGGCGAAGGCGCGCTGGGGCGGCGTCCACATCCTGATCAACAATGCCGGCATCCTGCGCGACAAGAGCTTCGCCAAGATGAGCGTCGAGGATTTCCGGGCGGTCGTCGACGTCCACCTGATCGGCTCGGCGATCTGCACCAAGGCGGTGTGGGAGACGATGCGCGAGCAGGCTTATGGCCGGATCCTGATGACTTCGAGCTCGACCGGCCTCTACGGCAATTTCGGCCAAGCCAATTACGGCGCCGCCAAGCTCGGAGTCGCCGGCTTCGCCAGGACGCTCCACCTCGAAGGTGCCAAATACGATATAAGGGTCAACACCCTGGCGCCGACCGCGGCGACGCGGATGACCGAGGACATCTTTCCGCCGGATCTGCTCGCGTTGTTCAACCCGGACAATGTCGTCCCGGCCGCCCTCTATCTCGTCTCCGAGGGCGCGCCGACCAACTTTATCGTCGGCGCCGGCGGCGGAGTGGTCCAGGCCGCCTACGTCACCCTGACTCCGGGCTACGCCCTGCCCGAGGGGCGGCGCACCGTCGAGGAGGTCGCCGCCAACTGGGATAAGATCACCGACCGGACGCTCGAGATCGTGCCCCGGTCGGGTGCGGAGCAGGCGATGCTGATCATGAAGGTGCTTCAGGGCGGCTAAAATCCTCCCCGGAAAGCCGGGAGCATTGCTGTCTTGCGACACTAACACACTGCTGCTATGGTCCGCCCGTTCAGGGAGGAAAAAACCATGTATAGCGACAGCGATCTGGAAGCTGCGGTCGCGGCCGGGGCCCTTAGCCCCGATGCCGCCTCGGCGCTTCGTACCTACGTGGCGAACCGCAGCGGCGGCGCCGCGGTCGACGAGGAGCATTTCCGGCTGATCACCGGGTTCAACGACATTTTCGTCGGCATCGCCGCCGCGATCCTCCTGTTCGCGGTCGGCTGGATCGGCAATGCGGTCGGACCGAATATCGGCGGCGACGGACCCTCGCCCTTCGCCGGCCTGTTCGTCGCGGCGACCGCCTGGGGCCTCGCCGAGTTCTTCACCCGCAAGCGGCGGATGGCGCTTCCAAGCATCATCCTGCTCCTCGCCTTCACCGGCGGAGTGCTGCTGACCGCGCTTACCGTCTTCATCCTCGTCATCGGCGAGGCGACGTTCGAGAATAACGAGCAGGCCGTCGCCCTGGTCATCGCCGCTTCCGCGGCGATCGCCGCGGGAGCCACCTGGCTCCACTGGCGCCGGTTCCGGGTTCCGATCACCGTCGCCGTGGGAGCATTGACCGTGGTCGGCGTGGCCATGGCCCTGATCGCCTCCGCGGTCGGCGGCGATGCACCGGACCAGACCATGGAGCGGATCATGCTGGGCAGCGCCCTCGTCCTCGGCCTCGGCGTCTTCCTCTTCGCCATGTGGTGGGATTCGTCCGACCGCGCCCGCGAGACCCGCCGCTCCGACGTCGCCTTCTGGCTCCACCTGCTGTCGGCGCCGCTGATCGTCCATCCGATCTTCAGCCTGCTCGGGCTGACCGACGGCGACGCGACGATCGGCGAGGCCCTGGTCGTGCTCGGCGTCTATGTCCTGCTCGGCCTGACCGCGCTTGCGATCGACCGGCGCGCCCTGCTCGTCTCGGCGCTCGCTTATGTGCTGTTCGCCCTGATCAGCCTGTTCCGCGAGTTCGGAGCCGTCGAGCTCAACATCGCTTTGGCCGCCTTCGTGATCGGCTCGGGCCTTCTCCTGCTCTCGGCCTTCTGGCACGGGGTCCGGCGCTCGATCGTGCAGCCGCTGCCTCCGGGCCTCCAGGCCCGGCTGCCGATCACCGACCGGACGGTGACCGCCGCGTAAGACTCATCCTCCCCATGCGGAGGCGCATGGGGGGGATCTCCTTATTTTCCGAGACGGCGATGCGCCGCGATCTGTGCCGGAGTCAGGCGCAGGAAGCGGGCGGCATTATTGTACAATATGTCCCGCTTCTGCTGCGCCGAAAGGAAGGGGGCGTCCTCGATCACCCCGACCGAGCGTTCGATCACCCCCGGCCACACCATCTGGTCCGATCCGAACATGATCCGGTCGCCGAATCCCGCCTCGACGATCCGCTCGAGATAGCGGTAGAAGGCCGCGCGGGGCTGGGTGAACACGATCACCCCGACGTCCACATGGACCTGCGGATGGGCGTAGAGCAGGGCGAGCAGGTCGTCGATCATCGGGTAGCCGGCGTGCATCAGATAGACTCGAAGCTTCGGGTGCCTGACCAGCACCTCCTCCATCGTCAGCGCGCTGTGCAGCCGGGCGCGATAGCCGCTCGAGCCCAGATAGATGACTCCGGGCGGTCCGGTGCCGACATGGATCCCGACCGGGATGTCGAGCTCCTCGGCGAGCGCCCAATAGGGCTCGAGGCGAGGATCGTCGGGCGCGACTCCGTCATATTGGGTGGTGACCTCGCCGAAGACCTTGAGGTCCCCCGCGGCGTGCAGCGCCCGAACCGCCGCGGGCGTGATTCCCGGTTCCAGCTGGAAGGCCAGCCCGGGGATGATTCGCTCCGGCCTGGCCTTGCGCCAGGCGGCGACGCGCTCGGCCGGGCCGCTGGCGACGGCGAAGATGTTGAGCTTTTCCAGCGCCGCGAGCGACTCGCGCATCAGCGCCTCGTCGGTGGTCGGCGACCAGACGGGATCCGGGCAGGGCGGGCGCTTCAGCCGCTCTAGGAACGTGTCGGCATAGGCGCCGCTCGGGTCCCAGACCGGCATCTGGACGATCGGCGTGCACATGGCGAGCGGCGGCGGTCCCTGCTCGTCGGCATGAAGCGCGTGCAGATGCATGTCGATGATCGGCTCGCGGTCCCGAGCCGCCGCGGCGGGCGGCGTGACGACCAGCATGGCGGCGAGAAGGATTTTCATCGGCTGGGCCCCCCGGGCGGAGCCGTCATCCTACTGCATCGGCATGAAACCGCCAGCGGCGGCCCGGCCGGTCGGCTATCCGTTCACGACCTTGAGCAACCGCCGTTCCAGCGGCGCCAGCACGGGCCCGAGCTCGTCGCCGCGGCGGACCACCATTCCGGCCTCGTTGACCAGAGCCCACATGCCCTGGCGGTTGCGCAGGCCCGGCTTCTTCTCGATCTTATATTCGGGCCGCTCGGCGGTTCGGCGGAAGGCCCAGAAGGAGGCTCCGTCGCGGCCGAACTCGATCGCGTAGTCGCGCCACAGCCCCGCGGCCACCATCCGTCCGTAGAGGTCGATGATCCGCTTCAGCTCGGCCCGGGTGAAGCCGATCTGCGGCGATGAGGCTCCCGGAAAAGGGAGGACATTACCCATCAGGCGCGGCCGCGCCCCTTCCTGGTCTGGCCGTCCCGTTCCTCGATGAGCTCGGCGAGCCGGCGCCTCAGGCCCTCGACCTCGCACTGGAGCATCTCGAGCTTCTGGGTGGCGGGATCGAACTGCTCGGAGCAGGGCGTTCCGTAGGGAAGGAAATTGCCGGAGCTGCTCTGCTCGGCGCTGAGCAGGGTCGAGCGGGCGGGAATGCCGATCATCGTCGCGCCTTCCGGAACGTCCTTGGTGACGACCGCATTGGCGCCGATCCGGGCGCGGGGCCCGACGACGATGGGTCCAAGCACCTGGGCGCCCGAGCCGATGATGACCTGGTTGCCGATCGTCGGATGGCGCTTGCCGGCGATTCCGTCGGTGGGGTTGGTGCCGCCCAGGGTGACCTGCTGGTAAATGGTGACGTCGTCGCCGATCGTCGCGGTCTCGCCGATCACGACGAAGCCATGGTCGATGAAGAAATTGCGGCCGACCGAGGCGCCCGGATGGATGTCGATGGCGGTCAGGAAGCGGCTCAGATGGTTGACCAGGCGGGCGAGGAAATAGAGCTCGCCCTTGTACAGCCAGTGGGCGAAGCGGTGGAAGCCCAAGGCCCACACGCCCGGATAAAGCAGCACTTCCCAGCGGCTTCGCGGGGCGGGGTCGCGCGCCTTCACCGAATCCAGATAGGCGACAAGCCCGGCCAGCATAACCACTCCCCGCTACTCCTGACGGCCAAAATAAGAGAGGTCGGGGCAAAATGCCAGCGTGCTCGTTGCAATCTGTTCCCCGGCGAAGGCCGGGGCCCAGCATCGCAGGCCTGTGCGGCCGGACCCCGGCCTTCGCCGGGGAACAGATCACGGCATCGGAAACAGCCGCGCCCGGCGCAGCCTGAGCCCCGCCGCCCGCCCCGCCGGAGGAACGTTGCGGCCGGCGATTCGGACGTCGATGAGTTGGTCGACCCCGGGGACCTTGCCCTCGATCCTCGTCACTCCGCCGAGGTGGATGGCCTGGCAGATCTGCATCGGCAGCGCTCCCGCGGCGCCTTCGTCGACCAGGGTCGCGTCGTGCGGGCGGAAATAGAGCAGGGCGGGGCCGTCGGCGGAGGGCTCGACCGGGACGTCGAGCGCCTCGCCGCCGAACATCACCCGGCCTTCATCGACCGTCACCGCGATCCGGTTCGAATCCCCGACGAAATCGTAGACGAAGGCGGTGGCGGGCTGGTCGTAGATGACCTGCGGCCCGGCGACCTGCTCGATCAGCCCCTCGTTCATCACCACCACCCGGTCGGCGAGCTCCAATGCCTCCTCCTGGTCGTGGGTGACGAAGACCGAGGTCAGGCCCATCCGGTCGTGAAGGTCCCTCAGCCAGCGGCGAAGCTCCTTGCGGACCTTGGCGTCGAGCGCCCCGAACGGCTCGTCGAGAAGGAGCAATTTGGGATCGACGGCGAGCGCCCGGGCCAAGGCGACCCGCTGGCGCTGGCCGCCCGAGAGCTGGGCCGGATAGCGCTTGCCGAGATGGCCGAGCTGGACGAGGTCGAGCAGCTCCTGGGCACGGCGCAGGATCTCGGCCCGCTTCGGCCGCTCCCGCCGGCGCTTCACGGTCAGTCCGAAAGCGACATTGTCGGCGACGTTCATGTGCGGGAACAGGGCGTAATGCTGGAAGACGAAGCCGATCCTCCGGTCCCTGACTCCGAGGCCGGTGACGTCCTTGCCTTCGAACAGCACGGTGCCGGCGTCGGGGAATTCGAGCCCCGCCATGATCCTCAGCAGGGTCGTCTTGCCCGATCCCGACGGGCCGAGCAGGGCCAGGAACTCGCCCGGCTTCGCCTCGAGGCTGACTCCGTTGAGAGCGGCGAAATTGCCGAAGCGCTTCACCACATTGTCGACCGCGATGCTCAATGGCCCCCGCCTTTTCCATGATAGCCGTAGCGCCATTCGAGCGCGCTCTTGAGCACCAG
>Ga0190273_10000085_pt1 | contig 50694 bp, 50 predicted proteins | sample Popmic504IS_FD_134513 | JGI IMG/M metagenome (GOLD analysis project Ga0190273, IMG submission 134513) | Populus adjacent soil microbial communities from riparian zone of Shoshone River, Wyoming, USA - 504 IS | ecosystem: Environmental > Terrestrial > Soil > Riparian zone > Trees stand | place...
ATGAAGCGCACCTTCCAGCCGAGCAATCTCGTGCGCAAGCGCCGGCACGGCTTCCGGGCCCGGACGGCGACCGTCGGCGGCCGCAAGATTCTGGCCGCGCGCCGGGCGCGGGGCCGCAAGACCTTGTCGGCGTAGCCGGCAACCGCCTGAGCTCCCTCACCCGCCGAGCCGACTTCCTCGCCGCCAATCGCGGCCGACGCGCCCCCATGCCCGGCTTCGTCCTGCTGGTGCGGCCGCGAGACGATGGCGATAGCGCGATCCGGCTGGGCATCACGGTCACCAGGAAGATCGGCGGCGCGGTCGTTCGCAACCGGATGAAGCGCCGTTTCCGGAGCCTCGCGCGCGACCTGCTGCCCGAACAGGGGATAGCCGGCGCCGACCATGTGCTGATCGGCCGCCAGGGCGGGATCGAGCGCGACTTCGGCTTGCTGAGGTCGGAGCTCGAAAAGGCCCTGGCCAAGCTGAAAAGATGATCGCGAAACTGTTCATCTGGATCGCTCGGGGATGGCAATTGGGCCCTTCCCGTGTGCTTCCGCCGAGCTGCCGCTTCCAGCCCAGCTGCTCGGCCTATGCAATCACGGCGCTCCAGCGCTATGGGGCGGTTCGCGGCTCCTGGCTGGCCGCCAAACGACTGCTCAGATGCCACCCCTGGGGCGGCTCGGGCCCTGATCCGGTACCGTAGGGGGAATAGGTTGAACGACCATCGCAACATGATCCTGGCGATCGTCCTGTCGGCGATCGTCCTGATCGGCTGGAGCTTCCTGAGCGAGAGCTTCCTCCCGACCGCGAATCCGCCCCCCACCAAGGTCGTGGACGGAAAGACGGTGCCCCTGCCCCAGCCCAAGGCCGATCCGGCCGCCGACGGCCCGATCGCCGTCCGCGACCGCCGCCAGGTAATGAGCGAGACGCCGCGGATCCGGATCGAGACCCCGCATCTGGCCGGCTCGATCAACCTCAAGGGCGCGCGCATAGACGATCTCGTCCTCACCGCCCACCGGGAAGGAGTCGCGAAGAACTCGCCGCCGATCCGGCTGCTGTCCCCGGAGGGAAGTCCGGGCTCCTATTTCGCCGGGCTCGGCTGGATCGGCGCTCCGAAGAGCGTCCCCGGCAACGACACATTGTGGACCTCGACTTCCACCCGCCTGGCCCCGGGCAGCCCGGTCACGCTCAACTGGGACAATGGCCAGGGCCAGCTATTCCAGATCCTCATCGCAGTGGACGATTCCTATCTGTTCACGGTCGACCAACGGGTGGTCAATCGCGGCGCTGGCGATTTCGCCGCCCGTCCCTATTCGGTACTCAGCCGGAGCGGGGCTTCGAAGGACACGGATTCCTGGACCACTCATGTCGGTCCGATGGGCGTGTTCAACGGAGCGGCCGACTACGGCAACAATTACGCGGACATCGCCGAAGCGGGCGAACGCCGGTTCAACAGCAAGGGCGGCTGGATCGGCTTCACCGACCATTTCTGGCTGACCGCGGTCATTCCGGACCAGTCGAAATCGGTCGACGCCACCTTGCGCCACAAGAAGCCCGGCGACGCCTTCCAGGCCGACGCGATCGCCGAGCCGGCGATCACCGCGCGCGGCGCCCAGTCGCGCTACGTCTCGCACATCTTCGCCGGGGCGAAGGAGATCCAGCTCCTCGACCGCTACACCGACCAGCTCGGCACCCCGCTCGAGCGAGCGATCGACTGGGGCTGGTTCCGCTGGTTCATGAAGCCGATCTTCTCGCTCCTGAACTGGCTCTACGCCCTGATCGGCAATTTCGGCGTCGCGATCATGTGCCTGACCCTGATCGTCCGCACCCTGATGTTCCCGATCGCCCAGAAGCAGTTCAAGTCGATGGCGGCGATGCGGATCCTCCAGCCGAAGATGAAGGCGCTCCAGGACCGGCACAAGGACGACAAGCCGAGGCTCCAGCAGGAGATGCTGAAGCTCTACCAGGAGGAGAAGGTCAATCCGATGGCCGGGTGCCTGCCGATCCTCATCCAGATCCCGATCTTCTATGCCCTCTACAAGGTGCTGATGGTGTCGGTGGAGATGCGCCACAAGCCCTTCGTCCTGTGGATCAAGGACCTCTCGGCGCCGGATCCGCTCACCCCGGTCAACCTGTTCGGCTACCTTCCCTTCACCCCGCCCTCCTTCCTGGCGCTGGGCGTGCTTCCGATCCTGCTCGGGATCAGCATGTGGCTTCAGTTCAAATTGAACCCGCCGGCCACCGATCCGGTGCAGAGGCAGATGTTCGCGATCATGCCCTGGGTGCTGATGTTCGTGATGGCGCCGTTCGCGGCGGGCCTGCAGCTCTACTGGACGGTGAACAACGTCCTCACCATCCTCCAGCAGAAGTGGCTGTACAGCCGCTATCCCGGAATGAAGGCGGCGCCGGACGCGCCCGCGCCGGCCAAGTGAGCGACTCCGCCGACGATCTGGACGAGACGGCCCGAAAGCTCTTCTCGGGGCCGATCGCGTTCCTGAAATCGGCGCCGGGGCTCAGGTTCCTGCCCGACGCGCAAGCGCCGGAAGTGGCGTTCGCCGGCCGCTCCAACGTCGGCAAGTCGTCGCTTCTCAACGCCCTCACCAACCGCAACGGCCTCGCCCGGACCTCGAACACTCCGGGGCGGACCCAGGAATTGAACTTCTTCGACGTCGGCGAGCCGCTTCGCTTCAGGCTCGTCGACATGCCCGGCTACGGCTTCGCCAAGGCGCCCAAGGACGTCGTCAAGAAGTGGCGCCAGCTGATCAACGCCTATCTGCGCGGCCGCCAGGTGCTGAAGCGGGCGCTGGTCCTCGTCGACTCCCGCCATGGGCTGAAGGAGATCGACCTCGACGTGATGAAGATGCTCGACGATGCGGCGGTCAGCTACCACCTCGTCCTGACCAAGGCGGACAAGATCAAGGCGAGCGATCTGGCCGAGGTCGAGGCGGCGACGGCGGAGGAGGGCCGCAAGCATCCCGCGGCGCATCCGGAGATCATCGTCACCTCGGCGGAGAAGGGCATGGGGATCGAGCGGCTGAGGACCGCGGTGCTGGAGTCGGTGCTTTAGCCATCCCGTCGCCCCAGCGAAAGCTGGGGCCTCAGGGGGCGAAGAGCACAGGTGTTTTTCACCCGCCGGGACCCCAGCCTTCGCTGGGGTGACGGCAAGTCAATAGCCCATCAGCGCGAGCACTTCCCTCCGGCTGCGATTGTCCTCGCGGAAGACTCCCATCATCCGGCTGGTCGTCATCATCACTCCGGGCGTGTGCACCCCGCGCGCGGTCATGCAGGCATGGCTGGCCTCGATGACGACGGCGACGCCCTGAGGCTTCAGATGCTCCCAGACGCAGTCGGCGACCTGGGCGGTGAGCCGCTCCTGGACCTGCAGCCGGCGGGCGAAGCCGTGGAGGACCCGGGCGAGCTTGGAGATGCCGACGACCCGCTCGGCCGGCAGATAGGCGATCGACGCCTTGCCGATGATCGGGGCGAGGTGATGCTCGCAATGCGACTGGAAGGGAATGTCCTTGAGAAGCACGATCTCGTCATAGCCGCCGACCTCCTCGAAGGTCCGGCTGAGATGGGAGGCCGGATCCTCGGCATAGCCTTGCGCATATTCCTTCCAGGCGCGGCCGACCCGGGCGGGGGTGTCGAGCAGGCCTTCGCGGTCGGGATCGTCGCCCGCCCAGCGGATCAGCGTCCGAACCGCCTCCTGCACCTCCGCCGGAACGTCGATCTTCGGGGTGGGGCGGACGAGGTCGCCGTCGGCGGAATCACTGGGGTGGTTCATCTGATACGCTCCGCGGCGGCGGTGGTGACCCCGACAGGATTCGAACCTGTGGCCCTCAGATTAGGAATCTGATGCTCTATCCTGCTGAGCTACGGGGCCGCTCCGCCTGAGGCGGGGACCTAGAGCGGTCGGAGCCGCCGGTCAATTCTCCTCGCCCGGCGGGACCACCGGGAATGGCAGTGGAGCGATCGGGACGCCCTCCTCGATCAGGCTCTCGGCCTCCGCCCGGGTCGCCTCGCCATGGATCGGGCGGGGGTCGGACTCGCCGAGGTGGATGGCGCGGGCCTCGGCGGCGAAGCGGTCGCCGACGCCCTCGGAGCCGGCGAGCATCGTCTTCTGGAGCGCGGCGGCGGCGGCGAGCATCGCCTTGGCCTCCTCGGGAGGGCAGGTGAACATGCCCCCTGACTCGGCGGGTGAAGTGGAGGAATTGGCCTTGGCGCCGACCGCGGGCGCCATCGGCGCCTTGGCGATTTCGGCCGAGCCGCACAGCGGACAGGCGACGAGACCCGCCGCCTGCTGCTCGGCAAAGGCGGCCGACGAGGCGAACCAGGCTTCGAAGACATGGCCCTGCGGAGCGCATCTGAGGTCGAAGATTATCACGAAACGCGCTCGACCGGCGGAATCGGCCGGCGGTGGCGGAGCGCCGGAAGCCGGGCCCGCACCGCCTCGACCTCGCCCAGGTCGATCTCGGCGAAGCCGACCTTGGGCCCTTCCCCCATGTCGAGCAGCACATCGCCCCAAGGGCCGACGACGAGGCTGTGGCCGTAGGTCTCGCGGCCGTCCTCGTGGCGGCCCGACTGGGCCGCGGCGACGACATAGGCGCCGGCCTCGATCGCCCGCGCGCGGATCAGCACATGCCAGTGCGCCAGCCCCGTCGGAACCGTGAAAGCCGCCGGGATCGCAAGCACTTGCGCTCCCGCGTCGGTGAGCGCCCGATAGAGGTCCGGGAAGCGCAGATCGTAGCAGATGGTAAGTCCGAGCGGACCGGCCGGACTGTCCGCGACGACCGCCCGCCCGCCGGGAGCATAAGAGACGGATTCGCGCCAGCTCTCGCCGGTGGGCAGGTCGACGTCGAAGAGATGGAGCTTGTCGTAGAAAGTTCGGATCTCGCCGGTTTTGGACAGGAGATAGCCACGATTGTGGAGCTTCCCGTCGCTTGTCCCGCGAATGGCGAGCGAGCCGAGATGGACCCAGATCCCAAGCCTCGCCGCCGCCGCCCGAACCTTTTCGAGCACCGGATCGTCGGCTTCGGAGTGGAGATTCGCCTCCGCCCGGGCCCGGTCGCGGTCGAGCAGCCCCGACATTTCCGGAGTGAACAGGATCGCCGCCCCGCCGGCCGAAGCCTCCTCCACCGCCGCGACCAGCGCCCGGGCATTGGCTTCGGGGTCGATTCCGGTATTGGCCTGGTAGAGGGCGATGCGGGTCATTGGACCCGAGGTGCGGCGGCGGCGGCGGGAAAGTCAAGCGGGCCGGACCGGCGGATGCCGGGTCAGCGGGCCGGCACCGCCGCTCCGGCATAGGGATCCGAAACCGCCGGCGGCGCCGGCGGCGGCGGGGGCGGCGGGGGCGGTGGGAGCCAGGGGTCAACCTGGTAGATCGGCTCGACCGGCGCGGAATCGGCGGCGGCGACCGAGCGGATTCCCGCGGCGATGCTCGAGGCGCCGAAGAGGATGAAGCAGCCGAGGACCACGCTCGCGCCCCGGCGCAGGTCGACCCGGCCGGACAGCATCATCAGCCCGACCGTCGCCACGCAGATCACCGCCACGGTCGTCGCCACCGTCCCGAGCAAGGTCGACTGGAGCCACTGGACCGCGGCGGCGAGAGCGCCCGACCCGCCCGGAGCGGCGAGCGAGGGTGACGTATAGGCGTATCCCAGGCCCATCTGCTCCCTCTCCCTGGCGACGAGTCCCGGGCGTTATAGGCAAAAGCGTGCCCGGACCCAATGCGCCGCGGCGCACGCTCCGCCGAATTTGCGCAGCAGGCCCGCAGCCGGCGATTATTTCCCGCCCGACCGAACATTCGGCTGTGCTTTGGAAGGCGCGCCTTCTAAACTGGAGTCGAATGAAGGCGGTGGAATCGCGGCCGCCCGTCAGTGCGATTACTTGCCGCTGGCGCACGAACGAAATTGCGCGATAGAAGCGGTATGAAGGATCGAAGATGGCGCCGGGGCTCACGCCGGAACTTCCCGAAGACGACGACGAGGTGCTTATTCATCTCGACCTGGACGGCCTCGCCGCTTTGCTTCGGGCGGTGGAGGCGGCGCTCGCGACCGGACGCGGCCATGTGACTTCGGAATCGGCCGGCGGAAAGGGCCTTTCCGTGACCACCGGATCGAAACGCGCCTTCGGCCGGGTGACGGTGACCTTCACCCGGCCGAGGTCTCCGAGCCTTCAATAAGGGTCAGCCTTCCGCGCCGGCGCCCTGGAGCATCGCATCGAGCCTGCCGCCGCGCTCGAGCTCGGCGAGATCGTCGGAGCCGCCGACATGGCGGCCGTCGATGAAGATCTGGGGCACGGTGGTCCGGCCGTTGGCGCGGCCGAGCATCTCGTCGCGCTTGCCGGGCACCGAATTGATTTCGAATTCCTCGTAATCCACGCCCTTCTGCTCGAGCAGCTGCTTCGCCCGGGCGCAATAGGGGCAGCCGAACTTGGTGTAGATCTCGACTCGGGCCATCATCTGCTCCTGAATGGGGTGAGTGTTCCATAGGAGAACAAAGGGGGCGGCGATAGGTTCACGTCCCGTAGGCCCGGACGACGCGCGCCCAGCACAATATGTCGACCGAGGCGGCTCCGGCCCGCTTCAGGACCCGGGCGCAGGCCGAGGCGGTGGCGCCGCTCGTATAGACGTCGTCGACGAGGATGATCCGGCGGCCGGCGAGCCGATCCCTCGCCCCGGGCGCGGCACGGAAGGCGCCGCGGAGGGCGAGCGCCCGCTCGCGCCGGCCGAGGCCCCTCAGCGGCGGGGTCGCCCGGGTCCGGCGGAGGAGGTCGAGGCCGGCGGCAAGGCCGGTCCGGCGGGAGAGAGCGGAGGCGATCAGGGCGGCCTGGTTATAGCCTCGGCCCCAGATCCGCCAGCGATGGAGCGGCACCGGGACGAGCAGTGCATCGCCCTCGCCGGCCGGGACGTGGCGGACCATGAAATGGGCGAGGGTCTCGGCGAGGCCGGGACGGCCGCTATATTTGAGCTTGAGAGCCACCTGGCGGCTGACGTCGCCATAAGCGACGGCGGCTCGGAGGCGGTCGAAGGGCGGAGGCTCGGCGAGGCAGCCCGCGCACCAGGCGTCGTCCTCCCCGCCATATTCGAACGGCAGCCCGCAGCGCGCGCAGCAGGGCTCGCCGAGGAAGGTCAGCGAGCGCCAGCAGTCGAGGCAGAAGCGGTGCGGCTCCCCGGTGATCGCGCCGCAGCCCGGGCAGCGCGGCGGAAGCGCGAAGTCGATCATCTGACGAAGCGCTTGGCGGGCGGCGGCGGCGGCCGGTGCGGGCATGAGGCGAGTGTGGCGCGGCGGAGGCGGAGCGGCAAGCTGGCAATGGCTCAATGCCCAGCGCAGAGACTGCCTGCATGCCGACCTTCGCCGGGAAGCAACCATGTCAGGCCAATTCTTCCGCGCCCGTTAGGGATATTTGAACGGCCACGCGCGCATAGCGGCGCCCAAGGGACTTCAGGTGAAGCGAGGATAATGCCGGAACGCGTGCTTCTGCTGGGCGACGACCTGCGCGCCTTCCTCGCCATCGCCCGTTCGCTCGGGCGGCGGGGGGTGGAGGTCCATGCTGCGCCTTCGGACTTCTCCTCGCCCGCGCTCAAGTCCCGCTACATCGCCGCCGCGCACCGGCTGCCGCCCTACCCGCTCGACCCCGAAAAATGGGAATCGGCGCTTGCCCGGCTGATCGCCGACCATGGTTTCTGCAAGGTGGTTCCGACCAGCGACAGCGGCCTGTTCATGCTCCGCCACCATGCCGAGGCGCTCGGGCGCGAACGGATCGGAATCGCCAACGAGGCCGCGCTCGCGATCTTCAGCGACAAGGCGAACACCCGCGCGCTCGCCGAGAGCCACGGAGTGCAGGTGGCCCGAGGAAAGCTGATTTCCACCGGCGAGGACTCGGAAGGGCTGGCCGCGGCTCTGGGACTGCCGCTCGTGCTCAAGCCCCGCGCTTCCTACGCGCTGGGCGACGTCGCCACCAAGCGCTCGGCCCGGGTGGTGCGCGACCCGGCCGAGCTCGACCGGCAGCTGCGCTCGGGCGCCTGGGACGGCTGCGTCGCCGAGAGCTTCTTTCCGGGAGTCGGGGTGGGCCTCTCGGTGCTTGCGCGCCAGGGCCGGATCCTGTTCGCCTACCAGCATCGCCGGCTTCACGAGAGCTCCGAGACCGGCGCAAGCACCAAAAGGGTGAGCGAGCCGGCCGATCCGACCCTGCTTGCCGCCGCGGAGCCGCTCGCGGCGGCAACCCGGCTCGACGGCGTGGCGATGTTCGAGTTCCGGGTCGACCGCCCCTCCGGGCGCCATGTGCTGCTCGAGGTCAATCCCCGCTTCTGGGGGTCGCTTCCGCTGGCGGTCGCGGCGGGCGCGGATTTCCCGGCGCTGTGGTGGGATCTCACTATCCACGACCGTGGCGGACGTGGCGCCTATCAGGCGGGCGTCCTCAAGGCCGACCTCACCGGCGAGTTCGATCGGGTCGTGGACCGCTTCGAGGAGTCTGGGGGCTTCGCTCGCCTGCGCTTGGCAGCGGCCGGCCTGGCGACGGCGGCCGGGCTGCTGGTCGCGCGCCGGTCCGCGGACAGCTGGGCTCCGGACGATCCCGAGCCGTGGCGCGAAGAGCGGCGGACCTTGGGCTTCCGGGTCAGGCGGGCCTTGCGAAAGCGGTTGCCCGCACTGGGGCGGCGGAACCGCATCCGCTTCGAGGACGTCGTCGGCAGGATCGTGGACCGGGCGGGGGGACGGCCTCTGCGGCTGACCGTGGTCGGCCGCGACAACGTCTGCCGGAGCGCCTTCGGCGAGCGGCTGCTTCGGTTTCGGCTGGCCGGCCTGCCGGTGGAAGTGACCTCGGTCGGCTACGTGCCCAAGCGCTCGGTCCGTCCGAGCGCGGCGACCTGCACGGCCGCGGCCGAATTCGGGATAGACCTCGCCGGCCACAGTTCGAACGCCTTGTCGATCAGGCATCTGGAACGCGCCGATGCGCTGATCCTGCTCGACGAGGATACGGAATGGCGCCTTCGCCAGATGTCCCCGGCTTTCTCCGCGGAGGTGGTGATCGTGCCCGGGATCGAGGGTGCCGGACCGGAAACCTTCCCTGCGCTTGCCGCCGTGCTGACTCGTCTGGCGCGCGCGGTCGAGGACGGATTGCAGCCTCGTCCGCAGCATATGGCGGCGGGCGCCGCGGCGCCCTGCCGGCAGGCGGCCTGAGGCCGGGCCGATGAGCGAACCCACCTCCCGCAACGCGCTCTACCGAAGCGCCGTCCTTGCCGTGACGATGCAATGGCTGATGCGCTTCATCGGCCTCATCTCGGTCTTCATCCTCGCCCGGCTCCTCCATCCGGAGGATTTCGGGATCATAGGCCTCGCCGTCGCCGCGCTGGCGCTGGTCGAGCTGCTCGGCGCGGTCGGGTTGTGGCAGGCGCTGCTCCGGATCAAGGAATGGGATCGCGAGCATCTCGATACGGCCTGGACGATCCAGCTGATCGTGTTCGGGACCATGGGCCTGCTCGCCCTCGGGACCGCGCCCCTGATTGGCCATATCTACGGCCAGCCGGCCCTGACCGCGGTTCTGGCAGTGCTGTCGATGCGCTTTGTCGTGCTCGGTCTCGCCAATATCGGGGTCGTCGAGTTCGACCGGAAGCTGCTCTTCGGCCGCGACCTCAGGATGCGGATCGGCTCGCGCCTGGCCTCGTTCGTGGTCACGATCAGCGCCGCCTTCTGGTTCCGCAATTACTGGGCCCTCGTCGTCGGGCTGATCACGCAGAGCAGCTTCTATTGCATCGCCACCTACATCGCTCACCCGTTCCGGCCGCGGCTGTCGCTGAAGCGCCGGGCCGAGCTGCTCGGCACGTCGCTGTGGATCTTCGTCCACGCGGTGACCCAGACGGTGCAGATGCAGATCGAGCGGCTGGTCATGGGCCGGTTCAGCAGCGCTCACGTCATCGGCCTCTATTCGGTGTCGAAGGACCTTTCGGAAATCTTCACCCAGGAGATCGCGACGGCGCTGAACCGGGTGACCTTCGTCACCGTGGCGCGCACCGACGAGCCGCTGGCGCCTCTCACCACGGCCCAGATCCTGGGAATCTATGCGATGATCGCGGCGCCGATGGGCTTCGGCCTCGCCGCCACCGCGGAACCGGCGATCCACCTGCTGCTCGGCGCGGAATGGGAAGCGGCGGCGCCCTTCCTCAGGATCGTCGCCGTCTATTCGGCCTTCTACGCCGTCTACAAGGTGATCGCCTCCTCGCTCCAGGCGGCCGGCTATGCCCGGCGCGCCGCCTACATGTCGGGCGGCGGCGCCTTGTGCCTGGTGATCACCGTCGCCGGCGCCGCCTGGATCCGGCCGGACGCCGCCACGGTCGCGCTCGCCGCCTTCGCCGCCAACTTCCTGGTGCTCGCCACCGGCATCGCCGTGATCGCCCGCTATTCGAAGCAGAACCCCTTCGCCCTCGGCCTCCACGTCTTCCGTCCGTTCGCGGCGGCGGCGGCGATGGCGGCGAGCGTCCGCCTGCTCGGCCCCGACAGCGGAAGCTCGATCGTCGACCTGGCCGGCGGAGTCGCGATCGGAGTCGCCGCCTATCCGGTCTTCCTCGTCGGCCTGTGGTGGGCGAGCGGACGGCCGCCGGGCGGCGAGCGCGAGGCCCTCAACTTCGTCGCCGAGATGCGGCAGCGGCTTCGGCGGCGGCCGGCGGCGGGGGAGGCCTGATCCCATGGACCTGATCGTCCGATTGAGCGACTGGCTCTATCTGCTCCTGAACGGCCTCGCCGGTCGGTCCTGGATGCTCGACACCCTGATCTCGCTTCCGCTCGACAACAATCTGGTCAAGGCCGGGCCGATCGGCGCCTGCTTCGTCTTCGCCTGGTGGTCGGGCCGGGGCGAGGCCGACACCCGCCGCCGCCGCGCCACCCTGCTCGTCACGATCGCGTCGCTCCTCTTCGTCATGGCAAGCACCAAGACGATCGCCGACGGCTTCTTCCAGCCGCGCCCCTTCGTCCACGCCCAGCAGGCCTGGCATATCGAGGAGGGCAGACTGGTCGAGACCGGCAAGCTCGCCTACCGGGAGCCGCTGAACGGCGGGGTGAGCAACCGCTACCGGGCCCTGAAGCGCGGCGAGATCGAGCAGAACGACCTCGGCTCCTTCCCGAGCGACCATGCCGGCTTCTTCTTCGCTCTGTCGCTCGGCATCTTCCTGGCGTCGCGGCGGGCGGGCGCCGTCGCGCTCGCCTGGACCGGCGCGGCGATCCTACTCCCCCGGATCGTCACCGGCATGCATTCGCCGCTCGACATCGTCGTCGGTGCCGGGATCGGGGCGGCCGTGCTTCTCGCCCTCCAGTTCGTCGCCCGCCGAACCCGGCGATGGGCGCTCGAGCCGCTCGCCGGCTGGACCCTGCGGCACGAAGCGCTGGCCGCGGCAATGCTCTTCTTCGTCGCCTTCGAATCGACCAACGTGCTGACCAACGTCCGCGACCTCGCCGGGACCGGCGAGGCGATCGTCGAACATGTCGCGGGGAGCTGAGGCGATGCGCGGACTCTTCCTCTTCGTCCTGGCGCTGGCGCTCGCCGGCTGCGGCAAGCTCGACCAGGAGGCGATGGTGCTGACCGTCGAGCCCGGCTGGACCGCCGAGCTGGCGGCGAGCGAGAAGGACGGCTTCGCCTCGCCGGACGGCCTGCTCTGGGACCGCGGCACGCTCTACGTCGCCGACGAAGGCGGCTCGGCGGTTCGGGCGTGGCGTCCGGGGGCCCGGCCGGCGACCCTCGCCGACTCCAGAGCGGGTCTCGCCTCGCCCGAGGACCTGGTGCGCGACTCCGCCGGCAATATCTATTTCACCGACGACACGCGCGGCGGGCTGTGGCGGACCGACCGGCTCGGCTGGACCACCGCCCTCGTCGCTCCGGGCCGCGGGCTCCCTTCGACCGAGGGGCTCGGACTCTCGCCCGACGGCGACCTGGTCGTCGGCGACGCGCCCGGGCATCGGGTCCTGAAGGTGAAGCCGGACGGAAAGGTTTCGGTTCTGGTCGGCCCCGAACGGAAGATCGCCAAGCCGGAAAGCTTCGCCTTCGACGGTTCCGGCAATCTCTACATCGCCGACAATCGCGACAATGTCCTCTATCTGCTGAGGCCCGACGGCCGGCTGCACCGGGCGGTCGCCGACCGGCCGGGCTTCTCCCCCGAATCGCTGCGTTTCGCCGGCGGCACCCTGTTCATCACCGACAGCGATAACGGCAAGCTGTTCCGCTACACCCCCGACGACGGGCTGAACGTCGTCGCCATCTTCGGCGGCAGCCTAGCCAACATCCAGGGCATCGCCGCCGACGAGGGCGGAGCGCTCTATCTTTCGGTCCAGAGCGATCTCAAGGGCCGGAAGGGCTATATCCTGAAGCTCAGCCGCAAGGGCTGATCGTCTCCCCTGTCGTCACCCTGAACTTGTTTCAGGGTCCAGTTCTCCGCCCGCGAGGCGGCTCGTCGCTCGATGCTGAAACAAGTTCAGCATGACGGCGGGGCGACCCCGCTCTAACGCGATCTCCATGAGCCAGGACGTCCCCTTCGACCGGCGGCTTCGGCGGCTTCGGCGCGACCGGGCGGCGCTCCGCTTCGCCGAGGCGGATTATCTCCATCGGCTCGCCGCCGACGAGCTGATCGAGCGGCTCGATTTCGTCAAACGGGACTTTCGCGAAGCGCTCGATCTGGGCTGCGCCGGCGGTTACCTGACCCGGCGGCTGCGCGAGCGCGGGCTCGAAGTGACGCCGTGCGACCCGGGCCGCGCCTTTGCCCGAAGGGCGGGCGGGGTCCAGGCGGACGAGGACCGCCTGCCCTTCGCCGATGGCGCCTTCGACCTGATCGTCTCGGTCGGAGCGCTCGACAGCGTCAACGACCTGCCCGGCGCGCTCCTGCTCGCCCGAAGGGCGCTGAGGCCCGACGGGCTGTTCCTCGGCGCTTTCGCCGGCGCGGGCAGCCTGCCCCGGCTCAAGCGGGCGATGCTTGCGGCGGACGAGGTCGAGGGGGGCGCCGCGGCGCGAATCCATCCCCAGATCGACGTCCGCGCCGCCGGCGACCTGCTGACCCGGGCCGGCTTCGCGCTGCCGGTGGTCGACGCCCAGCCGGTCGACGTCCGCTTCCGCTCGCTGCTCGACCTCGTCCGCGACCTGAGGGCGATGGGCGCGACCAACCTCCTCGCCGCACGCTCGCGCCGGCCGCTGGGCCGGCACGGCCTCGCCGCCGCCATCGCCGATTTCGACACGGCCGGTGACAAGACGACGGAGCGGTTCGAGATCCTCCACCTGCTCGGCTGGAGCCCCTCCCCCGACCAGCCCAAGCCGGCCCGGCGCGGCAGCGGCACGGTGTCCCTGACGGAGGCGCTGAAGCGGCGGTCCTAGATCAGACGGTCGAGCAGCGGGATGAGGGGCTCGTCGGCCGGCGGCATGGGCAGCGCCGCCATCTCGTCCGGTCGCAGCCATTTGAGCGCGGACGCATCCAGAGCGCTCGGCTCCCCCTGCCATTCACGGCAGATATAGAGGAGTAGGAGCATGTGGCGGCCATCGTTGTCGGCGCTTGCGAAGACCGCGGGCGACAGGGCCGCGGTCTCGACACGGATGCCGAGCTCCTCCTCGAGCTCGCGTGCCAGCGCCGCCTCGGGCCGCTCGCCGGGCTCGACCTTGCCGCCGGGGAATTCCCACAGCCCGGCCATCGCCCGTCCGGGCGCGCGCTGCTGGAGCAGAACCCGGCATTCGCCGTCGATCAGCGCCGCCGCCACCACCGTGAGTGTCGGATTTTTTTGCAGATTCGAGGCCAGCGGAAGGACTCCGTTAACTCAACTCACCTATCCAGAGCGGATGGGCGAGCTGCCTTGGTGTGGGAAAGTAAGGCCGATGCGACTCTTCTTTGCAAAGCTGATCCGCGACATCAAGGCCGCCAGCGCCGTCGAATATGCGCTGATCTGCGCCCTGATCGTGATCGCCATCATCGCCAGCCTCAACGCCGTCGCCGGCCAGACCGTGACGATGTGGACCGACGTTTCCGACAATGTCACCCGGGCCACCGGCTGATCTACGCAAAACCCGCAAGTCGATAACCTTTTGGAAACTTCCTTCGAATAAATCAGGCACAGTCCGCCCAAATGGACAAGGGGGGATAGGAAGTGTGGACTTCCAAAGCTTTGGAACAGGAGACCGGAACATGAAGCTCATTCGCAAAATCTTCAAGAACGAAGAGGGTGCCACCGCCATCGAGTATGGCCTGATCGCAGCCCTGATCGCCGTCGCCGCCATTGCCGCCATGCAGAACATCGGCTCTGAGCTCAGCACGACCTTCAACGCTGTCGCCGACAACATGGCGGTCTAATCGCCTAATTCAGCGACTTGAAGACAGGAGGCGGCGGAACCCAGTTCCGCCGCCTCTTTCTTTGCCCTTCAGGCGCGGCTGCCGTAGACGACGATCTTGACCTTCTGCCCGGGCCGCGGCGAAGCGCCGGAGGCGAGGCCGTTCAAAACCCGGAAGCGTTCCTCCTTATAATCCCCATAGGCCATCCGCGCCGCCAGCGTCGCGACCGAGTCGCGCGGCCCGACCGTCACCACGTCGATGACCCGGGGCCGGATCGCCGCCGCCTCAGCCGCCGAGATCCGGCCGAGGGACTGGACCATCGACTCGAACGGTCCGAGCCCGCTGCCCGCCGGAGTGATCATCGCGAAATGATAGGCGGTGTCCGAATCCCAGCGATAGGCGACGATCGTGAGGTCGAGCTGGCCCGACTGGGTGTTGACCCGGGCGGTCGAATAAGCGGCGGGAATGCCGTTGATCGTCATTCCGCGGGGCTGGCTGTAGCCGATCTGGGCCTGCTGGCCGGCGATGGAACGGAACACCTGGCCGATATAGGCGCCGAGATCGCCGCCGAATCGGCCGCCGGCGAACTGCGCCTGGCCGCTCTGGCCGACGATGCTGACGGCGCGGGCGCCGTTCTGCATGCCGTAGCCGTTGGGAACGGCGAAGCGCAGCCTCAGGTCGGGGTGAGTGAAGCTACGGCCGTCGATCACCCCCTGCCTGGGATCGTCGTCGACCATCATGCCGTCGATGCGGGCGAGGAAGACGTCGCGATTCCTGAGGCCGGTGCCGGCGCGGCCGGTGGCGCTTGCGGCCTTCGTCGAGTTCGTGACCCGGTCGGCGCTGAGCGGGTGGCTTCGCGCCCAGCTCGGAGTCGAGCGCTCGTCGTTGCGGCCGACCGCTCTCGCCTCGAGCGAGGTGGCGGCGCCCAGCGAATTGAGGAAGCTGGCCGAGGCCGCGGGGTCGTAGCCGGCAGCGGCCATATAGCGCACGCCGAGGCTGTCCGCCTCGAGCTCCTGCTTGCGCGAATAGCTCAGCACGACGCCCTGAGTGACCTGCCCGGCGAGGTTGCCGAGCTGGCTCGAGCCCGTCGCCACTCCGAGGCCGACGGCGAGGAGCTGGCTGAGGATGCCGGCGCGCTTGCGTTCCGAGCTGTGCCGGGCGGCGATATGGCCCGCCTCGTGCCCGAGCACGGAGGCGAGCTCGGCCTCGTCATTGGCGAGGCCGACCAGCTGGCGGGTGACGTAGAGATAGCCGCCCGGGACGGCGAAGGCGTTCATCACCGGCGAGTTCAGGGTGGTGATCCGGAAGGCGTTGCCGCCGCCGGCGATGTTGCTTTGAGCGGTGACCCGGGCCCCGACCTGCCTGATATAGGCGCTTCGAGCGCTGTCCTCCTCGCCGCCGAATTCCTCGACGATCTGGGGGTGCTGCTTGGCGGCGGTGGCAGCCGTGCTCGGGGAAATGCTGCGGGTCTTGCTCTGCGCCGAGGCCGGCGCGTTGCCGGCGACGGAAGCGATTGCGGCGAGCGAGACGGACAGCGCGAAAAGCGCCTTCATCTTCATGGCGGTTACTCCTCACACAGGACGATTCGTCGCCGTAAGGAACGGGGGAACGGAGGCGGGGTTCCTGAAGGGGGACAGGCGTGGACCTGGATGCTTCCCGGCGAAGGCCGGGACCCAGTCCTTCCGGCGGTGCCGCTGGGCCCCGGCCTTCGCCGGGGCGCGTTCAGCCTATCGCCAGATACTTCGCCCGGCGGTCCGAACGCACCTCGCCGGGCGACAGCCCCGCCAGCGCCTCGAGCTCCTCGCCGATCGCCTCGCCGAGCGCGGCGATCGCTTCCGCCGGGTTTCGGTGGGCGCCGCCGGCCGGCTCCGGGACGATCCGGTCGATCACTCCCAGGGCCTTCAGATCCTGGGCCGTCACCCGCATCGCCTCGGCCGCGTCGGCGGCCTTTTCCGCGGTGCGCCAGAGGATCGAAGCGCAGCCTTCGGGGGAGATGACGGCGTAGACGCTGTGCTCGAGCATCAGCACCCGGTTGGCGGTGGCGATGGCGATGGCGCCGCCGGAGCCCCCCTCCCCGACGATTGCGGCGACCATCGGCACGCCGAGCGCGAGGCAGGCCTCGGTCGAACGGGCGATCGCCTCCGCCTGGCCGCGCTCCTCGGCCTGTACTCCGGGAAAGGCGCCGGCCGTGTCGACCAGGGTGACGACGGGCAAACCGAAGCGGTCGGCAAGCTCCATCAGCCGCACCGCCTTGCGGTAACCCTCGGGCTTGGCCATGCCGAAATTGTGAGCGAGTCGGCTTGCGGTGTCGTCGCCCTTCTCATGGCCGATCAGCATGACCTTGCGGCCGCCCAGCCGGCCGAGCCCGCCGAGGATCGCGGCGTCCTCGCCGAAGTGGCGGTCACCGGCGAGCGGGATGAAGTCCTCGGCGAGGATCGCGACATAATCCTTGAAATGCGGCCGGTCGGGATGGCGGGCGACCTGGGTCTTCTGCCAGGGGGTGAGCCGGGCATAGGTCTCGCGGAGCATCCGATCGGATTTGACCTCGAGCCTGCCGATCTCGGCGTCGATGTTGAGGTCCGAATCCTCGGCCGTCTCGCGCAGCTCCTCGATGCGGTTGTCGAGCTCGGCGATCGCTTTTTCGAAATCGAGGAAGGTGGGCATGATGTTGCGCCGGGTTAGGCGCGCGACGGCTTTGCGTCAACGCAGCGTCGTTCCGGCGAAAGCCGCTCCCCGACGAAGGCCGGGGCCCAGTTTCAAGGTCGACAAGGCTGGGCCCCGGCCTTCGCCGGGGAACGATCAAGCCCGGGATGACGGCTTGCGCCCGGCGTCGGCGAGGGGATGGCGGCTGTTGACGAGGTCGATCAGTCGGCGGCTGTCGACATGGGTGTAGATCTGGGTGGTGGCGATGTCGGCATGGCCGAGCAGCATCTGGAGCGCGCGCAGGTCGGCGCCGCCTTCGAGCAGATGGGTGGCGAAGGCGTGGCGAAGGACGTGAGGGCTGACCCGCTCGGGCGGCACTCCGGCGGCGGCGGCGAGCTCTTTCAGCAACTGGTGGAGCCGGACCCGGCTGAGGTGGCTTTTGCCGGACGGGAAGAGCCAGAGGCTGTCGCGGGGAACCAGGGCAGCCCATTCGGCCACGGCGGCTCGCGCCCGGTCCGAGATGGGCACCAGCCGCTCCTTGGCGCCCTTGCCGCGCAGGATCAGGAAGGGCTTGTCGGGGTGGACGGCATGGCGGGGAAGCGAGACCAATTCAGTTGCGCGCATGCCCGAGCCGTAGAGCAGCTCGACGAGCGCGCTGAGCCGGAGGACGGCGGCGCCCGGCGCGTCGCGGCGGCGGCGGTCGAGCTCGGCGAAGAGGGCGCCGACGGCGTCGTGGCCGAGGATCTTGGGCAGCGACCGACCGCCGGCGGGTCGCGGCAGGGCCGCGGAAGGGTCGTCGCCGCGCAGCCCCTCGTCGTGGAGGAAGCCGTAGAAACGACGAAGCGCCGCCGCCTTGCGCGCCACCGTCGTCCGCTTGAGCGGCATCCAGGCCTCGGCAAGCCGCTTCAGTTCCTCCTGCGAGGCCGCGGAGAGCGTTCCGCCGAGCAGCTCCGAGGCGCCGCGCAGGTCGCGCTCGTAGGCGAGGCGGGTGTTGAGGGCGGCTCCGGCCTCGGCGGCGAGCATCTCGAGGAAGGCGGCGATCAGCTGCCCGTCCTCGCGAACCGCGCTCACAGCCGGGTCATCGCCTCGGCCGCGATCATCCGCGCCTCATATTCGAGCCCGACTTCCCTCAGCGCCTTCACGATATGGTAGAGATGCTCGGGCGGCACCCCGCGCCAGCTCGGAGTCTGCATCCCGATTCCGGCGAGGAGGGCGACGGTGCCGGGCTGGTCGGCCCGGGCGGCGGCGGCGATGATATTGGCCCAGCGGCTGCGCGGCGCGGGGCTGACTCCGTAGGGAAGCGGATCGTCGAGGCGGCCGAGGCCGGCGAGGGCCGCCACCAGCATCCTGCCGCGATGGCTGTCGGCGCTTTCGGTGAATTCCTCGATCCGGCCCGCGCTCAGGTCGACGACCGGGCGCGGCGCCCCGACGGCGAGGATCGACCAGGCGCGCTGGCCATCGTCGCCGTCGAGGCCGTCGGCGACCGGGCCCCAGCGGGCGGCGAAACGGTCATAGCCTCCCGACATTATCGATCCGACCAGGTCGTCCGTGCGGTTGCCGCGGTCCGGTGAAGCGGGGATCCGCACGGCCGCGGCGGCGGTGAGGATGAGGCGGCCGTAGCGGTCGTCGCCTTCCTCCCAAAGGTTGCGCAAGGCGTCCATGCGGTCGCCGATCGACCCTGCGACATAGGCCTTGCGCAGGCGGCCGCCGATGCTGGCCTCGATCTCGGAAGGATCGGTCCGGTCGGCGAGAAGGCTGTGCATCTCGACCAGGGAGGCGTTGGAGAAGACTCCGAGGACCGCGGCCCGCTGGGCGGCTTCGACCCGTTGCTCGAGCGGGATCATCGGCGCCCGTGCCTGCCAGGCCCAGACGGCGGGGCCGGCGCGGTTGAGCAGCTCGCCGGGAATCTCGAGTCCGGTGGCGCTGGCGAGGCCGAAACGCCAGCTGTCGAGCTCGTCGACCCCCTGCCACTCGATGGTGACCGCCCGGCGGGTGTTGGTTCCGGCGCCGATCACCTTCTCGGCAAGCAAGGTGTCGATGCCGCCGCCGCTCCGCCGGCGCGCCTGCTCGATCAGCTGGCTTGCGCGCGCGGCATCGCCCTCCAGTGAGGCGCACATCGCGTCGGCGAGCGGCCAGACCGGCTGGTCCGAGACCTTCCGGCCCGGGCCGACGAGGGGGCAGAGCGCGGCCGGATCGGCGGTGGCAAGGGCCGTCTGGACCGCGACGCTGAACATTCGCGGCGTGAATCGATCGACGTCGACCGCCTGGATGAGGATCCGGGCGCTGTCCGCCTCGCCCATGCGCAGAAGCAGCCACGCGCGCTCGGCGACCCAGTCGACCTCGTTGACCTGCCGGGGCGCCATCGCTTCCGAGAGCAGCGCCCGGCGAAGAAGGATCGAGGTCCAGCGCGAGGGCAGAGGAGCGTTGAGCCGGCCCATCAGCCCGCTGAGGAAGCGGCCGTTGGCGTTGCCGAATGCGCCCTGGCCGAGGCCCCAATTGCCGGGGCGGAGCGGCCCGACCGGATTGACGGGACGGCGGGACCCTTCGGGGATCTCGATCGGCGGCGGCATCTCCCGCTCGGTCAGGGCTTCCAGGTCCTCCGCCGCGGCATCCTCGATTTCCAGCGGCGCACCGGGACGCGGCGGGGCCGGCGCGGGCGCGGGCGGGGCCGGCGAAGCGGGCGGCGGCGTGGCCGGGTTGTCGGACGGCGGAGTCTTCGGCGCAGGCGTCGGCGGGTCGCCGAAGCCGGGCGGCAGCAGCGATTCCGGGCCCTTTTCGCGCTGGCCCATCGCCGGGATGGCGAAGACCAGGGCCGCGCCGCCGGCGAGGAGAAGGAGCTTAGCCCGCAAGGGCTTCATTGGTGACGTCCTGCTCGATCCGCTGGGTCGGGACCTCATAGGAGCGGAAACCGAGCCAGACCAGCCAGCCCAGGAAGATGAGGAGGAGGGCGATGAGCAGCTTGGGCAGGATGGATTTGCGCCGGCGCTGCGGGGGTGAGATACGCATGGCCGGCCTTTTGCCCCACGACCCGCCCCCCTGTATAGCCCCTGCCGCCATGCCGGATGCTCCCCCCTTCCCCGAACGGTCGATCGTCCTCGTCGGATTGATGGGGGTCGGCAAATCTACGGTGGGGCGGCGGCTGGCTCGGCGGCTCGGCCTGCCCTTCGTCGATTCGGACGAAGAGATCGAGCGCGCCGCCGACCATGAGATCAGGGAGATATTCGACCGCTTCGGCGAAGCGAGCTTCCGCGACGGCGAGCGGCGAGTGCTCCGGCGGCTGATCGAAGGCGAGCGCAAGGTGATCGCGACCGGGGGGGGCGCCTTCATGGATAAGGAGACGAGGGCGCTGATCCTCGATCGCTGCGTTGCCGTCTGGCTCGAGGCGGGGATCGAGACGCTGGCCGAGCGGGTCGCCCAGCGGGGCCATCGGCCGCTGCTCGTCGGCAGGGACCCCCTGCCCTTCCTGAGCGAGCTCGCCGAGGTCCGGAACCCTGTCTATGCCGAGGCGCATCTGCGCGTTCGGAGCGAAGCCGGACCCCACGAACGGACGGTCGACCGGATCCTCGAAGCGCTCGCGGAGCGGACGCGATGAGGCAGATCGAGGTCGCTCTGGGCGAGCGCAGCTACACGATCGCGATCGCCGCCGGGCTGCTCGACAAGGCAGGAAAGCTGCTGGCGCCTTATGCGCGAAGCGGACGGATCGTGGCGGTGTCGGACGAGACCGTGTGGGCGGCGCAGGGCGCCCGGCTCGCGGCCTCGGGGTTCGACGTCCTTCCGGTGCTGGTGCCGCCGGGGGAAGGAAGCAAGAGCTGGGCTAAGCTCGAGGCGCTCACCGAGCGGCTGCTCGAGCTCGGGGTCGAACGGGGCGACACGATCCTCGCCTTCGGCGGCGGCATGGTCGGCGACCTCGCCGGATTCGCGGCGTCGATCGTCAATCGCGGCTGCGCCTATGTGCAGCTGCCGACGACCCTGCTCGCCCAGGTCGATTCGTCGGTCGGCGGCAAGACCGCGATCAACGCGGCGGGGGGCAAGAACCTGATCGGCGCCTTCCACCAGCCGGCCGCCGTTCTGATCGACCCGTCGACTCTCGATACCCTGCCCGAACGGGAGCTTCGCGCCGGCTATGCCGAGGTCGTCAAATACGGCCTGATCGGCGATCCCGGCTTCTTCGCCTGGTGCGAGTCGAAGGGCGCCGCCCTGCTCGCGGGCGACCAGGCTGCGCGGCTCCACGCCATCGAGACCTGCGTCCGCGCCAAGGCCGCGATCGTCGAGGAGGACGAGCGCGAGACCGCGGGCCGGCGGGCCCTGCTCAATTTCGGCCATACCTTCGCCCATGCGCTGGAAGCGGAGACCGGTTACGCCATGCTCCACGGCGAGGCGGTGGCGCTGGGCATGGTCCTGGCCTTTCGCTTCTCGGCGGAGCGGCGGCTGTGCGGGATGGACGAAGCGGAGCGGGTGGCGGCCCATCTCGAGGCGGCGGGGCTACCGGTGCGGCTGGAGGGGGTGAGCGCGGAGCGGCTGGCGGCGCGGATGGCGCTCGACAAGAAAGCGAGTGGGGGACGGGTGGCGTTCGTGCTGTCGAAGAGGATCGGCGAGGCGTTCGTCGACCGCTCGGTGGCGCTTGGGGAGGTCGAGGGTTTCCTGGAGCGTGAGCTTGCCCATTGAATTGCTTCCCGGCGAAGGCCGGGATCCAGTCTTTCCGCCGGCGCCGCTGGGCCCCGGCCTTCGCCGGGGAACTCAGTCCCCCCGAGCCCCCAGCGGATTGTCCGGGCTGAACATCGTTTCCTTCAGCGCATGGATGTCGCCCGAGGCGGTCTGGCTGTCGAGGCGCTGGCGGTCGCGCTCGCGATATTCCTGCTCGACCCGGTCGACCTCGCCCGAGTCGACGCAGAACAAAGCGAGCGCCTCGCGGCCCATCATGACGGCGGATTCGAACACTTCGCGGACCGTGCATTTGACGTCGAGCGGGGCGAGCTCCATCAGATGCAGGCGGTCGAAGGCGCGGACGAACACCGCCGCCTGCGGGAAGGCCTCGAGGATCGGCTCGAGGCGCCGGGCGGTCGGGCTTCGGCCGTCGAGGCAGAAGAGGATGGCCTTGGCATCGCCGCCGCCGGCGAGTCGGAGGAGGTCGAGGCGGGTGCCGTCGCCATAATAGACCTTGGAGCCGAAATCGCCGCTGATCTCGATCTGGCTGGGCTTGGAATCGATCAGGGTGACCCCGATCCCCTTGGCCATCAGCATCTGCGCGACGGTCTGGCCGAAGCGGCCGTAGCCGACGACGATCGCCTGGGTCGGGCCGGAGAGCTCCGGGCCGTCGAGATCGTCGCCGGCACGGCGGCTTGAGCGGCGGTCGAGCCAGTCGTTGAGCATCATCAGGAAGGGCGTGGTCGCCATCGAGACGGTGACGATGGCGCCGAACAGGCTCGCCGCCTCGGGCTCGATGAGCAAAGCGCCCTGGGCGGCGGCGAAGAGGACGAAGCCGAACTCGCCCCCCTGGCTGAGCAGCAGGCCGAGCTTGAGCGCCCGGCGCGACTTCATCCCGAACGCCTTGGCGAGGGCGAAGAGGATGATCGCCTTGAGCGCGATCAGCGCCGCGGCCATGCCGATCACGAACAAAGGCCGCGACGTGATCACGCCGAGATCGAGCATCATCCCGATGGCGACGAAGAACAGGCCGAGAAGGATCGACCGGAACGGGTCGACGTCGGCCTCGAGCTCGTGCCGGTAGGGCGAATCGGCGAGCATGACCCCGGCGATGAAGGCGCCCAGCGCGGTCGAGAGGTGGAGCGCCTCCATCACCGCCGCGCTGGCGAGGACGATGAACAGGCCGGCGACGACGAACAATTCGCGCTCGCTGATCCGGCCGACGAGCCGGAACAACGGGTTGATCACGAACCGCCCGGCGAGGACGAGGCCGGCGATGGCGGCCAGAGTGTAGAGGCCGAGCTGCCATCCCGGCGGAGTGCCGGGATCGGCGGGCGCTCTCGAGAGAGCCGCGATGATCGTGATCAGCGGAACGATCGACAGATCCTGGAAGAGCAGGATCGAGAAGGCGCGCTCGCCGGCCGGAGTGTTGATCGAGCCGTCGGCGCGAAGGCTCGGAAGCACCTGCGCGGTCGAGGACAAAGCGAGCGGAAGGCCGATGGCGAGGGAGGCGGCGAGGCTGAAGCCGGAGGCGAGCCAGACCAGGCCGGTGATGGCGAGCCCGCTCAGCGCCACCTGGAGCAGGCCGAGCCCGAATATGTCCTGCTTCAGGCGCCACAGCCGGCTCGGATGGAGCTCGAGGCCGACCAGGAAGAGGAGGAGGACGATCCCGAAATCGGCGACGTGGAGCATCTCCTCGGGGGCGCTGATCAGGCCGAGGCCGTGCGGGCCGACGACCGCTCCGGCGACGAGATAGCCCAGTACCGCACCCAGTCCGAAGCGGCGGAACAGCATGACGAAGGCCAGGGCCGCGCCGAGGAGGATGACCCCGTCGCGAAGCAGCAGGGTCGCGGCCTGGGCGCCGGCGCCGGCGGCGGGCTCCATCAGCCTTTCGCCCGGGCCGCGGCCTCGGCGGCGGCGTCGAAGGCGAGCAGGATCGAGGCGTGGCGGGCGGGAACCCGGCGGGCCTCGGCGAAGATCTCAAGCCCCGGCCAGGCCCCCGGGCCGTCGCTTTGTCCGGCGAGGTAGGCGGCGAGCGAGTCGCGCGCTTCCTCGATTTCGGCGCGGGTCCGGCCGACGGCATGGGCACCCATCAACGCGGCGGAAGCCTGGCCGAGCGCGCAGGCCTTCACCTCCTGCCCGAGCGCGGTCACCCTGCCCTCCCCGTCCAGAGCGACGTCCACCGCGACCCGGCTGCCGCAGACCGCCGAGCTTTTCTCGGCGCTCGCCTGGGGATGCTCGAGCCGCCCGAGATGCGGGATCGAGGAGGCGAGGCGCAATATGTCGCGGCTGTAGAGGGCGCTGGGCACCGGGGGCCTATAGATCGGGGTTAGCCGCAGCGCCATTCCCCTCCCTGAAAGGGAGCGGAGTCAGGCTCTGCGCCAGGTCGTTCCCTGCGGACCGTCCTCGAGCAAAATCCCCTGCGCCGCCAGCTCCGCCCTGATCTTGTCGGCCTCGCCGAAGTCGCGGGCCTTCTTCGCCTCTGCGCGGCGGTCGATTCGGAGCTGGATCTCCTCGGCGCCGAGGCCGAAGCGGCCGGGCTCCTCCCTCAGGCGCGGATCTACCCGGTCGGAGGGCTCCGGCTCGCTGCCCTGGAACCATTCGACCGGATCCTGCTGGAGGAGTCCGAGCAGGGCGCCGGCCCGCTTCGTCGCCTCGACGTCGCCGAGCCTGGCCAGCTCGCCCAGCCGGGCCAGGGCCAGAGGTGTGTTGAGATCGTCGCCGAGCGCCGCTTCCACCTCGGCGATGTCGCCCTCGCCCCGCTTCGTCACGGGCGGGAGAAGGCTTCGGTAGAGCCGGTCCAGGGTCGCCTTCGACTGGGCAACGAGTTGCGGCGACCATTCGAGCGGCTGGCGGTAATGGGCGGAGAGCAGGGCCAGGCGAAGGGTCTCGCCTTTGTGGCCTTCGTCGAGAAGCTCGCCGACGGTGACGACGTTGCCGAGGCTCTTCGACATCTTCTCGCCGCCGGCCATGGAGAGGAAGCCGTTATGAACCCAGTAACGGGCGAGCGGGGCGCCGTCGTGGGCGCAGCGGCTCTGGGCGAGCTCGTTCTCGTGATGGGGGAAGATGAGGTCGAGGCCGCCGCCGTGGATGTCGATGGTGGTGCCGAGGTGGCGCTCGATCATCGCCGAGCATTCGATGTGCCAGCAGGGCCGGCCTCGGCCCCAGGGGCTGTCCCAGCCGATCACGGCCTCGTCGGACGGCTTCCACAGGACGAAGTCGGCCGGGTCCTTCTTGTAGGAGGCGATCTCGACCCGGGCGCCGGCGATCATCGCCTCGCGGTCGCGGCGGCCCAGCGCGCCGTAGCCGGGGTCGGAGGGCACGTGGAAGAGAACGTGGCCGTCAGCCTCATAGGCGTTGCCGGTCCCGATCAGGCGCTCGATCATCGCCACCATCTCGGCGATCGTCTCCGTCGCCTTCGGGGCGAGATCGGGCGGGCGCACTCCGAGAGCGCCCATGTCGGCAAGGTAGAAATCCTCGAAGCGGCGGGTGACCACGGCCGGGTCGACCCCTTCGGCGCGGGCGGAGTCGATGATCTTGTCGTCGACGTCGGTGACGTTGCGCGCGTAGACGACCTTGTCCGGGCCGTAAGTGTGGCGAAGCAGCCCGGCGAGCACGTCGAAGACGACGGCCGGACGGGCGTTGCCGATATGGGCGCGATTGTAGACGGTCGGACCGCAGACGTAGAGCGTCACCCGCTCCGGATCGGCGGGCTCGAAGTCGCGCTTCTCCCGCGCCTTGGTGTCGTGGAGTCGGATCATGACGCGTTGACGGGCTCGGTTTCTCTGGTTGGGGGCGCCTGGCGGGGCCCGGCGGGCGCGCCGCGGCGCCATTCGACGAAATCGACGATGGCCCGGCCGCTGGCGTAGAGCAGGGGATAGGTGCGCGAATTGGCCATCCAGTCGGGCCGCTGCGACTGGGCGCCCCAGATCGTGTCATAGACCAGGTTGGCGGCGAGATAGAGCAAGGTGGCGAGGATGATCCCCTTCAAGGCGCCGAAGCCGGCGCCGAGCACGCGGTCTATCGGGCCGATCACCGAACGCCTTACTCCGCCCCCGACCCGGCGGGCGACGAGCTTGCCGGCGAGGAAGACGAGCCCGAAGACCAGGGCGAAAGCGAGCACGGCGGCGCCGGAGCGGGTTCCGATCATGGGCTCGAGGGCGTTGGTCGCGGGGGTGTGGAGCAGCTTCAGGAAGACGATCGCGACGATCCAGGCGGCGAGGCTCAGAACCTCGCCGACGAACCCCTTCATCGCCCCGCGAACGAGGTTCCAGCCGACGAGCAGGAGGACGATGATGTCGAGCGCGGTCATGCTGCGATTGCTAACGGAGGATTGGGAGCGAGGGAAGCTCGGAGGTAGCTCCTCCCCGGAACGGGGAGGAGCTTCACCGTCCCAGCACATGATCGACCAGATCCTTCAGCGTCCGGAAGCCCGACAGCCTCATCCCCCCCTCCCCCTTCACCGAGGCCGGGACCAGCGCGCGCTCGAAGCCGAGCTTCGCCGCCTCCTTGAGCCGAAGCGGACCGTGCGCCACCGGCCTCAGCTCCCCCGACAGCGCCACCTCGCCGAACGCCACCGCCTCGGGCGGGACCGGCCGCTCGGCCAGCGCCGAGACCAAAGCCGCCGCCACCGCGAGGTCGGCGGCGGGATCGCTCAGCCGGTAGCCGCCGGCGACGTTGAGATAGACTTCGGCGGTCGAGAAGCTGAGCCCGCAGCGCGCTTCGAGCACCGCCAGGATCATCGCCAGCCGTCCCGAATCCCAGCCGACCACCGCCCGGCGCGGAGTCGCTCCGCTGGCCAGGCGGACGGTGAGCGCCTGGATCTCGACCAGCACCGGCCTCGTGCCTTCGAGCGCCGGGAAGACGACGGCGCCCGACACCGCCTCGCCGCGATGGGTGAGGAACAGGGCGGACGGATTGCCCACTTCCTCGAGCCCGCCTTCGGCCATGGCGAAGACCCCGATCTCGTCGGTTCCACCGAAGCGGTTCTTGGTGGCTCGGAGGATCCGGTATTGGTGGCTCCGCTCGCCTTCGAAGGCGAGCACGGTATCTACCATATGCTCGAGCACGCGCGGGCCGGCGATGGCGCCGTCCTTGGTGACGTGGCCGACGAGGACGACGGCGGCGCCCGATTCCTTGGCGTAGCGGATGAGCTCGCCGGCCGAGGCGCGGACCTGGCTGACCGTTCCGGGGGCGCCCTCGATCAGGTCCGAATACATGGTCTGGATCGAATCGATGACGAGCAGGGCCGGCGGCGAGTTCTCCCCCAGGGTGGTGAGAACGTCGCGGACCGAGGTGGCGGCGGCGAGCTGGACCGGCGCTCCGCCGAGGCCGAGCCGGCGGGCCCGGAGCCGCACCTGGTCGGTCGCCTCCTCGCCGGAAATATAGGCAACGGGCAAGCCGGCCTTCGCCATCAGGGCCGCCGCCTGGAGCAGGAGGGTCGACTTGCCGATGCCCGGATCGCCGCCGATCAGGGTCGCCGAGCCGGCGACGAGGCCGCCGCCGATCGCCCGGTCGAACTCGCGGATGCCGGTCGACATGCGCTCGGGCAAAGCGACGTCGCGGTCCAGCCCGACGAGCTCGATCGCCCGCCCGCCGCCGCGCAGATTGTGCCTCGCCGAGAAGGGCGTGACGACGGCTCCGGCATCCTCGACCAGGGTATTCCACTCGGTGCAATCCGGACATTGGCCCGTCCAGCGATTCTGGACCGAGCCGCAGGCCTGGCAGACGTAGCGCTTCCGGGGTTTCGCCATGGGGGGAGACGTAGCGTGGGACGCGGAGAAACGGAAGGGGAACGTAATTCCTCCCCGCGATTTCGCGGGGAGGGGGACCATGCGAAGCATGGTGGAGGGGTTCTTCAGAGTCAGAAAGACCCCTCCACCGCGCTTCGCGCGGTCCCCCTCCCCTGCAAATGCAGGGGAGGAATTTAGTACGGAACCCCCTCCCCTCCCCGGCATTCACCCCATGCCAGCAATGGAGAGTGCTTTGTTCATCCAGATCCACGCCGACAACCAGATCGACAAGGACGGCGAGCGCGACAGCCGTCTCGAGGACCAGATCCGCCAGCGCCTCGCCCGCTTCGAAGGGCGGATCACCGACGTCGAGGTCCATGTCTCGGACGTCAACGGACCGCGCGGCGGCAATGCCGACCTGCGCTGCTCGATCGAGGCCCGGGTCAGCGGAATCGCCCCGGTCGCCGCGATCGACGAAGGCGACACGGTCGACCGAGCCGTCATCGGCGCCGCCAAGAAGGTGGTGCGGGCGCTCGACCACCAGCTCGGCAAGCTCGCCGACCGGCGTTGAATTTGGGGACAGTCACTATTTTCCTTGCGCGGGCCGGCGAAGCTCGGCTGAGGAGACGGGGAAAATAGTGACTGTCCCCTGCCGCTTATGATCCGCGTCGCCAGCTACAATATGAGGAAGGCGATCGGCACCGATCGCCGGCGGCGGCCCGAGCGGACGCTCGAGGTGCTTCGCGAGCTCGACGCCGACGTCATCGCCCTTCAGGAGGCCGACCGGCGGTTCGGGACCCGGGCGAGCGCCATCCCCTTGCAGATGATCGACGAGCATAGCGACTACAAGCCGGTCGCCTTCGACGCGCGCGACGGAAGCCTCGGCTGGCACGGCAACGCTTTGCTGGTCAGGAAGACTGTCGACGTGCTCCACAAGGAGCTGCTCCACCTGCCCTCGCTGGAGCCGCGGGGCGCGGTGATGGCGGACATCTGCCTGAACGGCGAGGAGTTGCGGGTCGTCGGCATGCACCTCGACCTGTCGGGCCTGTGGCGGCGGCAGCAGGCCCATACGATCCTCCACCATCTCGATACGCGCGAGGCGAAGATGCCGGCCGTGCTGATGGGCGATTTGAACGAATGGAGCGTCCGGGGGGGATGCCTTCGGGACTTCGGCCATCATCTCGCCTTCGCCGATTGCGGCCGCAGCTTCCACGTCCGCCGCCCGGTGGCCCGGCTCGACCGGATCATGGTCACCCCCGGGCTCGGGATCGACGAATGCGGAGTCCACCAAAGCGCCGCCGCGAGGAAGGCGAGCGATCACTATCCGGTATGGGCGAAGCTTCGGCGGCTGTAGTCCGTCATCCCAGCGAAGGCTGGGATCCCGTGGGGTGAGGAACGCCAGCGCATTTCACCCCTCGGGGCCCCAGCCTTCGCTGGGGCGACGATCAGTTTCCTTCGTTGGGGGACGTGCTGTTGCCTTCGTCCGCTTCCTCCGGCTGGGCAGGTACCGCCCCGGGCTTCTCGTCCAGGAACAGCCAGTCCCTCGGCTCGAGCTTGTAGAACATGTCCATCACTTCGAACTCGAGCCCGCCGGGCTGGCTGCTCGAGCCGTTCCAAAGCGCCACCACTCCGGACTTGAGCGCCGGGTCGAACATGATCAGCGACCGATAGCCGCTGACTCCGCCGCGATGGGCGACGACCCGGTGGCCGGCATAATCGTAGATCCGCCAGCCGAGGCCGTAGGCGGCGGTGTGGACCCGCTCGCGGAACTTGCGCATCCGGCCGAGCTCGCCGGGAGTCCGGACCCGGGCGGTCTGCACCGTCTCGAGCACGCGCGGCGAGAGCACCGCGGCCTTGAGGCCCATCTGCGCCTGCATCCAGATGGCGAGGTCCTTGATCGTCGAATTGACCCCGCCCGCCGACGGCACCCGGTAATAAGGCTCGGCGACCTCGAGCGGCTTCGAATTCTTGCCGCCGCGATAAGGCCGCGCCCAGCTTCGCGAGGTGACCAGGGCCTCCCGGCTCATGCTCGCGCCCGCCATTCCGAGCGGCCCGAACAGGCGCTCGCGGACGGAGTCGGCATAGCTCTGGCCGGTGACCTTCTCGACGATCTCGGTCGCGGCGTCATAAGCGACGTTCTGATAGGCCCAGCAGCTGCCCGGCGAGCAGATCGCGTTCAGCTGGGCGAGCGAGGCGCGCAGATAGCGCGGGTCCATGCCGTCCTCGAGCTTGCTGTCGTTGGCGTGGCTGAACAGGCCGAGGCGGTGGGAGAGGAGGTCGGCCACGGTCGCCTTCTGCTCGTTGCCGCCGGGGAGGCGGAGCGAGGTCGAATATTTGGCGACCGGCTCGTAGAGCGAGAGCTTGCCCTGGTCGGCGAGCAGGGCGACCATGTCCCCGGCGACTCCCTTCGACAGCGACGCCCAGCGGAAGACGGTGTCGGTGGTGACCGCCTCGCCGCTTCCGGCGACGGTCTCGCCATAGCCCTTGAGGAAGCGGATCTCGCCATTCTCGACGACTCCGACCGCGAGCCCGATCATGCGCTCGTTGTGCATCAGCGTCTGCAGGCGCTGGTCGAGCCTTTTATAGTCGGCGACGCTTCCGGGCGCGTTCTGACGCTCTTCGATATTGGCGAGCTGCTGGTTGGAGATGCCGAGCTCGGGCTGAGCGGGGGCGCCGCCGCCGAAGCTGACATGGGTCACCGCCCAGTAGAGGAGGATGAGGAGGAGACCGGCGACGGGCAGGTACAAAAACGGTCGCTTCAGCTTACACTCTCCCGCCAGAAACCTTGGCCTGCCCTGAATATGGCCGGGCCGGCGACGACACGCCGGCCCGGTCCGTAAGCTGCCTTACCAGACCCTGATACGCTGTTCAGGAGGCAAATAAAGCTTTCCGTCGCGAACGTTGAACGCCTTGTACCAGGCGTCGAAGTTGCGCACGACGAGCGGGCGGATGGTGCCCGGCGAGTGGCTGTCGACGGTGAGCAGCTGCTGGAGCAGGGCGTCGCGATATTTGGTCCGCCACACCTGGCCGAAGCCGAGGAAGAAGCGCTGGTCGCCGGTATAGCCGCCGATCACCGGCGCCGGCTTGCCGTTCAGCGACACCTGGTAGGCGTCGTAGGCGATGGCGAGGCCGGCGAGGTCGGCGATGTTCTCGCCCAGGGTCAGCTGCCCGTTGACCTTCGCCCCCGGAAGCGCCTCGTACGCTCCGTATTGGGCGACCATCTGGTCGGTCAGCTTCTTGAACTCGGCGATGTCCTTCTCGGTCCACCAGTCGGCGAGGTTGCCCTTGGCGTCGAACTTGCGGCCCTGGTCGTCGAAATGGTGGCTGATCTCGTGGCCGATGACGGCGCCGATGCCGCCGTAATTGACCGCGTCGTCGGCATTGGGATCGAAGAAGGGCGGCTGGAGGATCGCCGCCGGGAAGACGATCTCGTTCATCAGCGGGTTGGCGTAGGCGTTGACCGTCTGCGGCGACATGCCCCATTCGGAGCGGTCGATCGGCTGGCCGATCTTGGCGATGCCCCGGCGATATTCGAACTGGCCGGCGCGCATCGCGTTGCCGAGCGCGTCGCCCTGCCGGATCTCGAGCGCCGAATAATCGCGCCATTTGTCGGGATAGCCGATCTTGGGCGTGAAGGCGGCGAGCTTGACCCGCGCCTTGGCCTTGGTCTCCGGCGCCATCCAGGTCAGGCCCTGGAGCCTCAAGTCCATCGCCTTGATCAGGTTGCGGACGAGCTCGTCGGCCTTGGCCTTGGCCGCCGGCGGGAAGTAGCGGGCGACGTAGAGCTGGCCGACGGCCTCGCCCATGCCGTTGCCGACCAGGTCCGAACCGCGCTTCCAGCGCTCGCGAAGCTGGGGCGTGCCCGAGAGGACCTTGCCGTTGAAGGCGAAATTCTCGTCGACGAACGCCTTGGGCAGCATCGGCGCGGCCCCGGAGACGGCTCGGAAGGTGAGATAATCCTTCCAGGTCTCGATCGGCTCGGAGCCGACCAGCCTGGCCGCTCCGGTAAGCGCGCTCGGCTGGGCGACGATCACCCGCTCGACCCCGCCGAGGCCGGCCGCGGCGAGATAGGCGTTCCAGTCGAAGCCGGGCATCTTCGCCGGAAGCTCGGCCTTGGTCATCGGGTTGTAGAGATTCTCGATCTGGCGACGCTGGACCCGGGTCCAGTGCGATTCCGCGATCTTCGTCTCGAGGGCGAGGATCCGCCCGGCGCGGCCTTCCGGATCGGAGATCCCGGCGAGGCGCAGCATGTTGGCGATGTGGGTCTGGTACCGGGCCTTGGCGTCGACGAACTTCGGGTTGGCCGAGTCGAGATAATAATCGCGATCGGGAAGGCCGAGGCCGCCCTGGCCGACATAGACGGAATAGAGCGTATGGTCCTTGAGGTCCTGGTCGACCTCGACCCCGAAGGGCGAGCGCACCCCGACCTGGCCGAGCTCGCCGAAGGCTCGGGCGAGGTCGGAAGGCGTGCGGATCGCCGCGACCCGGTCGAGCACCGGCTTCAGCGGCGCCGTCCCCTTCGCCTCGATCGCCGCCTCGTCCATGAAGCTGGCGTAGAAGTCGCCGACCTTGCGCTGGACGCTTCCGGCCGGCGCGTTCGCCTTGGCGGCGTCCTCGATGATCGTCCGGGTGCGCTGGGTGGAAAGCTCGTCGAGCTCGACGAAGCCGCCCCAGACCGGCTTGTCGGCCGGAATCTCGGTCGTCTTCGCCCAGGTGCCGTTGGCATAATCGAAGAAATTGTCGCCCGGCTTGACGGCGCGGTCCATGCCGGCGACGTCGTAGCCCCAGGTGCCGAAATGCGGCCTGGCGGCGGCGTGCCCCGCATGGCTGTCCGCGGTCTGGGCCGGCGCCGTCGCCGCCGCGAGGCCGAGCGCGGCCGCGCCGCAAAGAGCTATGTGCTTGATCATGTTGGAAAATCCCCACCCGATATTGGATGGGCCGGCGATAGCGGCGGGGCTCTGTTTTGGGAAGCCTATTCCTGCCGACGCGCGGCGGAGCCGACGAACGCCTCAACCCCTTCTCCGTCATGCTGAACTTGTTTCAGCATCCAGTCCTCCGCCCCCCGGGCGGGTGACCAGCTGGACCCTGAAACAAGTTCAGGGTGACGATTGAGGATCAAATGACGATCAGGAGACGTCGCGTCGAAGCCCCGCTCAGGTCGTCGGCACGAGCTCCAGGCGGACTTGGGCGGTTCCGGAACGGATCATCTGGATCTCGCGGGCGGCGCCCAGGGAGACGTCGATCAGGCGGCGGCCGACGAACGGACCGCGGTCGTTGACCCGGACGATGACGCTTCGGCCGTTGGCGACGTTGGTCACCCGAAGCCTGGTGCCGAGCGGCAGGGTGCGATGAGCGGCGGTGAGGTCGTTCGGGTTGAAGCGCTCGCCGCTGGCGGTGCGGTTGCCGGCGAGCTCGCGGCCGTAATAGCTGGCCGTGCCCTGGCCGATCGCCTGGTAGACCTTCTCCTCGGCGGCGACCGGATCGGCGATCCGGATGCTTTCGTCGAGAGTCGCAACCACCTCCGTCAGGCTTTCGATGCGGTCGCCCGCGGCGATCTCGTCGGCCTGGACGGGCCCCGAGCTGATCAGCCCGGCGATGGCGGTAATGACGGCGAATTGAGTGCCGCGACGACGCAAGCGCGAAAACAACATAAGCTTTGGAAACCCCTGCCTCCGATGGGAGTCGGGCTACCGGGCTAATCTGAATGAGTCCCGGTCGTTACGGCGGCGTGAAATGATTCCGGGATGAATTGAGCACGGTTCCTTCCATCTCGACAACTCGTCGCTCGCCTGCCACGATTCGTCGGGTGCGTGAAAAGGAATTACGGCTGGCGCTGATCTGCTACGGCGGAATCAGCCTCGCCGTTTACATGCACGGCATCACCAAGGAGGTCTGGCACCTCGCCCGCGCAAGCCGCGCCTTCCATTCCGGCGAGGAAGCCGAGCCCGGTAGCGAAGCCGTCTATCGCCGGCTGATCGAGACGATCGCCCGCGAATGCGGGCTCGACGTCCGGGTGCTGGTCGACATCCTCGCCGGAGCGAGCGCGGGCGGGATCAACGCCGTCTTCCTGGCCGAGGCGATCGCCAGCGGCCGCTCGCTCGAGCCCTTGACCGAGCTTTGGCTCGAGACCGCCGACGTCGACCGGCTGATCGACCCCGCGATGAGCCGCTTCTCCCGGCTCGCCAAATCGGCGGCGGTGCCGCTCGCCTGGGCCTGGTCCTCGCGCCGCGGCGCCCTCGAAAGGACGGTCGAGGCCGAGCATCGCGAGGAGATTCGCGGCAAGCTCGCCAATTTCGTCCGCGCCCGCTGGTTCGCTCCGCCGTTCAGCGGCCCGGGCTTCACCCGGCTTCTGCTCGGAGCGTTCGACGCCATGGCCACCGGTCCGGAGGGACCCCCGCTCCTGCCCAGCTACCATCCGCTCGACCTGTTCGTCACCGTCACCGACTTTTACGGCTATTCCGAGCAGCTTCGGCTCAACTCGCCGAGCGAGGTGATCGAGCAGGAGCATCGCCTGATCCTCTCCTTCCGGCGGGCCGGGCCGGGGCCCCTCGCCGACGCCGCCGAGCTCACCTTCGCGGCCCGGGCGACGGCCAGCTTCCCCGGCGCCTTCCCGCCCTTCCAGGTCGCCGAGCTCGACTCGGTGCTCAAGGAGAGGGGCGCCGCCTGGCCCGGGCGCGGCGACTTCCTCACCCGCGCGCTGCCGCGCCAATCGGCGCTCGGCACCGCGGAGACGGCGGTTCTGATCGACGGCTCGGTGCTCGCCAACGCGCCTTTCCGGCCGGCGATCAAGGCGCTCCAGAACCGCCCCGCCCACCGCGAGGTCGACCGCCGCTTCGTCTATATCGATCCCAAGCCGGGCGTTCGTTCGGTGCGCCTCGCGGCGAGCGACAATGACGAGGCGCCGGGCTTCTTCGCGACCATCTTCGGGGCCCTGTCGGACATCCCGCGCGAGCAGCCGATCCGCGACAATCTCGAGGCGATTGACCAGCGCTCGTCGACCATCCGCCGCCTTCGCCGGATCGTCGAGGCGATGCGGCCCGAGGTCGAGGCGGCGATCGAGCGGGCGTTCGGCTCGACCATCTTCCTGTCGAGCCCGACGGCGAAGCGGCTCGCCGCCTGGCGCGCCCGGGCGCAGAGCGTCGCGGCGCGCGAGGCCGGCTACGCTTATGCCGCCTATGGCCATTTCAAGCTCGCCGGAGTCGCGGAGGAAGCCGCGGAGCGGATCTTCAGGCTCGGCGGCGGCGGCGATCGAAGCCGCTACGAGCGGGTCCGCCAGGCGGTCTGGAGCGAGGTCAGGCGCCTCGGCCTCGCCGACGAGGATTCGATGACGAAGGCGGGGGCCAGGCCCGAAGTCGTGCTGTTCCTGAGGAGCTTCGACGCCGCCTTCCGAATCCGGCGGCTTCGCTTCCTGGTCCGCCGGCTCGGCCAGATCGAGCAGCAGGCGGCCCCGCCCCGCGAGGCGATCGCCGCCGCCCGCGGAGAAATCTACCGGCTCATCGGCCGCTATTCGCAGGACCCCGCCGACGCCGGGGCGGACGTCTATCGCAAGGTCGAGGAGGAACCGGCCGCCGCGCTCGAAGCGCTCGCCAACGCCCTGGCGCTGAAGGCCGCCGACGACGAGGCGGACGCCCGGCTGACCGGCGCGCTCGCCGCCTTCCCCAAGCCGGAGCGGCGAATCCTGATCCTCTCCTATCTCGGCTTCCCCTTCTACGACATCGCCACCCTCCCGCTCCTCCAGGGCGAGGGGCTCGACGAATATGACGAGGTCAAGGTCGACCGGATCTCGCCCGAGGACGCGACGGCGATCCGCTCGGGCGGGGTTGGTGCCACGTTGAAGGGCGTCCAGTTCAACAGCTTCGGCGCCTTCTTCAGCCGGGCCTATCGCGAGAACGACTATCTGTGGGGGCGGCTGCACGGGGCCGACCGGCTGGTCGACATCACCGTCTCGACCCTTCCCGAGGGTCTGAGCCTGCCGGAAGGCATGGTCGAGCGGCTGAAGCGCGAAGCCTTCCGCGCGATCCTCGCCGAGGAACGCCCGCGGCTTCGCGAGATCCAGGCCCTGTTCGACGCGATCGAGCGGGAATTGAGTTGATAAAATCCTCCCCGGCATTTGCTGGGGAGGGGGACCATGCGAAGCATGGTGGAGGGGTTCTTCTGTGACTCCGTAGAACCCCTCCACCGCGCTGCGCGCGGTCCCCCTCCCCCGCAAATGCGGGGGAGGAATTGAGAAGCGCTTGCCGCGTTACGCTGAGCGCCATAGAGCTACACCATAGCCTGGAGGGCGCGAATGCAGTTCCTGAAAACCCTCTTCTGGATCGCTCTGACCGTGGTCCTCGTCCTCTTCGCCAAGGCGAACTGGAACGCCGTCACCCTGAAGCTCTGGGGCGGGCTGGAGGCGGACGTCAAATTGCCGGTCCTCGTCCTCGCCGCCTTCCTGCTCGGTTTCGTTCCGACCCTCGTCATCTACCGCGCCCGGCTGTGGGGCCTGAAGCGCCGGCTCGAGCCCGCCGAGCGCCAGGTCAGAGTCGTCCCCCCCGCCCCCGCCCCGGCGCCGGTCACCGTCGACAATGGCGAGGGCGAGCGGGTCGCCACCGACAGCAAGGCCTGGCCGGCGACATGAGGAGCCCGATCTTCGTCGCGATCGACACTCCGGACCTCGAGCGGGCCAAGGAGATCGCGACCCGGGTCAGGAACCATGTCGGCGGGATCAAGCTCGGCCTCGAATTCTTCTGCGCCAACGGCCGCCACGGCGTCCGCGAGATGGCCGAGCTGCACCTGCCGATCTTCCTCGACCTGAAGTTCCACGACATCCCCAACACGGTCGGCAAGGCGATCCAGGCGCTTCGCCCGCTCGAGCCCGCCGTGCTCACCGTCCACGCCGCCGGCGGCCGCTCGATGATGGAGGACGCCAAGGCGGCGGCGCCGAGCGGCACCAAGGTCGTCGCGGTGACGGTTCTGACCAGCCTCGACGGCGAGGACCTCGCCGCGATCGGAGTCGGCGGCGACGCTCATGCCCAGGTCATGCGGCTGACCGCTCTGGCGCGCGAGGCGGGGCTGGACGGAGTCGTCTGCTCCGGCAACGAAGTGGCGGCGGCCAAGAAATTATGGCCGGACGGCTTCTTCGTCGTTCCCGGAGTGAGGCCGGCGGACAGCCATGCCGGCGACCAGAAACGGGTGATGACCCCCAGGAAGGCGCTCGACGCGGGCGCCTCGATCCTGGTCGTCGGCCGCCCGATCACCCAGGCCGAGGATCCCGACCTGGCCGCAAGGGCGATCGAGGCGACGCTCTGAACCCACGTCGCCCCAGCGAAGGCTGGGGCCCCAGCGGGTGAAAGGCCATGGCGTATTTCACCCCACGGGGCCCCAGCCTTCGCTGGGGCGACGACATTCTAGACAAGCCCGCCCCCACCCTCCTATCTCCCGCCCCTCAGGAGAGACCCCCGATGAGCTGGCTGAACCGCGTCCGCAACTCCATCCCCTTCCTTCCGAAACGGGAGACCCCGGACAATCTCTGGCACAAATGCCGGCAGTGCAACGCGATGATCTTCACCAAGGAGTGGGAGGAGAATGATTCGGTCTGCCCGCGCTGCGACCATCATGGCCGGATCGGCCCGCGCGCCCGGTTCGAGAGCCTGTTCGATCCGGGCTATTCGATGCTGCCCCAGCCCCAGGTGCGCGAGGACCCGCTCAAGTTCCGCGATTCGAAGCGCTACAGCGACCGGCTCCGGGCCGCCCGGACGGCGACCGGGGAAAGCGACGCCCTGATCAACGCCCGGGGAACGATCGAGGGGCAGCGCGCCGTCATAGGAGTGCAGGATTTCGCCTTCATGGGCGGATCGATGGGAATGGCGGTCGGCGCCGCCTTCCTCGACGGCGCCCGCGCCGCCATCGCCGATCATTGCCCCTACATCATCTTCACCGCGGCCGGCGGGGCGCGCATGCAGGAGGGCATATTGTCGCTCATGCAGATGCCCAGGACGACGGTGGCGATCGCCGAGCTGAAGGAGTCGGGCCTCCCCTATATCGTCGTCCTCACCGACCCGACGACCGGCGGGGTCACCGCTTCCTACGCGATGCTCGGCGACGTCCAGATCGCCGAGCCCGGTGCCCTCATCGGCTTCGCCGGCCAGCGCGTGATCGAATCGACCATCCGCGAGAAGCTCCCCGAAGGCTTCCAGCGCGCCGAATATCTGCTCGCCCACGGCATGGTCGACATGGTCGTCCACAGGAAGGCGCTTCGCGAGACCCTGGCCCAGCTGATCGGGTACCTGACCCCCGAGCATAAGGCGGCGGCGTGATTTGCCTCCCCATCGCAAAGCGATGGGGAGGGGGACCACCCGAAGGGTGGTGGAGGGGTAACTGGCGAGGCCTCGTCATTTACCCCTCCACCATGCTTCGCATGGTCCCCCTCCCCACGCCTTCGGCGTAGGGAGGCAGATCTTGGACCGCGCCGTCTCCTCCGATCCCGCCGTTCAGAGCCAGCTCGACCGGCTCGCAAGCCTGTCTCCGGGCGCCGACATCCTCGGCCTCGAGCGCATCTCCGCTCTGCTTGCCCGCCTCGGCAATCCGGAGCGGCGCCTGCCGCCGGTCTTCCATGTCGCCGGAACCAACGGCAAGGGCTCGACCTGCGCTTTCCTTCGCGCCGCGATCGAGGCGGCGGGGCTGACGGCGCATGTCTATACCAGCCCCCACCTGGTCCGATTCAACGAGCGCATCCGGCTCGCGGGGCAGCTGATCGGCGACGGCCTGCTGGCTTCCCTGCTCGAGGAGACCCTCGATTCCGCCGCCGGCATGGAGATCAGCTTCTTCGAGGCGACCACCGCCGCCGCCTTCCTCGCTTTCTCCCGCCAGCCGGCCGACGCCTGCATCGTGGAGGTGGGCCTCGGCGGCCGCCTCGACGCCACCAACGTCATCCCGGCTCCGGTCGCCTGCGGGATCGCCCAGCTCGGCCTCGACCATCAGCAATTCCTCGGCAGCCGGATCGAGGACGTCGCCGCCGAGAAAGCCGGCATCGCCAAGAAGAACGTGCCGCTGGTCACCCAGCATTATCCCGAACGGCTCGGCGAACGGGTCGCGGCGGCGGCGGAGGCCGCCGGCGCGGTGTGGATGCCGCGCGGCGGCCGCTGGGACGCGATCGTCTACCGCCAGAAGCTCCATTATCGCGACGATCGCGGCAAGCTCCAGCTGCCCCTGCCGCGCCTGCGCGGCACCCACCAGGCGATGAACGCGGCCCTCGCGGTGGCGATGCTTCGAAGCCAGCGGACGGTGCCGGTGCGCGACCCGGCGCTTCGCGCCGCGATGGGCTGGGCCGATTGGCCGGGCCGGCTTCAGCGGCTTGCTCCGGGGCCGCTCGGCGCGATCCTGCCGGCCGGATCCGAGCTCTGGCTCGACGGCGGCCACAATCCGGCGGCGGCGCGCGCCGTCGCCGATTTCTTCCGGGGCCATGTCCCGAGCGACCGCCCCTTCCACATCGTCCTGGGCCTGCTCGCCAACAAGGATAAAGCCGGAGTCCTGAAGCCCTTCGCCAACCGGGCGGCGACCCTTCACGCGGTGCCGGTGCCGGGCCATCCGCACCATGCCCCCGCCGACCTCGCCGCCGCCGCGCGCTCGGGCGGCCTCACCGCCCAGGCCGCCGCGGACGTCGAAGCGGCGCTGGGCTGGATCGCCCGCCACGCCGACCGCGAGCGGCCGCCCATCGTCCTCGTGATGGGCTCGCTCTATCTCGCCGGCGAGGCGCTCCGGGCCAACGGGCAGGCTCCCTCATAACGTCATCCCAGCGAAGGCTGGGATCCCGGCGGGTGAAAGGCACCTGCGTTCTTCACCCACCGGGGCCCCAGCCTTCGCTGGGGCGACGGGCTATATCCCCCTCAGCTCCGCGAGCGTGCGCGCCGCCCAGTCGTACATGTCCGCTTCCTTGCGGCGCTCCATCTTGTCGAGCCGGCGGGCGCGGCGTTCGGCTTCCTCGAGCAGCGGTAGCGCCTCGCCGCGGCGACCCGAGGCGATCAGCATGGCGGCCTGGCGGCATTGCGCCTCGGCGCCCGGCATGCGCTCCCCCAGCTCGCCGTAGAGGGCGATGGCCCGGTCGTTTTCGCCCAATTCCTCGAGGCTCCGGGCGAGCAGCAGGGCGGCCCGGTCGTTCTCCGAGGGCGAGGCCGATTCCGGAAGCGCCTCGAGCAGCCGCCGGGCCTCGGCGGTGTTGCCGGCCTCGAGGCAGGCCCGGGCGAGCTTGAAGCGGGCGGTGCGGTCCTTGCCCGGAGTCTTGGCGACCGCCTCGCGATAATGGCGGACCGCCTCGCCCCAATTGCCGGCTTCGGCGAGCGCGTCGGCAAGAGCGGTCCGGGTCGAGGCGGTGTCGGCGACGTCGACGGCCTCGCGGGCGGCGCGGAGCTCACGCTCCGGGTCGAGCCTCCTGACCGCCGCCGACCTCACCGCGCGCACCTCCCGGCGCCCGAACAGGCCGGGCAGGACCTCGACGACCACATAGGCGGCCGAGCCGGCGATCGGCAGCAGGAGTATCGCCCACAGCCACAGCGTGTTGCGATGGTTGCGGAAGAGGTGAACCACGCAGGCGACCTGAATGAGGAACGACCCGAGAATAAAGATCATCGCTCAGCCCGTCGCCGGCCGCGGCTCGCCGGCGCCCGCCTCGGTCTCGTCGTCCTCGCTCTTCGGCTGGCGGACCGAATCGACGACGAAGCCGCGCCGCCACAGGATCCAGAGCAGGACGAGCCCGGGCACGCCGACCGCCATCGTCATCAGCCAGAAGCCCGGCCAGCCGAGCTGCTCGGCCGCGATCCCCGCCGGCGACGACAGCCAGGTCCGCCCCACCGCCGCGAAGGAGGAGAGCAAGGCGAATTGGGTGGCCGTGTAGGCGAGGTTGGAGAGGCCCGAAAGATAGGTGACGAACACGGTCAGGCCCATCCCGCTCGTCACCTGCTCGGTCACCACGGCGATGGTCAGCCAGAGGGTCGAATGGCCCTGCAGGGCGAGGATCGCGAACATCGCGTTGCTGACCATCATCAGCACGCCCGAGATGAACAAAGCCCGGCCCATCCCGAGCCACGCCATGAACGGCGGCGCGAGCGCGACCCCGACGATCAGGCCCCAGAAGCCGACGCCCTTGTTGATCACCACGAACTCGGTGTCACTGAAGCCAAGCTCGACGATCATCGGGTTGAGCATGATCTGCCCCATCGCGTCGCCGAGCTTGTAGACCAGCACGAACAGCAGGATGAGAATGGCGCCGCGGCGGCGGAGGAATTCGCTGAACGGCCCGACGATGGTGGTCTGGAGCCACTTGCCGAAGCTCTCGATATGCTCCCGGGCGAGGACCTTGTCGTGCAGCCCCGGCCCGGCCCAGAAGGCCGCGACGATGCCGGGGACGATGCAAAAAGCCGTCAGCCCATAGCCCTTCTCCCAGCCGAACCCGAAGCCTTCGGACGATGCCAAGGCGATCGTCCCGACGCCTGCGAAAAAGGCGCCGAGGCGATAGCCGAACTGGTTGTTGGCGGTGCCGTGGGGAAGCTCGTCGTCGGGCAGGATCTCGATCCTGTAGGCGTCGATGACGATGTCCTGGGTGGCGCCGAGGAAGGCGACGACGATCGCCCAGAAGGCGAAGACCCCGAGATGATGGGCGGGATCGCTGTAGCCGAGCATCCAGACGGCGCCGAACAGAAGCGCCATCACGAAGAACAGCCAGGCGCGCCTCTGCCCGAACAGGCCGGTGAGGATGGGCAGCCTGATCCGGTCGATGAACGGCGCCCACAGGAACTTCAGCGTGTAAGGCGTGGTGAGGCCGACCGCGAAGCCGATCGTCTTCTTGTCGATCCCGACCTTCGTCAGCCAGAAGGCCATGGTGCCGAGCAGAAGCGAGAGCGGGAAGCCGCTCGATATGCCGAGCAGCAAGGCCGCGATCGGCCGCTTGCGGAAATAAGGCGCGACGGCGGCGAGGAATCCCGGCTTCGGCGCGGGAGCGGTCGGGTTGGTGCTCATGACCCTTTGTAACGCGTCCGGGCCGCCGGGCCAGACCCTAGATTACTCCGTCATCCCAGCGAAGGCTGGGATCCCAGCGGGTGAAAGGCGCCGTGGGCTTCATCCGCCGGGGCCCCAGCCTTCGCTGGGGCGACGGGATAATTGCCCCTTGCCTTAACGTCGGTCCGGTCGCAGTTTCGCGAGCTTATGGACATGCCCAGCAGCCTTCGCCCGACCGAAGGGCAGCTCGCCCTCGCGGGAGTGATCGCGCGCGGCGAGAGCAGCCACGGCGAGACGGTCACCAAGGTCCCCGCCTCGGCCTATACCGATCCGGCCCATTTCGAGCTCGAGCAGGCGAAGCTGTTCCACCGCCTGCCGCAGGTGATCGCGCCGTCGGCGCTTCTGCCGCGGGGCAATATGGCGGTGCCTCACGACGGCTTCGGCATTCCTCTCCTCCTGGCGCGGGACAAGCAGGGCAAGGCGCGGGTCTTCTACAACGTCTGCCGGCACCGCGGCACGAGGCTGATCGAGGGCGGCGAGCCGCTCTGCGCGCCGCGCATCGTCTGCCCCTATCACGCCTGGTCCTATGCGCTCGACGGCGCCCTCGCCGGAATGCCCCGGCCCGATACCTTTCCGGGCCTCGACAAGGCGCGATACGGCCTGGTCGAGCTTCCCTCCTGCGAGGCCGGCGGCCTCATCTGGTTCGCCCGCGAGGAAGTGGATTTCTCCGACGCCCGGGGCCTGGCGCCGGAGTTCGACGCCTTCGGCCTCGCCGGCCACCATCTCTACCGCCGCCGCATCCATGACGTCGCTTCGAACTGGAAGCTGATCATGGACGCGTTCCTCGAAAGCTACCACGTCCAGCGCCTTCACGCCCCGACCATCGCCAAATTCTTCACCGACGGGGTCACCGCCGCCGAAATGCTCGGCCGCCACCAGCGCTCGGCGGTCGGCCGGGTCGACCATCTCGCCGATATCGACCACCGGGACTGGGCCGCGCTTCGCGCCGTGATCACCTTCGCCTACCAGCTCTTCCCGGCGACGATCATGATCATGAGCCCCGATTACGTGAACGTCATGGTGCTGATGCCGCAGGGCGTCGGCCGGACCCTGGTCGAGGACTTCATGCTCATCCCCGAGCCGCCCTCGACCCCGGAGGAGGAAGATCATTGGGCGCGAAGCTGGGCCCTGCTCGACGAAGGCGTGTTCGGCGGGGAGGATTACCGCGCCGCGGCGCTCGGCCAGGAGGGGCTCGCCACGGGGGCGGTCGAGGAGCTGACGCTGGGCACGCTCGAGACCGGGATCAGGCACTTCCACGACCAGGTGAACGCGGCCTTGGCCTGACGCGTCGTCCCAGCGCAGGCTCGGACCCCAGGGAGTGAAGAACGCCGGCGCCTCTCACCCGCCGGGGCCGCAGCCTTACCTGGGGCGACGAGCTAAGCCTCCTCGTACAGGCTCAACCCGGCCGGGAGCCTTCCCACTTTCTTGCCCTGGACCTTCCGGTCCACCACCTCGAGCGCCCCCTTCATCACCCTGTCCGTATAGGGCTTGGCGAGGCAGCCGATGCCGAGGCCTCGAGCCTCGATCGGGCAATTGGCGGTGACGAAGAGGACCGGCACGGCCCGCGCCCCGGCGGCCCGGGCGACGTCCATGCCGTCGCCGTCGCCGTTGAGCTGGATGTCGCTGAGGACGAGATCTACCTCCTCCTCGCCGAGCACCCGCACCGCCTCGGCCAGGGTATCTACCGTGGCGACGACCTCGTAGCCGCATTCCCGCAGCAGATGCTCGTTGTCGAAGGCGACGAGCGGCTCGTCCTCGACGATGAGGATGCGGCGGATCGCCCTTTCACGTTTGCCGAACAACATCTAATGCGCGCCCTTGCCCACCGGGTGTCGGTTTCTCTGGCGTAACGAGCGCGCCGGGCAACGGTGCCATCAGGGCAGGATCGACTGAGCGCATATTTCCGCCCGTCCGGCTTCTCGAGGAGGAACACCCTGCCCCCGCCCGCCCCACCCAAGGATAGCCAGCGTATCGCCAAGCTGCTCGCCCGCGCCGGCATCGCCTCGCGCCGCGAGGTCGAGCGGATGATCGCCGAAGGCCGGATCGCGATCGGCGGCAAGACGGTCGAGACCCCGGCGACCCTTCTCACTTCGCTCCACGGAGTCACCGTCGACGGCAAGCCGGTCAAGGCGCCCGCCCCGGCGCGCCTGTTCCGCTACCACAAGCCGGCGGGGCTCCTGACCACCGAGCGCGACCCGAAGGGCCGCCCCACCATCTACGACCGGCTGCCCGCGGGCCTGCCGCGGGTGATGCCGGTCGGCCGGCTCGACCTCAACACCGAGGGGCTCCTCCTCCTCACCACCGACGGCGAGCTGAAGCGCCAGCTCGAGCTCCCCTCGTCCGGAGTCGAGCGCACCTACCGCGCCCGAGTGTTCGGCGAGATCAGCCAGGAACGGCTCGAGGACCTCATCCAAGGCGTCGAGATAGAGGGGATTCGCTACGGCCCGATCGACGCCAATCTCGAGCGCCGGACCGGCCGCAACGCCTGGATCGAATTGAAGCTCACCGAAGGCAAGAATCGCGAGGTCCGCCGGGTCCTCGAGCATCTCGGGCTCCAGGTCTCGAGGCTGCTGCGCACGTCCTACGGCCCCTTCCCTTTGGCGGATCTGCCGGTCGGCGCGGTCGACGAAGTTCGCCAGCACGACCTTGTCGCGTTCCGCAAAGGGCTGAAAGCTCCTCCCCGGAACAGGGAGGGGGACCGCGCGAAGCGCGGTGGAGGGGGCCCGCCTCCGCGCAGCCCGGGCGCCGGGCCTCCTCCACCACGTCGATTCGCGGCGCGGTCCCCCTCCCCGGCCCGGGGAGGAGCGAAGAAGTGAGGATCATCGCCGGCCGGTGGCGCGGCCGTCCCCTCCTCGCTCCGCCCGGCGACTCCACCCGCCCCACCTCCGACCGAGTCCGCGAAGGCCTCTTCTCGATGCTTGCGAGCCGCCTCGGCAGCTTCGAGGGCCTTCAGGTCGCCGACCTGTTCGCCGGCTCGGGCGCGCTCGGGCTGGAGGCCCTGTCGCGGGGCGCCGCGCATTGCGTCTTCGTCGAGACCGACCGGCGCGCGGTCGAAGCGATCCGCGCCAACCTCGCGACGCTTGCCGCCTCGGGGGAGGTGCTGCAACGAAGTGCCGAGCACGCCGCCTTCCCCCAGGCCGTGGACCTCGCCTTCCTCGATCCGCCTTACGGCAGCGGCCTCGCCAGCGCCGTGCTCGCCAGATTACCGCTGGCGTCCGGAGGCTGGGCGAGCGTCGAGACGGCTCGGGGCGAAGCCGTCGCCGCCGAAGGCTATGAGGTCGAGGCCGAACGGACTTACGGCAAGGCCCGGATCACCCTGTTGCGGCGGCTTTCATGACGAGCCTGGCCGAGACGATCGGAGCCGCGCGCGCGCTCGACGAGGAAGGGCGGCCCGCCGACGCGCTGGAGCTGGCCTGGACGGCCCTGGAGCGGGCGCCGGACGACCTCGACGCCAAGCGGCTTGTCGCGGCCCTTCTCAAGCGCGAGCCGGGCCTCGCCGTCTCCGACCGCCGGGAAGCGCTGGAGCGCCTCCTTTCGGACCCCGACGTGGACCCCGTGCAGGTCGCTCCCGCCGGCTGGCGGAGCCTTCTCGCCGAGTGGGGAAGTCTCGCCGACCCTTCGGCCGAGCCTGGGGCGCTGGCGCGCGCCGTCGAGTCCGGCACCCTGGCCCTTCGGCTGCTCGGCGAAACCCACGTCACCGTCCTCGACGCTGAGATCGTCCTGACCCGTCTTCGCCGGTGGCTGCTGCTGTCGGGGCGGTGGCGGGAATTCCCGAGGCTCACGGCGGCCCTCGCCGCTCAGGCCGTCCACAATGGCGGCGCCTGGCCGTTCGACGACGACGAACGGGAGGCGCTCGATCTCGATCCGGGCGCGGCCATGGCCGTCGCTTATCGTCCGCCGCGCCCTGCCCCCGCCCCGACGGCCGAGTTCATCCATCCGGTGACCCGGCGGGTTGCGGATCAGTATCGGATATGGCCCTACCCGACCTGGTCGCGCGTGGCGGCGGTGGCCCCGACGACGATCGACCGGTTCCTCGCGAAGTTCGACGGCGGCCGCGCCACCGGCCTGCCCGTCGCCGGCGAGGTGCTGGTGGCGGGATGCGGCACCGGGCGGGAGGCGGCGATCAACGCCTTGCGATTCCCCGGCTCGAACGTCACCGGCATCGACGTCAGCGAAGCCTCGCTCGCTTATGCGGCCGAGCGCTGCCGGGTCCTCGGCCTCCAGCGCATCGATTTCCGGCTGCTCGACCTCCACAAGGTCGGCGAGCTCGGCCGGGCCTTCGACTACATCATCGCGAGCGGCGTGCTCCACCACCTCCCCGATCCCGAGGCGGGGTGGGCGAGGCTTGCCGAGGTCCTCAGCCCGGGCGGCGCGATGCAGGTGATGCTCTACAGCAAGATCGCCCGGCTGAACGTGCGCGCCGCGCAAAGCCTGATCGCCGACCTGCGCGATCGCCCGGTGGACGACGACCTGCTGCGCGAGGTCCGGCGGCGGCTGATCGACAAAGGCCGCCGCCTCATCGCCGGCTCGACCGATTTCTATTCGCTGGCCGGGGTCCACGACCTGCTTCTCCACCGGCACGAGGATGCGTTCGACGTCCCGCGTATCGTCCGGGCGCTCGACTCGCTCGGCCTGGAGCTGCTCGCCTTCGACCTGCCGACGCCGTTGGCCCGCGCCCGCTACCGCCGCGAGCATCCGCACGACCCCCACTTCCGCGATACCGCGGCCTGGGGGGCGCTCGAAAAACGCCAGCCGTCGCTGTTCAGCGGCATGTACAAATTCTGGTGCCGGAAGCCCGGGCGATGAACCCGCTCGTCGATGCCGCCCGACGGCTCAACGCTGCCGGACGATTTCCCGAGGCGCTCGAATCGGCGCGCCTGGCGCTTCGCGATGCTCCGCACGACGTCGGCGCCAAACGGGTCGCGGCGCGGCTGCTCGAGCGCAACCCGTCGTCCGCGGCCCCCGAGTGGCGGGACGAAATCGCCCGGCTCGTCCTCGATCGCGGCATCGATCCGATGATGGTCTCGCCCGCCGGCTGGAATCTGCTGCTCGGGCCCGCAGGAAGCGTCGGCGCCCATGCCGCGGACTCGGCGGCGCTCGCCCGGTCGCTGGAGGCCGATGCTCTCGCCCTCGCCTTGCTCGACCAGGCCTATGTCACCCGGCTCGACGTGGAGCATATCCTCACCGGCCTCCGGCGCTGGCTTCTCCTGTCGGGTGAATGGCCGGATTTCCCCCGCCTCGTCGCGGCGCTTGCGGCGCAGGCGGAGCAGAATGGCGGGGCGTGGCTGTTCGACCCGGAGGAGCAAAAGAAGATCGACGCCAGTCCCGACACCGCCATCGCCGCCGCCTACCGCCCTCGCGCCGGCCCGGCCGGCGGCGAGCCCTTCGCCCACCCGGTGACCGAGGCCGTCGCGGACCAATATCGCCACTGGCCCTATCCGCCTTGGAAACGAGTCACCGTCCCACCGGCGACCACGATTCCGGTGGAAGTCGCGGCGGTCGACCTCGGGCGTCCGTCCGGCCTCCCGGTCGACTCCGAGATGCTCGTCGCTGGCTGCGGCACGGGTCGCGAGGCGGCGCTCGCCGCCTTCCGCTATCCCGACGCGAAGATCATTGCGATCGACCTCAGCGAGACCTCGATCGCCTATGCCGCGGCGCGCTGCCGCGAAGGACCGCCGGCCCGGATCGACTTCCGGGCCATGGACCTCTTGTCCGTCGCCGAGCTCGGCAAGCGTTTCCACTTCATCGCCTGCAGCGGAGTGCTCCATCACCTCGCCGACCCCGAGGCGGGATGGGCCGCGCTGGCCGCCGTGCTCGAACCGGGCGGAGCGATGCGGGTGATGGTCTATAGCGAGGCCGCCCGGGCCCAGATCCGCGCCGCGCAGGCCGTGCTGGCCGACCTTCGCGGCCTCCCCGTCGACGGCGACCTGCTTCGCGAGGCCCGCCGCCGGCTGATCGCCGCGCCTCCCGGCCTGGTCGAAGGCTCGATCGATTTCTACACGCTGCCGGGCGTTCACGACCTGCTGCTCCACCCGCGGGAGGACAGCTTCGACGTCCCTCGCATCGGCCGGGCGCTCGACGCCCTCGGGCTCGAGCTTCTCGGCTTCGACCTCCCCTCCCCCGCCTTGCGCGCCCGCTATCGATGGGACCATCCCGACGACCCGGGGATGCGCGATCTCGAGGCCTGGGCGGCCCTGGAGCGCGGACAGCCCTCCCTGTTCCGCTCGATGCACAAATTCTGGTGCCGCAAGCCGGCGCGATAGCACTCAGCCGGGATAGCGCTCGAAGGCGGGAAGCTCGTGCGCCGTCTTCATCCAGCCGATCCGCTCCGCCACCTGGATCTGAGCCGCTGGCGGGATCGCGTCGGGATCGTCCAGAGTGCAGGTCTGGACGTCGATCGTGCCCGGGAAGATCACCTCGTTCGTGTAGAAGAGCGCCGTCCCGCACGTGCCGCAGAAATGCCGGCGGCCATGCTCGGACGAGGCGTAGGTCCGGGTCTCGCCCTCGACCTTGAGCTGCTCCTGCGGCACCAGCCCCCAGGCGACTATCGGCGCCCCGGAATGCCGCCGGCAATCGCCGCAATGGCACAAGGCCTGGTGGATGGCCTCGGCAGGCATTTCGTAGCGCACCGCGCCGCAATGGCAGCCCCCTTCAGGCATGATCGGTCTCTCTTTGTTCCGGCCCCGATACGATGCTCCGGCAGGCCGCGCAAGCCCATCATCGCTTGCCCCTGCCCCTTATGCGGGCGGCCTCGCGATACCCCTACTGGCGAAGCTGCCGCTGGTTCCCTGGCAAGCGTCCAGACCGGCTGCAGCGAAGCGGTCACCGGGCAAGGCCACAACGTGGAAGCCGAGTAGCTACGGCAAAGGGCGGATAACTTTGCTGCAACGGTCTCAGTGAGTGCTCTCCAGAGGCTGCGAGAAATAGATTGACGAGCTGCCCCGAATAAGGCGGTTTCTCTCGAATGAGCGAAAGCCTCTTCTACTTCCTGCTGGGCCTCCCACTTGCCATTTTATTGGGTTACGTCACGAACCTTCTGTTCCTTAGATTCCATAGGCCGGCCGCCACAATTTACTTGTCTAGTCCAACTGGCTGGCGCTCGTGGCAAAACAAGCTCATCCGACTCGAGAGGTATATCAGAAAAACGAAAATTCCCCAAATAACTGTATGTACTGACGGAAGTTTTATAGATACGGCTGTATTCTTTCTTGTTGCTATTGAGGCTTCCAGGAAGATACATGAAGCAGACATTATAATACGCCATGTCGAGTGGGATAACGTAAAGCACGAGTTTGGCAACGGTAATAATGTCGTTGCATACGTTAACAGGCGCAATCTCAGCAGAATTGATGCTCCTGTAACGATATGGAGCAACCTTGCCGCGTTCAAAGGTTACGCCTTGCTTGGCCGAGCGGCTGACTTTCAAGGTGATCTCTCTACACTTGCTGAGGCCAACCACAAACTTCAGCAGCTGTCCCGCACTAGAAGGCTCAGGATTATTACCAATGGAGCCGACTCCGTTGACGTGCTGAACACTCCTCTCACGCCTGTTTTGAATGCGCCAAATGTCGATGTTGACATTGATCCAGCGACCGACGGGCTGGAAAGATTTCTCCGTGGACGGGGCGATCTATTTATTGCTGGACTGCCTCAATTACTCAAAGCAAAGCGGGCGGGAATGGTCGAGGTAATGTCCTCAGAAAACCATCCCCTTATGCTTGGCATTGAGGCAATGGTATACGATGAAGAAAGCGTACCAATAAGAGTTCTTGAGCAGATTTCTGCTTCTTGGTCTCATGTCTGCCGGAAGATAGTGAGTGATCTGGAATATACACGCAATATGTACGCGGACTGGATTAAGGTGGCTGGCGAGATAGGATGTGATTTGTGCTTTCCAGAAGAAGACTTTTTGCTAGCTACGTATGGGGAACCCGGTAAATATATAAGTTTCTTTGCCAATCGCGACGATGCGGCCGAAGAAATCATTCGCACTACGGAACTGATTATGGACGAGGGTGCTGCCTTGGGAATGACGCCTCGGAACACGAGGAAAGCCCTGAGGGCGCTCCGAGATATTTATTTCGGGCAACCCGACACCGTTTAATCGCAAAGCGCTTTGCAACGACCCGGCCGCACGAAGGCGGCCGCAATGGAAATGTTTGATTTGGACATCTCTCTGCGGTGTAGACGGCTTGCTCCTGCTCGCGTCGTTCCCTACCTGTTTCGGACGTGACCCAGCCCCTTCCCTCCGCGCCGGAACCGCCCTACTTGCGCGGGCTCAACGCGCCCCAGCGCGAGGCTGTGCTGACCACCGACGGGCCGGTGCTGGTGCTTGCGGGCGCCGGCACCGGCAAGACCGCGGCCCTGACCGCCCGGCTGGCGCATCTCGTCTACACCCGGCTCGCCTGGCCCTCCGAGATCCTCGCCGTCACCTTCACCAACAAGGCCGCGCGCGAGATGAAGGAGCGCGTCGGCCGAATCGTCGGAGACGCGGTCGAGGGCATGCCCTGGCTCGGCACCTTCCATTCGGTCGCGGCCAAGATGCTCCGGCGCCATGCCGAGCTGGTCGGCCTCCAGTCCAACTTCACCATCCTCGACACCGACGACCAGCTGCGCCTTCTGAAGCAGCTCATCTTAGCCAACGACATCGACGAGAAACGCTGGCCGGCGCGGATGCTCGGCGGCCTCATCGACCGCTGGAAGAACCGCGGCTGGACCCCGCAGCAGATCGACGCGGCCGAGAGCGAGGCCTATGCCAACGGCAAGGGCGCCGAGCTCTACGCCCGCTACCAGGAGCGGCTGAAGGCGCTCAACGCCTGCGATTTCGGCGACCTCCTTCTGCACATGCTGGTCATCCTGAAGGAGCATCGCGACGTTCTCGCGCACTACCAGCAGCGCTTCAAATACATCTTGGTCGACGAATATCAGGACACCAACCAGAGCCAGTATCTGTGGCTCCGCCTGCTCGCCCAGGAGAGGAAGAACATCTGCTGCGTCGGCGACGACGACCAGTCGATCTATTCCTGGCGCGGCGCCGAGATCGCCAACATCCTGAGGTTCGAGAAGGATTTCCCGGGCGCGAAGATCGTCCGCCTCGAGCAGAATTACCGCTCGACCCCCCACATCCTCGCCGCCGCCTCGGGCCTCATCGCCCATAATGGCGGCCGCCTCGGCAAGACCTTGTGGACCGAGGAAGCCAAGGGCGAGAAGGTCCAGGTCGTCGGCGTCTGGGACGGACCCGAGGAGGCAAGGCGGATCGGCGAGGAGATCGAGACGGTCCAGCGCCGCGGCGGCCGCATCGACCAGGTCGCGATCCTCGTCCGGGCCCAGTTCCAGACCCGCGAGTTCGAGGACCGCTTCATCGCCATCGGCCTC
>Ga0190273_10000086_pt1 | contig 50423 bp, 53 predicted proteins | sample Popmic504IS_FD_134513 | JGI IMG/M metagenome (GOLD analysis project Ga0190273, IMG submission 134513) | Populus adjacent soil microbial communities from riparian zone of Shoshone River, Wyoming, USA - 504 IS | ecosystem: Environmental > Terrestrial > Soil > Riparian zone > Trees stand | place...
CGCTCCGGCGGGCTTTTTCGTGCCCGGAAAGAACAGAGCGCGAAACCCTAGGACTTCCCGCGATTCGTTCGGCCCTCAATCGAAAAAATGGCAGTTTTCCGCCATTTTTGCGGAAGCCGCAGAAATCCTTGTGTCAAGCTGGTTTCTTTTTTTTGACACATAATTTCGGCCTTGCAAGGCCGCTCCGAGACTTCCATCAAGGTCGCTCCGGCGGGGCGAATCTCCCTCCGGACGCCACAGCAAGAACGGTCTTTCGAATCGGTGCCGCCGGGGGGTTGCCGTGTGTCGGGAGAGGTTTGCGCCAGTCAGGGCCCGTTTGAAAGAGGCCTGGTATGAAGAGGGGGTGCGTTTTGTGTCTTTGAAGCCCGCGGGAGGCAGTCAAACGATCGACGCGATGGAGCGGGGCGCGCTCCAGGCGGCTTGGGAATCGATTCGCGCGGGGCTGAGGCGCGATTGCGGCGCCCGCACCTTCGACGGCTGGCTCAGGCCGATCGCGCTCGGCAATTTCGATTCGGAATCGGGCGCTCTTCGCCTCGAGCTTCCGTCGCAATTCATGGCCGACTGGGTCCAGACCCATTTCTCGGAGCGCCTGACCCTCGCCTGGCGTGCCGCCTGCCCGGCGATCCGCCACATCTCCGTCGGGGTCGGCGCCGCGGCTCCCAAGACCGCCGCGGTGGTCGAGATCCCGGCCCCGCCGGCCTCCGAGGAGCCGGCGCCCGGCGACGGGCTCTACGCCGTCGCCCTGGAGCCCCGCTACCGGTTCGAGAATTTCGTCGTCGGCAAGGCCAACGAGGTCGCCTTCAGCGCCGCGACGACTCTCGCCACCGCCGACAATGTCGCCTTCAACCCGCTCTTCCTCCACGGCGGCACCGGCCGCGGCAAGACCCACCTTCTCCACGCCATCGGCCACGAATTCCACCGGCTGAGGCCGCGGGCCAAGATCATCTACATGTCGGCCGAGAAGTTCATGGTCGAGTTCGTCGCCGCCCTGCGCGCCAACGACACGATCAAGTTCAAGCAGCATCTGCGCGCCGCCGATCTGCTGATGATCGACGACGTCCAGTTCATCGCCGGCAAGGAATCGACCCAGGAAGAATTCTTCCACACGATGAACGAGATCATCTCGGCCGGCCGCCGACTCGTCATCAGCTCCGACCGCGCGCCTCAGGACCTGGACGGGATCGAGCCGCGGATCCTCTCCCGCCTCTCCTGGGGCCTGGTCGCCGACATCAACCAGGCCGACCTCGAGCTTCGCCTCAACATCATCCTCAAGAAGCTCGAGGCGCTTCCGGAAGTCGCCGTGCCCGAGGACGTCGTCATGTTCCTCGCCAAGAGGATCAGCTCGAACGTGCGCGAGCTCGAGGGCGCCCTCAACCGGATCGCCGCCTACGCGACCATGCAGAACCGGGTCATCGACCTCGATTTCGTCGGAGAAGTGCTCGCCAGCACGCTGCGCGCCAACCAGCGCCGGATCTCGATCGACGAGATCCAGACCCGGGTCTCCGAGCATTACCGGATCCGCAAGGCCGAGATGACCAGCGCCCGCCGCGCCCGCGAGGTCGCCCGCCCGCGCCAGGTCGCCATGTACCTCTCCAAGCAGCTGACCCCGCGGTCGCTGCCCGAGATCGGCCGCCGCTTCGGCGGGCGCGACCATACGACGGTGATCCACGCGGTGCGCCAGATCGAGAAGCTGCGCGCCCAGGACAGCGAGCTCGACGCCGACATCCGCCTCCTGACGAGGCAGCTGGAAGGTTAACGTCGCCCCAGCGAAGGCTGGGGCCCCGGGGAGTGAAGAACTCCGACGCCTTTCACCCGCCGGGGTCCCAGCCTTCGCTGGGACGACGGGTCACTTCCACACCGGTCCCTGGATGTCGAAGCCCGCGGCCTCGAGCCCGTCCAGGACGCCGCCCGTCTCCGCGAGCGCGCGCAGACCGAGGACCGCCACCGTCACCTGATCCTCGTCGAGCAGCGCGCGCATCTGGGCGAGAAGCTCCTCGGGCGAAGGCCCGATTCCGGCGCCGGCCGGCCAGCAGCTCGAATAGACTTTGTCGGCGGGGGAGGCGAGCACCTCACGCACGCGCCGCGCCGCCCAGGCGTCGGATCGCGCCTGCACCGCCGCCGGTCCCGCTTCCGCGGCGGCGATCGAGTCGATCAGGCATGGGACATGCTCGGCCGGCTGCGAGGCGAACAGGTCCTTCACCACCGGCTTCGCCTTCGATTTCGCGATCGGGTCGACGGCGACCTTGAGCTTGTAGGTCTTGATCGCCCTCTCGACATAATCGGCGGCATGGCGGCCGTAATCCACATCGCCCTTGGCGCGTTCGCGAAGGTCGTTGGAGAGATGGAAAGGGTGGCGCCGCTCGAACCCGCTTTGCGCCATGCCGCGCGCCTGGAGCGCGGCGAGGCGCCGCATATGCTCGGGGGCGACGAATTGCCCGAGGTTCTGGCCCTTGGGCAGGCTTCCCATCTTTTTATATTTGGCGAGCCAGCCGATCAGGTTGAACGGATTGCTCACGGTAAGAGCGTGCGACTGCGGGAACATCACCCGGTCCGCCTTGCGCAGAGCCTCGGTCAGCGCGGCCGGATCCCATTGGGTGGTCTTGGAGACTCCGGCGATGGCGCCGACGAGAACGATGGTCGTTCTGTCGCTGCGAACCGTCCACATCGGCACTCCGCTTCGGCGCCCGGTGACGACGATATCCTCGACCTGCGCCCGGTCGTCGGCGGTCTTCTGCGCCGGCGCCGCGGACGCGAGCGCCAGCCCGGCCATCGCGGCCGCTCCGATGGATTTCAGCATTCACCCTCCCCGAGGTTTTTCTTCCCCTGCGGGACGCGAAATTCGGGTCGGCGGATGAACGCGTGTTGAATAGCCCCAAAAGAAAAGGGAGGGCCGTCACCGGCCCTCCCTCATTCTTCTGCTTCGCCGGGACGCAATTCCCTAGCGCTTGCGCTCGGGCGCCACCGTGATCTTCACCGTCTCGCCGTTATTGCCGGGGAAGCCGGTGAACATCGCCTCGATCAGGTTCGGCACCAGCACGCTCAACTCGTCGGTACGCGAGCGGGCGCGGGCGGTGCCCTCGAACACCGCCTGGCCGTCGGGCCGGCGGATGTCCATGTCGAGGAAGCTCGTATAGACCGTGTAGACGTCGACCTCGTCGCCGAAGCCGCGATACCAGAAGGGATCGTCCCAGCCGTAATAGAAAGGCGAGCGAAGCCGGCCATAGCCGCCGAAGCGCGACCAATAGGGCCGGTAGCCGAAGCCGCCATAGCCGAAGCCGCGGCCGAAGCGCGACGAGGGGTAGGTGACGACCTGCTGGCGGCCCTGGTCGACCCCGTAGCCGAGCGAGACGATCAGCGACGCCGATTGCGGCGAGCCCGCCTCGCTATAGCCCTGGGCGACCATGTGCCGGCGGACGAGATCGGCATAACGTGAGAATTCGAGGCCGCCGCGATCCTCGGGATCGGCCGCCTGGATGGCGAAGGTCTGGCCGGCCGGGGCGGGCATTGCCTGGTAGCGGGAGACCTGGGTCGGAAGGCCGGTCGCGCAGCCGCCCAGCGCGAGCAGGGCCGCGGGCGCGGCAAGCGTCAGCAGTTTTTTGGCAAGGGACATGGGGACTCATCCTCTTTGGAACGGAGCCGTAGCTGTAACTATATAGGAAACCGCGCCTTTCTACAAAAGGGCGGCTGAATGGCGGCTGAAGGGAAAGCCGAGGCTTCGCAGCGGGTTGGTCGGGCCGGCCTGCGTATCGCCCGTCGGGTCGAAGATGTCGCTTTCCGATGAAACGCCTTGACCAACTCATCGTCAAACGCGCAAAAAATGCGATCGGCATCGGGGGTGCGCATGTCCGACATGAGACGGCGGATCGAGTCGCTGAGTTCGCGTCAGTTCGCGATCCTGGTTTGCGTCGCCAGGCATATGAGCAGCCGGGAAATCGGAAAGGCACTCGGCTTGAGCGTCTCCACCGTCGACAGCCATGTCGCGACGGCGCTTCGCAGGCTGGGACTTGCCGGCCGCCGGGAGGCCGCGCTTCGAATGATCGAGCTCGGTTTCACACCGTCCCCGCACGACGAGGATGCCATGCGCCGGTCGGGCGATTTCCGCCATGGCGGAAACTCACTATCCAATCTCCACGAGTTGCGGGCCGCGGAAACGCCGATACATTCCAAATCGTCGGGCGCCGGTCCTGCCCGGGTTTCGGGAGAGGATGGCGATGAGTCGCGGGCGCTGGCAATCAACTCGGCAATGGCCAAGGTCATGGTCCACTATATGCTAAACGGCTTTTACATCATCGCTTTCTTCGCAATCATGTCCGCCGTCGCCTTGGGTGCGAATTGGATCGTAATCGAGTGCGAACGATCGAACGTCGACCTGTTCGTCCTGCTCGTCCTGAAAAGCGCCAGCTATATGCTGGTGGTCCTCGATGCGGTCGGCGTGGTGACGGTGACAGCTTTGCTAACCCACCGCTTCATTCGCTTTACGATGAAGGCAGATGACTGAGATGAGTGATAAAGATCCGACGCCTGCGAAGACGCCACGGGAGCCGTCGCAGTTTCAACCTACGTTCCGCGAGATCGCTCGCGAGGAATTCTGGTTCGTCGCAAAGGGCTTCTTCGCGCCCGTCTACGGCACATATCTCGTTTGGAGGCAGCTTTTACGGCAAACGGACAGGGCGGATAGCAAGGCCCTCGGCGTTCCCGCGCCGCAGCGGCCTCCCTCGCAGCCGGCCGAATGACGGGCGGCCGGCGCAAAAATTCGGTGTCGGACACCGAGATGAACAAGGCCCGGCGAAACTGTCAGGCCGGCTTTTTCTTTCGCCTCAGCAGCGTTTTCAGGGCTTCCTTGTCCATTCCGCCGAGCAGCCAGGCGGTCGGGAAATAGACGGCGAGTCCGACGCCGACGATCGCCGCGACTCCGACCATCCGCCGCCCGACTCCGCCGGTGAACCAGCCGCCGAGCAGCATTCGAACGGCGATCAGCGCGGCGACCATTGCGGCCCCCGCCAGGAACTGCCTGGCGATCCGGCTCGCAAGCCAGGCCTCGACCCGGAAATGGCCCCGCCGGTGGAGGATGACGTAGAGGATAACGCAGTTGAGCCAGCTCGCGATCGCGATCGCGGCGGCGAGGCCGGCGATCCCGAACGGCGGGATGAGGATGAAGTTGAGGGCGACGTTGGCGAGGAGCACGATTCCGGCGGTCTTCACCGGAGTCGCCGTGTCCTGGCGGGCATAGAAGCCGGGCGTCAGCACCTTGACCAGCACGTAAGCGGGAAGGCCGAGGACGATGATGCTGAGCACCAGCGCCGTCACCCGGGCATCGGCGTGCGAGAATTCGCCGCCCTGGAAGAGCGCGTCGATGAGCGGCCCGGCCGCGACGCAGAGGGCGGCCGCCGCCGGCAGGCAGAGCAGCATCGCCAGGTCCGCCGCCTCACCCTGGACCCGGGCGGCCTCGGCCGGCTCGTTCGCGCCGACGTGCCGGCTGACCTGGGGGAGGATGGCCGTCCCGAGCGCCGCTCCGATCACCCCCAGCGGCAGCTGGTTCAGCCGATCGGCGTAGTTGAAATAGCTCATTGCCCCGGTGCCGATCCGGGCGAGGAAGAAAGTGTCGATGAAGGCGCTGATCTGGTAGACTCCCGCGCCCAGCGTGGCCGGGACCACCACCCGGACGAACTGGCGGACGCCGGGAGTCATTCGCGGCCGCCGCAGCTTGAGCGAAATTCCCGCCCGGCGGCACGCGGCGACCAGGAGCCCGAGCTGAAGGACCCCGCCCATCGTGACTCCGATGGCGAGCGCCGTCGCCGTGACCGCGCCGCCGTCCCTGACGACCAGCAGTGCGACCAGCATCGAAAGGTTGAGAAGCGCCGGAGCGAAGGCCGCGGCGGTGAAGCGGGCGACGCTGTTCAGGATTCCGGAGAACAGCGAAACGAGGCTGATCAGGATGAGATAGGGAAAGGTGATCCTCGTCAGGAAGGTCGCGAGCCGGAGCTTCTCTCCCTCGTAGCCGGAGATCGCCGCGACGAAGAGCGGCATGATGATCTCGAAGACGAGCGTGAACAGGATCAGGGTCGGCAGGAAGACCGCCAGCACTTCCTCGGAAAAGCGCCGCGCGCCTTCCGCGCCCTCGTCGCCGTGCAGCCGCTGGCTGAACAGCGGCACGAAGCCGGCCGAGAAGGCGCCTTCGCCGAACAGCCGGCGGAAGGTGTTGGGCAGTCGGAAGGCGACGAAGAAGGCGTCGGCGGCGGCGCTCGCCCCCATCACGCGCGCCATCAGCATCTCCCGGGCGAAGCCGAGCACCCGGCTCACCATGGTGAGCCCGCCGATCGTCCCGGTCGCCTTCCAGAGGTTCATGGCGCCGCCCTAGGGTCTTTACAGGTCAGGCCTGGCCGATCTCGCCGGCCGCTCCGCCTTCGGCCAACTCCTGCTGCGCCCGGGCGACGTACAAAGCGTGGAAGTCGATCGGGTCGAGCATCAGCGGCGGGAAGCCGCCCTCCTGAACCGTCTGGGCGATGATGTGGCGGGCGAAGGGGAAGAGAATCCGGGGCGCTTCGGCGAGCAGGAAGACCTGGATGTCGCTCTCGTCGGCGATGTTGCGGATCCCGATCAGGCCCGCATAGAGGAGATCTACGGCGAAGGCGGTCTGGCCGTCGGCGCTGGCCCGGACCTCGATCCTCAGCGCGACTTCGTAAATCTCGTCGTTGAGCTTGCTCGAGCCGATGTTGAAATCTACCTCGATCTTGGGCTGGGTCTGCCACTGATAGACCGCCGGGGAGTTCGGATTCTCGAACGAGAGGTCCTTCACATATTGCGAGATGACCCCGACCTGGGGCGCGGTGTCGTTGCCATTGGGCTGCGTCTCGGCATTATTGCCCTGCTCTTCGGCCATTTGATTCGCCTTGAAAAAGTTTGGGTGAGACGGGCCGCGAAGGCGCGGGACCCGGTGCGCCCGGGCGGGTAGCAGGCGCGGCCGGACCGCGCAACCGGTCGCCACGGCCCAAAGGAGACCCCATGGAACCGTCGGCCATTTGAATCCTTGACGTCAACGGCCTATGTAGAGGCTCGTTGAGTTCGGAGATTGTGGTGATCGAGATTGTGCTCCTGGCGATGGTGGCCTTGTTCGTGGGGCTGAGGCTCTACTCGGTGCTTGGCCGTCGCACCGGTCACGAGCAGCCCATCCTTCGTCCCGCCGAAACCGCTGCGGCGACCGAGGCCCCGGTCCCGGCCGCCGATCTCACCGTCGATCGGCCCGACACGGGCGGCTTCGTCTATGAGGAGCCGGCGACTCCCGGAATCCGCGCCATCGTCGGCGCCGACCCGAGCTTCGACGTCGCCCGTTTCCTGGAAGGCGCCCAGGCCGCCTACCGGATGATCCTCGAAGCCTTCTGGCGCGGCGACCGCGAGGAGCTGAGGCACCTCGTCGGCGGCGACGTGCTCGCCACCTTCGAGGAGGCGATCGCTGCGCGCGAGGAAGCCGGCGAGAAGCTCGACAACCGCCTCGTTCAGATCGAGCGCGCCGTCATCTCGGACGCCCGCCTCTCCGGCCGCACCGCCGAGGTCGACGTCCGCTTCGACGCCGACATCGCCGCCGTCACCCGCGACCGCGAGGGCAAGGTGATCGCCGGCACGCTGAGCGACGCCATCCCGACCCACGACGTGTGGACCTTCCGCCGCAGCCTTTCGAGCGGCGACCCCAACTGGCTCCTCGTCGAGACCGACGAAGCGGACTGAGCCCGAGGGCGAAGGCGGCTTCGTCGCCCCAGCGAAGGCTGGGGCCCCGTGGGGTGAAAGGCGCCGGTGTTCTTCACCCGCTGGGGTCCCAGCCTTCGCTGGGACGACAGTCCCAGAAACAATTTTCCTACACCCCCCTCGGAGAGCTATCCTCGCCCGGTGGGCAGAAGCGAATCATGGCGGGTTAGGCGCGGGGTGATCCATCCGGGGGGCGGAAGTTTCGTCCGTGCCGGGAAGCCGAAACTTCCGAAGCTTCCGCCGCTGATGCTGGCCATGATCGCTCTCGCCAGCTGCGTGCCCAAGGAGCGCCCCGAGGCGCCGCAACCACCTCCTCCGGCCGAGCAGGCCACGCCGCCGGTCCCGGCCAAGCCCCCAACCGCGGCCCTGCTCGGAGTCTCCGCCGGTCCGGCCCTGCCGGCGCTCGACGACGCGCAGGCCGCCCGCGCCCTCGACGCCTTCCGGATCAGCTGCCCGGCCCTGATCAAGCGCACCGACGCCAGCGGCCTCACCCGGCCCGAAGACTGGCAGGAGTCCTGCGCAGCCGCCGCCGGCCGGCCGGCGTCGGCGGCGAGCTTCTTCGCCGAGCGTTTCGAGCTGCTCCAGGTCGGCGACGGCGCCGCCTTCGTCACCGGCTATTTCGAGCCCGAGATCGCCGGCTCGCGCACCCGCCAGCCGGGCTATGAGGTGCCCGTCTACCGCAAGCCGCCCGACCTCGTCGAAGTCGACGCCGCGACCGCCGAGGCGGCCGGGACTCCGCGCCGCGGCCGGCTCGAGGACGGGGTCATCGTCCCTTATTACGAGCGGTCCGAGATCGAGGCGGGGGTGCTTGCCAACCAGGGCCTCGAGATCGCCTGGGCGGCGGATGAGATCGACCTCTTCTTCCTCCAGATCCAGGGCTCGGGCCGGCTTCGCCTTCCCGACGGCGGAGTCATGCGGATCGGCTATGCCGGGCAGAACGGCCGCGAATATGTCGGCATCGGCAAGCTGATGAAGGACCGCGGCCTCCTCGGTCCCGGCCAGACAAGCATGCAGGGCATCGTCGCCTGGCTTCGCGAGCACCCCGAGGAGGGGAAGGCGATCATGCTCGAGAACAAGAGCTACATCTTCTTCCAGGAGCTGACCGGGCCGGGCCCGCTCGGCGCCCTCGGCCTCCCCGTCACCGGCCGAGCCACCGTCGCCACCGATCCTAAATACGTGCCGATGGGCGCCCCCGTCCTGCTCCAGCTCGACCGCGCGGAGGCGAACGGCCTCTGGGTCGCCCAGGACACGGGCGGAGCGATCAAGGGCTCGAACCGCTTCGACACCTTCTGGGGCGCCGGCGCCGAAGCGGCCCGGATCGCCGGCGGAATGCAGGGCAGGGGCCGAGCCTATCTGTTGGTGCCGAAGGGCACGCTGGCGCGGCTCGATGCGACGCCTCAACCCTGACGAGGCGAGATTGTGGGCGAAAGTGGTCGAGTCGGTACGGCCGCTCGACGGCGTTAGTGTCCCGGCGGAGGCCGGGACCCGGGAGGCGCCCGTGCCGGGCCCCGGCCTTCGCCGGGGAGCAGCTTCGGTGCCGCCTCCGCCGCCCCCTCCCGCCCGCAAGCCTCCCGGCGAGACTCTCGACGGCAGCTGGGACCGTCGCCTGAGCCGCGGGCTGGTGGCGCCCGACGCGATGCTCGACCTTCACGGCCACAACCTCGCCACCGCCTACGACCTGCTCGACCGCAAGCTGGAGCAGGCGATCCGGGCGGGGGCAAGGCTTCTGCTCCTCGTCACCGGCAAGCCGCCCGGCACCGAGCGGTCCGCCAAGCGCGGCGCCATCCGGGCCGCCGTCGGCGACTGGCTTCACGCCTCGCGCCACTCCGGACGGATCGCCGCCGTGCGCAACGCCCACCCTCGCCACGGCGGCGCGGGCGCCCTCTACATCGTCCTTCGGCGGCCGCGCGGCTGATGGATACCGAATGGTAACGCTTCCGGCATAGTCTGCATCCGCAACGCGCGCCTGTGGGGGGTTAGCGCAGGCCGGACAGGAACACCGCCGATCATGCCTTCGACGGTCGGGAAGATCAGCAACCGGGTGCTCTCCATATCGGCAGGGGTGTCGGCCTTCGTCCTCACCCTATTGGGCTTCCTCCTGCTCGGCAGCCTCAACCAGCAGGTCGTCGCATCCCTGTTCATCGGCCTCTTCGCGCTGATGGTCGTCCAGCTGGCCGCCGAGCGGCCCAACAGCGCCCATGCCCGCGCCGTGACCGCGCTCATCGACCGGCTGATGGCGGTCAGCCGAGGCGACCTCGCCTCGCCGGCGCCGCCGGCCCTGAAGCGAGAGATGCCGGCCCTTGCCGCCGCCGTCGAAGGCCTGTTCGAGCAGGTCCGCTCCAACCTCGACGACGCCCAGGCGATGGCGATGTACGATCCGGTGACCGCGCTCCCCAACCGGGTTCATTTCCGCCGCGAGGCGGATCGCATCCTCGCTTCCCGGGACAGCGGCGCGGCCCTGATGTTCATCGACCTCGACGGCTTCAAGGAAGTCAACGACCGCCTCGGCCATGCCCAGGGCGATCAGGTGCTCGTCATGGTCGCGAACCGGCTTCGGGTCGTGCTCAAGGCGGAGGTCGCCGACGGGACTCTGGCGCCGCCTTTGCTCGCCCGGCTCGCCGGCGACGAATTCACCATGCTCCTCCCCGAAGTCTCGACCCGCGACGAAGCGGAGCGGATCGCCACTCGCGCGCTCGCCGCGCTCGCCGAGCCCTTCAAGTCGGCGAACGGGTCGGTCCTCATCGGCGGCTCGATCGGCATTGCGCTCGCGCCGGAGCATGGCAGAGACCTCACCGCTCTGATGAAGGCGGCGGACATCGCCATGTACCACGCCAAGGCGTCCGGCCGCTCGCGGCTGTGCAGCTACGAGCCGAGCCTCGCCCGCGCCTCCGAGGAGCGAAGCGCCCTCGAAGCCTCGGTCCGCAGGGCGGTCGAGCGCCACGAGCTGGAGCTGGTCTTCGAGCCTCGGCTGTGCCTTCGCAGCGGAGCGATCACCGCCGCCGAGGCGCAGATCCGCTGGAACGGCGCGACCGGAAGCCGGATCCTCTCCGGCGAGGAATCGATCCTTCAGGAGACGGGCCTCGCCGTCCGCCTCGGCGAATGGACTCTCGACGCCATGTCCTCGGCGCTCGAACGCTGGCGCGCCGCAGGTCTCGACCATCGGCTCTGCTTCCCGGTCGCCGCCCGCCAGTTCGAGCGGCTCGACTTCATCGAGCGCCTGCGCTCAGCACTGACCCGGGTGGGACCGCCGCCCTGGGGCGTGGAGATCGAGCTCAACGAGGCCGCCGCTTCGGGCTGCGACAAATGGGTGGTCGCCGAGCTCGAGCGGCTTCGCTGCGACGGAGTCGAGGTCTGCGTCAGCGATTTCGGCTCCGGTCGGGCGCGCCTTTCCGGCTTCGCGAGCCTGCCGATGAACCGGGTCCGCCTGGACAGCGGGATCGTCGCCGAAATCGACCGGTCGGAGCGGGCGAGGAGCGTCGCCGCCTCGCTCATCCACCTCGTCCACGGCCTCGGCTGCGAGGCGGTCGCCGCCGGCGCGGAGCGGCAGGATCAGGTCGAGGTCCTGCGCACCCTGGGCTGCGACAGCCTTCAGGGCTTTCCGGGAGTCGCTCCGATGCCGGAGGAAGCCTTCCTCGCCTGGGCCGAGGCTCAGGATTGCGCCCGAAGCCTCGCCCGCGACGTCTATCCGAGCGCGGCCCTGACGATGCGCGCGTAGATCCGGGCGAGGGCGCGCAGGTCGTCGACCGAAGCCGCCTCGTCCAGCTTGTGCATGGTGGCGTTGCGAAGGCCGAAATCGACCACCGGGCAGAGCTCGATCAGGAAGCGGCCGTCCGAAGTGCCGCCGCTGGTCGAAAGCTCCGGCTCCACCCCCGTCTCCTCGCGGATCGCCCGGGTCACCAGTTCGTAGAGCGGCCCCGGCGGGGTCAGGAAGGCCTCGCCCGAGATCATCGCCTCGACGCTTGCTCCAGGCGCCTCCGACTCCGCCGTGCGCCGAACCAGGTCGACCAGATCCTCGCCGCGATGGCGGTTGTTGAAGCGGATGTTGAGCTGGATCCGGGCGCTGCCGGGGATGAGGTTGGTCGCCCTGGTGTCGGTCTCGACCGCGGTCACCTCGAGGTTCGATGGCTGGAAGGCCTCGCTTCCGTCGTCGAGGTGAAGCGCCTCCAGCGCGGCGATGATCCGGGCCAGCTTCGGCACCGGATTGTCGGCCCGGTGCGGGTAGGCGACGTGCCCCTGCACGCCCGGGACCGTGATCCACATGTTGACCGAGCCGCGCCGGCCGATCTTGACGGTGTCGCCGAGCCTGGCCTCCGAGGTCGGCTCGCCGATCAGGATCATGTCGGGCCGGACGCCGCGCCGAGCCATCCAGGCCATGATCGCCCGGGTGCCGTGGATCGCGGGGCCTTCCTCGTCGCCGGTGATGAGCAGGCTCAGGGTGCCGCGATGGTCGGCCACGTCCGCCGCCGCCGCGACGAAGGCCGCGATGCCGCCCTTCATGTCGACCGCGCCCCGCCCGTAGAGCAGTCCGCCGCGTATCTCCGGCGCGAACGGATCGCCGCTCCAGCCCTCGCCCGCCGGCACCACGTCGAGATGGCCGGCGAAGCCGAAATGGGGCCCGCCGCTGCCGCGCGTCGCGAACAGATTCTCTACTTCGCCGCCGCTGACGAAGCGATCGACCTCGAAGCCGAGCGGCCGAAGCGCCGCTTCGAGCGCGTCGAACACGGCGCCGCTCGCCGGAGTGACGCTGGGACAGGCGATCAGGGCGGACGCGAGCGCCACCGGGTCGATTGCAACAGTCATGGCGCTTCGCCTAGCAAGGGGGGGGCAAATTGCCCAGCGAAAGGCCCCCGCTATGCCCAAGCTCGACCTCGATGCCATTCCCCAGACCAACGTCACCGGCTATCCCTCGCCCTGGCGCGAGGAGATGGCGAAGCGCCACTATCGCCGTCTCGGTCCGGCCTCCGGTCTCTCCGACTTCGGGATCAGCCACGTCACCCTTGAGCCGGGCGGAATCTCCAGCCAGCGTCATTGGCACGAGGAGGAGGACGAGTTCGTCGTCATGCTCGAGGGCGAGGCGGTGCTTGAGGAGGAGGGCGGCGAGACAATGATGCGGGCCGGGGACTGCGCCAGCTTCCCGAAGGGGGTGGCGAACGGCCATCGGCTGGTCAATCGCGGCGATTCGCCCTGCGTCTTCATCGCCGTCGGCAGGCATGCCCTGAGCAACTGCCACTATCCCGACATCGACCTTCACCTCGACGGCGCCACCAGCCGCTTCACCCGCAAGGACGGCACGCCTTACTAGACCGTCGTCCCAGCGAAGGCTGGGACCCCAGCGAGTGAAAGGCGCGGGTGGTTTCACCCCCCCGGGGCCCCAGCCTTCGCTGGGGCGACGCTATTCTGCCGCCTGGGTCTCGTATTTCTCGATCACCCAGGGCTCCTCCTGCGCCGCCTCGACCCACTCGCGCAGCCACGGGTGCGAGAGCATCCCCTCCATATAAGCGGCGGCGAAGCGCGGGACCGGGATCGAATAGGTGACGAAGCGGGTGATCACCGGAGCGAACATGATGTCGACCGCTCCGAACGTGCCGAAAAGGTAAGGCCCGCCGCCGCCGTGCCGGGCCCGGGCCTGGGCCCACAGCTCCAGGATCCGGACGACTTCGGCGCGAACGTTCTCGGACATTTCCCTGGGCGGGAATTGCTTCCTCAGGTTCATCGGGCATTCGCGGCGCAAATTGTCGTAGCTCGAATGCATCTCGGCCGCCATCGAGCGGGCCATTCCGCGGGCGACCTCGTCCTTGGGCCAGAAGCGGTCGCGGTCGGTCTTGTCGGCGAGCCATTCGATTATGGCGAGCGAATCCCAGATCACCGCCTGGTCGTCCCAGAGCACCGGCACCTTGCCGCCCGACGGCGCGAACTCGTTGCCCTCGCGCGTCTTCTCCCATTCCTCGTCGAAGAGGGGAACGGTGATCTCCTCGAAGGCGAGCCCCGACTGCTTGACCGCCAGCCAGCCGCGCAGCGACCAGGAGGAATAGGCCTTGTTGCCGATGATGAGCTTCAGCATGTCGTCTCCTCTAGAGGCGGGGCCGGCCATGTCCAGCGCGCAAAGAAAAAGGCCGCCGCCCGGGTGGGGCGACGGCCTCTGTCTCATGCGTCATCCCGGACTTGATCCGGGATCCATGAACACCGTGCTTCGCATGGAAGCACCTGTATTCATAGATTCCGGCTTTCGCCGGAATGACGGCATTACGCTTCTTCGGACTCGTCCGCTTCGCCCTCGTCGGCGTCGGCCGGAGCGGCCTCCGCCGCCGTCGGAGCCTCGGTCGCGATCTCGCCCGGCTCGGCGTTGGGATCGTAATCCTCGGTGAAGCCGGCGGTGTCCTTCTCGAACATGTCGGCCATCACGTCGACGCCCTGCGCCTGGAGCTTGGCCTCTTCCGGCGAGCGGGCGACGTTGACGTGGATGGTCACCGACACCTCCGGGTGGAGGGCGATGCGGACATCCTGAAGGCCGATCGACTTGATCGGCCGGTTGAGGACGATCTGGTTCTTGGCGAGCTTGTGGCCCTCGGCTTCGAGCAGCTCCGTGAGGTCCCGGGCCGAGACCGAGCCGTAGAGCTGGCCGGTGTTCGACGCCTGGCGGATGAGCTGGACGGTGATCCCGTCGATGCTCTTGGAATCCGCTTCGGCCGCGGCGCGGCGCTCGGCGTTGGTCGCCTCGATCCGCTCGCGGTTGCTTTCGAAAACCTTGCGGTTCGATTCGTTGGCCCTCAGCGCCTTGCCGTTGGGAAGGAGGAAGTTGCGGGCATAGCCGTTCTTCACCTTCACCACGTCGCCGATCGCGCCGAGCTTCTCGATCCTCTCGAGGAGAATGACTTCCATTGCCTCGGCTCCTTATTTCACGACGTAGGGGAGAAGGCCGAGATGGCGCGCGCGCTTGATCGCGGTGGCCAGCTCGCGCTGCTTCTTGCCGGAGACGGCGGTGATCCGGCTGGGGACGATCTTGCCCCGCTCGGAGACGAAGCCCTGGAGCAGGCGGACGTCCTTATAGTCGATGACGGGAGCGTCCTTGCCCGAGAAGGGGCAGCTCTTGCGGCGGCGGAAAAATGGGCGTGCCATGTTGCTGATCCTTTCTCTTTACGCGTCGGCGAAGTCGGGGCGGGGGGCGCGGTCGCCGCGATCCCGGTCGCGGCCGCCGCGATCGCCACGGTCCCCGCGGTCGCCACGGTCGCCGCGCTCGCGCTCGCGCTCGCGCTCGCCGCGGCGCATCATCGCCGACGGGCCCTGCTCGTGAGAATCGACTCGGACGGTCATGTAGCGGATGACGTCCTCGTTGATCTGGGTCTGGCGCTCGAGCTCGGCGACGGCCGCGACGGGCGCGTCGAAATCGAGCATGACGTAATGGCCCTTGCGGTTCTTGGCGATCCGGTAGGCGAGCGAACGAAGGCCCCAGGTCTCGGTCTTGACGACCTTGCCGCCGGCATCCTCGATGATCTTGTTGGCGGTCTCCGCCAGCGCGTCGACCTGGGCCTGGGCCAGGTCCTGGCGCGCGATGAACACATGCTCGTAAAGCGGCATGGCTGCGCATTTCCTTGTCTTTGGCCGATCGCTGACGCCGCCCAATGCGGTCGCCCCTCCGGCTTTCGTCTAGAATTGAACCGGGGCGAGAGAGCTAGGCCCTCCGCCCCGGACGATGGGGCATGTGGCTCAAGGAGCGGCAAAAAGCAAGGGGACACATGTCCCCTGGCCGTCCGGCCTAATTGGCGAACGGTTTGGATCTCGGCGGGTTGGCCGGGGATCAGCAGCCCTTGCTCCACCGCTATCGCTTTTTGTGACCGATAACGTCCGGCGCGTTCTTCACGGGCGTAGGCCCAGTAGGTGAAATAGAGCGAGCCGGGCAGTGCGACGGCCTTGCGCTCGAGCGTCCGGAAAGGACCCACGTTCACCCGCGCGAGCTGCGGGCCGAGATTGATGTCCATCGGCCCGCCCATCGAATGGGGGATTGCGTAGCCACGGTGGTAGTTTGAGCCTGCGCCCAGTGGATGGCCGGCCATCCGGCGCTTGTCCCGCTTCCCGACAGGGTCGCCACGGTTGACCGCCCAGGCAGCGACCAGGCGTTCGGAGTTGCAGTCGAACAGGTAGTTGCCCGAATCGACCACCCGGACCAGCTCGCAATCCCGGACGTAGGCGGCGTAGCGGTCCGTCCATATGTCCATCAGACAGTCGACGACCCCGTTCCAGCGATCTTCCTCCGCCGGGTCGGAGCCGACGCCGTCCACTTGCGCCTGCAATCCGGGGTAATCCATGTCGAACGCCTCTTGCGCGATCATGCCCCCGCCCCTCCGGGGGCGCAATTCGCCCGGCGGCCTTGACCCCCTTCTCCCGCGTTCGTAGGCGGCTGACCCCGAGGAGACGTCCATGCGCGCATTCATCTTCCCCGGGCAGGGGAGCCAATCGGTCGGCATGGGCAAGGCCCTCGCCGAGGCCAGCAACATCGCCCGGCATCTGTTCGAGGAGGTGGACGAGGCGCTTCGGCAGAAGCTGTTCCGGCTGATGGCCGAAGGGCCGAGCGACGAGCTCACCCTTACCGAGAACGCCCAGCCCGCGATCATGGCCAATGCGGTGGCGACGTTCAGGGTGTCGGGCCTCTCGATCGACAAGGCCGATTTCGTCGCCGGCCATAGCCTGGGCGAATATAGCGCGCTCGGCGCCGCCGGCGCATTCGGCGTTCCGACGGCGGCACGGCTGCTCAAGCTTCGCGGCGAGGCGATGCAGCGGGCGGTGCCGGTGGGGCAGGGAGCGATGGCGGCACTGCTCGGCGCAAGCGTCGAGATCGCCCGGGCCGTGGCGGACGCCGCGGCTCAGGGGGAGGTGTGCGTCGTCGCCAACGACAACGATCCCTCTCAAGTCGTCATCTCCGGTCATCGCGGAGCGGTCGAACGGGCGCTGGAAATCGCCAAGGAGAAGGGCGCAAAGCGTGCCGTGCTGCTCCCCGTTTCCGCCCCCTTTCACTCGCCGCTGATGGAGCCCGCCGCCAGGGAGATGGAGCAGGCGCTGGCCGAGGTGGAGATCGACGAGCCGGCGGTGCCGCTCTACGCCAACGTCACCGCCGCCCCGGTCGAGGAACCCGACGCGATCCGCCGCCTCCTCGTCGAGCAGGTGACGGGGATGGTCCGCTGGCGCGAGAGCGTCGCCGCCATGGCGGAGGCCGGGGTCGACCATTTCGTCGAGTTCGGCGGCAAGGTGCTCGGCCCCATGGTCAAACGCATCGCCCCGGACGCCAGGGTGACCAGCGTGGTGACGATGGACGACATCGACGCGCTGGTGAAGGAGATTTAGGATTCACGCGGAGGCGCGGAGGCGCGGAGAAGTGAAGGACCTGGAGGCAGTCAGCGGTGACGTAATCGACGTAGCGATCCGTTTGCATCGTGCGTTGGGGCCAGGACTTTTGGAGAGCGTCTATGAAATGCTTCTCGCCAGCAAGCTGGCGAGCATTGGTTATCGCGTCGCTCGCCAGCAACTCGTAGATATTGAATTTGAGAACGTTCGTATCGACGGCGCCTTTCGGATCGACCTCCTCGTCGACGACTGCTTGCTGGTCGAGGTGAAATCCGTCGAACGCCTGCTTCCAGTTCACGGAAAACAGCTCCTCACATACCTTCGGCTAACGAAGCAGCCGGTCGGCCTTCTAATCAATTTTGGTGGCGAAACGCTGAAGGAGGGGCTGAAGCGGGTGGTCAACGATTACCGTCCCTCCGCGCCTCCGCGCCTCCGCGCCTCCGCGTGAACAAAAATCAATGGAGCCCATGATGTTCGACCTTACAGGAATGACGGCACTCGTGACCGGTGCCTCCGGCGGAATCGGTTCGGCGATCGCCGCGGCGCTAGCGGGGCAGGGGGCAAGGCTGGCCCTGTCCGGTTCGAACCTCGATAAGCTGGAGGCCTTCCGCTCCTCGCTCGGTGGCGACCATGTCGCTTTGCCCGCCAACCTCTCCGATTCCGCCGCCGTCGACGCCCTCGTCCCCCAGGCGGTCGAGGCTCTGGGCGGGAAGCTCGACATCCTCGTCAACAATGCCGGGGTCACCCGCGACAATCTCGCCATGCGGATGAAGGACGAGGAGTGGAGCGACGTCATCCGGATCAACCTCGAGGCGGCCTTCCGCCTCGCCCGGGCGGCGCTCAAGCCGATGATGCGGGCCCGCCACGGGCGGATCGTCTCGATCACTTCGGTGGTCGGCGCCACCGGCAATCCCGGGCAAGCCAATTACGCCGCCTCGAAGGCGGGCCTGGTCGGGATGTCGAAGGCGCTCGCCCAGGAGGTCGCCAGCCGCAACATCACGGTCAATTGCATCGCTCCGGGCTTCATCCGCTCGGCCATGACCGACGCCCTTCCGGAGGCTCAGAAGGAGGCCCTGCTCGGCCGCATCCCGGCCGGCAAGCTCGGCGAGGGGAACGACGTCGCCGCGGCCGCCGTTTACCTCGCCAGCCGGGAGGCCGGCTACGTCACGGGACAGACTTTGCACGTCAACGGCGGCATGGCGATGATTTGACCCGCCGAAGAGGGACCTTTCGACCGTCCTCGCCATCGCCCTGCAGGCGGTGTCACCGTCCGCGCAGGCTTCCCGCCCAGCTTGGAGCGGTAGCCAAATTCCATCACGTAGACGGAACCCGACGAATGACGAAATTCAATTTGGACTTCGGAGGAGAGCCGCAGCGGTCGTTCTGTTGAGGCCCGGTATATTCTCGAGACGCTAATCCACCGACGGCTTGCGCCAGCTCATTGGGAAGAAAGATCAACGTGTCATGTAGCACTTCACCGTTGCAGTTGGGCGGGGCAAAGTGGATATCAAGAAAGTCAAAGACATCACCCAGCGTGCTAATCACAGAGTCAAAGCCTTTTGCGATTTCCTGCCCATATTCAAGACCGCCCTTGAGATTTGCGCTAAATATAAGACCTATCGCTGCACCAACAATTGGCGCGACTATTCCAACAATCTTGTTGGTAACCTTTATCGCTTGCGCGAATTGCTCCTCGGCGTCGGACGACCCAAGGTTCGTAATGACGTAACTGATGGTAACAATGTCAGAATCCTGCGCGTCGATAGGATCGCTGACAAAAGGCCCCCGTATAATATCTCCCGTCTTTATACTGCCCTCCAAGTGAATATTTCCGGCAGAAAACGTTCTAGCGCTCTTCGTGCCGGTATTGGAGATAGTTACAATAAAAGACAACCAGTCACTATCGCTGTGATCGCTGTCCGCCTTTTGGGCTTGAACCTCCAAGCTCTCAACGCTGAAGACGAAACTGGTAGCCGGTTGCTGAAGCGGTCCGGGCAGAGGTTTGAATACCTCAGCTTGGTCAACGCCTAATCCAAGCCGTACAAGGTCCAGATTACGCAGACCCTGAAGCTTGGAACCTAAACCGGTTTGGGCGCCGAGCTCGACGATGAGGATATTGCGCTGGTCATCGTCGCTGATGGCTTTAAGCTGCTGCTCGGTGCGAATTCTGGCGTTGCGCAGGAAAACGTAGACCGCTCCTGCACCGGACAAGGTAAAGTCATCCATTGCCTGGAAGTGGCCGCGGGGCTGGTTGGTGCGGCCCGCCATCTCGACGATGAGGGTGTTCCTTTGGTCGTCATTGGACATCCCGCTGAGTTCGCGCTGAGTGCGGAATTGACCGGCCAGCAAGACACCGCGAAGAAACGAACCTTGACGTAGGTCGCCAGGCAGAGATTTACCCAAACCCAGGAGTAGTAGCTCTATGTTATTCAGGCCCTGGAGACTAGCGCCAAGGCCGGTTTGCGCGCCGAGCTCGACGATCAGGATATTGCGCTGGTCATCGTCGCTGATGGCTTTAAGCTGCTGCTCGGTGCGAATTCGGGCATCACGCAGGAAAATGTAGACCGCCGCTGCACCGGCCAAGGTAGAATCATTCATTGCCTGGAAGTGGGACCTGGGTTGGTTGGTATGACCCCCCATCTCGACGATGAGAATATTCCTTTGGTCATCGTTGGAAATCCCGTCGAGCTCGTGCTGAGTGCGGAATCTCCCCGCCAACAATGCGCCACGTACTAGAGACATGACCGATCATCCTGTGTTGGAGTCGATCATTTTAATAACACTTTTTACGTGACACGTCCCAAAAACTACATGACTACAAAGAATATTTTACGTTCATGGTTTGGCAGGAAAGTTGGCAAACCGTAAACTCGGCGTGAAAACAAGAGTTTCGGGGCGCGCCTGCGGACTTGGTGCCAAGCGCCGGTCGACCGCGGCCGCGCACGCCTCTTTGAGGGAACGACGTGGCGCCGGCCGCCGTTTTACCTCGCCAGCCGGGAGGCCGGTTATGTGACGGGCAGACGCTTCACGTGAACGGCGGCATGGCGATGCTGTGACGCCCCTTGCCAGCCCCGGCTGGGAGCGGCTAGGGCATCGCAAAACCAAGACCTAGGGAAGGGCACGGAACATGAGCGAGACGTCCGATCGCGTGAAGAAAATCGTCGTCGAGCATCTCGGCGTCGAAGCCGACAAGGTCACCGAGGAAGCGAGCTTCATCGACGATCTCGGCGCCGACAGCCTCGACATCGTCGAGCTGGTCATGGCCTTCGAGGAAGAGTTCGGAGTCGAGATCCCCGACGACGCCGCGGAGAAGATCGGCACGGTCAAGGACGCCATCGACTATATCGAGGCCCACAAGGCCTGAGGCGGCGATCCAACCTCGTTCGCCCTGAGCTTGTCGAAGGGCCCTCATTCTTTCCTGGGGGCGGTCGAGAAATGAAGGGCTTCGACAGGCTCAGCCCGAACGGGTCTGGGCCTGTCTAACGTTTGGAGACAAGTGATATGCGCCGCGTAGTCGTGACCGGTCTCGGAATGGTGTCCCCGCTCGGGCCCGACGTCGAGACCAGCTGGAAGAACATCCTGGCGTCGAAGAGCGGAGCGACCCGCATCACCCGCTTCGACCCGGCCGATTACGCCTGCCAGATCGCCTGCGAGGTGAAGCCGCCCGAGCATGAATATGGCTTCGACCCGGGCAAGCGCATCGATCACAAGATCCAGCGCCAGGTCGACCCGTTCATTGTCTACGGGCTCGACGCCGCCGGCCAGGCGCTCGAGGATTCCGGCCTCACCGACATGAGCGAGGAGGAACGTTTCCGCGCCGGAGTCTCGATCGGCTCGGGCATCGGCGGCCTGCCGGGCATCGAGAAGGAGGCGATCGTCCTCCACGAGCGGGGACCGCGCCGGGTCTCGCCGCATTTCGTCCACGGCCGGCTGATCAATCTCATCTCGGGCCAGGTCTCGATCAGATACGGCTTGATGGGTCCCAACCATGCCGTCGTCACGGCCTGCTCGACCGGCGCCCATTCGATCGGCGACGCCGGGCGGATGATCGCGATGGACGATGCCGACGTCATGCTCGCCGGCGGCAGCGAGGACGCGCTCTGCCCGCTCGGCATCGCCGGCTTCTCCCAGGCGCGGGCGCTGTCGACCAATTTCAACGACCAGCCCGAGCGCGCCAGCCGTCCCTACGACAAAGACCGCGACGGCTTCGTCATGGGCGAGGGCGCCGGCGTGGTCGTGCTCGAGGAATATGAAAGGGCGAAGAAGCGCGGCGCGAAGATCTACGGCGAGCTGGTCGGCTACGGCATGTCCGGCGATGCCTATCACGTCACGGCGCCGCATCCCGAGGGCGCGGGCGGCTACCGGGCGATGGCGGTGGCGATGAAGCGCTCCGGCCTCGATCTCGCCGATATCGACTATATTAACGCCCACGGCACCTCGACCCCACTCGGCGACGAGCTCGAGCTCGGCGCGGTCCGCCGGCTGTTCGGCAACAATATCGGTCATCTCTCGATGAGCTCGACCAAGTCGGCGATCGGCCATCTGCTCGGCGGCGCCGGAGCGGTCGAGGCGATCTTCTGCATCCTCGCCCTGCGCGACCAGATCGTCCCGCCGACGCTCAACCTCGACAATCCCAGCGAGGGGACGGCGGGGGTCGATCTCGTCCCCCATGTCGCCAAGGAGCGCAAGGTGAAGGCCGTGCTCAACAACAGCTTCGGCTTCGGCGGGACCAATGCCAGCCTGGTGATGCGGGCCGTCTGACGGCGCCATGAAGAAGCTGGTCGCGCTCGTCCTGCTCGTCGTGGCGGGCCTCGCCGTCGGCCTGTGGTTCATCCAGGGATGGAGCGGGGAGGGGCCGTCGCGGCAGCCGACCTCGGTGGTGATCGCGCCGGGCACAAGCCTCGCCGCCGCCGCCGACCAGCTCGAGCAGGCCGGGGTGATCGCTTCGGCGGAGCGCTTCCTGTTCCAAGCCAAATTGTTCGGCGGCGGCGAGTCGATCAAGGCCGGCGAATATGAGATTCCCGCCCGCGCCAGCCACGCCCGGATCCTGGCCCTGCTGCAGAGCGCGAAGACCCTTCAGCGCATGGTGACGGTGCCGGAAGGGCTCCCGTCCGTGCTCGTCCACGAGCGGCTGATGAAGGCGCCGGCGCTGACCGGCGAAGTGCCGGTGCCCGAGGAGGGGACCATTCTTCCCAACAGCTACAGCTACCAGCGCGGCGAGCCTCGTGCCGAAGTGGTGAAGCGAATGCAGGCGGCGATGGCTCGGACCCTCGCCGAGCTGTGGCCGAGGCGGAGCCCGGCGAGCGTCGTCAGGAGCCCGCAGGAGGCGGTGACCCTGGCCTCCATCGTCGAGAAGGAGACCGGCAAGGCGTCCGAACGGCGGATGATCGCCGGAGTCTATTCGAACCGGATGCGCCAGGGGATGAAGCTCGATGCCGATCCGACCGTCATCTACCCGATCACCAAAGGCCGGCCGCTCGGCCGCCGGATCCTCCGTTCGGAGCTCCAGGCCAATAACGGCTACAACACCTACGCCATGGCGGGCCTGCCTGTCGGTCCGATCGCCAATCCCGGCAAGGACTCGATTGCCGCGGTCCTGAACCCCGCCGAGACCCGGGCCCTCTACTTCGTCGCCGACGGCACCGGCGGCCACGTCTTCGCCGACACGCTGGCCGAGCACAATGCCAACGTCCAGAAGTGGTTCGCGATCAGGCGCGCGCGCGGGGAGATGTAAGGAGCTCCCCTCCCCGGAAGGGAGAGGCCGGGGGTGGGTCCGCCGAAGGCGGCCGAAACTCGGAGTCAGCAGGAGGCTCGCTTCGCTCGCCCACCCACCCCTAACTCCTCTTGCAGGGAGGGGAATTGGTCAGTGTGGCGTGTCGGCCTGCTAGCGCAGCCAGCCTCGCCTGGCGGCGACCGTGGCGAGCCAGGCGAGGAGGATCGCGACGGCGACGATGACCGCCGGCATCGCGAACACCGACGGTCCGATCACCCGGATCGCGTCGGTCGCCAGCAGCCAGCCGCCGAACTGGAGGATCACCGCGACCAGCGACAGGATGAGCAACGGCCGTGCCCAGCCTTGGCGCAGGACAAGGCCGAGCGCGCCGAGCGCGCCGCCGAAGACGGCGATCGCGAACAGGCCGGTGACCCACATGGGCGAGCTTTCCATCAGCGAGCGTTCCGCGTCGCTCATCTGACCGGAGCTCGGAAGCACGCCGACCTGCATCAGGTAGATCGCGACTCCGAACAATTCCCATAGCAGGCCGAGCACCGCCACGATCCGGAACCAGGCGGGCGGCTTCGAATCGCGCACGTCGGTCATTTTCCCCTCCCACGAATGGCGGAAAAGAGTGACCGTTACGGAACCGGAATGCAAGTCACGCGATTCGCCGCCGTTCGATGCCCGTCTCGCTGCCCGGCGCCTGGGCGCAGGTGAAAGGCTCGATCGCCACCTTCTGCGCCTCCCAGCTCACCTGGATCGCCATCCGGTCGTCGACCATCATCCCGACATGCTCCTCGCAGAAGAGGAGGTCGCCGCGCTTCAGCGGCGAGTCCTCGGGCAGGGGCTCGCCGAGCCCGCGCTGCTCCATCGTGTCGCGGGGCGCGTCGACTCCGCACAGCTGCAGCGCGAGCTGGACGAGGCCGGAGCAGTCGATGCCGTGGCAGGTCCGGCCTCCCGGCAGGTAGGGGGCTCCGAGCAGGCGCTGGGCCACGGCCACCGGATCGTCCTCATGCTCGCCGACGGCCCGCAAATAGGACAGCGGTACGAAGCCGCCTTCGAACTCGAGCACGGCGCCGCGCACCTGCCCGTGCAGGCGCGAGCCCATCGGCAGATGGGAAAGGGTGGCGGCGAGCGGGTCGGGCCGAGCCTGGATCGGCGCCTGGGCCTCGACGACGACATGGGTAGGGTCGAGCGGCTCGGCGAGCTCGATCGCCTCGACATAGCCGACCCGGTGATCGGCCAGGCAATAGCCCCAGGCCCAGCCCGCGGTGAGGTCGAGCACCGCGAAGCCCTCGCCGGGGAGAAGCTGCGAGACCGCGTCTGAGCCGTCCACAGGCTCCCGCAGGACCAGGGTCGGGATCAGACCGCAGGCGCGCAGCAGCGGAGCGGCATAATGGGGGGCGAAGAGGCGGCCGGCGAGCGCGATATCGGCGATGTCGTCGCGCCAGGCATGGAGGCGCGGATCGAGGCGGACCGACGGACCGTCGAGCGAGATCCTCCGCTCAGTGCTGGAGGAGGATGCCCCGTTCCTTGGCCGCGCCGCGGCGGCTCGAGCTTTCCTGCTGCTCGATATTGCGTTCGAAGCGCTCAAGGAACTCCTGCCCTATGCTGGTCTGGGCGACGAAGACATTGCGGCGGTCCGCCTCGTCGCGCACCCGGCGCAGATAGCCGAGCGTGCCCAGCGTATTCAAGGCGCGCGTGATCACCGGCTTTGAAACCCCCAATATGTGAGCGAGGCCGCGTACCGTATGGGGTCCGGGGGTGAGGTAGACCAGAAGAAGCAGTGCCATCTGGCGGTTGGTGAGGTCGGGCTGGCCTGACCGCACGTAGCTGATCAGAGTCTGCATCCAGCTCCTGAGAGCGCGCTCTGCCACCGGTCTCTCTCCAAATTCCAAGGCGACTTGTTCCGGGTCCTAAACCAGTCAGGACGGTTTTCGTTTCGTTAAATATTGAGAATTCGACGCAAAAACGGCCCAGCCCGTCAGTCGCGATAGCGCTCCGACAGCGCCGCCCAGGCCGCGCGCAGCCCCAGAGCATCCCCGCCTTTGGGCCTTCCGGGCTTCGCCGAGCCGCGCCAGGCGAAGGTGTCGAAATGGGCCCAGGGGAGGCCTTCGGGAACGAATTTCCTGAGGAAGAGCGCGGCGGTGACCGCTCCGGCCATGGGCAGGTCGGACGAATTGCTCATGTCGGCGATATCCGAAGCGAGCATATCTTCATATGGGCTCCACAGCGGCAGCCGCCAGACCGGGTCGGCGACGGCCTCGCCGCCGGCGAGCAAGGCCGCGGCCAGGGCGTCGTCATTGGCGAACAGGGCCGGAAGATCGGGCCCGAGCGCGACCCGAGCCGCTCCGGTCAGGGTCGCGAAGTCGAGGATCAGCTCGGGCTTGCCCTCCGCCGCTTTGGCGAGGGCGTCGCCGAGGATGAGCCGGCCTTCGGCGTCGGTATTGTCGACCTCGACGGTCAGCCCCTTGCGGCTTTTCAGCACGTCGCCGGGGCGGAAGGCGGCGCCGGCGACGGCATTCTCGACGGCCGGGATGAGCAGGTGGAGCCGGACCGGGAGGCGGCTCTTCATCACCAGCCGCGCCAGCGCGAGGGCGTGGGCGGCGCCGCCCATGTCCTTCTTCATCAGCCGCATTCCGGACGCGGGCTTGATGTCCAGCCCGCCCGAATCGAAGCAGACGCCCTTGCCGACGATGGCGATTCGCGGATGGCGGCGGTCGCCCCATTCGAGCTCGACGAGCCGCGGCGCCCGCTCGGCGGTGGCGGCCCGGCCGACGGCAGCGATCATCGGATAGCCTTCATCGAGCGCGGCGCCGGCGGTGACGTTCACCTCGCCGCCGCTCTCGGCCGCGACTTCCCGCACCGCCGCCTCGAGTTCGGCCGGACCGAGGTCGCCGGCCGGCACGTTGACCAAGTCACGAACGAGATTGACCGCCTCGGCGAGCCGGATCGTCTCCTCGATCCGTGCCGGCTCCGAGCTGAGCAGGACCCGCGGTCCTGCCTTGCCCTCCGCTTTCTTGTAGCGCTCGAACCGATATTGGGCGAGCAGCCAGCCGAGGGCCGCCGGGCCGGGACCGCGCCCTTCGACCCTGTATTTGCCGTCCGGAAGGCTCTCCGCCGCCTTGGCGAGGCACCAGGGGCTGAGCTCGTCGACATTGGCGACTCCGAGCACGGCCGACCAGTCCGCCTGCTCGCCGGGCAGGATGGCGAGCTGATGGCCTTCGCCCTTGAACCCTTGCGCCGACACCGCCTGTCGAACCCGCGCCGGCCGGCCCTTCAGCCATGAGTCGAAGCCTTTCTTGTCGACGAGGTGCAAGGCGGTCGCCGGCTGGCCCTTGTCCGGCCGGAGGAGGTTCGAGAGATCGTTCATGCGTCTATCGGAACTCCGAAAAGGTCGTGCTCGTCGGCATCCTCGACCAGCACTCGGACGATGTCCCCGGCTTTCGCCTCGGGCGCATCGCGAAGGTGGACCTCGCCGTCAATCTCCGGCGCGTCCGCCTGCGATCGGCCGGTCGCTCCGCCTTCGCCGTCCGCGACGTCGATGAGGACGTCGATCGTGCGTCCGACCTTCGCCTCCAGCTTGGCGGCGGAGATCCGTGCGGTGAGCTCCATCAGCCGGGCGTAACGCTCTTCCTTGACCTCCTCGGGCACCGCGCCCGGCAGGCTGTTCGCGGCCGCGCCCTGGACGGGCTCGAAGCGGAAGGCGCCGACCCGGTCGAGCTGGGCTTCCTCCAGCCACTGCATCAGATATTCGAAATCGGCATCGGTCTCCCCGGGGAAGCCGACGACGAAGGTCGAGCGAATGGCGATGTCGGGGCAGATCTCCCGCCAGCCGCGGATCCGCTCGAGCACCCGGGCCTCGTTGGCCGGCCGCTTCATCGCCTTCAGCACGTTCGGCGAGGCGTGCTGGAAGGGGATGTCGAGATAGGGGAGGACGAGGCCCTCGGCCATCAGCGGGATGACCCGGTCGACGTGCGGATAGGGATAGACGTAGTGGAGCCTCACCCAGGCGCCGAGGCGGCCGAGCTCGCGGGCGAGGTCGGTCATATGGGCGCGGACCTCGCCGCCCTTATAGGGCCAGGAGGCATGGCGCAGGTCGACCCCGTAGGCCGACGTGTCCTGGCTGATGACCAGCAATTCCTTCGTCCCCGCCGCGACCAGTTTCTCCGCCTCGCGCAGGATCGCGTCCGGCCGGCGGCTGACCAGATCGCCGCGGATCGAGGGGATGATGCAGAAGCTGCAGCGATGGTTGCAGCCCTCGGAGATCTTCAGATAGCTGTAATGGCGCGGGGTCAGCTTGAGCCCGCCCTCCGGCACCAGGTTGAGATAAGCGGAAGGCGGGATGGGCGCCGCCACATGGACCGCGCCGACCACCTGCTCGTACTGGTGCGGCCCGGTGACGGCGAGCACCTCGGGGAACTTGGCTCGGATGACGTCGGCCTCGTTGCCCATGCAGCCGGTGACGATCACCCGCCCGTTCTCGGCGATCGCCTCGCCGATCGCCGCAAGGCTCTCTTCCTTGGCGGAATCGAGAAAGCCGCAGGTATTGACCAGGACGACGTCCGCCTGCTCGTAATCGGGCGACAGCTGGTAGCCGTCCGACCGCAATTTGGTCAGGATCCGCTCGGAATCGACCAGTGCCTTCGGGCAGCCGAGCGAAACCATGCCGACCTTGGGCGGGGAGGGGAGGATGGTGGCCATGGGAAGGGCGCTAGATAGGCGCCCTCGGCGGATTTTCCTAGGGCCGGGCGCCTCAGTCGCTTTCCTCTTCGAGGAAGCGGATCAGAGCCTCTTCCAATTCGTCCTTCTTCTCGTCGCGGGCGACGTTGAACTGGAGCCAGACATTCTCGGTCGGAGTCACCGCCGCCGCGGCCGCGACCGCCGCCCGATGCGCCTCGGCTCCGGCTTCCGGCTCGAAGATTTTCGCCGCGCCGTCGAAATCCGGACGGCCCATTCGGGCGAGGAAGCCGAGCACGTTGCTCCGGCGGTCGTTCATGAAGGCTTCGAGACGGCTTGCCTCGGTCCGCTCGAGCGGGCGATAGGAGGAATAGGCCATGAGATGATTGCCGACCGCCTGGACGAACAGCTGCTTCCATCCGGGCGCGTTGGCGGCGCCGAGCGTGGCGTCCTTGATCCGCCACAGCGTCTCCGCTTCATCCCGGCTGACGACGAGCGCGCCGTCGCCGCCGCTCGCGAAGACCAGGCGGCGGAGCAATTTGACCTCGGCCTCGTCGACGACTCCCGGGCGGAGATCGCCGTCGCGGCGGGTCGCGCCTTCGCCGCTGAGGACGCAGCGCTCGATCCGGGCGAGCGCCCAGGCCTTGAGCGCGGCCGGGGCATTGAGCGCCTTCTCGACGATCTTGACGACAAGCTCGAGCTCGACCGCCCCGATTCCCCGCCCGTCTTGGTCCAGCTGGCCGATCAGCCAGGCCGCCGTCTCCTCGTCGACATAGCCTCGCGGCTCCTTGGCGTTGACGACCGCGTCGGTGATCGCCTCGATGAAGAAATCGCCCCATTCGGGCCCGGCTCCGCGGGCCAGCCGGTTCAGCTCGAAGATCGTTTCGGCCTCGGCCCGGGCGACGACCCCGTCCGGCCAGACCGAGCGGCGGATCGCAAGCACGTCGTCGGGCGAGATACGGGCGCCGGCCTCCAGCGCCGAGGAGAAATCGGAGAAAGAGAAGCTCATAAGGATCACCCGCTGGCTGTCGTCTCGAGGGTGCATAGCGACGAACGGTTAAGCGGCGGCTAAGGAGAGCGGGGCCTCTTCCCCTCCCTGGAAGGGAGGGGTTAGGGGTGGGTAGGCGAGCGCAGCGAGACTTTTCCGCTCACTCGGCGTTTCGGCCGCCTTCGGCGGACCCGCCCCCAGCCCTCCCTTCCAGGGAGGGGAGTCATGGAGTCTTCGCCTTTGCAGACCGTGACCGACCGGCCCGCCCTCCCACGAACCGTCCTCGCGCTCGGCTTCGTCAGCCTGGCGATGGATCTGTCGTCGGAGATCATCCACGCTTTGCTTCCGCTCTTCATGGTGGGGACTCTCGGCCTCAGCGTCGCCATGGTCGGGCTGATCGACGGCGTTGCGGAAGCGACCGCGTCGATCACCAAAATCTTCTCCGGATGGATTTCCGACAGGCTCGGCCGGAGGAAGCCGCTTATCCTGCTCGGCTACGCCCTCGCCGCTCTGTCAAAGCCGCTCTTCCCGCTCGCCACCGGAGCCCTGCCGGTGCTCGGGGCGCGCTTCGCCGACCGGATCGGCAAGGGCATCAGGGGCGCGCCGCGCGACGCCCTCATCGCCGACGTCACCCCGGCGGAGATACGCGGCCGGGCCTTCGGCCTCCGGCAGTCGATGGACACGGCCGGCGCCTTTGCCGGCCCGCTCGTCGCCATCGCCTTGATGCTGGCGCTGGCGAACGACATTCGCGCTGTCTTCTGGATCGCGGTCGTCCCGGCCGTGGCGGCGGTCCTCATCGTCCTGTTCGCGGTCGAGGAGTCGCCGGCCCCGGCCGACGCCCCGGCTCGCCGGCCCCTTCGGCCCGCGGACCTGAAGCGCCTCGACCGCGCCTATTGGGCGCTGGTCGGGATCGGCATCCTCTTCACCCTCGCCCGGTTCAGCGAGGCCTTCCTGATCCTCAAGGCGTCGGCCGAGGGCCTGCCGCTCTGGCTTGCGCCGGCGGTGCTGGTGGTGATGAACCTCGTTTATTCGGCCGCCGCCTATCCGGCCGGGATCGCCTCGGACAAGATCGGCACGAAAGGGCTGCTCCTGGCCAGCCTGGTCGTTCTCGCCGCCGCCGACCTGCTGCTCGCTTTGGTGCCGGGGCTGACGGCCGCCTTCATCGCGATCGCGCTCTGGGGCCTTCACATGGGGCTGAGCCAGGGCCTGCTCTCCCGCCTCGTCGCCGACCGCTCGCCGGCGCCGCTGCGCGGCTCCGCCTTCGGCCTGTTCAACCTCGCCGCGGGCCTCGCGATGCTGGCGGCGAGCGTGACGGCGGGGCTGCTGTGGGAGGGGTTCGGGCCGTCGGCCAGCTTCCTCGCCGGTGCCGGCTTCGCCTGTGCCGCGGCTCTGGCCTTATCCACTCTACGGATTGGGACAGTCACTAGTGACTGTCCCAGATGACTGTCCCCTAGCCGAGCTCGGCTTCCTTCTCGGCCGTCGGCAGGATCTCGACGATGCAATCGCCGGGCCGAAGGGCCTGCGCCTCGGGCTCCCAGAAACCGTAGGGTGTGCCGTCGCGATAGATGCGCACGCCGAGGCCTTGGGCGAGGGCCGTGAGCGGCTTGCCGCATTCCTCGTCGCTCACCACCCGCTCCGAAAGCTTCACCCGGCCGCTCGAGGAGGCGAGGTCCGCGATATAGTCGGAGATGTGAAGGCCCTGGGTCGAGCCTGCGAGGAGAAGGCCGGCGAAGCTGACCGGGTTGATCACGGTCGTCGCCCCCGCCTGCCGGGCGAGAAGCTCGTTATCCTCGTTGCGGACCGCGATGCTGATCGGCAGATCGGGGGCGAGATGGCGGGCGGTGAGGGTGATCAGGATCGAGGTGTCGTCGCCGCTGGCGCTGACGATCATGGCCCGGGCCGCACCGATACGCACCGCCTGCAAGGTTTTATCGCGAGTGGCATCGGCCTCGACAATGGCGCAGCCGAGCGATTCGGCGCGCTCGAGCGCCTCCGCGCTCCGGTCGACGACGACGATCTCGGCCGCCGGCGTGCCGCGCGCGATCAGCTCATCGACGGCTTCGGAGCCGCTGGTACCGTAGCCGGCGACGACGATATGTCCGGTAAGGCTCGCCTGAATCTTAGCCATGCGCCATTTGTCCCATGTGCGACGGAATACGAAAGTGTAGGCGGTGCCGATGAAGATCAGCACGAAGAAGATGCGGATCGGGGTCACGATGAAGGCGTCGAACATGCGCGCCTGGTTGCTGACCGGGACGATGTCGCCATAGCCGGTGGTCGTGATGCTGATCATCGTAAAATAGACGACGTCGAGGAAGGAAACGGTGCCGTCGTAGCTGTCTTTAAGGCCGTCCCGCTCCAGCCAATGGACGATTATGGCGAGGAGCAGCAACCCGAGGACGAGGGTGCCGCGCCACGCCATCTGTGCCCACACGGGAAGGGGGCTCTTGCGGCGGAGCGTTACCGCGTCGGGTCCCCTCGGCTTGCTGCGCATCACCCGTAAAGCTCCGCCAGCCGCGCCAGCGAGGGCCCGTGGGTCAGGTCCAGGTGGAGCGGGGTGACGGCGACATGGCCGTCGGCGACCACCTCGAGGTCGGTCGAATGGCCGGGAGTCTCGACCATCGGCGCCAGTCCAAACCAGAAATAATCGTAGCCGCGCGGATCCCGGCGCTCGACGATTCGAAGCCGGCCGTAATCGTGCCGGCCCTGCTGGGCGACCCTGATGCCCTTGATCGCTTCGGCCGGAAGCGCGGGGAAGTTGACGTTGACGAGGGTGCGCGGCGGCATGCCGCCCTCGACGATCGGCCGGAGCACCCGTTCCGCCCAGGCCTCGGCGGCGGCGAACGGTACCGTGTCGCCCATTCCCTCCTTGGCATAGGCCTGGCTGAGCGCGATCGCCGGGAAGCCCGCCATCGCCCCTTCCATCGCCGCCGACACGGTCCCCGAATAGGTGACGTCCTCGCCGAGATTGGCGCCGCGATTGACTCCGGAGAGAACGAGGTCGGGCGGAGTCTCCTTCATCAGATGGGCCACCGCCATCATCACCGCGTCGGTCGGAGTCCCGGTGACGCAATAACGCCGTTCTCCGAGCTTTCTCAGCCGCACCGGCCGGGTCAGGGTGAGCGAATGGCCGGCGCCCGATTGCTCCTCGGTCGGAGCGACGACCCAGATATCGTCGGAGAAAAGCCGTGCGATCCTTTCCAGCACCTTCAGGCCGGTCGCGTTCACGCCGTCGTCGTTGGTGAGGAGGATCCGCATGGGACCGAGCTACGGCTCCCGTGCGGGCGGCGCAAGCGCGGCAACCATCGCCGCGATTCGGGAGTTGGTCGGGCGAAGAAGGAGAGAGCGATGCAGGTTCCGCACAACAGTTTCGTCGTCGTCGCCGATGGCAAGAAGATGCTGTTCTTCCGCAACGAGGGCGATTCCGAATATCCCAAGCTCGAGGTCGAGCGTAAGCGGGAGCAGGCCAATCCGGCGGACCGCGACCAGAAGACCGACACCGCCGGCCGAGCGCCCTCGGCACCCGCCGGCGCCGGCTACAGTTCCTACGAGGAGGTCGATTTCCACCAGCTCGAGGAGGAGCGCTTCGCCGCCGAGACCGCCGAGCTGCTCCGCAAGCGGGCTCTGACGAACGATTTCGAGTCGCTGATCATCGTCGCCCCGCCCAAGACCCTCGGGGAGTTGAGGAAGCATTATCACAAGGAGGTCGAGAAGCGCCTCACCGGCGAGATCGCCAAGGACCTGACCGGCCATCCGGTAAGCGAGATCGAGAAGATCATCCAGGCGGAGTAGGGCTACCGGCTTCGGCCGGCGAACACGACGGACATGGAACAGGCCGCGGGGCGAAGGGACCCCGCGGCCTTTTCGCTGTCCGCGCCGGTTCAGTCCGCGGAGCGGGCAATCCTGCGGCGGGCGACCAGGGCCGCGGCCGCCGCGCCGAACAACAGGATCATCGGCGGTGCCGGAACGTCGTGGCCGCCGCTGGTGCTGGTCGAGCTTCCGCTCGACGTCGAGCTGCTGGTCGACGAGCTGGTGCTGCTCGACGTGCTGCTCGAGGTCGACGAGCTGGTCGATACGTCGCCGCTCGACGACGCGCTGGTCGAGGTGCTGGTGCCGCCGCCGAAGCTGGACGAGGAGGAGGTGGTCGACACGTTGCCGCTCGACGTGCTCGTCGATGAGCCACCGGTCGAGCTCGAGGTCGAGCTGCCCCCGGAGGAGGTCGAGGTCGAGCCGCCGCTGGTCGAGGTCGAGCCGCCGCTGGTCGAGGTCGAGCTTCCGCCGGTCGAGCTGCCGCCGGTCGACGTGCTGGTCGAGGCGGTGAAGATGGCGTTGCCGCTCGATCCGCCGAAGAAGCCGCCGCTGAAGAAGCCGCCGCCGAAGCCGCCGCCGAAACCGCCGCTGCCGCCGATCACCGTGACTCCGCCGCCGCCGGTGCTTCCAGCCATGGGCGGGAGCGGGGGCAGGGGCATCGGCATTCCGCCGGGATAGGTGATGGTGCGGGTGGTCGTGGTCGTGCCCGGAGTCCTGGCGACGCAGGCGGTGCGGACCCGCCGATGGCGCTTCATCGCCTTCACCCGGGCGTAGCGACGCGGCGCCTCCTTGACCATCTTGGCCCGCTTGACGAAGGCCGGCCGCTCGGGCGGGTTCTCGGCGACATGGACGGCGCCGCCACCGATGATCGCGCCGCCGCAAGTGCAGGCGCAGAGTTTAGCGAGAGCCATTCTAACCGACATGACAGCGCACCTTGTTTCCAGGTTCCGATGCGTGGCCGAAAGTCCCTGATGGAAGTCCGGCTTCAGCGTCGAGCTACACGCACAGATGCAAAGGAATGCTTTAAGTGCAAGCGCGTTAACCACGAAGACCCCTCAGAATGCCCGCCAAATGGCTGTCGGAGCGACTTCCGTCCCATTTGAGGACAGGCCCGCATGAGCCGTGAACGAATAGGCGATGGCGCGGATCGGGCGAACATGGTTAACGCGCCGCCTCCGGCCCGATTCGGAGCTGTTCGGGCGGCAGCCGGCGCGAATCGGAGCGTGGCCTCGAAATGGGCAAGAAAGTCACTCCCGCTGCCCGAATCCGGCGGAGTTTTTAACCGCTATTTGAGTGACTTGTGCTCCCCCTTTGCGAAGCGTATAGGCGCGCTGGGGCAAGCTCCGACATTTCCGGACGACTCGGAAGCGGGGCTTCAGGAGGTTTGCGTGACCGCGATGCGGTAGCGTGAAGGAGTGGAGGGGTTATGGCGACGGCTTTGAGTGACGTTTACGGCTCGGTCTATGCGTTGGGCGGCGTTCCCGACTCTTATCGGCCCAGTGCCAACGAAGAATTCATGAACCCGTATCAGCTCGCCTATTTCCGGCAGAAGCTGCTCGGCTGGAAGGACGAGATCCTGCGCGAATCGCAGGGGACGATGGCGTCGCTGAAGAGCGGCCCGATCCGCGAGGCGGACGTTACCGACCGCGCTTCCTCCGAGACCGACTGGGCGATCGAGCTTCGCACCCGCGACCGCCAGCGCAAGCTCATCTCCAAGATCGACTCGGCGCTTCGCCGGATCGACACCGGCGAGTACGGCTTTTGCGAAGTCACCGGCGAGCCGATCTCGCTGGCCCGGCTCGAGGCCCGGCCGATCGCGACGATGACAGTCGAGGCCCAGGAGCGCCACGAGCGCAACGAGCGCATCACCCGCGACGATTGACGCTTTCGGCAAGGGCCGAAAGCGTCACCCCAGCGAAGGCTGGGGTCCCGTGGGGTGAAGGCTCCGAGCTCTTCACCCGCCGGGGTCCCAGCCTTCGCTGGGACGACGCCTATTCTTACGCTCCGTCATTGCGAGCGGAGCGAAGCAATCCAATGCTGAGGCAGAGTGTGTGCGCCGCGGCTGGATGGCCGCGTCGCTACGCTCCTCGCAATGACGGAAGACGCCGCTCCTAATGGAGGCCGGCAATCTCTTCCTTGATCCAGAGCTTTTCCTTCTTGAGCCTGGAGAGGGTGGCCATGTCCGGCAAAGGCCGCTGACTTTCTTCTTCGATCCGCGCTTCGATGTCCGCGTGGCGGTGCTGCAATGCCGAGATATGCGCCTGTTGCATTCCCATCTCCTTGCTGTGCTGGGCGGGGGTCTCAACGTACGAAGGCGTGGCCTGTCTCCCGTCGATAGGACGGCCGTCGCAATATGTACGACGGACCGTTAATGGACTATCTATAACGCGTTTTAAACCGCTTGGTAAGCGCCTGGAGGGGCATGGAATCGATCGACGGAAACGCCATGCCGGCGGCGTCCCGGCTGGTCCGGCTGCGCCAGGAGCATCGCGACCTCGATGCGGCGATCGAGGCGCTCCGCTTGTCGCCCGCCACCGACCAGCTCCAGCTCGCCCGGCTGAAGAAGCGCAAGCTCCGCCTCAAGGACGAGATCGCCCAGCTCGAGGACCAGCTCATCCCCGACATCATCGCGTAAGGGCCTGGATCGGATCGTCCCTCGGCGGCACATCCGGGTCTTCACCATCTTTGCCCGTGGCGGCGCGCCCGCCGCTGTGGCACCATGAGTGGATGCAGGAAGCGCGCCTCCCGTTGACCGCAAAGCTGGTTGCCTCGCTCTATACCGAGGCGATGCTGCTCGCCGACGAAGCGCGCTCCTATTTCGACATGAGCGGCCGCTCCGACCGCGACTCGCTCGATCCGGTCGACCGGGTCGGCTTTTCCTGCGAGTCGCTGAAGGTGACTACCAGGCTGATGCACGTCATCGCCTGGCTGCTCACCCAGCGCGCGGTCGAGGCCGGCGAATTGAGCCGAAGCCAGGCGCGCCGACCCGCCCGCCGGCTCGGCGAGGCCCCCGACAGCGACGAGGCCCTGGTTGCGAAGCTTCCGCAAGCCGCGGTGGCGCTGATCCACGCCAGCCGCGACCTCTACGCCCGGGTGAAGAGGCTGGACGAAGCGGGCGAAGGCGCCGGACCGGAGCCCCAGGCGAGCCCGGCGCGAAGCCTGATGAGCCGGCTGGAACGGTCCTTCTGACAACCGTCATCCCGGCGAAAGCCGGGATCCATGAACCGAAGCATTTTCGAAGAGGGCGGTGCTCATGGATCCCGGATCAAGTCCGGGATGACGATCAGCGGGCGCAAAGCTCCGCTTTCGCTTCCGCATATTGCCGGATCAGCTCCGCCACATATTCCCCCGCCGGCCGTACCCGGTCGATCGCGCCGATGCCCTGGCCCGAGCCCCAGATGTCGCGCCAGGCCTTCTTCGCGCTGTCGCCGCCGCCGAAGTCCATCGTCTTCAGATCGCCTTCGGGCAGATTGTCGGGATCGAGCCCCGAAGCGGCGATCGAGGCGCGCAGGTAATTGCCGTGGACGCCGGTGAACAGGCTCGAATAGACGATGTCCGCCGCCCGCCCGTCGCAAATGCCCTGCTTGTAGGCCTCGGCGGCATTGGCTTCCGCGGTTGCGATGAAGGGCGAGCCGATATAGCCGAGGTCCGCCCCCATCGCCTGCGCCGCGAGGATGGCCCGGCCGGTGGCGATCGCCCCCGACAGGATCAGCGGCCCCTCGAACCACTGGCGGATCTCCTGCACCAGAGCGAAAGGCGACAGCGTCCCGGCATGGCCGCCGGCGCCGGCCGCGACCGCGATGACACCGTCCGCGCCCTTCTCCACCGCCTTGCGGGCGAAGCGGTCGTTGATGATGTCGTGAAGCGAAATCCCGCCCCAGCCGTGAACCGCCTGGTTGACCTCGACGATCGCGCCCAGCGAGGTGATGACGATCGGCACCTTCCACTTGGCGCAGGTCGCCATGTCCTGCTGGAGCCGGTCGTTCGAGCGGTGGACGATCTGGTTGACCGCATAAGGCGCGGCGGGCGTGTCGGGATGGTCCCGGTCCCAGGCGGCGAGCTCTTCGTCGATGCGGTGGAGCCATTCGTCGAGAAGGCTCTGCGGCCGCGCGTTCAGCGCCGGGAAGGAGCCGACGATCCCGGCCTTGCACTGGGCGATGACCAGGTCGGGGTTGGAGACGATGAAGAGAGGCGCGCCGATGGCGGGAAGGCGAAGGCGCTGGAGCACGGCGGGGAGAGTCATTGCGTTGCCTTAACGGAAGCGGGGGTTGGTGCAAGGATCGTCGTCCCAGCGAAGGCTGGAACCCCGAGGAGTGAAAGGCTCGGTGCTCTTCACCCGCCGGGACCCCAGTCTTCGCTGGGGCGACGGGTCACTCGATCTCCCGCCCGCGAGTCTCCGGAAGGAGGAAGAGCCCCACCACCAGCGTCAGCACCGCGATCCCGATCGGGTACCAGAGCCCGTAATAGATATCCCCCGTGGCCGCGACCATGGCGAAGGCGGTGGTCGGGAGGAAGCCGCCGAACCAGCCGTTGCCGATATGGTAGGGGAGCGACATCGAGCTGTAGCGGATCCGGCTCGGGAACAGCTCGACCAGAAGCGCCGCGATCGGCCCGTAGACCATGGTCACGTAGAGGACGAGAAGGAACAGGATGCCGACGACGAGAGGCTTGTTCACTCGGGCGGGATCGGCCTTGGAAGGATAGCCGGCGCGCGCGAGGGCCGCCTTGATCTGGGCTTCGGCGGCCGACGCCCATCGCTTATGCTCTTCCGGCCCCGCCGCCGACGGCGCCTTGGGAATATCGACGAAGGCGTTGCCGATCTTGAGCCGCGCTCCCGTTCCGGACTCGATGTCGGCCGAAACATAGCCGATGCCCGCCTTGGCGAGCAGGCTCTTGGCAATGTCGCAGCCGTTCCGGTTGAAGCTCGTCCGGCCGATCGGGTCGAACTGCACCGAGCAAACCCGGGCATCGGCCATCACCTCCACTGGAGCCTGGTGCTGGGCCTCGTAGAGCGCCGGGTTCGCGGCCCGCGTCAGCCCTTCGAACAGCGGGAAATAGGTGAGCGCCGCCAGTGCGCAGCCCGTCAATATGATTGGCTTCCTCCCGATCCGGTCCGACAGCCAGCCGAAGAAGACGAAGAAGGGCGTCGCCAGCGCCAGGGCGATCGCGATCAATATGTTGGCGGTGGCGCCGTCGACCTTGAGCGTCTTCTCGAGGAAGAAGAGGGCGTAGAATTGCCCGGTATACCAGACCACCGCCTGGCCGGCGACGGCGCCGAACAAAGCGATGAGGACGATCCTCGCATTGCCCCAGCGGGCGAAGCTCTCGCGCAGCGGCGCCTTGGAGGTCGTTCCCTCCTCCTTCATCTTCCGAAAGACCGGGCTCTCTTCCAATTGCATTCGGATCCACAAGGACACCGCCAGGAGAAGGATCGAGAGCAGGAAGGGCACCCGCCACCCCCAGTCTGCAAATTCCGCCTCCCCCAGCAGGGTGCGGGTGCCGATCACCACCAGCAGGGCCGCGAACAGGCCCAGGGTCGCGGTCGTCTGGATCCAGCTCGTGTAGAAGCCGCGCCGCCCGGGCGGCGCGTGCTCGGCGACATAGGTGGCGGCGCCGCCATATTCGCCCCCGAGCGCGAGGCCCTGGAGCAGGCGCAGGATTACCAGGAGAACCGGAGCCGCGACTCCGACGCTCGCATAGCTGGGCAGGAGCCCGACCAGGAAGGTCGACAGGCCCATGATCGCCATGGTGACGAGGAAGGTATATTTGCGCCCGACGAGATCGCCGATCCGCCCGAACACCAGCGCTCCGAACGGCCTCACCGCGAAGCCGGCGGCGAAGGCGGCGAGGGCGAAGATGAAGCCCGTCGTCTCGTTGACTCCGGAGAAGAACTGGCTCGAGATGATCGTCGCGAGCAGCCCGTAGAGGTAGAAGTCGTACCATTCGAACACGGTGCCGAGCGACGAGGCGGCGATGACGAGCCGGTCGCGGCGGGCGGTGCTTGGGGCGGGGGCGGTGGCCATGGCTCCGTGTCTCCCGTCCTGCGGTCGAACGCAAGTCGTCGCCCCAGCGAAGGCTGGGCCCCGGCGGGTGAGAAACGCAGGAGCCTTTCACCCCACGGGCCCCCAGCCTGCGCTGGGGCGACGAGCCTCCCCAATTTGCTATTTTCGCCCTCTCGGCCTACATAGAGTGCCGCTACCAGTCGCAAATGAACGGTCTTTGGCGCTTTGCGGCTCCTTTTTCCTTCTCGCCTCTCGCAGCACCGGCAGACCGATCATCGGCGCGCCATTCGAAAAGGAAAAAGTGAAATGACCATCGGTACCGTCAAATTCTTCAACGCCGACAAGGGCTATGGCTTCATCCAGCCCGACGGCGGCGGCAACGACGCCTTCGTCCATATCAGCGCCGTCCAGGCCGCCGGAATGCAGACCCTCGACCGCGACCAGCGCGTCTCCTACGATCTCGAGACCGATCGCCGCGGCAAGACCAGCGCCGTCAACATCCAGTCCGCCTGACCTCCGCAAGGGGGCACGTACTTTTCGCGAAAAAGTACGTGTCCCCCGTTCAGCAAGGGGGAAACAGAAAGCCATTATGTCCGCACAGCATGATTTCTACTCCGCCCGCGCCGCCGAGGCGCGCGCCGACGCCGACAAGGCCACCCTCGACAATGTCCGCGACCGTTGCCTGCGCGCCGCCGGCGCCTGGGAAGCGATGGCCGCCCGAGCCCACCGAAGCGACGTCTTCCGCGCCAAGCAGGCCGCGGAGAAGGATGCGGCGGCCTCGGCGGAGTGATCGTCATCGCGGCGAAAGCCGGGACCCATGCACACGGAACCAAGCAAGTCCGCGCGGACCTGAGGTCATGGATCCCGGATCAAGTCCGGGATGACGAAATACTTGCCCTGCGCGCCCTGAACTCGTAGCGCCGCCCGCGATCCGGGGCCGGAACGAATTGCGCCTTCCGGCCATTCCTACCGGGCAGTTGCCGAGGGACGAAGGATGAGCGAAGCCGCGGCCGCCCCGGCCCCACTTCCGGACGTTCGCGATCCGCATTCGGGCCACCACCATGGCGGCCTGCTCAAGCTCACCGTCGGCGCCATCGGCATCGTCTTCGGCGACATCGGCACCTCGCCGCTCTACGCCTTCCGCGAGACCTTCGCCGGCCACCATCCGCTGCCGGTCGACCGGCTCCACGTCCTCGGCGTGCTCAGCCTGATCTTCTGGTCGATGATGATCGTGGTGACCCTGAAATACGTCACCATCCTGATGCGCGCCGACAACAAGGGGGAAGGGGGAAGCCTCGCCCTCCTCGCTTTGATCTCGCGAAAGACCGAAGCCGCGCGCTGGGGCACCGGGATCGTTCTCCTCGGGGTCTTCGCCTGCGCGCTTTTCTACGGCGATTCGATGATCACTCCGGCGGTCTCGGTGCTCTCCGCCGTCGAAGGCCTGGTCGTCGTCGAGGCGGGGCTCCAGCCCTGGGTGGTGCCGATCGCGATCGTCATCCTCGTCGGACTGTTCATGATCCAGCAGCGCGGCACCGCCGCGGTCGGGGCGATGTTCGGGCCGGTGATCATCGTCTATTTCCTCACCCTCGCGGTGCTCGGAGTGCTCAGCATCGCCAATTCGCCCGGAGTGATCTCGGCGCTCAACCCGGCCTGGGCGGTGCGCTTCTTCTTCGAGGAGAAGTTCCTCGCCTTCGTCTCTTTGGGCTCGGTGGTCCTCGCCGTCACCGGGGCCGAGGCGCTCTATGCCGATATGGGCCATTTCGGCCGCCGCCCGATCCGCGCCGGCTGGGTCTATTTCGTCCTGCCCGCCCTGATGATCAACTATCTGGGGCAGGGCGCCCTGCTCATCGCCAGCCCGGAGGCGATCCACAACCCCTTCTTTCTGCTCGCCCCCGCATGGTTCCGGCTTCCGCTCGTCCTGATCGCGACCGCGGCGACGGTGATCGCCAGCCAGGCGGTGATCTCCGGCGCCTTCTCGGTCACCCAGCAGGCCATCCACCTGGGCTACATCCCGCGCATCAAGATCACCCACACCAGCGCCGCCGCGGCGAGCCAGATCTACATCCCGGCGGTCAACTGGGCGCTGATGGTGATGGTGATCCTGCTCGTCCTCGTCTTCCAGACCTCGTCCAACCTCACCGCCGCCTACGGGATCGCCGTCACCGGGGCGATGTTCATCGACACCTGCCTGCTGGCGGTGGTGCTGTTCGCTCTGTGGGGCTGGAACAAGTGGCTTGCGGGCGGCCTTCTCGCCCTCTTCTTCCTTGTCGACTCTGCCTATTTCGCCGCCAACCTCCTCAAGGTGCCGAGCGGCGGCTGGTTCCCGCTGATGATCGGCTTCATCGCCTTCGCTTTGCTCACCACCTGGGCCAAGGGCAGGAAGCTCCTTCACCGCCAGCTGAAGCAGGGCGACATCCCCATTCCGCTGTTCATCAAGTCCGCCTGCGGCTCGGCCGCCCGGGTCCCCGGCACCGCCGTCTTCATGACCAGCCAGGCCGACGGCGTGCCCCACGCCCTCCTCCACAATCTGAAGCACAACAAGGTGCTCCACGAGCGCTCGATCTTCCTCAAGGTGGCGATCGAGGACGTGCCCTATGTCGACGACGAGCGCCGGGTCGAGATCGAGCAGCTTGGCGAGGGCTTCTACAAGATCATCCTCCATTTCGGCTTCATGCAGGACATGAACGTGCCCGAGGCGCTGGTCCGGATCGACCATTGCGGCCTTCCGTTCAAGATGATGGAGACGAGCTTCTTCCTCTCCCGCCAGACCCCGCTGACCTCGACCGTCCACGGCATGGCGATCTGGCGCGAGAAGCTCTTCGCCTGGATGATGCGCAACGCCGAAAGCCCGATGGAATTCTTCGCCTTGCCCCCCAACCGGGTGGTCGAGATGGGCAGCCAGGTGAAGATCTGACGGGAGCGCTTCAGCCTTCCACCGCCGGGTCGAACATCGTCGCGGCGCAATGGTGCGGGGAGACCTGCCAGCCCGCCCGCGCCGAGTGGAATCGGAAACCGCCGTCGACTTCCAGCCTCAGCTGGGTCACCCAGTTGCTGCAATCGGCATTGGCGAGCGAGACCGACACGCAATAGGTCCCCTCCGGGCACGGCACGTCGGCGTGGCCCCCTTCCGCGACATGTTGGGGAACGAGGGGGTCGATGCGCTCCGCAATCGCTTTCGGATCGGGGCAGGCCTTCCGTTTCCGGCAAGACCAGGCCTCCGGTGACGGATCGGGGCGCAGCAGCTCCTCCTTCAGGCCCAGCAGCCCTCTCACCGCCGCCTCCGCGGCATAGGAGTCGGAGGCGGTGAACCAGCGATCCGGCGGACCGGCCGCGGCGCAGCTTTTCTCCAGCGCCTCGTCCCGAAGATCCCAGCGCGGCTTGTCGCCGCGGCCGGTGACGATCCGGAACTGGTGGATCGTCTCGACCTTGCGGATGGCGCCCGACGGGTCCCGTTCGATCTCGAGCCTGTCGACCTGGCAGATGCCGTGATGGTCCGAAGCTATCGGCCGGCTGCTGATCGTCACCAGGTCTTTGCCCAGGTAGTCGCGGAAGTGGTAGGGTTTCGGCTCTTCGGCGAGGAGCTGTTCGAGCATTTCGCGCGCCATGCGCCGGGCATCCGCCTCGGACGACGGCCCTTGGACGGGCGCGAGCAGCAGCAGCAGCGGGGCGAGCGCGATCATCTACCTAGTGGAGCACCGAATCGCCGCCGCCGCAACGAGGCTTCGTCCTGGCCGGATGACATGGGGGCTTGAACCCCTTCCTCGCTGTCTTACATGCCCAATACAGCAAAGGAGCCTCGACATGGACTTCATCCGCCGAATGCAGGCCAAGGACTGGACGATCGCCCTCGTCGCCTTCGTCGCCGGAGCGATTATTTTCTAGGAAACGCCGCCGCCCCCGAGCGTTGGCCGCTTCGAAAGGAGTAGGCCATGACCAGCCATAAAGGCGGCCCGACCGTCAACCAGGACGGCGCCTCGAAACCGACCGGGGACGAGCGCGACCGCGAGTTCGCCGGAATCACCGGCAACGCGGCGGCGAAGGGCGAGAAGCCTTCGCCCGGCGACCGCGACCGCGGCGAGACCTCGTCCGCCGACGATCCCGCGGCGACCGGCCTCGACACCGCCCACGACCGCGCCAGCTGATGAACTTCGTCGTCCTCGGCCGCGACAAAGCCGGCGGCGAGGCGCGCGCCTGCCACCGCTCCGACCACCTGCGCTATGTGGAGGGCCACCAGGCCAAGATCGTCTATGCCGGGCCTTTGCTCGAGGACGGCCGGATGGTCGGAAGCCTGTTCGTCTTCGACGTGCCCGACCGGGCCGCGCTCGACTCCTATCTGGCGGACGACCCCTATTTCAACCCGGGCATCTTCGAGAGCGTCGAAATCTGGGAGAGCCGCTGGATGGTGCCCGAGCGCGAGCCCGGCTTCCTCGCCGCCGAGGCGGAGCGGGCGAAGACGTGAAAGGGGACAGTCACTAGTGACTGTCCCCATCCCGGATCAGCAGCTGCGCGCGACCTCGCGGCCGATGAGGGCACCGGCGGCGCCGCCGACGATCGCTCCGGTGGTGCCGCCGCCGCCCCGCCGGTAGCGATAATAGCCGCGCGAGCCGCCGCGGCCGATCTCGCGGCCGAGCAGGGCGCCGACCGCTCCGCCGACGATGGCTCCGGCGGTGCCGCCGCCGCGGCGCCGGCAATCGTAGCCGCTGCGATAATGGCGGCGGCCGTAATAGCCGTCGTCATAGCCGCGCCCGTAATAGCCGCGGCTGTAGCGGCGGACGGGATAGCGGCGCGCATAATAGGGATCGTAATAGGGGTCGTAATAGCCGCCGTAATAAGAAGGCGCGTAGCCGACATGGACGACGACCCGGCTGCGATGGTGGCGGTGGCGGGCGTCGGCCTCACCGGGAAGCGCGACGAGCGCGGTCGCTGAAGCGGCGAGCGCGAGGGCGATCTGCTTGAGCATGAGAAGCTCCTTGGAACAGGGGACGCAAGCGAGCCGAAAGGCGATCGCTCGCCTCCGGCCCGCCCGAAATCTGCCGTCCGCTTCCTGACCGCCCGATGAACGGCGCTCGGGTTGGCGCCTAGATCCGGCCCATCAGGAAGAGGATCAGGACGACGATGAGCACGAGGCCGAGAATGCCCGACGGCCCATAGCCCCAGCCGCGGCTATAGCCCCAGCTCGGCAGCGCTCCGATCAGGAGCAGGATGAGGATAATGAGGAGAATGGTACCCAGAGTCATGGAGTCGCTCCCTTGGTATGCGAAGCCGTAACGGTTCGGAGCCGTTATGGTTGCGCGGCCCTTGCTCCGGTCGTTCCCGGGCCACCTTCCGACGTCATCCTGAACTTGTTTCAGGGTCCAGGGTAGCGCAACGCCGGAATCGGACGTCTGCCCGCCGGCGCCGGCGCCGCTCCACCCTGGATGCTGAAACAAGTTCAGCATGACGGGAAGCGAAAGCTCCCTTCCGATCGACTCCCCCCTCGACAGCCGGCCCTCCGGCGTGACAAGCTGAGTCTTCGCGAAAGGGGGGCTCGCGTCATGTCCAGAAGGCTCGTCGTCCTGCTCGATGGTACCGGCAACGAGATCGGCGCCAACCTGTCGAACGTGCTCAAGCTCTACCGGGCGATCGAGGAGGGCGACGATCAGCTCGTCTATTACGATCCCGGAGTGGGGACGATCGGCAAGCCGGGCTGGTGGCACCAGCTCGGGGTCAGGATCCGGAGCGTTCTCGGCCTCGCCCTCGGCCTCGGCCTCGACGACAATGTGCTCGGCGCTTATTCCTGGCTCTGCCGGACCTGGCGCGAGGGCGATGAAATCTACCTCATGGGCTTCAGCCGCGGCGCCTACACCGCTCGGGTCCTGGCCGGCTTCATCCGCCTCATAGGCCTTCTCAACGCCGAGCAGCTCAACCTGTGCGGCTACGCCCTCGTCGCCTACAAGCAGTCCGGCGACACCGGCGATTTCAAGATCGGCGGCGATTTCGCCCGGGTCGCCAAGAGCCGCCTCGCCGTCATCCGCTTCGTCGGCGTCTGGGACACGGTCTCGACGGTCCTCGTCCCCAACGCCCGCCTGCTGTTCCTGCCCTGGCCGTTGACCCTTCCTTTCACCCGCAAGAACAGCCGGGTCGAGACCTTCCGCCACGCCATCTCGATCGACGAGCGAAGGCGGATGTTCCGGTTGAACCACTGGCAGGATCCGCAGCCCTATCAGCCGGACCCGTGGGACCGGTCGAAGGACCGAGCGCAGGACATCCGTCAGGTCTGGTTCTCGGGTGTCCACAGCGACGTCGGCGGCGGCTATCCGGAGGTCGAGAGCGGCCTTTCCAAATATCCCCTGCTGTGGATGGCCGAGGAGGCGGCCAAGGCCGGGCTCGTCCTCGATCGCCCGCTGCTCGCCCATCTCGGCGGGATCGGCGAGGCGCCCGGCCCGGAAAACCGCTTCGACTATGTCCCGCCGAGCCCGACCGCCCAGCTCCACCGCTCGCTCACCGGCCCCTGGTGGATCTTCGAGTTCCTCCCCAAGCTCGCCCGATTGAAGGAATGGCCGGGCCGGCGCTCCTTCCTCGGCCTCTACTTTCCCTGGGCCGAGCCTCGCCCGATCCCCAATCGCCCGTGGGACGGCAAGCCGTCGCCGGACCCGTTCCTCGTCCACTCCTCCGTCCTCGCCAGGATCGCGGAGGTCGCGGATTATCGCCCCGTCAACCTGCCCGCCCATTTCGAGGTGGAGACCCAGGCCGGCCCGCCGCCAATGCCGGTGCCGCCGCCGCCCTACCGGCCGCAAGGCGCCTTCGCCCGGCTGAAAAGGCTCGTCACGGCCTGGCCCGACGCTCGCGGCTGGGCAGGGGTGGCGAGGGAGGCGGCGTGGCTTGTGCCGGCGCTGGCCCTGTTCGCCTGGCTCGGCGGCTTCCTCGTCTGGCGGCCCGACCTCGGTCCGCAGCTCGCCCTCATCGCGCTCGTCGCCTTCTTCGTCCCGGTCCTGGCCGAGGAGGCGGTGTTCCGGGGCCTGCTCCTCAAGCCGCCGTCCGACGGAGTCTCGGGCCTCGGCCCGGCCGTCCTGTCCGCCCTCCTGTTCGCGCTCTGGCATCCGCTCCAGGTCCTCGTCTGCCAATGGACCCTGGTCGGCCGCTGCCCGCTGCCGTGGGCCTGGCTCGGCTTCAACCCTTGGTTCCTGCTCGCCGCCTTCGCCCTCGGCCTCGCCTGCGCCCGGCTGGTGCTGGCGAGCCGCTCGCTCTGGCCGGCGGTGGTGCTTCACTGGGTCGTTGCGGTGATGTGGATCGCTTTGTTCGGCGGACCGGGCTAGGCGGCGGTGGCCAGGCGCCTCGTCGTCCTTCTCGACGGAACCGGTAATGAAATCTGCCGGAACGCCTCAAACGTGCTCCTCCTGTTTCGGGCGCTCGATGCGGACGAGGATCAGCGCCTCTATTACGATCCCGGCGTCGGAACGATTGCCGAGCCGAGCGACTGGGCCAGGATTAGGCAGCGTCTGCGCTCGCTGGCGGGCCTGGTGCTCGGGGTGGGCCTCGATCAGAACGTCCTCGAAGCCTATGCTTGGCTGTGCCGGGAATGGCGGGAAGGCGACCAGATCTTCCTGTTCGGCTTCAGCCGCGGCGCCTATTCCGCGAAGGTTTTGGCGGGATTGATCCACCTTATGGGGCTGCTCCCTCCGGACCAGCTCAATCTGGGCGGCTATTTGATGATCGGCTACAAGCAGATCGGCGAAAGCGGCGACTTGCGAGCCGCAATGCGTTGGCGTCTGTTTCTTCGAAGTCGCCAGGCTACGATCCGCTTCATGGGCTTGTGGGACTCGGTGTCATCCCTGATCGCACCCCGCCGCGATCTTCTCTATCTGGCGGCGGATCGGGGGCCCCTACCGTTCACCCGCACCAACCCCAGCGTCGAGATATTCCGTCACGCGCTGGCGGTCGACGAGCGGCGGCGGATGTTCCGCTATACGCGCTGGCGGGCCCGGCAGTCCTTCTCGAGCGACCGCTACGCTCGCGATGACCACCGGGCCCAGGATATCCGCGAAGTCTGGTTCGCCGGAGTCCATTCCGACATTGGCGGGGGTTACGAGGAGAATGCGGGCCTTTCGAAATTCCCTTTCATGTGGATGGCGCGGGAGGCTTCAGAGGCGGGGCTTCGGTTCAATCTCCTTTGGGTGGACAAGCTGGGGCTTGGAGCCGTTGCTGGGGAGGGGGTTGAGACGGTTACCGGCAATGTCTTCTTCACCGGCCCGGACGCGGCGGCCGAGCCCAACACGTCGCTTGCCGCCGGATGGTGGCTGGCCGAGGCCATTCCGAAACGGGTCTCCCGCCGCGACTGGGCGGGGCGCCTGAGCCTCTTCGACTTCTATTTCCCCTGGGGCGAGCCGCGCACCATTGCCCAGCCGCGGACGGGGGAGAGCGGACTTCCTCTCATCCACAGCTCCGTGTTTGCCCGGATCGCCGCCCGTCCGGACTATCGGCCGGTCAATCTGCCGGCGGAATTTGCCATCGAAAGCACTGCCGGGCCGCCGGCCTTCCCGCCTGTGGAGCCGCCGCCCTATCACAGCGAAGGCCTGCTCGAGCGGCTGAAGCGCCTGTTCGTGACCCTTCCGGGCGGTGACGTCTGGGCCCAGCTCGGCACGGAGTCGCTGTGGCTGCTTCCGCTGCTCCTTGCGTGCGGATGGCTTGGGGGCTTCATTGGCTGGGATCCCAGCACGTCGCGACTCATCCTGTTCGTCCTTGCCGCCTTCCCGGTCCTGGTCCTCGCGGAAGAAACTCTCTTCCGTTGCATCCTGCTCAAGCCGCCACCCGACGGCGCCAGCAAGCTCGGCCCGGCTATGCTCTCGGCCTTGCTCTTCGCTTTGGGGCACCTGCTTTTGGCGCGGCTCTGCCGCTGGGCTTTAGCCGACCGCTGCCCTCCGTGGATCGGCCTGGGCATGAATCCCTGGTTCCTGCTCGCCGTCTTTGCCCTCGGCCTCGCCTGCGCCCGGCTGGTGCTGGCGGCCCGCTCGCTCTGGCCGGCGGTGGCGCTTCACTGGCTGGTCGTCGTCGCTTGGGTAGCCCTGTTCGGAGGGCCGCGGAGCTTCTAAGGCGGCGGGGTGAGACCCGAGCCCTTCGACGCGATCATCCTCGGCGCCGGCGGGGCGGGGCTGATGTGCGCGGCCGTCGCCGGCCGCCGCGGCCGCCGGGTCCTCCTCGTCGACCATTCCGACGCTCCGGGGAAGAAGATCCTGATCTCGGGCGGCGGCCGCTGCAACTTCACCAACCTCCACGCCGCGCCCGACCGCTTCCTCTCCGCCAACCCCCATTTCGCCGTTTCCGCGCTCGCCCGCTACACGCCCGCCGACTTCCTCGGCCTGGTTGAGCGCCACCGCATCGCCTGGCACGAAAAGACCCTCGGCCAACTCTTCTGCGACGGCTCCGCCCGCCAGATCGTCGCCATGCTGATGGACGAGTGCGACAGGGGAAGGGTCGAGCTCGCGCTCGGCCATCCGGTCCGCGACATCGCTCATAACGACGCCAGCTTCCGGCTCGCCTTCGGCGCCCGGACCGCCGAGGCTCCGGCGCTAGTGATCGCCACCGGCGGCCCCTCCATCCCCAAGCTCGGCGCCACCGGCTTCGCCTACGACCTCGCCCGCCGCTTCGGCCTCAAGGTGGTCGAGCCGCGCCCGGCGCTCGTCCCGCTCACCCTGAGCCGCGAGGAAGCGCTGTTCCACGCTCTGTCCGGAGTCTCGACCGAAGTCGTGGCGAGCGCCGGCAAGGCGGCTTTTCGCGAGGCCGCTTTGTTCACCCACCGTGGCCTCTCCGGCCCGGCGATCCTGCAGATTTCGAGCTACTGGCGCCCGGGCGAGCCGATCTCGATCGATTTCCTGCCCGAGGCGAAGCCCGGCTGGCTGCGCGAGGCGAAGCGATCCACCCCCCGAGCCGCGCTCAAGACCGCGCTCGCCCGCCGCCTCCCCGAACGCCTCGCCGAAGCCCTCGCCGAACGCCTGGCGCTCGCCGCCGAGCTCGCCAACCTCCCCGACCGCAAGCTCGAGGAAGCCGAGCGCCGCCTCGCGCACTGGCGCTTCACCCCGAACGGCACCGAAGGCTTCGCCAAGGCCGAGGTCACCGTCGGCGGCATCGCCACCGCCGGCCTGTCCTCGAAGAGCATGGCGGCCCGCCATCTCCCCGGCCTCTACGCGATCGGCGAAGCGGTCGACGTCACCGGCTGGCTCGGCGGCTACAATTTCCAATGGGCCTGGGCGAGCGGGGTCGCGGCGGGGGAAGCGGTTTAGCTTCCGGGGCTTCGGCCGAGGATCGGCGTGGAATCGGGTTCGGGCGGGGGCGGGGAGAGCTCGGGCGCCGCCGCCGGGGCCGCGTCGCCGCCATTCTCGCCCGCCGCGGATGCCGGCTCGTTCCTGCCGAAATAGTCGTTCGGCTTGTATTCCGAAGCTTCCACGGCCCGGCTCACTTCGGTTTCGATCGACGGCGGCAGGCAGAGAGCGACATAGGCCTGAATTGCGTTCATCGCGCCGGTCTTGGTCCTGAACTGCGTACCGTTCAGGCCCTGCAAATAGGCCGTTTGCTGCTTCTCGACGAGCGAGCGGACGATGCTCGGGTTGAGGTCGAACAGCAGCCCCTTGCCGATATTGTTGACGGTCTGGTCGAGGAAGGTGAAACCGAGTGGCGCCAGGCCGATCAGATCCTTGCCGGCGTTGAGCAGAGCCAGGGCCGCGGACGTCGCAGAGCCGCCGAAGCCGATTTCGCGGCTTGACGATTCCCGGGCCCGGTTGAACCAGAAGAGCGCGTTCATATAGCGATCGCAGCGGACGTCGGCGTAGAGGATGCCGGCATCCACGACGGGCCGCCAATCGTCGCCGTCCACTTGGGGATCGGTACCCGAGAGCGTCTTCAATTGGGCGACGACATGTTCGCGGGCCGCCACGAAGGCCGCGACGTCCGTGTCGCTGAGATCGGGCACGTTGCCTTTGTAGGCGCTGACATGATCCTGAACGCTCGCACAGGCAGAGGTCGCGAGCGCCGCGGCGAGCACGAGTGCAAATCGATTCATCGGCATGGCTTTCCCCCGTCTTCCCGCTCGCACGCGCTGGCGGCAGCGGAGCGATCCTATCCTTTTGCTCCGCCCTTTACGTGACGGGCGTCACGGAAGGGGACGGTCCGAACCGGCGGCCTTCCGCCGATTCGGAACATAACGGGGTCGAGTGGCGGATTGTCCTTCAATCTTCGGGGCATTCGGCTCCTACGCGCTTGAGCGCGACGTGATCTTCATCACGCAGGCCGCGGCCGCCGCCGCCTAGGTGAAGGCTCCAGAAAACCCGGGAGACCCGCAATGAGCAACCATTTCCGCATGTGTGCGTCCGCCTATCGCGAGGGCGAGGTGATCGACGTCACCGTCTATGCGGGCCTGCCCGACGGCTGCCATGACGGAAAGATCACCGGCATCAGCCTCGAGGATCCCGAGGTGCTGGAGATTTTCATCAGCTTCGCTCGACGCTCCGGCCCCTGCGAGAACACCATGATCTGGACCTGGGCAAGCCGCTGCGTCGTCCCTTATAATGGCCAGACGCGCGTCGAGCTGATTGGCACCTTCGAAGGGAAATCGTTTCGGCTCGGTGCGCAAATCCCCGATTCCAAGCCCAATTATGTCGCCTGCGGGTTCATGGTCATCGCCAGGAACGTGGAGCATAGCCCTCGGCTGGGCTGCCTGTCCGTTCTGGGAGGAACCGAAATCCCGGAAGGCTATTCGAAGGTCTATCCGCAAACCGAGCAGGATCCGGATTCCAGGGCGGATTGCGAGGCATGGCGCCAGGCGAACTGCGCATAGCAAAGCGGCGATCAGGGGCGGGATCTGCGACGCGCTGGCGCGTCGGAACGTCGATCGGCTAGTCGGCGGGGGTTCGAGCCTCTACGCTCACCCCCAATGCCCCGCCACCTCCGCCCCCTCGCCCTCCTCGAAGCCGAGCAGCTCTCCGCCTCCGCGCCGGCCGACCATGCCGCCCTGTCCGCCTCGGCCGGCACCGGCAAGACCCACGTCCTTACCGCCCGCGTGCTCCGCCTCCTCCTCGCCGGGGTGGACCCGAGCTCCATCCTGTGCCTCACCTTCACCAAGGCCGGCGCCGCCGAGATGGCCGACCGCATCCATCGCCGGCTCGCTTACTGGGTCCGGCTC
>Ga0190273_10000087_pt1 | contig 50000 bp, 48 predicted proteins | sample Popmic504IS_FD_134513 | JGI IMG/M metagenome (GOLD analysis project Ga0190273, IMG submission 134513) | Populus adjacent soil microbial communities from riparian zone of Shoshone River, Wyoming, USA - 504 IS | ecosystem: Environmental > Terrestrial > Soil > Riparian zone > Trees stand | place...
AACGCCGCCAACACCGGCCAGTTCGAACGCACCTTGATCGTCGCCGACAAGGGGTCATACGTCTCCTACCTCGAAGGCTGCACCGCCCCGATGCGCGACGAAAACCAGCTCCACGCCGCGGTGGTCGAGCTGGTCGCGATGGAAGACGCCGAGATCAAGTACAGCACCGTCCAGAACTGGTATCCCGGCGACGCGAACGGCGTCGGCGGCATCTACAACTTCGTCACCAAGCGCGGCATCTGTGCCGGCGCGCGGTCGAAGATCAGCTGGACCCAGGTCGAGACCGGCTCTGCAATCACTTGGAAATACCCCTCCTGCATCCTGAAGGGCGAGGACAGCGTCGGCGAATTCTACTCGGTGGCGCTGACCAACAACCGCCAGCAGGCCGATACCGGCACCAAGATGATCCACATCGGCAAGGGCAGCCGCTCGACCATCGTCTCCAAGGGCATCAGCGCCGGCCGCAGCGACAACACCTATCGCGGCCTGGTCAAGGTGCTTGCCGGCGCCGACAACGTCCGCAACTTCACCCAGTGCGATTCGCTGCTGCTCGGCGACCAGTGCGGCGCCCACACCGTCCCCTACATCGAAGTCCGCAATCCCACCGCCCAGATCGAGCACGAGGCGACCACCTCCAAGATCAGCGAAGACCAGCTCTTCTACGCCATGAGCCGCGGCCTCAACCAGGAGGATTCGGTGGCGCTCATCGTCAACGGCTTCGCGAAAGAGGTGCTGCAGCAGCTCCCGATGGAGTTCGCGGTCGAAGCGCAGAAGCTGCTTGGGATCAGCCTCGAGGGGAGTGTCGGATGAGCGCTCTGCTTGCTCTTGCCCTACTCGCGGCCCCTGAAAGCTACTCGGAGATTCTCGCGCGTGGCGGCAAGGTGCGCGTGTCTCCCCAGCCAGTCGAAGTCATTCGCTACAACGAATGCCTGTCATCACACCTTCAGATCCTGTCGAGCCAATTGCCCCGCGCCGATTATACGCAGTTGCGGGCCGGGGCCGTCGCCGCCTGCCAGGAGCAGCGCAGCGCCGCTGCGGTACGAGTCGCCGCGTCGTTGAAGGGAAAGCGTTTTCGAGACCCGCTGAAGCGGCAGGCGGAGGTTGAACGGATCTTGGAAGACGCGGAGCTGGGGCGCCTGTTCTTGCTTCAAGCCACAAGAGCCGCTCCGGAATTCAGTCCCGCCGCCGCGGCGCCCCAGCTCCCGCCGGCCCAGCCAAGCCAACCGGCACTCAGCGTCGAGCAGGCGGAGATCGTCTACGACCAATGCCTCGCCCGTGCCGCCGCCAAGGCGTCGCGCACCGATGCGCCGGCCGAGGCGATTTTCGGGATCGCCCGCTCGGCCTGCGCCGACGCGCGGGCAATGCTGCTGGTCCAGAGCGGCGGGGCGGCCGCCCCGCTGTTCGATGCGATCGACGCGGAGCGTGCAGCCTCGTTTCCGGCGCGGACCAAACAACTGCGCGACACCCTGCGCGAAGCGGGCCTGGCCCCGGCAGGCCCCAAATGATTGCCTGGGCGCTGCCATGCGTCGGTGCGGAAGGGCGGGTCCGATGAGCCTGGCTTTACTGTTGGCGGCCCAGCTGGTTGCGCAGTCGGGCGGCATAAGCATCAGCCCGAACGGCGTGGAAGTTTCCGACCGCTGGGAGTTCCGCCACTGCACCCGCGTGTCCGCCGACGCGCAGCTCCGCTCGCGGCCGCGGGCGCTCGCTTATGCCGACGTCGCCGAAAAGGCGTTCGCGGACTGCGCCGCGCAGCTCCGGAAGGTCGCCGCCAGGCAAGGCCCCGCCGAGGTCGAACAGCTCAAACAAGAGCAGACGCAGCTCATCAAAATCGACGTCGAAATGTTCTACTGGGACATCGTAGCGAACAGGATATAAATGCTCGAAATCACCAACCTCCACGCCACCGTCGCGGACAAGCCGATCCTTAAGGGACTGTCGCTGTCGGTGAACCCGGGCGAAATCCACGCCATCATGGGCCCGAACGGCGCCGGCAAGTCGACGCTCGGCTACGTGCTGGGCGGACGGGCCGGCTATGAAGTGACGGAAGGCTCCGTCACCTTCCTCGCGCCCGTGTGCTCCGGCGAAGGCCGGAGCGTTGCGTCAAAGATCGCCGACAAAAACCAGCAGGGCTCCGGCCTTCGCCGGAGCACAAGTGAGCCGATCGACCTCCTCGACCTGAGCGCCGACGAACGCGCCGCCGCCGGCCTGTTCCTCGGCTTCCAATATCCGGTCGAAATCCCCGGCGTCTCCAACGTCCAGTTCCTGCGCACCGCCTTGAACGCCCAGCGCCGCGCGCGCGGCGAGGCGGAGATGTCGGCGGGTGATTTCCTGCGGCTTGCCCGCGCCCAGGGGGACGCCCTTGGCGTGTCGATGGACATGCTGAAGCGGCCGGTGAACGTCGGCTTCTCCGGCGGCGAGAAGAAGCGCAACGAGATGGTCCAGATGGGAATCCTGGCGCCAACCCTCGCGGTGCTCGACGAAACCGACAGCGGCCTCGACATCGACGCGCTGCGTGTCGTCGCCGACGGCATCAACCGGATCATGCGCAAGCCCGACAAAGCGGTGGTGCTGATCACCCACTACCAGCGCCTGCTCGACCTCGTTGAGCCCGATTTCGTCCATGTGCTGGCGGCGGGCCGGATCGTCCGCTCCGGTGGCCCGGAACTCGCCCACGAACTCGAGCGCCACGGCTATGCGAGCATCGCGGCGTGAAGCACTTTCCCTTCTCAAGGAAGCCGAACCTTCCGAACCTTCCGCGCTTTTCGGCGGACGTCGGCGCAGGCCGGCAATGATCCTGGATCTCCCCTCAAAGCGCGACGAGGCCTGGCGCTGGAGCGACCTTTCGGCGCTTCCGGAGATCGCGGCGCGGCAGCCATCGGGGCAAGTGCCGGAGGCTTTGCCGTGGCTGGACTGCGCGATCGAAGGTCCTCGCTTGCTGTTCGTCGATGGCCGCCTGGTCGCGGAGCAGAGCAACCTCGGCACGATCGAGGTCGGCGCATTGCAAGCCACGTCCACGGATCACGCGCTGGCGAAGATCGCCGGCCGCGAAGGCTGGGCGCTGCGCCTCGACACGGGCCACGCGCCGCTCGGCCTCGTTCAGATCGTCCACGTCGCCACCGGCGCCGCCGACCATCTCGCCGGCGAGATCGTCCTCGGCGAGGACGCGCAGGCCTCGGTGGTCGAAACCTATGTCGGCCACGGCTGGGTCAACCGGCTCACCCACATCGCCCTCGCCCGCTCGGCACGGCTGATGCTGTCGCGGCGCATCCTGTCGGACGGCGGCTTTGTCAGCCTCACCGACGAGGCGGAGGTCGGCGAAGGCGCAAGCCTCACCGTCACCACGCTCGCCGCCGGCGCCGCCGACACCCGCCTCGACGGCCGCGTGCGGATGACCGGCGACTCCGCCTTTGCCGAAGCGGGCGGCACGCTCCTGGCGCGCAACCGCCAGCGCCACGACGCCAACCTCGTCCTGCGCCACGAACAGCCGAACGGCGTCAGCCGCCAGGTCTGGCGCTCGGTCGCCGACGACCGCGCCATCTGCTCGGTCGCGGCGCGCGTGGAAGTCGCCCGCGGCGCGCAGAAGACCGATGGCGAGCAGTCGCTCAAGGGCCTGCTCCTCGCCCGCACCGCCACGATCAACGCCAAGCCCGAACTCGAAATATTCGCCGACGACGTGAAATGCGCCCACGGCGCCACGGTCGGCGAGCTGAACCGCGATGCCTTGTTCTACCTCGCCAGCCGGGGGGTGCCCGAGCCTGAAGGCAAGGCGCTGCTCACCAGCGCGTTTGTCCAGGACGCAATGGCGCGGATTGGCGAGCCGGCGGTCCGAGAAGCGTTCGAAGCCGATGCCCAAGCGTGGCTGGCGCAGAAACCGTTCGTCTCGAGCGAAGTCGAGAGACGCGTGTGATGAGTCAAAGCCTCCGCATCTCGACTTCGCTCGATGCAAACGGGTCTGGCGTTAATCATATTAGCACCCGCCCCCTCGACCACGTCGCCGATTTCCCCGCTATCCCCGAAGGCTGGTCCTACCTCGACACCGCCGCCACCGCGCAAAAGCCGCAGGCGGTGATCGACGCCATAACGCTCGGCTATTCCGACACCTACGCCACCGTCCACCGCGGCGTGTACCAGCGCTCCAGCGAGATGACCCTCGCCTTCGAGGCCGCGCGCCGCCGCATCGCCGGCTTCATCGGCGCGCCCTCGCCGAACGAGGTGATCTTCGTCCGCGGCGCCACCGAAGGCATCAACCTCGTCGCGCAAAGCTGGGGCGGGGCGAACCTCCAGCCCGGCGACCGAATCATGCTTTCGCTGCTCGAGCACCACAGCAACATCGTCCCCTGGCAGCTCATCGCCCAGCGTACGGGCGCCGAGATCGACGTCGCGCCGCTCACCGAAGACGGCCGCATCGATCTCGACGCCATGGCCGCGATGCTGACGCCGAAGCACCGCCTGGTTGCCCTCGCCCACGTCTCGAACGTGCTCGGCTCCGTCCTCGACGCCCGACGCGCCGCCGACCTCGCCCACTCGGTCGGCGCCCTGCTGCTGCTCGACGGCTGCCAGGCCGTGCCGCGCATGCCGGTGAACGTCGCCGAGCTCGGCTGCGACTTCTACACCTTCTCCGGCCACAAATTGTACGGGCCCACCGGCATCGGCGTGCTCTGGGGCCGCACCGAATTGCTCGACGCCATGCCGCCCTGGCAGGGTGGCGGCGCGATGATCGACAAGGTCAGCTTCGAAGGCACCACCTTCGCGCCGCCCCCCGCGCGCTTCGAAGCCGGCACTCCGCACATCGTCGGCGTTCTCGGCCTCGAAGCCGCGGTCGGCTACGTCGAGCGCATCGGTCTCGACGCCATCGCCGCCCACGAAGCCGCGCTGGTCGCCGAGACGCGGGACGCGCTCTCCTCGCTGAACAGCGTTCGCCTGTTCGGCCCGGAAGACAGCGCCGGCATCGTCAGCTTCGCGCTGGAGGGGGTGCATCCCCACGACATCGGCACCATATTGGACGAGAGCAAGGTCGCCATCCGGGCCGGCCACCATTGCGCCCAGCCGCTGATGCGTCACCTCGGCGTCGATGCGACGGCGCGGGCAAGCTTCGGCGTCTACAACGGCCGCCGCGACATCGAGGCGCTGGTCGCCGGCATCGAACGGGTAACGAGGATCTTCGGGTGAACGAGGAAAGACGCATCGAAATCGAGGAAGTCAGCGAGGCACCGTCCCCGCCCAAGGCGCGCGTGTCGGACGCGGTGGAGACCCCCAGCCCGCTCTCGACGGGCGTCTCTGAAACCCTTTCGCGCAAGCGCGACTATCTCGAAGGCTTCCTCGCCAAGGCTGCCCCCGCCGAGGCCGCTCCGGAAGTGTCCGGCGGCGAACTCTACGAAGCGGTGATCGAGGCGCTGAAGGAAATCTACGACCCGGAAATCCCGGTCAACATCTACGATCTCGGCCTGATCTACGACGTCGAGATCACCCCCGAGCACCACGCCATGGTCAAGATGACCCTGACGACGCCGAACTGCCCGGTCGCCGAATCGATGCCCGGCGAAGTCGAGCTTCGCGTCGGCTCCGTCCCCGGCGTCGGCCACGCCGAGGTGGAGCTCGTCTGGGACCCGCCCTGGGATCCGCAGAAGATGACGGACGAAGCCAAGCTCGAATTGGGGATGCTGTGATTGCCGCTCAAAGTGGTACTTTGAGCGATGTGAGAAGAGGAAAGGAACTACGCTCATCCTGAGTAGGGACTGAGTAGGCTGCTTGCAGCCGTATCGAAGGCCCGTATCGAAGGACGTCCTTCGATACGCCATTTCGACAGGCTCAATGGCTACTCAGGATGAGCGAGTTTGGAAAAGCCATGACTGAAACCCTGACCAAAACCCGCCGCCCGCGCCCCGCCGCTTTGATCCTCACGCCGGCGGCCGAGACCCGCATCGCGGACCTGATGGCCCGCGCGCCCGAGGGCACGACCGGCGTCAAGCTCTCCACCCCGCGCCGCGGCTGCTCCGGCCTCGCCTACAGCGTCGATTACGTCACCGACGCCTCCGCGGTGGACGAGCGCATCGAAACCCCCGCCGGCCCCTTCTTCGTCGACGCGGGCTCGATCCTCTACCTGATCGGCTCGACCATGGACTGGGTGGAGGACGATTTCACCGCCGGTTTCGTCTTCGCCAACCCCAATGCTAAAGGCTCGTGCGGCTGCGGGGAAAGCTTCACGGTCTAGCGGCGCGCGGGGGCGCCGAACGCTTTGGGGGGATGGAAGATGCGCAAGCTTGTGTTGATCGCCGCGGCGGCTCTGTGCTGCACGCCTGCCTACGCCAATGACAGCATCGCCCAGGTCTCGGCCGGCGGCCTCGTCCTCACCCGCACGGACGCGGTCGACATGGTCTCCGAAGACCTGTTCATATCCGCGGAGCAAGTCCGCGTCCGCTACGTCTTCCGCAACCGCACCGCGAAAGACGTAAGCGCCACCGTCGCTTTCCCCCTGCCGGATGACGATCTCTCCTTGCGCCGTGAGGGCGATGCCGCCTTCCCAACCGGCTTCACCACGCAGGTCGACGGCAAGCCGGTGACGGTGGCCGTGGAGCGCAAGGCATTCCTCGGCGCGGTGGACCACACCGCGCTCCTCACCCGTTTGGGCCTGCCGCTAAGCGACACCATCGAAGCCGGTGGCGATTCACCGCTGCACCGCGCTCTCGATGCTCTCCCGCAGGCGGAGGCCCAGCGCCTCATGCGGCTCCGCCTTGTCGAGGCGGAGGAATATGGGACCGACACTCGCGGCGAGCGCCACCTCGTCCCGCTGTGGACGATGAAGGAGACGTGGCACTGGCGGCAGACCTTCCCCGCCGGCCGTGCCCTTGCAGTGGAGCATCGCTACGTTCCGGGCACCGGCGGCAGCGTCGGCACATCCCTCGCCAGCCGGGATTTCCGCCGCTCGGCCGAAGGACGGCGGATGGCCGCGGCCTATTGCGCCGACACTGCTTTCCTCTCGGGGATCGACCGCCTCGCCCGGCAAGCCGGCGGCGAGTACCCCATCCTGCCGGAGCAACGGGTCGGCTACATCCTCAAGACCGGCGCCAACTGGGCCTCGCCGATCGGCCGCTTCCGCTTGGTGATCGACAAAGGCGCGCCCGAGAACCTGATCAGCCTCTGCGCCACCGGCCTGCGCAAGATCTCACCGACCAGGTTCGAACTGGTCCGGACGAACTGGCGCCCGGACCGGGACCTCGACATCCTGATCGTCGAACCGGCGCCCCGGCCCTAGAAGCCGAGCGAGAAGCGGATCGCCGCGCCCAGATCGTCCTGCATCGCTTCAACGTGGCCGGGTTCGCGGCGGACGAAGGCGTTGGCGCTGAGCTGTCCGCCCCACAGGCCGAAACCGTAAGCCGCCTCCACATCGATCTCGCGTCCGGTTGGTGCGAGGTTGAAGAAGCGCCGGTCGAAGCCCACCGCGCCCGTCGCATAATCGTAGGAGACCGGGAGCTGCAGCGCGTAGCCGCCGGAATTGACCCGGAGCGGCTGCATCACTCGAAGCGCGAAACGGTCGCCGGGGCGCAACGCATTGGCCTTGCCGATGTCGAACGCCCAGGCGTCGGTGCCGAGCCGGCCGCTCTGCGCCAGGCCGCCGCCCGCCATCGCGGTAACGCCGCGCCGGTAGGAGCCGTAGGCGCTCCACCCGCGGCCGAAGGCGACGCTTGCGCTGGCGTCGGCGAACCAGCTGGTCGCACCGCCGGCGCCGAACATCTCCGTCGACGGCCGGCCGCCGAGCACCGTTTCCCGCTCGTCGAGCCGGGTGCCGCCAAGGGTCAAAGTCGCCGGCCCCACTTTGCGGTCGAGGGTCAGCGATCCCACCGTGTAACCCGGCTGGCGAAGGCCCTCGCGGATCAGGCCGGGCTGGTAGACGTCGCCGCGCTCGCCGGTGACGGTAAGCCCCGCCAGGCCGAGATCGTGGCGGATGCCGAGGCTCGATGCCCGGTCGCCGTGGAAGCCCGCCCGCGCCATCGGGTCGCGCGCAACCAGAAAGGCGTTCTGATACTGGCCGGTGAGCCGCTGCTGCAGCGTTTTGCCGCTTTCCGAAAGGCCGAGCGCAACCGCCGTCTTCGGCGACAGCCGGCTCAGCATCAGGCCCGAAAGCACCCGCGCCTTGCGGCCGTCTTCATAGCTCAGGCCCATTTGCGCCAGTCCGACCCAGGGCTGGGTGGAGCGCTGCTGATCGAGCGTGATCGACACCGCGGTGGCGCCCGCCGACACGGTGGAGGTGCGCTGGTCGCCGCCCAGCGACTGGCCAAGCGGCCGCTCCTGCGGCGCGCGCGCGAGCTGGGTGGCGAAATCCACCACGAAGGCGCGCGAATAGCCGTCGAGGATGATCGCCCCCGCCATTTCCGGCGCAAGCGTTCTCGCGTCACCCATGGTCGTCGATCCCTCGCCGCTGCCGCCGGTCGGGACCGGCTGGCCCGTGCCCGCCATGCTGGTCGTGCCCTGGGGCGAGAAAGCACGCTGGATGTTGAGAATGCCGCGCCCGAACGCCGAATCGGTGCCGGGCGCCCCGGCGTCGTCGGCGGTCTTGAGCAGCAAGTCGACGATCTGCGCGCCGGTGAGGTTCGGGAAGGCGCTCGCCAGCAACGCCGCGGCGCCGCTGATCACCGGCGCGGAGAAGGACGTGCCGGAATACAGATAGCCGGTGCCGGTCTGGTCGATCGTCCGCACCCGCGAGCCGAGCGCGGTCAGGTAGAAATTGGCGCCGCTTCCCGTGCCGGCCTGGTTGGAAAAGCCCGCCATGTTGCGCGCATCGTCCATCGCACCGGCGATGATGACGAGGCCGTTGCCGCTCGCCGCGCCGCCCAGCGCGAAGCCGGCCGGCTGGGTCAGCGATTCGTTGCCCGCGGAGATCACGATCACCACGCCGGCGGTCGAGGCACGGCGGATCGCGTTGGTTACGCTCGTGCCGATGCCTTCGCCGCCAAGCGAGATGTTGATGACCCGCGCGCCGCTCGAAACCGCGACGTCGATCGCTCGGCCGATGTCGATATCATTATGCTTGCAGCCATGCTCGCCGTCGCAATCGTTGGGATTGCTGGTGTTGAGCGAGATGATCGTCGAATCGAAAGCAAGGCCGATATTCTGCGTGCCGTTGCGCGCGGCCGCAATCACCGCGGAAACGGCGGTGCCATGGCCTTCGGTGTCGGTGACGCCGCGGCTCGCCACCATGTCGCGGCTCGCCGGATCGATCCGCCCTGCGAATTCGGCAAGGTTGGGATTGATGCCGCTGTCGATCACGCCGACCTTGACGCCGCGGCCGGTGCCGCCGGCATCCCAGGCATAGATCGCGCCGGATGACACCGCGCCGTTGGAGCGCTGATATTCGGCATCGTTATACTTCACGCCGGAGGCCGAAGGGGGCGGCGGCGGGGGAGGCGGCGGCGGTGGCGGGGGAGGAGGCGGCGGTGGCGGAGCGGGGGGCGGCGCGCTCAGCGTCGGATCGGGGCGCACGCTTGTGCCGCCGCTGCCGCCGCCGCAGCCGCCAAGCACCAGGGCGCCGGCGCAAACGGAAAGGATAAGCACGTTTCTATACAGCCGGCGATCCATTCCGCGACCCTCTCATGAAGATTTTAGCAGAGTTCTCAAATGCTTATGCCTGAGCGAAGCTTTCATTTTGCTGAAGGGATGCGTGCCCGCTAAGGGAGGCCGATGCTGCCCGCGCTTCGCCACATCGATTGCTGGATCTTCGATCTGGACAACAGCCTCTACCCGGCGTCGAGCAACCTGTTCGAACTGATCGACATCCGAATGGGCGCCTTCATCCAGCAGCTCGTCGGTTGCGACGCGGTGGAAGCGCGGCGCATTCAGAAGGGCTATTTCCACGAACACGGCACCACGCTCTCCGGCCTGATGCGCAGCCACGGCACCGACCCGCGCGAGTTCCTCGACTATGTGCACGACATCGACCTTGCCCGCATCTCCGCCGACCCGCGCGTGGTGGACGCGCTCGACCGGCTGCCGGGGCGTAAATATGTCTTCACCAACGGCGACGAGGCTTATGCCCGGCGCGTGCTGGACAAACTCGGGCTCGCAAACGCCTTTGACGGGCTGCACGACATCCATGCCATGAGCTACGTGCCCAAGCCGCATCCGGATGCCTACCGGGCGATGTGCGATCTCCACGCCATCGATCCCGCCCGCGCCCTGTTCGTCGAGGACATGGCCCGCAATCTGGAGCCGGCCAAGGCGCTCGGCATGACTACCGTCTGGGTCGACAACGGCTCCGAACAGGCCGGGCGCGATGCCGACGCCGCCTTTATCGATTACCGCATCACCGACATTGGCGAATGGCTGACCGCCATCGTCCAGGAGGAAAACCAATGACCGACGCCCTTCGCGACACGATCGAAGCCGCCTGGGAACGCCGCGACACCGTCGGCACCGGCGACCGCGATGTCGCCAAAGCCGTCGAAGCCGCAATCGCGCTGCTCGATTCGGGCGAGGCGCGGGTTGCGGAAAAGGGCGAGGGCGGCTGGACGGTGAACCAGTGGCTGAAGAAGGCGGTGCTGCTTTCCTTCCGCCTGTCGCCGATGGAGGCGATCGCCGGCGGCCCAGGCGGCGCGCCCTGGTGGGACAAGGTACCCTCCAAGTTCCTCGGTTGGGATGCCGCGCGCTTCGGCGAGGCCGGCTTCCGCGCGGTGCCGGGCGCGATCGTCCGCCGCGGCGCCTTTGTCGCCAAGGGCGCGGTGCTGATGCCGAGCTTCGTCAATATCGGCGCCTATGTCGGCGAAGGCACGATGGTCGACACCTGGGCGACGGTGGGAAGCTGCGCGCAGATCGGCCGCAACGTCCATATCTCGGGCGGCACCGGGATCGGCGGGGTGCTCGAGCCGCTGCAGGCCGGCCCCGTGATCATCGAGGACGATTGCTTCATCGGCGCCCGCTCCGAAGTCGCCGAAGGCGTGGTGGTGGAGCAGGGGGCGGTATTGTCGATGGGCGTGTTCCTCGGCGCGTCCACCAAGATCGTCGACCGCGACAGCGGCGAGGTCTTGGTCGGCCGGGTGCCGGCTTATTCCGTTGTGGTTCCGGGCGTCTTGCCCGGCAGGAACGGCGGTCCGGGCCTGGCCTGCGCCGTGATCGTCAAACGGGTCGACGCGCGCACCCGCTCCAAGACCAGCATCAACGAACTGCTTCGGGACTGACCTCGCGCAGCAGCGCCGCCGTCTCCCCGCTTGTCCAATCCCTGTCGCCCGTGACGCGCCAGACTTCGTTGCCTTTGGCGTCGTAGAGAATCGTGGTCGGCAAGGTGCTGACGCCAAGGTCCGCCATCAGCTCCATGTCCGGATCGAGCCAGGCCTCCAGCGTGCGAAACCCGGCCTTGGCCAGGAACGCTTCGACCTTCGCGCGCCCCTCCATGTCCTGGCTGACGGTCAGCACCTGCAACTTTTTGCCTTCGCGCACCTGCAGCGCGTCGAGGGTGGGGAGCTCCTTCACGCACGGAGCGCACCAGGTTGCCCACAGGTTGAGGAGAACCGGCCTGCCTGCAAAGGCGGCGAGGCTGGTCTTGTTGCCGTCCGGGTCCTCGAAGCTGGTATCGGTCGCCTCGGCACCGGCATGCGAGCGGTCCACCACGCCCGCCGCACCAGGCGTCTGTCCGCCGGACGGGGCCCGCTCAGCGGTCTTGCTCTCCTGCGCGGGCTGCTTCGGCGCCTCGCTGCCGCAGGCGGAGAGGAGAAACAGGCCGAGGAGCAGGACAGTGCGCATAAGCGGGGAGGTAGGGGCGGCAGGTGTGCCAAGCAAGCTGGACCTTTTCAGGGATGATTTCGCCCGCGCGCCCGATTAGAGCCATGTTCCATGAAACACGCGATCCTCCTCCTGGCCCTGCTTGCCGCCGCCTGCGGCAAGGTCGAGCCGCTCAAGCCGGCCGCCGGGCAGAGCCTTCCGCCCAAGCCGGCGGAATCCGCCCGGGCGCCGACCACCGACGAGCTGCTGACGCCGCCGCCGATCGCCCGCCCGACGCGGACGGAAGACACGCTGCGCCGCTCGGAGGAGCGCGAGGACGACCGCTTCGATCTGCCGCCGAGCTGACCGGCTCCCTGCGCACGCACTGTCCCTCACCCTTATCCCGGAGACCTCCCCCTTGAAGAAAGTCAGAAAGGCGGTGTTTCCAGTCGCCGGCCTCGGCACCCGCTTCCTGCCCGCCACCAAGGCGATGCCCAAGGAAATGCTCACCGTCGTCGACCGGCCATTGATCCAATATGCGGTCGAGGAAGCGCTGGAAGCCGGGATCGAGCAGATGATCTTCGTCACCGGCCGCGGCAAGACCGCGCTTGAGGACCATTTCGACCTCTCGTTCGAACTCGAAGCGACTATGCGCGGCCGCGGCAAGGACCTGTCCATCCTCGATGCCACCCGCATGCCCGCCGGCGCGATCACCTCGGTCCGCCAGCAGCAGCCCTTGGGCCTCGGACACGCCGTGTGGTGCGCCCGCGACATCGTCGGCGACGAGCCCTTCGCCGTGCTCCTCCCCGACGACCTGATGTTCGGCAAGCCCGGCTGCCTCGCCCAGATGGTGGAGGCGTACAACAAGGTCGGCGGCAACATCGTCTGCGTCGAGGACGTCGCCCGCGACCGCACCGCAAGCTACGGCATCGTCGATCCCGGCGCGCGGGACGGCCGCCTCACCGAAGTGCGCGGCCTGGTCGAAAAGCCGAAGCCCGAAGAGTCCCCGTCCACCTTGGGCGTCGTCGGCCGCTACATCCTCCAGCCCGAAGTGATGCGCATCCTCGACGCCAAGGAAACCGGCGCGGGCGGCGAGATCCAGCTCACCGACGCGATGGCCAAGCTGATCGGCAGCCAGCCGTTCCACGGCGTTACCGTCGATGCCGAGCGCCACGATTGCGGCGACAAGATCGGCTTCGTGAAGGCCAACCTCGCGCTCGCGCTCAAGCGCGACGACGTCGGCCCGGCGATCCGCGACTATCTGGCGGGCCTCGCTTGAGCTGCGCCGCGCTCCTCGTCGGCGACGGCCCGGTGCGGCCGATCTCCCCCGGCGAGGCGGCGTCTTATGGGGGGCCCGGCTTCGTCTGGCTGCACCTCGACGATGCAAGCGAGGAGGAGCTCGCCTTCCTCAAGACCGAGGACATTCCCGACGTTGCCGCCAACGCCCTGGTGGCGACCGAGACCCGCCCCCGCTGCGACCGGATCGAGGACGGCGCCATCGTCAACCTGCGCGGCCCCGCGACCGTGGAAACCACCGATTCCGATCGGCTCGTCTCGATCCGCATGTGGGTGCGCCGCGGCAAGGTAAACAGCGTCACCCGCCGCCCGCTTGCCTCCACGCCCGATGTCTTCCGGCAGATGGAAGCGGGCAGGGTGCTCGATCCGGGCGATCTCGTCGCCGCCTTTGCCCGCTCGATCTCGAAGCAGCTCGATCCCGAAGTCGCGCAAATGGGCGACACGCTGGACGATTACGAATCCGAGCTCGACGATCCGCGCGCCATCTACCGGCTGCGCACCGAGATCGCCCGCAGCCGCTCCGACGCGATCGCCTACCGCCGCTTCGTCGCGCCCAACCGCGATGCCCTGCAGACGCTTGCCGAACTCGATTTCGCGTGGCTGGCCGAGGAAGACCGGCTTCACATCCGCGAGGCCGCCGACCGCTTCGCCCGCATGACTGAAGAGCTGGAAGCGATCCGCGAGCGCGCCGCCTTGCTCCACGAACAGATCACCGACCTGCGCGGCGAGCAGATGGAATCGCGCTCGCTGCTGATCTCCATCGTCGCCTTCATTTTCCTGCCCCTGACCTTCCTGACCGGCCTGCTCGGCATGAACGTCAAGGGCATTCCCTACGCCGACGAACCCTGGGCGTTCGCCGGCGTGGTCGGCGTCTGCGTCCTGATCGCGGTGCTGGTCACCGCCTGGTTCATGGGACGCCACTGGCTGAACAAGTAGGGCGCGCCTGAACTCCCCTCCCTAAGCAGGGAGGGGAGTTGCACAGACCCTCCACTCAATGCCCGCCGGTAAACAGTCGTTAACCACACTGCCCTAGCCTTGGTTTTCCCGCTGCCAAGGAAAGCCGATGTCCGTTCACCCGCCCGCCGACAGCTTCATCGTCGACACGCCCATCCGGCGGCACGCCGACACGAAAGTGGCGCCGCTCTGCGTGGCGGCCCTGGCGGTGGCCTTCTTGCTCTACGCGCGGGACTTCGCGACTACCAAGGCGGGCCTGTCGATCGGCGGCGAGGCCTTGTGGGGGCGCGATTTCGTCAACGTCCACAGCTCCGGCCTGCTGGCGCTGCGCGGCCGCCTCGATATCCTCTACAACGTCGAAGCCTATCGCGCCTTTCAGACCGAGGCTTATGGCGGCGGGCTTCGCAGCCACAATTACTCCTACCCCCCGGTGACCCTGCTCTTCACCTGGCTGTTCGCGCTGCTGCCGTATGGCGCCGCGGCGATCGCCTGGCTGTGCGGCACCGCGGCCTTGTTCGTCGCGGCGGCGCGGCCCTACCTCGCCCGCGCTGGGCTTCCGGCCTGGATCGCCTTGCTCGCGCCGGCCTCGCTGATGAACGTCTGGGCGGGCCATTACGGCTTTCTGGTCGGCGCGCTCTGGCTCGGCGCCTTCCACTTCCTTCCCAGGCGGCCTGTCCTCGCTGGTGTGCTGATCGGCCTGATGGTTGTGAAGCCGCACCTTGCGGTGCTTGCCCCGGTGATCCTCCTCGCCCGGCGCGAGTGGCGGGCGATCGCCGCCGCCGCGCTTACCGCGGGCGCGCTGGTGCTGCTCTCCGCGCTCCTGTTCGGTCCGGAATTGTGGGTGACCTACCTTGTCGAAACCAGCCGGCTTCAGGCCGCGATGGTGGACGATGCCGGCACCTTCTTCATCACCATGATGCCGACAGTGACTCCCGCTTTGGTGCTCGCCGGGCTGCCGCTCGCCGCGGCCGGCGCCTGCCAGGCGGTGGTGGCGCTCGGCGCGGTGTGGCTGCTGGTCAAGCGGCTGCCGGCCGACAGCATGGATGCGGGCCTTGCCGGGGCGGCGGCGACCTTCCTGGTCCTCCCCTACGGCTTTGCCTACGACATGACCGCGGCCGGGCTCGGCGCTTTGCTCCTTTACCGCAAGGCCGGCGATCATGCCGGCGGCTCCCGCGCCTTGATGCTGATGGTCGCTTTGGTGCCGATGTCGGTGTTGCTGTTCAACGCCGCCGCTTTGCCCTTCGCGCCGCTGCTGGTGGCGGTGCAACTTGCCTTCGCGCTCGGCGTTCGCGAGGGGACGGCACCCGTGCCTCACGCCAAATTAACCGCCGCCGCTTAGGGATTTTCCCGGCAAAGGAACGTCGATGCGCCACGAAACAGTGAAGCAAAGCCGCGCCGGCCTGCCGGTGGAGCAGAGCTTGATCCAGCCGGTGATCCTGTGCGGCGGCGCGGGGACCCGGCTGTGGCCGCTCTCCACCCCCGCCTGTCCCAAGCAATTCCTTACGCTGGCCGAGGAGCGGACGATGCTCCAGGCCACCGCCGCGCGCGTCCGGCGGCCCGGTTTCGCGGAACCCTTGGTGGTTGCTGGAGAAGGCCAGGGCGCGCTCGTCGAGGCGCAGCTTGCCGCGCTTGGAACCGAGCCGCCGGCAATCATTCTCGAGCCCGCGGGCCGCAACACGGCGGCTGCGATCGCGCTTGCGGCGTATTGGCTGAAGGCGCGCGGCGCGGACGACATCATGCTGGTGATGCCGTCCGATCACCTCATTCAGGACGAGGCGGCCTTCGAGCGTGCGGTGGAGGCGGCGCTTCCGGCGGTGCACGCCGGGGCGCTCGCCACGTTCGGCATCCAGGCGTCCTCGCCGGAGACCGGTTACGGCTATATCGGGCCGGGGTCCGCCTGGCCCGAGGCGCCCGGCGCCTTTGCGGTGCAGAACTTCTTCGAGAAACCGGACGCCGACCGGGCACAAAGTTTCTGCGAGAGCGGCTATCTTTGGAACGGCGGCATCTTCCTGTTCCGCGCCTCGGCCTTTTTGCGGGAGCTTGAACGCCACGCCCCCGAGGTGGCGCATCGGTGCGCGGCGGCGGTGGCGGCGGGGGCGAGCGACGGCGTCTTCGTTCGACCCCAGGCTTCGGCGTTTCTCGCCTCTCCCAGCATCTCGGTCGATGTCGCGGTGATGGAGCAAACGGCTTTGGCCTGCGTGGTGCCGGTGGAGATGGGCTGGTCCGATCTCGGGTCATGGGACGCCGTCTGGGCGGTGGCCGACAAGGACGAGGCCGGCAATGCGCTCACGGGTGATGTGCTTGCGGTCGAAGCGTCCGGCAACCTCATCCGCAACGAAAGCGGCATCGCCATCGCGGCGGTCGGCGTGAACAATCTGGTGGTGATCGCGACGCCCGAAGGCATATTGATCGTGCCGCGCGATCAGGCGCAGAAGACCGGCCTCGCCGCTGCGGCGTTGGCGGAACGTTGTTCAAGAAAGATACATGGCTGAAGCGTTAGAGGCGTGTCTACGAGGGAAGAATCCCCAGTTCACAGGAGTATCCGCCATGAAAAAGTTCGCATTTGCCGGCGCCGCGCTGATCGCGCTTGCCGCCACCGCCGCTTCGGCCCAGCCCGCCGAGCGCGGCCGCTTCGCCCAGCCGCTGACCCGCGCCGCGGTTGAAGCGCGCGTCGAGGCCGGCTTCGCCCGGGTCGACGCCAACCGCGACGGCTTCGTCACCCAGGATGAGGCGCGCGCGATGGGCCAGGCCCGGCGTGCGCAGCGCCAGAACCGTGGCGGCGACCATGCCGGCCAGCGTGCCGAACGGCGCGAAGGGCAAGGCGAGCGCCGGGCCGAAGCCTTCGCCCGCCTAGACGCCAATCGCGACGGAATGATCAGCCGCGCCGAGTTCGACAACCGTCAGCGTCTCGCCGGCGGAGACCGCGCCGAGCGCCGACAGGACCGAGCCGAGCGCCAGGCCACCCGCGGCGAGCGCCGTGGCGGCGGGGGCGGCGGCATGTTCGCCCGCTTCGGCGGTCGTGCCTTTGGGGCCGCTGACGCCAACCGCGACGGCCGCGTCTCGCGAGCGGAAGCCCGCACCGGCGCCCTTGCGCTCTTTGCCCGGGTCGACACGGACCGCAACGGCACGATCAGCGTGGAAGAGCGTCAGGCCGCCCGCGCCTCCATGGGCGGCCAGCGCCAGCAGCGCCGCCGCGGCTAAGGGCTGAGGTAACAGGGAAAGGGCCGGAAGCAAAGATGCTCCCGGCCCTTTTTCATGCGCTTATTCGGCGGCGGCGAGGTGCCATTTGGGCGGCTCCTCGGACTCGCGCAGCCGCTGAGATTCCTCGTACATATAATCGCGGGTCATCGGGAGGGCGTCGCGGCGCTTCACATATTGAAGCTGGAGGTTGACCAGCCCGCCGTAGCGGAAGGCGGCCTCCGCCCCGGCAAGGTAGAATTGCCACATCCGAAAGAAGCGCGCGTCGTACATTTCGGTGATCTCGGCCTCGGCGCGGCAGGTTCGGCGATACCATTCCTCCAACGTGTGGGAGTAATGGAAGCGCATCGCCTCCACGTCGGTGACGATCATGCGGTGCTTCTCGGCCTCGCTGACCAGCTCCGACAAAGCCGGAATGTAGCCGCCGGGGAAGATGTATTTGCGCGTCCATTTGTCGGTAACGCCCGGCCCGCCGGCGCGGCCGCAGCAGTGCGAGATCATCACCCCGTCGGGGGCGAGCAACTCGCGGGTCTTGGCGAAGAAGCCCGGATAATGCGGCGTGCCGAGATGCTCGATCAGGCCGACGCTGCTGATCCGGTCGAACGGACCTTCGACATCGCGGTAATCGATCAGCTTGAACTTCACGCGGTCGGAGACGCCGAGCGCCTTGGCGCGCTCGTTGGAGAAATCGACCTGGTCGGGGGCGAGCGCGACGCCGAGCACATCGACGTCGTAATGGCGGTGCATGTAGAGCGCGAAGCCGCCCCAGCCGCAGCCGATGTCGAGCACCTTCATGCCCGGCTTGAGGTGAAGCTTGGCGGCGAGGTGCGCCTTTTTGTCGAGCTGCGCCTTTTCGAGGCTGTTCGCCGTGTCGCGGTAATAGGCCATCGTGTACTGCCGGTCCTCGTCGAGGAACAGCTCGTACAGCTTGCGGGTCAGGTTGTAGGTGTGCTCGGCGTTGCGGCGCGAGCGGGTCTTCCAGTTCACCTGATCGAGGCGGCCCACCATCACCGACAGCGATTTGCGCAACGGACCCTTTTTCTTGAGCACGCCGCCTTTCTCGAAAGGCGCGTTGTAGCGGACCAGCAGGATGAGGTCGCGGACGTCGCCTTCTTCGACCACCAGGCGCCCGTCCATATAGGCCTCGCCGGCGCCGAGCCGCGGGTCCTTGGAGATGGCCATCGCCGCGCCTTTGTCGGTGAGCCGGACCCGGACCGATTTGATGCCCGGGTCGGGCGCGCCGTAGCGATACTCCTTTCCGTCATGGTCGATGACGAGGAGCTCACCCTTTTTGAGGAGCCTGCGAAGCATTTTGTCGAGGAGCCACATGGCCGCAGAGAATAACTAAGCGCCGCCCAAGTGCAAGCGGCGGCGCCCGAGCGGCTTCAGCCCTGGATAGCGCTTTGCAATGCCGCGCCTAAGTCCGCGAGCCGGAACGGTTTTTGCAGCACGACGCGGCCGCGGTAGCGTTCTTCGATACCGCCTAGGCCGTAGCCGGTGGCGAACAGGAACGGGATTCCGCGCCGGTCGAGAAGGTCGGCGACCGGGAAACTCTGCTCGCCGGCAAGGTTGACGTCGAGCACCGCCGCGTCGATCTCGGCCTCCTCGGCCAGCGCCAGAGCGGGGGCGAGGCGGCTAGCTAGCCCGGCGACTTCGTGGCCGAGGTCGAGCAGCATGTCCTCGATGTTCATAGCGACCAGCATTTCGTCCTCGACGATCAGCACGCGCAGCCGTTCAGCCAATATCCCCCTCCCGCGCCGCAATCTGATCCAGCGCCGCTTCCACCGTGCAGCGCAGCCCATCCGCCTCGAATGCGATCCGCGCCTCGCCGCCAAGGTCGCCGCCCAAGCCCTGCTCGATCAGCCGCGAGCCGAAGCCGCGCCGGGTGGGCGCTGCGACGGCGGGGCCGCCATGCTCCTTCCAGTCCAGCCGAAGCGTTCCGCCGTCGTCGGTCCAGGCGATCTCGACCCGCCCGCAGTCGGCCGAGAGCGCGCCATATTTCGCGGCGTTGGTGCCGAGTTCGTGAAGCGCAAGCGCAAGCGCCAGAGCGGCGCGCGGGCTCAGCCACACCTCAGGGCCGGACACGCAGAAGCGCCGTTCGCCGCCGAGATGCTCGGTCGCGTCGCGCACCACCCGCTCCAGCGCGGCGCGTTCCCAATTCTGCTCGGTGAGGAGGTTGTGCGCCTTCGACAAGGCGATCAGCCGAGCCTCGAAGCGGGCCCGCGCCTCGGCGAGCGGCGTATCGCCGCGCAAAGTCTGGAACGCGATCGCCTGAACGGTGGCGAGGCTGTTCTTCACCCGGTGGTTGAGCTCGTTGATCAGCAGCCGCTGATGCTCCTCGGCGACCTTTTTCTCGTGAATGTCCTCGGTCGAGCCGTACCAGAGCAGGATCTTGCCGTCCGCCCCGAGCCGCGGGAAAGCGCGCGAACGCGCCCAGCGAAAGCTTCCGCCGATCATGCCGAGCCGGTGCTCGATATCGTAGGCCTTGCCGGTCTTGAGGCACTCGCCCCACGCGGCCATGCTTCGCCCGACGTCCTCGGGGTGAAGCCCGTCCGCCCAGGCCGACCCCAGGCCGGTGGTCCCGGTCCAATCCTTCCACCGCCCTGAAACCCGGTTGAGTTCGCCGCTGGGGAGCGCCGTCCAGGTGACCTGCGGCGTCGATTCCACCGTGTGCCGGTAATGGTCCTCGCTTTCGCGCAGCGATTGCTCCGCCTGCGCGCGCTCGATCGCCGACCAGGTCCGCTCGGCGACGTCGCGGGCGATGGCGGCGTCCGATCGCTTCCACAATCGGGCGTGCGGCTCATGGACGTAGAGCATCGCCTTGAGCTCGCCGTCGCGGACCAGCGGAACGGTGATCAGCGCGCGCAAGCCCACCGCTTCCCATGCCTGGGTGCGCTCGGCACCGAGCGACAACAAGCGGATGTCGGGGATCATAAGCACTTCGCCCGAACGCAGCCAGGCAAGCGCGTCGTCGCCGAAGCTGGTGAGATCGGTGCGCTGGCCGGCAAGGCTCAACACGTCCGGGTCGGCGGTCCAGTCGCTCCGCACCCAGGCGCTGGAGGTCGCCTCGTCCACCTCCGCATAGCCGACGCGGGCGGTGCCGAGATATTCGCCGAGCAGCCGCGTGGCGCTGTGCTTCACCGCCTCCGGATCGTCCGCGCCGCGCAACGCATCGGCAAGCAGCACCTGGAACGACAGCCGCTTTTCGGCGGAAACCACCCGGGTGACCTCGTTGGCCTGGTTGAGGATGGCGAGCGGCCGGCCGTCGCAGTCGAGCACGGGAATGAGGTGGCAGTTCCACCACCGTTCCTCCTCCGAGCCATCGCGAACCATGCTGAGCGATTGTTCGCGCACGAACGCCCCTTCGCCGCTTCGAACCACCTCCGGCACCAGGTCCCGAACGATCGGCCAGAGCGAGGTGCTCACGTCCGGCGCGGGACGGCCGAGCGCGGCTTCCCCGCCGATCAACTCCACCCAGGCATCGTTGTGGATCAGGATCCGCTGCTCGCCGACATAAAGCGCCGCGGGCAGCGCCGAGCGCAGGCAAAGGTCGGCGGCGGCGCGTAGTCGTTCGGGCCAGGCCTCCATCGGCCCAAGCGGAGTCATGCTCCAGTCGAACACCCGGACAAGCTCGCTAATGCGGCACGGCCGGTCGGCAGGCATGTGGGGAGCGTGAAGGGCCATCAAAGCTTTCTGTTCGGCCTCCAGTCTTAACGGCTAGGCCGTGGAACAGAAAGCCTTGATAAACAGGCGCCGTAGCCGCCCCTCAGGCGGGGATTTCGGCCTGCTTTTCGGCGGCGATCCGGTCGAGCTCCGCGCGGCTCTTTTTCTCCGCGGCCGATTTGAGCTGACCGCAGGCGGCCATGATGTCGCGCCCGCGCGGCCTGCGGATCGGCGCGGAGATGCCGCCTTCGTAGACGAGATCGGAGAAACGCTGCACCCGCTCCGGCGTCGAGCATTCGTAGGGCGCGCCGGGCCAGGGGTTGAACGGAATGAGGTTCACCTTGGCCGGAAGCTTGTACTTCCTGATCAGGCGGACGAGCTCGCGCGCATCCTCGTCGCTGTCGTTCTTGCCCTGCAGCATCACATATTCGAAGGTGATGCGCCGCGCATTGTTGGCGCCCGGATAATCCGCGCAGGCCTGGAGCAACTCCTCGATCCCGTATTTGCGATTGAGCGGCACGATTTCATCCCGCACCTCCTTGGTCACCGCGTGGAGCGACACAGCGAGGTTGACGCCGATCTCCTCGCCGGCCCTGGCCATCAGCGGCACCACGCCTGATGTGGACAGCGTAATGCGGCGGCGCGACAGGCCAAGGCCATCGCCGTCCATGACGATCTTCAACGCATCGCGGACATTGTCGAAATTGTAGAGCGGCTCGCCCATGCCCATCATCACGATGTTGCTGAGCATTCGTCCTTCCGGCTGGCTCGGCCATTCACCAAGCGCGTCGCGGGCGAGCATCACCTGGCCGACGATCTCGCTCGCGTTGAGGTTGCGCACCAGCCGCATCGTGCCGGTGTGGCAGAAGCGGCAGTTCAAGGTGCAGCCGACCTGGCTCGAGACGCACAAGGTGCCGCGGTCCGCGTCGGGAATGAAGACCATTTCGAAATCGTGGCCGTCGTCGGTTTGCAGCAGCCACTTCCTGGTGCCGTCGGTGGAGACCTGCTGGACCTCGATGCGCGGGCGTCCGACCTTGAAGCGCTCGGCGAACCAGGCGCGCTGCGGCTTGGCGATGTCGCTCATCGTCTCGAAGTCGAGCGCGCCGCGATTGTAGATCTGGTGCCAGATCTGCTTGGCGCGAAGCCTGGCCTGCTTGAGCTCCAGCCCCGCCTCGGCAAGCGCGTCGCGGATCGCGTCGCGCGACAGGCCAACGAGATCGACGCGCGAATCCTCTGACGCGACAGTCGGGCGCGGTACGGTGACGGGGTCGATTAGCCCCGGGATCGTCATAAGAGCTGTCATGAGGCGCCCTATGTAGGCGAAACGCCCCGGTTTTTCCAGTCAGCGCTTTTTCCAGTCAGCGCTTGGGCGCGCAGGCGATGGCGGCGGCATCGAGCGCGGTGGCCGCGCCGCGAAGCTGGTAGGCATCGCGCATCAGGCCGCCGCGGACGTTGCGGGTCTCGACGCTCATGTCGAGGCCGGAGCGCATCGCGGCGACGATCTCGGCGTCGGCCCGGCCGTCCGGCGCCCAGGCGTCCGCGCCGCCGCCGGCAAGCTGAAAGGTGCGATCATCGATGCGCAGAAGCACCGCCGATCCCTGGCGCTTGGCTTCGGCGAAGCGGATGTGGAGCTGGCCGCGAACGCCCTGCGCCGGGAACCAGCCGACCGACGCGAAAGCGCGCCCCGAATCCGCCCGGCGCGGCCTCAGGGGTTCGGAAATAATGAAGCAGCGGCTCTTTTCGGCGAACACGCCCCACAGGCCGAAAATTCCCAGCGAGCGTTGCTGCGCTGCAGCAGGAACGGCAAGCGCCAGAGATAAAAGGAGAAAAACCGGCCTGCGCATGGAACTGGAAAACACCTGTTTTGTGGCACTTTTGCAACGATAGGTTTTGTTTAGGTACCGTTCATGAAACCTTTCGCAAGTGCGAAGCGCTGGGAGGAACCGTTCACAAAGGCCATCCCCCGGCCGTGACAAAATGGAGTAAGTTCATGCGTAAGTACATCATTGCGGCGCTGTTTGCCGCAACCGCCGCGTCGCCCGCTTTTGCCCAGACCGCCGACACGGACCTCGGCGGTTTCCGTATCGAAGGCCTGGTCGGCTACGAAACCACCGATGTCGAAGGCGACGGCACCGACGGCCTGAACTACGGCGTCGGCGTCGGCTTCGACGTCCAGTCGGGCCGCACCGTGTTCGGCGTCGAAGCCGAAGCGATGGAATCGGAAGTCGATCAGTGCGTCGCCAACTTCCCGGGCACCGGCGACAGCCTGTGCGCCAATGCCGGCCGCGATCTGTACGTCGGCGGCCGCGCCGGCGCTGTGATCGGCACCAACAGCCTGGTCTATGCCAAGGCGGGCTACACCAACGCCCGCTTCGAGCTGGAATATGATCCCGCGATCGGCGCCACCACCACCGCCAAGGACGACCTCGATGGCGTTCGCGTCGGCGCCGGCGTGCAGTTCGGCCTCGGCCCGAATCTCTACGCAAAGGCGGAGTATCGCTACTCCAACTACGAGCAGGGCTTCGACAAGCATCAGGGCGTCGTCGGCGTGGGCTTCAAGTTCTAAGCCGCGCCAAAGCGTCCGAAGAGAAAGGCCGGGGTTATCCCCGGCCTTTTTTTATGGGCGGCGACAACCCCCTAGCCCTCCTTCGCGGGCCGCTTTACAACCCCCTTCAAAGTACCACTCTGGGGGTTTCTCATGAAGGCGACGATCGAACGGGCTACCTTGTTGAGGAGCCTCGGCCACGTCCAGTCGGTGGTGGAGCGCCGCAACACGATCCCGATCCTCAGCAACGTGCTGATCGAGGCGACCGAAGGCGGCGGGCTTCGGCTGATGGCCACTGATCTCGACCTGCAGATCAACGAAACGATCGAAGCCAACGTCACCCAGGCCGGCGCAACTACCGTTTCCGCCCACACTCTGTTCGACATCGCGCGCAAGCTCCCCGAAGGCAGCCAGGTCGAGCTCAATGCCGCCGAGGGCAAGATGCAGGTCAATGCCGGCCGCGCCCGCTTCAACCTCTCCACCCTGCCGCGCGACGACTTTCCGGTGATCGCGGAAGGCGATCTGCCGACCCGCTTCGAACTGCCGGCGGCGACCCTGCGCCAGATCGTCGACAAGACGCGCTTCGCAATCTCCACCGAAGAAACCCGTTATTACCTGAACGGCATCTTCTTCCACGTCTCGGACGAGGCGCAGCCGGTGCTCAAGGCGGCGGCCACTGACGGCCACCGCCTCGCCCGCGTCACGGTGCCCCGGCCCGCCGGCGCCGAGGGCATGCCCGACGTCATCATTCCGCGCAAATGCGTGGCCGAGCTTCGGAAGCTGCTCGACGAACTGGAAGGCACGGTGCAGATCTCGCTTTCCGAGACCAAGGTGCGCTTCGGCCTCGGCACCGCGATCCTGACATCGAAGCTGATCGACGGCACCTTCCCGGATTACAGCCGGGTGATCCCGACCGCGAACGACAAGCTGCTGCGCATCGATCCGCGCAGCTTCGAGGAAGGCGTCGACCGCGTCGCCACCATCGCCAGCGAGAAGACCCGCGCGGTCAAGCTGTCGCTCGACCGGGATCGGGTGACTTTATCCGTCACCAGCCCGGAAAACGGCACCGCGGCCGAGGAAGTGCCCGGCAGCTACAGCGCCGACAGCATGGAGATCGGCTTCAACGCGCGCTACCTGCTCGACATATTGGGGCAGATCGAAGGCGACACGGTGGAAATGCACCTCGCCGACGCCGCCGCGCCGACCCTGCTTCGCGAAAACGACAAGGCGCCGGCGCTCTACGTGCTGATGCCGATGCGCGTATGAAAAAGGCTGCGTTCCTTGCGGCGATGGCCCTGGCCGCCGCCGCCCCGCTCGCGGCGTCGGCAGCGCCGCCCTCCGGGCAAGCCGCGCCCGACGGCGAAAGCCTGCGGCTCGCGCAAAAGCTTGTCGCCGCGGTCAACCCACACGATCTCATGGTTGATGTGAACCTGCGCGGTTGGGAAGCAACCGTGAAGCAGGTCATGGCGGCCGCGCCGCCGGTTCAGAAACTCGAGGCGCAATATCCCGGTGTCTCGGAGGCAGGGATCGATGGCGCCCGGCCGCTTGCCCGCCAATATTGCGAGCAGTTCGTGGCAAAGGCGGCGGAGTCCAAGGCGCTGATCTTCGCGGCCGGGATGAGCCAGGCGGAGCTGCTCGACGCCATTGCCTTCTACGGCAGCCCGACCGGCCAGCGGCTGGTCAGGAGCTACACGTCCAAGACGGACGTTCAGGAGATGGGCAGGCGCATGACCGAGCAGGCGCAGGAGACCGGCAGGCCTCACGTGACCTCGGAAATGGCGGCGGACCTGCAAAAGAAGACAATTCAGGCAGTAGCCGGCGACATCACCGCCGCGGACGAGCTGGCGTTGATGCGTTTCAGCCAGAAACCGGCTGCGGCGAAGCTTACCACGCTTTCGGCCGAGGCGGATCGGCAGCTGCTCGCGGAAATCAACAAGCCGCACCCCGAGTGGGAAGCGACGCAGTCCGCCGCCATAAACAATGCGATGCGCGCATACGTGGACGCTCGGAAGAAGCCATAAGGCAGGCGCCGCAAGCCGGCCGCCGGTCGCCCATTCGATGACCGCGATCACGCGCCTTTCCTTGTCCCAACTGCGCTCCTACGCGGACGCGGTGATCGTGCCCGGGCAAGGTCTGGTGGTCCTCACCGGCGAAAACGGTGCCGGCAAAACCAACGTCCTCGAGGCCGTGTCGCTGCTCTCGCCAGGCCGCGGCCTGCGCGGCGTTGCGCTCAGCGAGATTGCCAGGCGCGGCGGCGGCGGCGGCTTCGCGGTGGCGGCGCGGCTTGGCGATCTGGAGATCGGCACCGGGACCCTCGCTTCCACGCCCGAGCGGCGGCAGGTGCGGATCAACGGCGCGGCGGCTTCGGCCACGTCGCTGTCCGAGTGGCTGTCGATCCTGTGGCTCACCCCGGTGATGGATCGCTTGTTTCAGGAGGGCGCGTCGGGGCGCCGCCGCTTCCTCGACCGCCTCGTCCTGGCACTGCAGCCCGGCCACGCCGTCCACGCCGCGCGCTACGAAGCGGCGATGCGGGCCAGGAACAAGCTCCTCGCCGAAGAGCGCCCCGATGCCGAATGGCTCTCTGCGCTCGAAGCGCGCATGGCCGAGCATGGCGCTGTAATTGCGGGCGCCCGGCGGGACGCCGTCGCCGCGCTCGCCGCGCAGCTTGCCGGAACGCCCGACGGCCCCTTCGCCCGCGCCGGCCTGGCGCTCGAAGGCGGGGACGAGCACGACCTCACCTCGGCCCTCGCCACCGGCCGAAGCCGCGACGCTGCGGCCGGCCGCACCCTCGTGGGCCCGCACCGTACCGACTTCCTCGTCACCCACCTCGGCAAGGTCCAGCCCGCCGCCCTCTGTTCCACCGGCGAGCAAAAGGCGCTGCTCCTCGGCATCGTCCTCGCCCACGCCGACCTCGTCGCCGACCGCGCCGGCCGCCGCCCGATCCTGCTGCTCGACGAAGTCGCCGCCCATCTCGACCCCCGCCGCCGCGCCGCCTTGTTCGAGCGGCTTGAGGCTTCGGGCGGCCAGGTGTGGATGACCGGCACGGAAGCCTCGCTGTTCGAAACCGTCGGCGCCGACGCCACCCGCCTCGAAGTCCGCGACGGAGCGGTTTTCCAGGCCTGAGCGGGCGCGGAATCTACCAATTTCCTTGGGTTTCGGCGCGCGCGCGGCTATATCTTCCGCATGGCAACATCATCGAACGAAAACAGCTACGGCGCCGATTCCATCAAGGTGCTGAAGGGCCTCGACGCGGTCCGCAAACGGCCGGGAATGTATATCGGCGACACCGACGACGGATCGGGTCTCCACCACATGGTGTTCGAGGTCTCCGACAACGCGATCGACGAAGCGCTCGCCGGCCATTGCGACCTGATCAACATCGTCCTCAACCCCGACGGCTCGGTCTCGGTCGAGGATAACGGCCGCGGCATTCCCACCGGCATCCATGCCGAGGAGGGCGTGTCGGCGGCCGAGGTGATCATGACCCAGCTCCACGCCGGGGGTAAGTTCGAGAACACTTCGGACGACAACGCCTACAAGGTGTCCGGCGGTCTGCACGGTGTCGGCGTCTCTGTGGTCAATGCGCTCTCCGAATGGCTGGAGCTCAACATCTGGCGCGACGGCGAGGAGCATTGGATGCGCTTCCGTCACGGCGACGCCGAAGCGCCGCTGAAGCTGATCGGCCCGGCGCTCGAAGGCCGCAAGGGCACCCGCGTCACCTTCATGCCGAGCGCGGAGACGTTCAAGATCCTGGAGTTCGATTTCGACAAGCTCGAGCACCGCTTCCGCGAGCTCGCGTTCCTCAACTCCGGCGTCCGCCTGATCCTCACCGACGCGCGGCACGAGGAGGAAAAGGCGGTCGAGCTTTACTACGAAGGCGGCATCGCGGCGTTCGTGCGCTATCTCGACCGCACCAAGGTGGCGCTGATCCCGGAGCCGATCTCCGTCACCGGCCAGCGCGACGATATCGGCATCGAAGTCGCTTTGGAGTGGAACGACAGCTATTACGAGCAGGTCCTCTGCTTCACCAACAACATCCCCCAACGCGACGGCGGCACCCACCTCGCCGCCTTCCGCGCGGCGCTGACCCGCACCTTGAACGGCTATGCGGAGAAGAGCGGCGCGCTGAAGAAGGAGAAGGTCTCCCTCACCGGCGACGACATGCGCGAAGGCCTCACCGCGATCGTCTCGGTGAAGCTGCCCGACCCGAAGTTCGGCTCCCAGACCAAGGACAAGCTCGTCTCCTCCGAGGTCCGCCAGCCGCTGGAAAGCCTGATGGCCGACAAGATGTCGGAGTGGCTTGAGGAAAACCCGCAGCACGCCCGCACCATCGTCCAGAAGATCATCGACGCCGCCGCCGCCCGCGAAGCCGCCCGCAAGGCGCGCGAGCTGACCCGGCGCAAAGGCGCGATGGACATTGCCTCCCTCCCCGGCAAGCTCGCCGACTGCCAGGAGCGCGATCCCGCCAAGTCCGAACTGTTCCTGGTCGAGGGCGATTCCGCCGGCGGCTCGGCCAAGCAGGGCCGCGACCGCAGCACCCAGGCGATTTTGCCGCTCAAGGGCAAGATCCTCAACGTCGAGCGCGCCCGTTTCGACCGGATGCTCTCCTCCAAGGAAGTCGGCACCCTCATCCAGGCGATGGGCACCGGCATTGGCCGCGACGATTTCAACATCGAGAAATTGCGCTACCACAAGATCGTGATCATGACGGACGCCGACGTCGACGGCGCCCACATCCGCACGCTGCTGCTGACCTTCTTCTACCGCCAGATGCCCGAGATCATCGAGCGCGGACACCTCTTCATCGCCCAGCCGCCGCTCTACAAGGTCGCGAAGGGCCGCTCGGAAGTCTACGTCAAGGACGACTCCCGGCTCGAGGAATATCTGATCGACGCCGGCATCGGATCGATGGTGCTGGAAGGCGCCGCCGAAGGCCCGCGCTCCGGCCAGGACCTGCGCTCGCTCGCCGACCACGCCCGCCGCGTGCGCAGCCTGATGCGCTACGTGCCGCGCCGCTACGATCCCGGCCTGATCGAGGCGCTTGCCTTGAACGGCGCCCTCGATCCCACCTGCCCCGAAAAGGAGCGCGCCGCGGCCATCGCCCGCGCCGCCGCCTTCCTTCAGGGCAGCGACCAGGATGCGACCTGGACCGGCGAGGTCGGCGCGGACGGCGATTACGTGCTTCGCCGCCTGTGGCGCGGCGTCACCGACCACCATGTCGTCGATCACAAGTTCGTCGCCTCGGCCGAAGCCCGCAAGCTCCACGGCCTCGCCGCCGAGCAGGCCGGCGCCTACGCCCAGGCCTCGCGCCTGGTGTCGCTCAAGTCCTCGGCAAAGGCGGACGCCGCCGACGAGCAGGAGGAGAACACCCCCGGCGCCGCCCTCGACATCGCGCCGCCCGAACGCGCGCCCGACGCCAAGGGCGCGCTCGTCCGCCGCCCCACCGAACTGCTCGACGCGATCCTGGCCGCGGGCCGCAAGGGCCTCTCGATCCAGCGCTACAAGGGCCTTGGCGAGATGAACGCCGACCAGCTTTGGGAAACCACGCTCGATCCGGAAAACCGCTCGCTGCTTCGCGTCGAGGTGGAGCAGGCGGACATCGCCGATGAGATCTTCACCCGCCTGATGGGCGACATCGTCGAACCCCGCCGCGAATTCATCCAGGACAATGCGCTGAGCGTCGCCAACCTCGACGTCTAGGCCGGCGACTTAGCGCCAAATCCGATACAATTGTGGGCGGCTTCATTAGGGGGCGCAGCTTGACTCCTTTGCGCCGCAAGCCGAGCCTCTTCGCGGCGAGTCGCGGGGTGTGGCCTGCCGAAGGGGCGCGCCGGCACTCGGCACGCGCCCGCGCGCGAGCTGGGGGAGCATCGCATGATCGTTAGCCCGTATCTGTTCTGGGCGCTTGCCACCGCCGCTTTGGCGCCCCTCGCGCTGATCGTCGCCCGGCATGAGCTGCGCAAGGTCCGCTACCGGCTGGTCGAGGAGCTGCGCGTCAATATTTTCAAGGACGAACCCAATTTGCCGCAGCTCGAGCTCGCCGCCGCCCGGTACCGCGCCGGCCGTGACGAAGCCGGCGAGACCCGGCAGGAGGCGGTGCAGATCTGGACCGGCGCCTTCATCTTCACCGCCTTGTGCTTCGCCGGCTTTTCGATCCTGCTTGTGCCGACATCGCAGCTCCTCTCCGGCACCCCCACCTTTCCCCAGGTCACCGCGTCCCTCCTCTGGTCGCAGGGTTATGCGGCAGGACCGCTCAGGGAGGCGGCGCTTGCCGATCTCGCGCGAACGCTGACCATTGCCGGGATCTCCTTTCTGGGCGGCTACGTCTTCCAGGTCCGCTACCTGATCCGCGCCACCTTGAACCAGGAGCTTGGCGCCCTCGCCTTCGTGCGGGCGACGATGAACGTGCTTCAGGGCATGATCGTCGCCTTGGTCGCCTACCGGGTGGAGGTGGTGCTGATCGACGGCGCGCTCACCGCGGGCGCCCGGGGCGCCGCGGTGGATGCGGCAGGCCCGGTGGCGTTCGCCGCTGCCATGGCGGTCGCCTTCGTGCTCGGCCTTTATCCCAATCTCGGCCTCAACCGGATCAGCAAGGTCGCCAAGATCCGCTGGAAGGAAGTGGATGAGCTGGCGATGAGCGCGTCGAAGCTGATCCCGCTGCAGGTGATCGACGGAATCGATTCGGAAACCGCTTTCCGGCTCGAGGAAAGCAACCTCTACGACGTGCAGAACCTCGCCACGGTGAACCCGATCTCGCTTTACGCGGAATCACCCTTTCCGCTGATGGAGGTGTTCGACTGGGTGCTCCAGGCCCAGCTTTGCGCCAATGTCGGCACCCGCGCCTTCATCGCGCTTCGCGATCACAAGATCCGCACCATCTTCGATCTGGAGCGGGCGGTGCTCGCCGAAGGAGCGCCGCCGGAATATGTGCGGGCGATCGGCGCCTTGTTTTTCGCCGACGCGACTCCCGCTTTCCGAACCCGCATCGGCCTGCCCGCGACGGCCGAGGGGGCGCCGGTGGCGGGCGCGGAGATCAGCATCGAAACGGTTCGCCACGCCGCCGCGATCATGGGCGACGACCTCCACGTCCACCGGCTGCGCGCGCTGTGGCGGTTGATGCTGAAGACCACCATGGGCCGCACGGACACCGACTCGCCCTGGCTTTACCAGACCGGCCCGCTGCCGGGCGATCCGCCGGGCCTCGTCCACCCGTCTCCGCTCACGATCCTGGCCGGCAAGCCGGCGCCCCCGCTCTGAGAGCGCTTGCCCGGCAGACCCACGCTTAGTCGCGCAGCCTCGCGCCCGCTTTTGCCGCGGCCGCGACGACTCGGTCCGACACGGCTTTGAGCTCCTCCTCGGTGAAGCTCTTCTCGCCCGGCTGCAGAGTCACCTCCACCGCCACGGACTTCATGCCTTCGGGCACGCCGGGGCCGGTGAAGACGTCGAACAGGCTGACGCTCGCAATCGCCTGCTTGTCGGCGCCGCGCACTGCCCGAAGCAGGGTGTCGGCCTGGGCCTCCGCCGGCACCAGAAAGGCGAAGTCCCGGCTCACCGCCTGCAAAGCGGGCGGGCGATAGGCTTCGCGCATATGCCCGCCTCCGCCGCCGCGCTTCTGCGGGATGGCGTCGAGAAAGATTTCCGCCGCAACCACCGGTCCGTCGAGGTCGAACGCCTTGAGCGTTGCAGGATGAAGCTCACCGAACTCGGCCAGTGCATTCTTCGGCCCGAGGTTCAGCCGCGCCGAACGGCCGGGATGGTAGACGCCCCCCGCGGGCGCAAGCGCCTGCAGATTGTCCACGGGCGCCCCTGCCGCGGCAAGGATGGCAAGCGCTTCCGCCTTGGCGTCATACGCGTCGAAACCGGCCGCCTTGCCGGTGCGCCAATCGCGCGGGCCGCGCTGGCCGGCGAGCACCACCGCCAGAGTCGGCCGCTCGCCGTCCGCCAGATACCGCCGCCCGACTTCGAACAGGCGAACGCTGTCCGCCCCGCGCGCGATGTTGCGCCGCGCTGCCGCCAGGAGGCCGGGAAGGAGCGACGGCCGCATCGCCTTCATCTCCTCGCTGATCGGGTTTTCCAGAACCCAGGCCGATCCGCCGAACGGCGCCGCTTCGGCCTCGGCGATGAAGCTCCAGGTCACCGCTTCGTTGAGCCCACGCGCGGCCGCCGTTCGCCGCACCTTGCGCTCCAGCATCTGCTCCGGGGTGGCGGTCGGCCGCGCAACGCCCGGCGTGCGGGGGAGCGGAACCGCCTCCACCTTATCGATGCCGTGGATGCGAACCACTTCCTCGACGATGTCGGCGGACCCGTCGATGTCCCGCCGCCAGCTCGGCACGCCGATCTGCCAGGTCTCGCCAGTCTCCACGGTGAAGCCAAGCCGCTCCAGAATGTCCTGCTGCTCGGCGTCGGCGACATCGACGCCGCCAAGCGCGCGCACCCGCGCCGGCTTGAAGGCCACCGTCCGCTCCAGCCGAGGCGCTTCGCCAGCGCGAACGATCTCCGACGCCTCACCGCCGGCAAGCGCCAGCGCCATCTCGGTCGCGAGCGCCAGACCCGCATCGAGGGACGCCGGGTCTACCCCCCGCTCGAAGCGGGTCCGTGCGTCGGAGGTGACGCCAAGCTTCTGCCCGGCGCGGGCGATATGCTCCGGCGTGAAGTAGGCGCATTCGATCAGGATGTCAGTGGTCTCCTCCGACACCCCCGAATGCTCGCCGCCCATGATGCCGCCGATGTCGTGAACGCCCGCTTCGTCGGCGATCACGGTGATGCTCTCGTCGAGCCGGTAGGTCTTGCCGTTGAGCGCAAGCACCTCCTCCCCGTCCCGCGCCCGCCGCGCAGTGACGGCGCCGCTGAGCTTGGCAAGGTCGTAGACGTGCAGCGGCCGTCCCCAGCCGATCATGATGTGGTTGGTCATGTCGACCAAAGCCGAGATCGGCCGCTGCCCGACCGCCTTCAGCCGTTGCTGAAGCCAGGCCGGGGAGGCGCCGTTCTTCACGCCGCGCACAACGCGGCCGTAGAAAGCAGGACAGCCCTCCGCGTCCTCGATCCGGATATCCACCGGGCACGGGAAGCTCCCCGGAACGTCCTTCGGCGCCACAGGCTTCAGCGTCCCCAGGCCCGCCGCCGCCAAATCCCGTGCAATGCCGTACACGCCCATCGCGTCCTGCCGGTTGGGGGTGATCGCGACGTCGATGACCGGATCGTCCAGCCCCGCATAGTCCGCATACGCCGCGCCAACCGGCGCGTCGTCGGGCAGCGCGATGATGCCGTCATGCTCCTCGCCAAGCTCGAGCTCGCGCACCGAGCACATCATGCCCCGGCTCTCCACGCCGCGGATCGCCGCCACTTTCAAGGTGATGCCGCTGCCCGGCACATACGCGCCCGGCGGCCCGAACACGCCCTTCATTCCGGCCTTTGCGTTGGGCGCGCCGCACACCACCTGCAGCGTCTCGCCGGTGCCGGCATCCACCGTCAGCACCTGCAGCTTGTCCGCCTGCGGGTGGCGCTCGGCGGTCAGCACATGGCCGACTACGAACGGCGCAAGCTTCTCCGCCGGGTTCTCGACGCCCTCGACCTCAAGCCCGATGCGGGTCAGCGCCAGCACGATATCCTCGGCCGATGCGTCGGTCTCGAGATGCTCCTTGAGCCAGCTCAGGGTGAACTTCATGCCCCCACTCCCCCGCTGAGCGTCGGCACATCGAGCGCCGCGAAGCCGTAGTGACGCAGCCAGCGCAAATCGCCGTCGAAGAACGCGCGAAGGTCGTCCATTCCGTATTTCAGCATCGCCAGCCGGTCGATCCCGCAGCCGAAGGCGAAACCCTGATACTCGTCGGGATCGAGCCCGCACGCGGCGATCACCTTGGGGTGCACCATCCCGGAGCCGAGCAGCTCCATCCAGCCCCCATTCCCCGGACTTGGCTCACCCCCAAGCACCCGCCGCCCCTTCACCATCGTGTAGCCGACATCGACCTCGGCCGAAGGCTCGGTGAACGGGAAGTAGGATGGGCGAAGCCGAAGCACGATGTCCTCACGCTCGAAATAGGCCTTGAGGAACGTCTCCAGAGTCCACTTGAGGTGGCCCAGGTGGATGCCGCGGTCGATCACCAGCCCCTCGACCTGGTGGAACATCGGTGTATGCGTCGCGTCGCTGTCCGAGCGGTAGGTCCGCCCCGGCGCGATGATCCGGATCGGCGGCTTGCTGCTCAGCATGGTGCGGATTTGCACCGGCGAGGTGTGCGTGCGAAGCAGCATCCGCCGCCCCTCGCCATCGGTGTCCGCGAAATAGAAGGTGTCGTGCATCGCCCGCGCCGGATGGCTTTCGGGAATGTTGAGCGCGGTGAAATTATGCCAGTCGTCCTCGATCTCCGGCCCGGTCGCGACCGAGAAGCCGAGGTCCGCGAAAATCTCGGCAAGCTCGTCCATGACCTGGCTGACCGGATGCACCGATCCGCGTGGGCTCGCGCCGGCGGGGAGGGTCATGTCCAGCGTCTCGGTGGCGAGCTTCTTCTCCAGCGCCTCCGCCTCCAGCGCCGCCTTGCGCGCCGCGATCGCCTCGCTCACCGCCTCGCGGAAGCCGTGGATCTTCGGCCCGGCCTCCTGCCGTTCCTCCGGGCTCATTTTGCCCAGGGATTTCAGGAGCTGAGTCACCGCCCCCTGCTTGCCAAGCGCCGCCACCCGCTCCGCCTCAAGCGCCTGAAGGTCCGCCGCGCCGGCAATGCGGGCGATCATGTTATCGTCTGGAGAGTCCATGCACGCGCCTCTAGCCGAGGAGGAGGCGAAACGTCCACTAACCCCATACACCAACCCCGTTCCTCCAGGTGCCCCCTCCCGTTCGTCTCGAGCGAAGTCGAGAGACGCCGGCACGGACTCTTCGGAAACGTCTCTCGACTTCGCTCGAGACGAACGGTGGTGGGAGCTATTGCTCCAAAGCCTCGGCAATCAGCCGCCGGCTGTTCTCCACCCCGTAAAGGGCGATGAAGCTGCCCATCCGCGGCCCCTGGCTGGTGCCGAGCAAGGTCTCGTAAAGCGCCTTGAACCAGTCGCGCAGGTTCTCGAACGCGTGCGCCTTGCCCACCTCGAACACCAGATTCTGGAGTTCGTCCGCCGGCGTATCCTCGGCCAGCCCGGCGAGCTGCGCATGGAGGTCGCGCAACGCCGCCGCCTCCTTCTCATCCGGCGCGCGGCGCTGGAGCGTGTCCTTCACGAAGTCGCGGAAATAGGCCGCAGCATAGCCGATCAGCGCATCGAGTTCCGGATGCGATTCCGCCGACACGTCCGGCGCGTAACGCTTCACGAACGCCCACAGCAAAGTCTTGTCGTCGCTCGACGCCACCGCCACCAGGTTGAGCAGCAGCCCAAAGGTCAGCGGCATCCGCGCCTCCGGCACCGCCCCCGCATGGATGTGGTGCACCGGATTGCCCAGCCGCTTCGCCCAGTCCTGCGCCGGATAGGCGGCGAGGAATTGCTGGTATTCGTCGATCGCGCGCGGGATCACGCCGAACGAGAGCTGCTTGGCCCGCTTCGGCTCGCGGTAGATGTAGAAGGCCAGGCTCTCGGGCGGCCCATAGGTCAGCCACTGGTCGATGGTGACGCCATTGCCCTTGGTCTTCGAAATCTTCTCGCCATTCTCGTCCAGGAACAGCTCGTAGTTGAACCCCTCCGGCGGCCGCCCGCCGAGCACGCGGATGATCTTCGAACTCTGCACCACCGAATCGATCAGGTCCTTGCCCGCCATCTCGTAATCGATGCCAAGCGCGTACCAGCGCATCGCCCAGTCGACCTTCCACTGCAGCTTCGCCCCGCCGCCGAGGATCGACTGCTCGACGCTCTCCCCCGTCTCCGGCTCGACGTAGCGGATCAGCCCGTCTTCCGCGTCCACCACCTCCACCGCCACCTGAAGCACCTTGCCGTTCACCCGGCTGACCGGAAGCACCGGCGAATAGGTCCTGCGCCGCTCCTCCCGCAGCGTCGGCAGCATGACCTCCATGATCGCGTCATACTTCCTCAGCACCTGCCGAAGCCCCTCGTCGAAACGCCCCGAACGGTAGCAATCCGACGACGACAGGAACTCATACTCGAACCCGAACCCGTCGAGGAATTGACGCAGCAAATTGTTGTTATGCTCGGCATAGCTCGCATGGCCGCAGCCATAAGGATCCGGCACCCGGCTCAGCGGCTGGTCGAGGTGCGCCAGCATCATCTCCTGCTCCGGCACGCCCGGCGGCACCTTGCGCATCCCGTCCATGTCGTCCGAGAACGCCACCAGCCGGCTCGGCCAGTCGGCCAGCTCCGACAAAGCGTGCCGCACCATCAAGGTCCGCGCCACCTCCTGAAACGTTCCGAGGTGCGGCAGGCCCGACGGCCCGTACCCCGTCTCGAACACGATCTCGCCGGGCTCTCCGTTCCTGGGCGGCGGCCCGTCCGGGTAGCGCTTCAAAAGCTTGCGCGCTTCCTCATAGGGCCAGGCCTTGGAGACAAGCGCAGCGTCGCGTAGCGCGGCGGGGATTTCGAAAGGAGGCATCCCCGCCATTTCGCCGCTAAGCGCATCCGGCGCAAGCACCATCGCCGCCGGCTCGGCCACTCACCAGATCAGCCGGTACGCCACATAGCCGAGCACCGCCACCAGCGGCAGGCCGATGCCGAAGAAGCCCGGGCTGAACAGCGCCTCGAACCACCACGGCTCCTTGAACGCATATTCGCTCGGCTCCCAGTCCGGCGCGTCGTCCGAAGGTCCGGTCTCGTCCTTCTCGCTCATCCGCGCGCCATAGCAGTTTCCCGCCCCGCAAGCACCATCGCCCTGCTCTCACCCGTGCCCGCGCGCCAGCCGCTCCGCCTCCGCCTCGGCCGCCCGCCGCGCCTCGTCCGCTTTCTGCTGCTCGTAGGTATAAGCCAGCGGGTCCTCCATCATCGGCACCGCGTCGGGGGAGACCGGGCCATAGCCGATCGGCACCATCTCGCCCTCCACCGTCAGGCCGCGCCCTTCGCGGATCCGCCGCCGGCCCAACTCGTGCAGCTTGCGCAATATCCGATCCACCGTCTCCTCCTTAAGCGCCTCGTCCTCGATCTCGCGCTCCTCCTCCAGTTCCTTGCGGATCGCCGCGATCTGCTCCGGCGTCGCCCCGCCGCCGCGCCCGTATTTCGCCGGGTCCGCGGCCGCCATCAGCGTCTTCAGCATCGCGTCGGAGGGCTTGATCCGCTCCTCCACCACCTTGCCCCCTCGGATGATTTTGGTCGGCGTGCCCTCCACCGCCCGCATCCAGGCGATCGCCTCCAGCGGCCCCCGCGCCTTGACCCGCGCCAGCTTGCACGCCGCGTCGAACGCCGGCCGGAACCGCCGGTGCCGGGTCACCGAGGTCTTGGAGATATCCGCCACCCGGCACGCATCCGTCACGCACCCCGATTTCTCCAGCTCGGCGAGAAACACCGCCTCCTTCTCCACCGTAAACCCATCGATCCGCTCCCGCACGCCCCGCGCCGCCGCCGCATCCCGCGCCGCACGCCCCGAAGCCCGACCACGCTTAGCCACCATCACGTCCTCTCCCCGATCCTCGTGTCCCGTGAAAAACCGGCCCCGCCTGCGCGAAGCCCGAACGGTTCAAACCGCATGAAAATGCAGGTGCCGCGGCCAGCGTCCGTCATCCACCGCCGCCCGAATCTCGGCGAGGATCGCGTCGGCCGCCGCTTCCTCGGCCGGCGGCGGCAAATCGGGCGCGTCGTCGGCGTCCCAGTCGACATCCGGCCGCGCGTCCATCGCCCGGCAATAAGCGTCGCCAACCATGTTCTGCAGCCGCACCATCTCCGCGAACCGTTCCCGCATCCAGCCGATCCGGGCCCGCATCCGCGCCTCCATCACCCGCGCCTCGGCCTCGGCGTCCTGCGCCGGCACCCCGATCCCCCGCATCTCGCGCACCACCCGCGCCCGAAACGCCGCCCAATCGAGGTGCCGCTCCGCAGCCTCCCGCCCCGAAGCCCGATCCCGGCTTGCCGCCATAGTCCCACTCCCATCCACCGACCCGCACCACGCGACTCGCAACCGGACAGGATGAACCACACCTCCACCCATGTAGGAAAGTTCTTTTTATGTTCCGCGTAGCGCGGCCTGGAGGAGTCGCAGCGGGATGCGAAGCACCCGCAAGCTCCGCCAGGACTCGCGCAAGCACGGCCGGGCGGGCGGGCGGCCTCAAGCCGACCGAACCGCTTCGACGTCACGACGCGGCTTTGCCGCGGCGCGTTCCGCGCGCTACCCAACCACCCCAAGCACCCGCACCGCATCCGCCCGAAGCGCCGCAAGCAACGCCTCCCCTTCGCCGAACTCCGCGACGCCGAGGTCCACCGCCCAAACCACCTTGGCCGCAAAGGCCCCCACATCCGGCGCCGGCACCGCGAACGCCCGCTCGATCGCCGCCTCCCAGGCGTCGCAGCGCGCATCGTACGCCTCCTGCACCGCCTCCGCCGCCTCGAACGAAAGCCCCTCCGTCCCCGGCTCCACCACCCGAAGCCCCACCTCCGCCCGAACCACCCCAGCCAAAGCCGCCACCCATTCCTCCCTCGCCCCTCCGGGGAGAGGGACCCCACCGCCAAAGGCGGTGGGAGGGAGAGGGGCAGTCGCGAGCTCCACCCCCACCACCGGCAACCCCGCCGCAACACCTAGAAGTGCCCGACGCGTGCAGCTATGCTCCCCGACAGTCATGTCCAAGGCTCTCCTGAAGGCGGGAGGGGTGTTCAGATTATGGCTGCAAATGTGACACGGAGCCGCGGCGGGTGCAAGCGCTTTTTGCTGGAAATGTGACAGAATGAACATCCGCCAGTGCCGCATGGCTCGAGCGGCGCTCGACTGGTCGCAGGCCGACCTCGCCGAAGCGGCGAGTGTGAGTACGCGGACGGTGATCCGCTACGAGGCAGGAGAGTCGGTCCTTGCCGCACGAGTGGAAACTATGCAGCAAGCGCTCCAGGCGGAGGGGGTGTCATTCGTTGACAGCGGCGAGATGGCAGGTGCCGTCGTTCCTCCGAACGCCTCCTCATGATAACCGATGACCTCTTTATGTTCTGGTTCGGTTTACCAAATATCCTCTGTGGCGAGAATGACTCCCTTGAGACTGAAACTGAAGCGTGCAGCGCTTTATCCTACCTCTAATAGCGAAATGGCCATAGGTCACCCGGGAGCCCTAAACAGGCTAGGGGAGATTGCGTGGGGGTCAACAACCGGACGGCGAGCGGAGCCATGCTACGCGACGTAGACATCCGTTCTTCGTTGGAAGAATGGCTCGTCCGCCTGCATGCTGGAGACGACTCAAAGATAATTCATGAACTCGCCATTCCGCGCCCGTCAGGTCGTGTTGATCTAGCCGTAATCAACGGTCGTTTGGCCGGGTTTGAGATAAAAAGTGATGTCGACGGTCTGGGGCGGCTAACCCGCCAAAGCGCCTGCTTCAGTCAAGTGTTTGAGCAGATGAGCCTTGTGGTTACGAAGCGCCATATCAAAGCGGCGCAAGATCGGGTTCCAGATTGGTGGGGTCTCATAGAACCTTACGGGCAGACTTTCCGCGTTCGACGAAAGCCTCGATTGAACAAGTCATTGAACATCGAGAAAGTGCTGCACATCCTGCTTCGCAAGGAACTGGTTGCCGTTGAGCGGCTGCTGAGTACCAAACCATCACCGAGCGCTGCTCTTAAAACTTCTATTGTGGGGAGCCTTCTTGCTAATCATAGCAAACGCAAACTGCTTGTAGCTGTCCGCGAAGTCCTCAAAGAGCGCTAAAGGTCATCCGCATCCTCATACCCGAGCACTGCTTCGCGAGCGTAGCGAAACTGACGCTCCAAGTGACCGTTGATACGCCCGGCATGCCAGAAGCGAGCCCTGTCTGCTCCGTTAATATCACCCCCTGCTGCGCGCCCTATCATCTGGTCGCACCAAGAGGGAAGCTCATCAAATTCGGGGTGGCCGCGCACGGCTCTGGAGCCCTCAATCCATCCATTCCGATCAGCCGTATTTTCGTGCCGGTTGATAAGCCAACTCTCCGGCAGTGAGTGCACCACTGTCGCTCGCCAATCGCGAGGGATAAACCTGCTCAATGTTCGTTCTCGTTGAGACGCCGCGTAATCGCCAAAGGCAAGGGGCATTACCTGTCTCGCACCCCGCCAGACCTCCCAATCGCAATTCGTGACGGCCCTGATGCCATCGTGTCCCGGCCTAGTGAACGAATTGCTCATGCAAACCGCCATGAGACCGCCACTTCGTTCTAATGCGATATCTCTGAGGATCTTGTCGATAGCGTTAGCCACGAAGGCGATCCGATCCTCAACCCTTCTCCTTCCTTGACCGCTGTCGAAGATGATTAGAACTTGATCAGCTGTCGCCACCGTTGTTAGCACCTCCGCCACCAGCGCACAGGTCTCCGCGATCATCGCCGGCTTGACTCGAACGGCGATGGACCTCCCGCCGTTCGCGAGCAGAGCCGCTTGCTCGAGTATCGAAGCTCTTTGCGCTTCGGGATTGGTGAACTGCAACACAGGGACTGCGCCTGGAAAGGTTTCAACCAACTGGCGCCAGTTAGCAAAGCCGGCTTCCGCCCGGAGAAGGGAACTCAGCTCTTGATTGAAAGAGTTCGCTGCTGCTGTCTCGGCTTCCACCCGTGCGGCCTCCGCTATCGGATCAGCGGGATCACGTGCCTCGTAGGGCGGCGGAGCGGCTCTAACATCTATATCGAGGAGGAACGGTCTAAGCTCAACCGTGCTCCTTACCATCTCAATAGCCGCTTGGAGGCTTCCTGAGTCCGCGCCAGGACGACGACTCAGTTCAAATATCGGTAGTATGCCATCCTTCGTAGCTTCACGAAGCTTCTCATAGGCCATGCGCTCTACTTCACCGCATAGAAGGGACGGATAATACGTATATGCAGCAAAATCTACGCTAGGCACCGGTCTCTCCGTTGCTTAATGATCCAGCTAAGGCTGGTGCATGCGCTCGGTAAGGAAGTAAATACCGTGAAGCGTTGACACAGCTAACGATGCAATCGGAAGGTTCAGAACGAAGATACAAACTATTTTCACCCACCACCAAGTTTGGGCCGCTCCTCCGGCATCTACCATATAGGATTTGAGATCATGAACGCTGTCTTCAGCCGCGCTCACGAATATCAACGCCACGCAAATTGCGAATGAAATAATAACAAGATACGAAAACAAGTAGCATAAAAAGAGACGACGAGTAAGTGAGTCAACGCGAAATTGCCCCCCAATCTTCCATTTGATTTTCGGAGCAGGATCGGCCATAGGCTGGTCCATTGCTCCTCCGCCAAACGTTGCAACGGCAGCTAGACCTGCAAAATAGAACCCCGGCAGAGTGGCGATAACTGTCAAGGTATTATCTAAGAGAGCTTTATCCCCGTAGATCTTAGGAAACTTGGACAACAGAGCGAATGCAACAGTAGTTATCATAGCTAGGGCAAGCGGCAGCCACGTCGTGAACAGTCTCATCTGGGCATGCTGGATCGACCTGTACGCAAACCCCCGCTTCAGTTGGTAAGCGATATCTCCCGCGATTGCCCTCAGCTTAAACATCCCGCTCTCGGCGCACGATACCTTTGGCCCTCCGGTTTAAGTGCTGGACAACCTGCTGGGCCGAGTCAGCGAGGAAGGGCGTTATATTCGCCAACCGTTCTGACTTGATGTACAGTTCCTCGAGCGGAGCTCCTGTCGTAGCGTTGATACGGACACTCACCGCCCGCTTTTCACCCGGGAGCATGAAATGCAGTGCCGCTTCTGGGTAGGTCGCGGCCATGGAGCGAACTGCTCGTTGCACGCCTCCCCAGACGTTTCTCGGAACGTTTCCATGATCCACCGCTATCTTGATGTCGCTCTCTTTTTTCACAAGGTAGGGCACACCGCCGACGGGCGTTGCAGTCTCCTCCCTTATCAGGGTTATTCCATTCAGTTTCCCGGAGTTTATGTCATCGATAAAGTCTTGTGCAGGCCTGCCCCGGAACTCCAAAAGCGGCAGTGAAGTTTCTCGTAACGGACGTTGATTGGCATCAACGGCTCCCAGCGGATGGGGGTAGGAAAACAGGGTAGGATCGGAGGAGAATTGATTCCGCAGCACACGGTTTAGGATCCTCTGCACCAACTCAGATCCCAAGCCCGGGACACGCTCAACGGCACAGGTGTATATGTTGGGCCGTCCCCTCTCGGGCGCTAGAGAGACGAGCACGTGGGCGCCAACATCGCCGCCAGTGCGCCCGGTCTTCGGATGTTCCTGGAAAAGCGCAGTGGAGGGGTCGGAGTACACGCTGTTCGGAGAGGCAGTGTCTGAGATACGGACGAGGATAGTCACAATACGGTTGGCTGCGTCGACAACAACATCACCGATCAGAAGCGTAGCGGAGTTGTTACGGATAGGGTGCTGCGCCGTACCAGCGACAGCATGGCGGGACCATACCTGAGCAAGGGTCTGCATACTAGGGACCTGCGCACCAGATTTGCCGCTGTACGCCTCCACGTCATAGATAAAAAACTGTCGTTCGTTATTTTTCACTTAGGCCTCCGATCAGTAGGTTAGCGATCGTAGGCTGCGTATGCAACTATCGGGCGTTCAAATCGAAGGTGCGCCCCGCCCCTTCCCCCTTAGCCCCCCCCTTGCTAGAGCGCCCGCAACCCCCCGCGCCGGCTCCCTCCCCAACCGGCGCAAAGTACCACTTTGCGACGAGGAACCGCCCATGACGTCCGTCGGCCACGACACCCTCAACACCCGTTCCACCCTCCAGGTGGGCTCCAAGACCTACGCCTATTACTCCCTCGCCAAGGCGGCGGAGCAGCTCGGGCCCGTCGACCGCCTGCCCTTTTCGATGAAGGTGCTGCTCGAAAACCTGCTCCGCTTCGAGGACAATATCACCGTCAGCCGGGAGGACATCCAGGCGCTGGTCGACTGGACCAAGAACCCCGCCGCCCCCTCGCGCGAGATCCAGTACCGTCCGGCCCGCGTTCTCATGCAGGATTTCACCGGCGTGCCCTGCGTGGTCGATCTTGCCGCGATGCGCGATGCGATCACCGCGCTCGGCGGCGACGCCCGGAAGATCAACCCGCAGGTCCCCGTCCACCTCGTCATCGATCACTCGGTGATGGTCGACGAATTCGGCACGCCCAAGGCCTTCGAACAGAACGTCGAGCTCGAGTATCAGCGCAACATGGAGCGCTACCAGTTCCTGAAATGGGGCTCGGCCGCGTTCGACAATTTCCAGGTGGTGCCGCCGGGCACCGGCATCTGCCACCAGGTGAATCTCGAATACATCGCGCGTTCCGTCTGGTCCTCGCCGGATGAGAGCGGCGCCGAAGTCGCTTATCCCGACACCCTGGTCGGCACCGACAGCCACACCACCATGGTCAACGGCCTGGGCGTGCTCGGCTGGGGCGTCGGCGGGATCGAGGCGGAGGCGGCGATGCTCGGCCAGCCAGTCTCCATGCTGATCCCCGAAGTGGTCGGCTTCCACCTCTCGGGCGAGCTGATGGAAGGCATCACCGCAACCGATCTCGTCCTCACCGTCACCCAGATGCTGCGCGCCAAGGGCGTGGTCGGCCGTTTCGTGGAATTCTACGGCCCGGGCGTGTCGGCGCTGTCGGTCGCCGATCGCGCCACCATCGCCAACATGGCGCCCGAATATGGCGCCACCTGCGGCTTCTTCCCAATCGACGGCAAGACGCTGGAATACCTCCGCCTCACCGGCCGTTCCGACGAGCAGATCGCGCTCACCGAAGCCTATGCCAAGGCGCAGGGCTTCTGGCTGGAGCCGGGCAGCACGGAGGAGCCGGTGTTCACCGACACGCTGCGCCTCGACATGTCCACCGTCGAACCCGTCCTCGCGGGCCCCAAGCGGCCGCAGGACAAGGTCGCCTTGAGCCAGGTGGACGAGGAGTTCGTCGCCAATTTCACCCGCGAATTCGGCCACGACGCGTCCGAGATCGGCCAGCGCTTCCCCGTCGCCGCGGCGCCCGCCGAGGAAAGCGGCCCCGGCGCGGTGGACCTTGGCCACGGCGACGTCGTCATCGCCGCGATCACCTCGTGCACCAACACCTCCAACCCCGCCGTCCTGGTCGCCGCGGGCCTGGTGGCGCGCAAGGCGCGGGCGTTCGGTCTTCAGCGCAAGCCTTGGGTGAAGTCCTCGCTCGCGCCGGGATCGAAGGTGGTCACCGATTACCTGATCGACGCGGGCCTTCAGGCGGATCTCGACGGGCTCGGCTTCAACCTCGCCGGCTATGGCTGCACCACCTGCATCGGCAATTCCGGGCCGCTGCCGGAGCCGATCAGCCGCGCCATCAACGAAAACGATCTCGTCGCCGCCTCCGTTCTCTCCGGCAACCGCAATTTCGAAGGCCGCGTGTCGCCGGACGTGCGCGCCAACTACCTCGCCTCGCCGCCGCTGGTGGTCGCCTACGCGCTCAAGGGCACCGTGGCCGGCGACATGGTCAAGGACCCGATCGGCACCGGCACGGACGGCGCGCCCGTCTACCTGCGCGACATCTGGCCGACCAACGCCGAAATCCGCACGCTGATGGACAAGCACGTGACCGGCGAGATGTTCCGCTCGCGCTACGCCGACGTCTACAAGGGCGACGACAAATGGGCGGGGATCGCGATCACCGGCGGCAAGACCTACGCCTGGGACGCGGGCTCCACCTACATCGCCAACCCGCCCTATTTCGAGGGCATGACGATGACCGCGACCGCGCCCGGCGACATCATCGGCGCGCGTCCGCTGGCGATTTTCGGCAATTCCATCACCACCGATCACATCTCCCCCGCCGGCGCCATCAAGCTCGACAGTCCGGCCGGAAAATTCCTTGTAGATCATGGGGTTAGCCGCACCGACTTCAACTCCTACGGCGCCCGCCGCGGCAACCACGACGTCATGATGCGCGGCACCTTCGCCAACATCCGCATCAAAAACAAAATGGTCCCCGGCATCGAAGGCGGCATCACCAAGCACATCCCCTCGGGCGAAACCCTGCCGATCTACGACGCCGCGATGCGCTACAAGGCGGAAGGCACGCCGCTGGTCGTCGTCGCCGGTCAGGAATACGGCACCGGCTCCTCGCGCGACTGGGCGGCCAAGGGCACCAACCTGCTCGGCGTCCGCGCCGTGATCGCCGAGACCTATGAGCGCATCCACCGCTCCAACCTGGTCGGCATGGGCGTGTTGCCGCTCCAGTTCGTCGAGGAGATCCCGACGTTCGATGGCAGCGAGACCTTCACCGTCACCGGCATCGGCGAACTCACCCCACGCCAGCACGTCCAGGTCCAGGTCGCCCGCGCCGACGGCTCGACCTTCGAGTTCACCGCCCGGGTGCGCATCGATACCTTGAACGAACTCGAATATTTCCGCTCCGGCGGCATCCTCCATTACGTGCTTCGGAAGCTCGCCTCCTGAGCTGGCAGGAGCTTTTGATCGAGGCGACAGGATGGGGAGGCGCGCTCCTTATCCTGTCGGCCTATCTGCTGATCAGCGCCGGGCGGCTCACCGGCCAGACGCCCGCCTTCCAATGGATGAACCTGGTCGGCGCGGCCGGCTTCATCGTCAACGGGCTCTGGCACGGCGCCATCCCGTCGGCTACACTCAACATCGTCTGGATGATGATCGCCGCACTTGCGCTGGCGCGGATCTTCGGACGGCGCAAGCAAGTGGGGGAGACGAAGGGATGATCGGTCCGCTGGTGCTTGCAATGCTCGCCAAGGCGGCCGCGCCGTACGAACCGCCGCCCGAACTCTGGTACCACCAGGCCGTGGCCTGCGCCGCCTCCGCAATGGCGGAGAAGGGCAGCGCCGAGGCGACCGGCGACCAGTTCGGCGAGATCATGACCTGGGGCATGATCCTCGGCAAGACCGCGCCCAAAGCGGGCCGCACCAAGGCGCAGGCCGACAGCAAGGATGTGAAAAGCGCCGAGGCCTTCTACCGCCGCCTCAAGGACACGAAGCCGCCCGCCTTCGCCGCACACCGCGCTTATTGCCGGGCCTTGCTCGATGCTGATCGACCTTAGCCACATCATCGAAGACGGTATGGTCACCTACAAGGGCCTGCCCGGACCGCACATCTGCGACTTCTGGACTCGCGAGCAGTCCGCCGCGCTCTACGAGGACGGCGCCACCTTTCAGATCGGCCGCATCGACATGGTCGCCAACACCGGCACCTATTTGGACGCGCCGTTCCACCGCTTCGAAGACGGCGCCGACCTGGCGCTGCTTGCGCTAACGCAGCTCGCCGCGCTGCCCGGGCTGGTGATCCGCTCCGACGCCTTGGCGATCGATACCGAAGCGTTCCAGGGCTTCGACGTGCGCGGCAAGGCGGTGCTCGTCCAAACCGGCTGGGACCGGCACTGGCGAACCTCCGCTTATTACGAGAACCACCCCTTCCTCACCGAAGCCGCCGCGCAGCTACTCGCGGGAAGCGGCGCCGTGCTGGTTGGCATCGACAGCCACAACATCGACGACACAAGCGTCCCCCGCCGGCCGGTCCACACCACCCTGCTGGGGGCGGGCGTGCTGGTCTGCGAGCACCTTACCAACCTCCGCGCTCTGCCGGACAGCGGCTTCCGCTTCTCGGCCGTGCCGCCCAAGATCAGCGGCATGGGCACCTTCCCGGTCCGCGCCTTTGCGGAGGTCGACGCCTAGCGCATTCCCGCAAGGGCAAGGATCGTGGCAAGCGCCATCCGCTTCAGCTTGACGTTGTCGGCTTTCTCGATGCCGATCCACTCGTCCGGCGCATGGGCGCGCCCGCCGCGCGCAACCCGCGACAAGGTTGCCGCAGGAATGCCCAGGCTCATCGGAATGTTCGCGTCCGTGGACGCCGAATCGAGGCCGAGCGTCAGCCCTTCCGCTTTCCAAGCCGCGCCGGCGAGGCGAACGAGTTCGGCACTCTCCGGGGTCTGCCCCGCCGGGCGGTCGCCGATCGGCTTCATCTCCACGCTGACCTTGCCTTCGCGAGTAGAGCGGGCACCGTTCTCCGCCGCCACAGCCCGCTCGGCACCGGCAAGGAACGCCTGCTCAAGCTTCGTCAGCTCCGCCGCGCTTTCCGAGCGCATGTCGACTTCCAGCCAGACCTCCTCCGGAATGGCGTTCACCGACGTTCCGCCGCCGACCACGCTGGCGCTGTAGGTCGTCTTCGGGCTCGCCGGCACCGGAATCGCATACAGCTCGGCCACCGTGCCGGCGAGCGCACCCATCGGGTTGACCAGCCCGAAGGCGCCATAGCTGTGCCCGCCCGGCCCCTTGAAGGTCGCCCGGTAGCGCTTCGATCCCGCGCCGCCGCTCACCATCGAATCCATGCCGCCGCCGTCCAGCGAGATGAAGGCCTTGGCGCGCCCCTTATACTTGCCCCCATTGAACAGGTGCCGCACCCCGCGCAGGTCGCCGAGCCCTTCCTCTCCCACGGTGCCGACGAACAATAGGTCGCTCTTCGTGGCGATGCCCGCCGCGTTCATCGCGTCGATCAGCGCAAGCTGCGTGGCGAGACCGGAGCTATCGTCTCCGACGCCCGGCGCGTGCAGCGTGTCGCCTTCGCGGCGCACCTTCACGTCCGTGCCCTCGGGAAACACCGTATCGAGGTGCGCGGAGACGATCAGCAACGGTCCGGCGGCCGTGCCCTTGCGCAGCCCCAGCACATTGCCGGTTTCGTCGATCTCGACGTCGGACAGGCCGCGCGCCTTGAACATCTCCAGATAGGCCTTGGCCCGCGCCGCTTCCTTGAACGGCGGTGCCGGAATTTCGGTCAGCGTGATCGTGTCGGCCACCCACCTGTCGTGCCCGGCATCGAGTGCAGCGGCGGCTTTCTTATACTTTGCGCTTGCGGTGACCTTGCGAACCGAAGCGTCGGCGGCAGCCGGTGACATCTGCGCCGCGGCGGGCAGCGGAGCGGCGGCAACCACCAGGGCAGCGAGCATCGGGAGCATCCTCATGCCCCTCCCTCTGCGCCGCACGGGCAATCAGGGCAAGGCGGCGGCGAGCCAAGGCGGCAGGAGGGCGCCGCCGAGATCCTCCACCCGCCGGTGCTCCACCGCCAGGCCAAGCTCCGGATAGTGAACCCGCGTCCGCTCCCCAGGGGCGGCTGCGGGTACCACCACCAGCCGCCGGTTGACCTTGGAGCGATAGTTCATCCGCGCCGTATTCTCCTGGCCGACATAACAGCCCTTGGTGAAGCTCACCCCTTCCAGCTCACTCGCGTTGCACTCCAGCCAGAGGGTCTTGTCCGACCCAAGCTCCGCCCGCCCCTCGGTAACCCCGAGGCGCAACCGGTGCTCCAGCCAGCCCACCGCCGCTTCGCCCGCAGGCGCAAGCCAGCGGCGGCCAAGCTCGGCCAGCCGCGGGTCCGGCACGCCTCCTTCACCGTCCGCCGACCAGTGCACCGCCAGCGCATCCTCACGCGCGATCACAATCTTCCGCCGCAGCCGATACAGCGTCAGCCGCCGTGCCAACTCATCCGCCGCCTCCGCCTCGCAGTCGATCAGCACATCCTCGCCGTCGGCCCAAAGGATGAAGTCGAACAAGGCCTTGCCCTGCGGCGTCAGCAGCCCCGCCCACAGCGGCCGCTCCGGCGTAACCGCCGCCGCGTCGTTGGTAACGAGGCCTTGCAGGAAGCCGCGCACGTCCTCGCCGGAAACGCGGAGCAGGGCACGGTTGTGGAGGGTGGTCGCGGGCATGTACCCTTGATAGGCATTCCGGCACGCAATCCCAAGGACCGGACATGACCCTGCGCCTCACCCTCCGCCGCCCGGACGACTGGCACGTCCACCTGCGCGACGGCGAGATGCTGAAGGCGGTGGCGCCCTTCACGGCCCGTCAGTTCGCGCGCGCGATCATCATGCCCAACTTGGCGCCCCCGGTGACCAGCGTCGCGTCGGCGCAAGCGTATCGCGAGCGCATCCTGCAGGCGGCAGGCCCCGGCTTCACGCCGCTGATGACGCTCTACCTCACCGACGATGCCGACCCGGACGAGCTCGCCCGCGGCCATGCCGAGGGCATCTTCACCGCCGCCAAGCTCTACCCGGCAAACGCCACCACCAATTCCGCGCACGGAGTCACCGATGTCGCAAACATTTCCGCGGTGCTGGAGCGGATGCAGGACATCGGCATGCCGCTGCTCATCCACGGCGAAGTCACCGATCCGGCCGTGGACGTGTTCGACCGCGAGAAAGTGTTCATCGACCGGGTCTTCACCCGCCTGGTCCGGGACTTCCCGGGCTTGAAGATGGTGTTCGAACATATCACCACCGCCGACGCCGCCGATTTCGTGACCGCGCAGGGCCCCAACGTCGCCGCGACGGTCACTCCCCAGCACCTCCACATCAACCGCAATGCCCTCTTCGCGGGCGGCCTTCGCCCCCACGCTTACTGCCTGCCGGTGGCCAAGCGCGAGGAGCACCGCCTTGCCGTCCGCCGCGCCGCCACCTCCGGCTCCCCCAAATTCTTCCTCGGCACCGACAGCGCCCCCCACGCGATCGAGGCCAAGGAATCCGGCTGCGGCTGCGCCGGCATCTTCAACGCGCCGTTCGCGATCGAGAGCTACGCAGCGGCCTTCGAGCAAGAAGGCGCGCTCGACCGGCTCGAAGCCTTCGCATCCGAGAACGGCCCCGGCTTCTACGGCCTTCCGCTCAACGAGGAGCAGATCGTTCTGGAGCGCACGGAGGTGAGGGTGCCCGAGTCGCTGCCGGCTGCGGGGACGAGCCTGGTGCCGTTCCACGCTGGAGAGACCTTGCGCTGGCGGCTGGTGGGCTGAGCTTCGGCAAGATTGTTCACGCAAAGGCGCAAAGGAGAGGTAAGAAGAGGTTCCTCGAGCGGCTTTGCCGCTCCTTCAGCTTGTTCTTCCCTTTGCGCCTTTGCGTGAACCCCCTAACCAGCGCCCGCCCAAGCACCACCTAACGAACAAAGGCCCGGCGCCTTTCAGCACCGGGCCTCTGATCTTTCGCCGAAGCGAGACGGTCTTAGCCGAGCGTCTGCAGGTTCACCGCGGCGGTCTTGCCGCGGCGGTCTACTTCCAGCTCGAACTCGACCCGGTCGCCCTCGTTGAGGCTCGACATGCCGGCACGCTCAACCGCCGAAATGTGCACGAATGCATCCGGCTGGCCGTCGTCGCGGCTGATGAAGCCGAAGCCCTTCATGGCGTTGAAGAACTTCACGGTGCCCTGGGCCTTTTCGCCGGTCAGCTGACGCTGCGGGCCGCCGCGGTCGCCGCCGGGCGCACCGCCGTAGCCGCCGCCCGGACCACCTTCGCGCGGCTCGCGGGGAGGCGCACGATCGGAAACGGGCATCGGCTCGCCGTCGATCTTGAGATCGGTTGCCGAGATGCGGCCGCCGCGATCGACGAGCGTGAACTCGAGCGGCTGGCCGTCCGCGAGACCGGTAAGGCCCGCTTGCTCAACCGCCGAGATGTGCACGAACACGTCTTCACCGCCATCGTCGCGAACAACGAAGCCGAAGCCCTTCTGGGCGTTGAAGAACTTAACCACGCCCTTGCCCTGGCCGACGACCTGGGGAGGCATGCCGCCGCCGCTGCCGCCGCCGCCGCGGAACCCGCCGCCGCCGCCGCCGCCGAAGCCGCCGCCACCACCACCACCCCAGCCGCCTCCTCCGCCGCCCCCTCCGCAGCCGCCGCCGACGCCGCCCCCGCCGCCGCCGACGCCG